>Ga0129351_1000515_pt1 | contig 14470 bp, 15 predicted proteins | sample CPBDNA_8_FD_94423 | JGI IMG/M metagenome (GOLD analysis project Ga0129351, IMG submission 94423) | Freshwater to marine salinity gradient microbial communities from Chesapeake Bay, USA - CPBay_Sum_27_0.2_DNA | ecosystem: Environmental > Aquatic > Marine > Coastal | place: USA: Chesapeake Bay... | reverse complement strand
TTTGTTACAAGGGTCAACTTCTCATTTTCATCTAAAAATGCTATTCCATTATTGATACTATTTAACTCAACTTGTAAATTATTCATTGTATCTACATACTCTTTTTTTCTTTTTTTTAACTCTTCTATGTTTCCATCTTCAATTAGAGATTCTATTGATGAGTTTTTTGATGAGTTACAACTTAGAATTGTAGTTATTATAAAAATTAGATATATTTTTTTCATGATTAGTAGTTGTTGTATAAAGTTTCTAATTCAGCTTTTACAGAAATTATGTCTAGAACTGAATTCAAATATTTTTGCTGAGAATCAAGCAATTGAAGCTGTGCTTGCCTTAATTCAAATGAAGAAACTATTCCTTCAAAAAATTTAATTGAATTTTTTTCTTCAATAGACATAGAGAGCATCATATTTTCTTGATTAATGTTTAATGAATTAACTGCAAGTTCATATTGATTAAGTTTGTCTTTGACCTCAGCTTCGATCTTATCTGATTGTTCTTCTAGGCTTGTCTTAGCTTTCTCCATTGCAATTTTAGCTTTCTGAGAAGAGATATTTAAGCTGTTTGCATTAAAAAGTGGTACTTCTAGGTTAATTCCGACTACAGATGAACCAAACCAATTCTGAGATTTATTAAGAAAATCAAACTCATTATTATACCCTGTATAGGTTCCACTTAAAAAGCCGGATAACTTAGGAAGTTGTTTGGACTTTTCTAGTTTATACTCTATTCTTTTAGTATCAAATGCATTTTGAGAAATTTTTACATCAATATTTTCAGATGTTGAAAATTCTTCTAATGAGTTAGAAAAAACAATATTTTCACCTATAAAATTGTTGATAGATGTTGTAAGAATTATTTCATCCTCTAGATCAATTCCTAAAACAAGCTTTAGCAGATTTAGCTGATTTTCTTGAGTTTTTTTAGTTTGAAGTAGAGAAAGTTCTGCTTGAGCAAGAGTAATTTTTATCTGTTCAACATTTTCAATCTCTTCAAAGCCATTTTTGTAAAGTTCTGTAATTTCATAAAGATCTTTTCTAAAATTTTCAAGGTTGTTTTCAAGTAGAATAATTCCCTCATTTAAAGTTACAATCAAACTGTATAGTTTAACAATGGACTCTCTAACTTGAAGAAGTGTTTTTTCATAAAAATTTTCTGATGTAGCTAGATATATTTTACTATACTCAAGCCCAACTAACCAAGATCCATCAAATAATACTTGCTCCATTCTTACAGAACCTATTGCAGATTGTTCGGTTCCAAACTGAATCTCAGCAAATTCACCTTTATTACCTCCAAAAAACTCTGCAGGAATCAAAGAAGTAGGTAGCTCAATATTGTTAAGATAGTTTAAATCTAATTTGATGTTTGGAAGTCCAATTGCTATAGTCTTCCATCTCTCTTTGAATGCCATTTGAATTTCCCTTTCAGCATTTTTTAGACTTCTATTATTTTCCATACCAAATTCAATTGCTTCTTCAAGACTAAGACTAACTATCTCATTTTGAGAGTAGCAGAAATTAGTTATAAAAATTACTAGAATTATTTTTTTCATTTTTTTATCATTTGTATTATCCAATTAGGAATTAGTTTTTTTCTTTCTTCCATTAAGCCTTTAAATTCATTTTTTGACAAGTTTTCCATTTTCATCATTATTGGGCTACACATAAATGGAAACACTATTAAACTGAAAATATTTATTACAAAATGGATAGGTTCTACTTTATTATAAATTCCTTTTTTAACTCCTTCATTATATTGTAAAATAAGCTCTGACTTCATTATCATTTTTGTAGTTGGCATTTTTAAAAATGAACTTGGATTATTTTTTAATTCATTTAAAACAAAAGAGGGAAGTAGAGGTTCTTCTATTGTTTTGTCAATATATCTCGAGCAGCAAATTTCAATTTTTTCTTCAAGAGAAGTTAGGGGATCATTATACACTTCTACCATTGTACTTAGAAACTCATAAAGAGTTTCAAACATAATTATTTCGAATAGCTTCCATTTGCTTCTAAAATAATAGTTAAGCATTGCTAAGTTTATATTTGATTCTTTGGCTATATCTCTAGTTGTAGTACCACTGTAACCTTTTTTTAAAAAAAGAGTTTTAGCAGCTTCTTTTATCTTTAATTCTGTTTGTGAAAAGTTCGAGTCCAACTTGATATATTTGCGCGCAAATTAAGTTTAAACATCTGAATTAAACAAATGATTAATAAAAAATTAACATAAATTAAATACTATAGTTAATTTTGAATTAATCTTATGAATAATTATTTAATAGCTTTCGAAGAATTTCTAAAAGAAAATTTAAAGCACGAAAATCCAAAAAATTTATATAATCCTGTAAAATATATTTTAGAATCTGGAGGTAAAAGGTTAAGACCTTTAATTACAATTAAATTAACAGATATACTTTTAAATAATTTTAATAAGGCTCTTCCGGCTGCTGCTTCTTTGGAAGTATTTCACAATTTTACTTTGGCTCATGATGATATAATGGATAATGCTAAAATGCGAAGAGGAAAAGAAACTATGAATTCAAAATGGAACAATAATACTGCAATTCTCTCAGGTGATGTTATGCTAATATTGGCATATGAATTATTAAATAATTATGAAGGATCAGTTTTTAAAGAGCTTAATAAACAATTAACAAAATCCTCTAGATTAGTTTGTGAGGGCCAACAATCTGACATGGATTTTTCGACTCAAAAACTTATATCTGAAAAAGATTATTTTGAAATGATTAAAAATAAAACAGCTGAACTTATAGCCTGTTCATTTTTGTTTTCCGGAATAATTTCTAATTCAACTGAGATTAATAAAAATCTTCTATATGAGATTGGTCTTAATCTAGGTATTGCCTTTCAGTTAGAAGATGATTATTTAGATTGTTTTGGAGATGAAATAAAATTTGGAAAAAAAATAGGTGGAGATATTTTGGAGAAAAAAAAGACATTGATGTTCATAAATACAAATGAAAATCTTGACAATACTTCTAAAAAAGATTTTGAAAAAATATTTTATTCAGATTTTATTGATGAAGAAGAAAAAATAAAAACAATAAAATCTTTTTATGTTAAATCTGGCTCAGATGAATATTTAAAAAATCAAGTTAAACTTTATTATGAAAAGTCTATTAATTTGATCAATCAACTTGAATTAGATGATCTTAAAAAGAATGAGATTATCAGTTTTTCAAAAATTCTTTTAAATAGACAGATTTAACTCTTGAAAAAAGTGATTTCACAAATAGAATAAAGTTTACTGATATAAATATTCTTAATTCTTCAATCAAAGTGGTTTTCTCACCTAAAAATTTAAATAGTGAAATAGGATCATTATTTTTAAAAAGATCAGAAAAGACTTTACTTCCTTTTCCTTTAGAGTTAATTAATACATCTAAAAATAATATATCATAGTACCAGAACCTATTTCTAAATTTTATTTGAGATAAAGGTTTATCTTTCTTTAATGCATCTAAAATAACTTCTATTTTTTCTAATGAATTTTTGATAGTATAACCTGTACTAGCTTTTGTCCACCCTCCAGCAGTTCCAATAGAAATAAAATTATCCGTATTTCTTTTAAAAAAAGGATAGCAAGTCATAGGAATTATTCCTTTTTCTTTCTCTAAAATTTTATAATTATTTATGCCTTGATCCTTCAGGTAAATTTTAATTTCTTTCTCATAGTCTTTATCTTTTAAGACTTCACCTCCAAAAAAAGTATATTCAAATAAAGCTTTTGTTTTTGAATAAGGTAAGACATACATAAATCTTATTTCATTATGTTGTTTAACACTAAAATCCATAAATCTAAATTTATTATCATCAAATTCAATGTCATTAGTTTCAATTACCCAACCTAAAAAATGTTGCTTAATTAATGGAAATTTTTTAAAACTGTATTCTTTAGGATTATATATACTAGAAAAAATAATTTGAGACTCAAAAACACCTTTACTTGTTTCAATAAAATTTAAATTTTGACTACTAGAAATATTTGATATCTCTGCATTTAAGAATTCGAAATTAGATGCTTTATCAATTTTATTTTTTAAAAATGTATAGAGTTTATCAGATCTAATCATTTTATATTTATAAGGCAAAAGACTAAAAGAAGAGTTGTAGCTTTCGTCAATAAACTCTGCATGACTCCATTCTTTTTCTACTATTTTATCTAAGATGGTTTTTTTATCATCCCAAAAACAAAAAGTTTTATCATTAATTTTTTTTTCGTCTTTTTCAACTAAAAGAACTTTTTTATTCTTGAAATATTCATCAGATAAAATTGAGTAGGATAGTAGTAAGCCACTAGCCCCACCACCGCAAATTATGTAGTCATATTTTTTATCAATTTTCATTGGTTTACGTGGAAGTTGTTATAATTTTATCTCACAAGGCCTTTCTAATATACAAATATGGACCAAATAATTGAGTTTTTTTCAAATGTAAACCCTGTTCTTGGGGCTTTATACGCTACATTGTTTACTTGGTTTTTAACTGCACTTGGTGCATCTACTGTCTTCTTGTTTAAGTCGATGAGTAGAATGGCACTTGATGGTATGTTGGGTTTTACAGGAGGGGTAATGGTAGCTGCGAGCTTTTGGAGCTTATTAGCCCCTGCAATTGAAATGAGTGGGGGTGAAGGATTTCAGAAAGTAATTCCTTCAGCAATTGGATTTGGTCTTGGAGCATTATTTATTTTTTCTATGGATAAAATTTTACCCCACGTACATATCAATTTCAAAGAAGCAGAAGGGATTAAAACTCCATGGAGAAGAACAACTTTATTAACTCTTGCAATTACTCTGCATAATATCCCAGAAGGTTTGGCAGTAGGTGTGCTATTTGGAGGTGTTGCAGCTGGTATTCCAGAAGCTTCTATTTCAGGAGCAGTTATATTAGCATTTGGAATTGGAATTCAAAACTTTCCTGAGGGAATAGCTATTTCAATGCCACTTAGAAGATCAGGTTTCAGTAGATTTAAAAGTTTTTGGTATGGCCAGTTATCAGCTGTTGTTGAACCAATAGCTGCAGTTATTGGTGCACTTGCTGTAACTTTTTTTACTCCAATTTTACCTTATGCTTTAGCTTTTGCTGCAGGAGCTATGATTTTTGTTGTTGTTGAAGAAGTAATACCTGAAACACAACTAGATAAATATACCGATATAGCTACCTTAGGGTTCATAGGTGGTTTTATTGTAATGATGATTTTAGATGTTGCTCTGGGTTAATTTAAGATTTAAAGGAATCCCACCCTGAGCTGTTAATATTAATTTTCTGACCAATACTAGTTATCATACAATTATCATTTTTCTTACTTAAAGAAGATCCGATGATTGTCAAATAATTAGAACTCTCAATTTTTTTCTCATGTCTCTTATCAACTGTAAGTAAAAGCTCGTAATCTTCTCCACCATTTAATGCTGCAATTGAAGGGTTAATTTTAAACTCATTGCATATCTTCTTTGTTTCATCTGCAATAGGTATTTTTTCTTCATAAATATGAAATGAAACGCCAGATGAATTTGAGAGATGATTAATTTCAGTTGAAAGACCATCGCTTATATCTATCATTGAGGTTGGATTAATTTTAAGCTCTTCCAGATGATTAATTATATCAACCCTTGCTTCAGGCTTAAGTTGTCTTTCAATACAATAAGTATAATTAGACAAATCAGGTTGAGAATTTGGATTGACTTCAAAAACCTTTTTTTCTCTTTCAAGAACTTGAAGACCCATGTAAGCAGAACCTAAATCACCTGAAACAACTAATAAATCTCCTTCCTTAGCACCAGTTCTTTTTGTTATTTTATCATTTTCTTTGTTACCAATACATGTAACAGAAATCATTAATCCTTTGTTTGAAGAGGTTGTATCTCCACCAATTAAATCAACATCATAAAATTTACAAGCAAGTTTAATTCCTTCATATAGTTCTTCAAGAGCATCAACTTTAAATCTATTTGAAACTGCTATTGAAACCAAAATATGTGAAGGCTTTACACTCATTGAAATAATATCAGAAACATTAACCACAACACTCTTATACCCTAAATGTTTGAGGGGAACATAAGAAAGATCAAAATGAACCCCTTCAACTAAAATATCTTGAGAGATCGCAATATTAGATTTTTCAAACTTGATTATAGCTGAGTCATCTCCTATATCAAGTATGGTAGATTTTTTTTTATTCTTAAATGATTTGGTAATTTTTTTAATTAATTCAGACTCACTTAAACTTTGAAGATTATCTGTATTGCTAGATTCATCCATTATTCAAATTTAAAGTAAATGATATATTATTGAATGTTTTTAATAGGATAATTATGTAATTATTAACAAACTTGAATACTCAAAAAACCTTGATTTAATTGTATATTTGCCAAAAGTTATCAAAAAATTTAATGGCATATACAGAAGAAGAGTTAAAAAAAGAACTAGAAACTAAAGAATATGAATATGGTTTCTATACAGATATTGATTCTGAAACTTTTCCAGTTGGATTAAATGAAGATATTATTAGGGCTATTTCTAAAAAGAAGAATGAGCCAAAATGGATGACTGAATGGAGACTGGATGCTTTTTCTTCTTGGAAATCTATGGTTGAGCCTGAATGGTCTAATGTAAAATATGAAAAGCCAGATTTTCAAAAAATATCTTATTACTCTGCACCAAAGAAAAAACCAAACCTTAACTCCTTAGATGATGTAGATCCAGAGCTTTTAAAAACTTTTAATAAACTTGGAATATCTATTGACGAGCAAAAAAGATTAAGCGGTGTAGCAATGGATGTAGTAGTAGACTCTGTTTCAGTGGCTACAACTTTCAAAGATACATTAGAGGAAAAAGGTATTATATTTTGCTCAATCTCTGAAGCAATTCAAAATCATCCTGAACTTGTTAGAAAATATATTGGAACAGTTGTTCCAAAAAAAGATAATTATTATGCTGCTTTAAATTCTGCTGTATTTTCGGACGGATCATTCTGTTATATACCCAAAGGAGTAAAGTGTCCGATGGAATTATCAACTTATTTTAGAATTAATCAGGCTGGAACGGGGCAATTTGAAAGAACTTTAGTAATTGCAGATAAATCAAGCTATGTAAGTTACCTAGAAGGATGTACTGCCCCTTCAAGAGATGAAAATCAACTCCATGCTGCAGTAGTAGAGTTAATTGCTCTTGATGATGCAGAAATAAAATATTCAACTGTTCAGAATTGGTTCCCTGGAGATAAAAAAGGTAATGGTGGAGTTTTTAATTTCGTAACTAAAAGAGGGATCTGTCATGACAGAGCTAAAATTTCTTGGACTCAGGTAGAAACAGGTTCAGCAGTAACATGGAAATATCCATCATGTATACTTAAGGGAAGCAATTCAATTGGTGAGTTTTATTCGATAGCAGTAACTAATAACTTTCAGCAGGCAGATACAGGAACTAAGATGATTCATATTGGTAAAAACTCAAAAAGTACAATCATTTCTAAAGGTATTTCTGCTGGAAAATCACAGAATAGTTATAGAGGTCTTGTTCAGATTTCTCCATTAGCAAAAAATGCAAGAAATTTTTCTCAATGTGACTCTTTGCTTATGGGTAATAAATGTGGAGCTCATACGTTTCCATATATTGAGGTTCAAAATAAAACAGCTCAAATTGAGCATGAAGCTACAACTAGTAAGATTGGGGAGGATCAGATATTCTATTGTAATCAAAGAGGAATAGACACTGAAAAAGCTATAGCTTTAATTGTTAACGGTTTTAGTAAAGAAGTACTTAATAAATTACCTATGGAGTTTGCTGTTGAAGCACAAAAACTTCTAGAAATTTCTCTAGAAGGTTCAGTAGGATAAAAAATTAATTATGTTAGAAATTAATAATTTACATTGTAAAGTAGAGGGAAAATCAATTTTAAAAGGTATAAACCTCAAAATTAATAAAGGAGAAATTCACGCCATTATGGGCCCAAACGGATCTGGTAAAAGTACCTTAGCTAATGTGATTTCTGGTCATGAAGATTATGAAATCACGGAAGGTAGTATATATTTCAAAGGTAAAGAAATCAATGAATTTAGTCCAGAGGAAAGAGCTCATGAGGGAGTTTTTATGTCATTTCAGTATCCTGTAGAAATTCCTGGTGTTACGGTTACAAATTTTATTAAAACTGCTATTAATGAGTCAAGAAAGTCAAAAGGTTTAGATGAAATGCCATCTGGTGAAATGTTAAAAAAAATTAGAGAAAAAGCTGCACTACTTGAAATCGACTCAAACTTTTTATCCAGATCACTAAATGAAGGGTTTTCAGGTGGTGAAAAAAAGAGAAATGAAATTTTTCAAATGGCAATGATGGAACCAGAGCTTGCAGTTCTAGATGAAACTGATTCAGGTCTTGATATAGATGCTTTAAAGATAGTTGCTAATGGTGTAATGAAATGTAGTAATGATGATAACTCAGTTCTTGTAATAACTCATTATCAAAGATTATTAGACTACATAGTACCAGACTTTGTTCATGTAGTAATGGATGGTAAAGTAGTAAAATCAGGAGATAAAGATCTTGCAAAAAAGATTGAAGAAATAGGTTATGATTGGCTAAAAAAAGATAAATCATAGAATGAGCTTTCAAGAAAAATTATTAGACTCTTTTATTGCATTTGAACAAGATGTAGATCTTTTAAATCCAATTCATTCTCAAAGAAAAAATGCTTTAAAAAGATTTGAAGAGACAGGATTTCCTACTAAAAATGAAGAATCATGGAAATACACTTCTCTTAAATCAATTCTTCAAAAAAATTATTCTCTTTATCCTAGTTCAAATTCAAACATTGAGCTTAAAGATGTAAAAGAATATTTTTTACATGATATGGACTCTTTTAAAATTGTATTTATTGATGGAGTTTACAGTCCATTTTTATCTAAGACAACTCATGATGGAATGGATATATGTGTGCTTTCTGCAGCATTATCTAAAACAAAATATAATTCTAGAATTAAAAAATATTTTAATAAAATAGTTCCGAAAAATGAAAGTTTAGCTTCTTTAAATACATCATACACAAAGGAGGGGGCATATATTTTTATACCTGAGAATACGTCTCCAGAGGATCCTATTCAAATCATGCATTTTTCTACTGGTAATCAAAAGTCTTTATGGCTTCAACCAAGAAATTTGATCATAGTTAATGAAGGTTCTAGAGTTGAAATTATAGAAAGGCATCAAAGTTTAAAAGATCATTCAGTTGTAACAAATAGCCTTACTGAAATTTATGCCGAAAAAAATTCTTTTGTGGATTTCTATAAAATTCAAAATGATTTACATACTGCTAGTTTGATTGATAACACTTTTATTAGTCAACAAAGAGATAGTAATGTTAGTGTTCATACTTTTTCTTTTGGTGGGAAACTTACAAGAAATAATTTAAATTTTTATCATCAGGGAGAGAATATAAACTCCACTTTAAAAGGTATTACTATTCTTGAATCAAATCAGCATGTTGACCATAATACATTAGTTAATCATGCACATCCTAATTGTGAGAGTCATCAAGATTATAAAGGAATTTTTTCTGATAGATCAGTCGGTGTTTTTAATGGTAAAATAATAGTTGATAAGATTGCACAGAAAACAAATGCTTTTCAGCAGAACAATAATATTTTAATAGACAACAAGTCTAAGGTTAATACAAAACCACAATTAGAAATTTTTGCAGATGATGTAAAATGTTCTCACGGATGTACTGTTGGCCAGCTTGATAGAGAGGCATTATTTTATCTTAAAAGTAGAGGGATTCCAGATAAGGAAGCGAAAGCTTTACTGACTTATGCTTTTGCAAATAATGTATTAGAAAGTGTAAGAATACCTAATCTTAAAAAGCGAATCAATAGACTTATTGCTAATAAACTTGGTGTTAATCTTGGTTTTGATTTATAGATGTTTGATGTATATAAAATAAGAGAAGACTTTCCAATACTAAGTAGAAAAATTAATAACACTGACTTAGTATATTTTGATAATGCAGCTACATCTCAAACACCAAATCAAGTGATTGATGTTATTTCAGATTATTACAAGACATACAACTCTAATATTCATAGAGGTCTGCATTCACTTAGTATAGATGCTACAGATCAGTATGAAAAATCAAGAATAAAAATAAAAGACCACTTTGGAATTGCTAAAAGTCACGAAGTTATTTTTACATCAGGAACAACTCATGGTATAAATATTTTAGCTTCTGGATTAGAAAAATCATTAAGCTCAAATGATGAACTTATTGTGTCAGGAATGGAACACCATTCAAATATAGTTCCATGGCAAATGCTTTGTGAAAAAACTGGATCTAAACTGAAAGTAATTCCATTAAATGAAGATGGAACTCTTAATATAAATGAATATGAATCTCTTTTAAACCCAAATGTCAAGTTTGTTTTTGTAAATCATGTTTCCAATACATTAGGTACTATAAATCCAATAGAAAAGATTATAGAGCTAGCTCATAATAATAATTCTCAAGTATTAATAGATGGTGCTCAAGGAGCTGCTCATATGAGGATAAATTTAGTGGAATTAGATGTAGATTATTATGTAGCTTCAGCTCATAAATTATGTGGGCCTACTGGAGTTGGTTTTCTTTATGGCAAATCAGAACTTCTTGATAAACTTCCCCCTTATCAGGGAGGTGGTGAGATGATCTCCTCTGTAACATTTGAAAAAACTGAATACGCAGAACTTCCTCATAAATTTGAAGCAGGCACTCCAAATATTGCTGGAGTAATTGCATTTGGTGCTGCGATAGACTATATGAATTCAATAGGATTTGAAAATATTGAATCACATGAAAAAGAACTCTTAGACTATGCAACTGAAAAATTAAAGGAAATAGAGGGCATTAAGATTTATGGAAATTCTAATAAGAAGATCTCAGTAATTTCTTTTAATGTAGGCGACCATCATCCATCTGACATAGGTTCTATACTAGATCAATATGGAATTGCAGTCAGAACTGGTCAACATTGTACTCAGCCTATAATGGATCATTTCCAAATACCTGGGACAGTTAGAGCTTCTTTTTCTTTTTATAATACCAAGAGTGAGATAGATCTATTAATTGAAGCGTTAAAAAAAGCGTCTAAAATGTTAGCGTAATTAATTAATTTTGATTGTGCAAAAAATTCAAGAAATACAAGAAGAAATAATTGATGAATTTAATTTTTTTGATGATTGGACTGAAAAATATCAATATTTAATTGATTTAGGTAAAAACTTACCAAAATTTGATTTAAAAAATAAAATTGATTCTAATCTTATAAAAGGTTGCCAAAGTAAAGTGTGGCTAAGTTCTTCTTTTAAGGATAACATAGTTATATTTGAGGCGGATAGTGATGCAATAATTTCCAAAGGAATAATCTCACTTTTGATAAGAGTTTTTTCAGGACATACACCAGAGGAAATCTTAAACTCAAAAATTGATTTTATAGAAAAAATTGGATTGAATACCCATCTATCACAAACAAGGGCAAATGGATTATTGTCTATGATTAAACAGATAAAAATTTATGCTTTAGCATATCAATCAAAAACATGATAAATGACAAAAAATAAATTACAATCAGAAGATCTAGGTGAAAAAATTGTAAAAGAATTAAAATCAATATTTGATCCGGAAATACCAGTAGATATATATGAGTTAGGATTGATATACGACGTTTTTGTTAATGAGGATAATGAAGTCAAAATTCTAATGACATTAACTACACCAAATTGTCCTGTTGCTGAAACACTACCTCAAGAGGTGGAGGAAAAAATCAAATCTATAGATGAAGTAAAATCAGCTGAGGTTGAAATTACTTTTGATCCTCCCTGGACAAAAGATTTAATGAGCGAGGAAGCAAAACTTGAACTAGGCTTTTTATAAAAGTTTATGAGAGGATTATTACTGTTCATTTTTTTAGTAGTAACTATAAATTCTGTTTCACAGGAATCTTCTTCTAAAGATTCGATTTGGACTAAAAAAGGAAATATTTCATTATTAGTAAATCAAACAGGATTTAGTAATTGGATTGGTGGAGGTACAAATAATTTGTCTGGAACTATAAAATTTGATTATCAATGGGAATTAAAACAATATGGTTGGGACTGGTTGACAAATATAGAGTCAGCTTTTGGGCTTGCTAAATACAAAAATGCTCCTTTTGCAAGAAAAATAGATGATAGAATATTAGTACAATCTATAATTGGTAAAGAATTCACTAAAAATCTTTCCTTTTCATCTTTTTTTAATTTCACATCACAATTTGGAAGAGGATATAAATACAAAAAAGACTCTCAAAATAATGAAATTAGAGACCTAACAACCACAACTTTATCTCCGGCATATTTTCAGCTAGGTTCAGGATTTTTGTGGAAAAAAAGCGAAAAACTATGGGTGAATTATTCACCTATTGCTACAAGATTAATTTTAGTTAACAAAAGATTTACAGAGAACCTTTCGGAGGGTAAACAATATTTTGGAGTCGAAAAAAATAAATCCTCTAGATATGAACTTGGAACAAATTTAACCTTTCACTCTGAGGGAGTTCTATATGAAAATGTAAATTATAAACAGGATTTAAAATTGTTTTCTAACTATTTAGAAGATCCTTCTAATATAGATTTAGATTATCTTGTTCAAATAGATTTTGACATTAACCCCTTACTTTCTACTCAGTTAATTTTTCAATTTATTTATGATGATAATGCCATATCAAGACTTCAAGTAAGAGAGGTATTTGGAATTGGAGCACAACTTAAATTAAATTAATTAAAGAAAAGTTAAAATGTGTTTTAAGTAACATGTGTTACATTTTGCATTTTAAAAGCAGGTTAGATTTATAAAAAATTTAAAATGAAAAAGCTTTTATTACTTTTCTCACTTTTATTAATCTTTATTTCATGCGAAAAAGAAGATGATGAGAAATATTCTCATGACTGTGGAGAAAATTACAGTGAAGATAGTTATTATGATTCAGACGATAATTATACTGATTCAGATGATTATTATGAAGGTTGTGATGATTAATTTATATTAATTACTTAATACTTATTATTTACAAACTTTAAAAAACCCTCTATTCATTTAGAGGGTTTTTTTACTTTAGAGTAATGAAGAGTATTTTAATATTAAGTTATTATTGGCCACCATCTGGTGGTTCTGGTGTTCAAAGATGGATGTACTTTTCAAAGTATCTGAAAGAATTAGGCTACAATCCTATAATTATTACAGTAGATCCAAAATATGCTTCTTATAGTTCTATTGATTTTAGCCTAATTAAAGAAGTAGAAAATATAGAGGTACACAAAACTAAAAGTTTTGAAATTCTTAAATTATACTCATTCTTTAAATCAAAAAATAATTCAAAAAATTACCCTCAATCATATATACCTAATAAATCAATCTTTGACAAACTGACATCCTTTATTAGAGTTAACTTTATAATACCTGATGCAAGAGTAGGATGGAATAAGTTTGCTTTTAATAAAGCAAAAGAAATAATTATTAAAAATAACATTAACTATTTGATCACTACAGGTCCACCTCATTCTTCTCATTTAGTAGGCTTAAAAATTAAAAAGAAATTTGATATTAATTGGATAGTTGATTTCAGAGACCCTTGGTCTGAAATATTTTATACTAAGAATCAATTTAAATTTAAAATATCAAAAAAAATTGATCAAAGTCTTGAAAGAAAAGTTCTTAATTCTGCTGATAAAATTATTACTACAGTTGGAGAAAAATATCATGAAATTTTACAGAATAAAATTACTGAAAAGAAAAATATTCATGGAATTTATAATGGTTATGACAAAATAAATTTTGATAAAATAGAAGCAATAGAAACCTCCTATTATAACATTGTTTTTTGTGGAGTTTTGTCAAAAAATCATAACTATAAATTATTTAAAAAAGTAATAGATAAACTAAGTCCAAAAGAAAATAATCTAAATATGAGATTTAGTATTGCAGGTAAAATAGATCTAGATGTTAAAAAGTTATTTTCAAGCAAAATTATAACTGAGTATAAAGGGTACCTAGAACATAATGAATCAATAAGTTTAATGAAGTCTTCTCATTTACTTATAAATTTCAACTATATTCAAACTGAAGAAACTGATATGGTTTCAGGAAAATTAATTGAATACGTTGCCAGTGGATCACCTGTAATTAACTTCTCTAATTTTAGTGAAGAATCTAAATCAATTTTAATGAATTCAAAAAAATCATTTAATGCAAATAATAATGATTTTGATAAGGTATATAATTTTATTAATAAAGAATATAATCTTTGGCTGGTAGGAAAGTTAAAAAAGGATTTAACTATTTCCCTAGATCATTTATCAAGAGAAAATTTAACAAAAAAATTAGTTGAGGTTATAAAAAGTATTTAAGTCTTAGATTTAATGAAATCAATTACTTCAGAAGGAA
>Ga0129351_1000513_pt1 | contig 14489 bp, 11 predicted proteins | sample CPBDNA_8_FD_94423 | JGI IMG/M metagenome (GOLD analysis project Ga0129351, IMG submission 94423) | Freshwater to marine salinity gradient microbial communities from Chesapeake Bay, USA - CPBay_Sum_27_0.2_DNA | ecosystem: Environmental > Aquatic > Marine > Coastal | place: USA: Chesapeake Bay... | reverse complement strand
TCTTCCTTACCAGTCATGTAAGAAGCAGCAGCATCAGTATTATGCTCAGTGTCAGTTAACTTTGCCTGCACCCAAGCAGGTAAGTTGTCGGCATCAGTTTTCTTTGCAAGAACTTTTGCTACCTTTTGAAGATTATCAATAGACTTTTTGACCTGAGTCTTAGCCATCGAAACTTCGTGGTCACCCTTTTCTTTTGCTTCGCTTACCGATCCACCATTACCACCATTACTACCATTACCATTTGTCTTACCATTCTTTGTGGTCTCGGTGGATTCTTCACCACTATCATCTTCCTTATGATCACTATCTTTCATCAAACGACCTGATCCCATAGTATGGTAACCGACAGGAATTTTCTTACACTTTTTAGAAGTGAAACAATAGTAATATCCTTTTTTACAGGTCTTTGCCATTTTTATTATTTTTCCTTACTATTATTTAGAAAACCTTGCTTGAGTAGTTTTTGTAACTCCGAAGTTGATCCAACAAATACTGCATTATTAGTAACAGTGTTGGGTCCTTTATTATTTCCAACATCCTCTTCCACATCCTTCAGTTTCTTCTGCAAGTCGATTAACTTATCAGTTGTATCAGCAACACTCTTAATTAACTGACCAGCAACTTCATATGCTCTTGGACTACCACCTTCACCGGCAAGTTCCATGATACCATTGATTGCTTCTTGACCCTTTTCAATCAACGAGTATAAGTTTGCTCTTGTATATTCATAGTCTTTTGAGATATCAGTCTTCTGCTCTGGTTTTTGAATGCTTTTTGGAGCATCCTCAACCTCAACAATACTACTCTCTACATTTAGAGCATCATCAATAGAATCAAATTCAGACATAAGATCAATTAAATATCTGTTTGTTGTGTTGGACTATAAGATCTAGAATCTCCAAGATATTGCCAATCTTCACTGAATCCAAAATCATCTCCTGGATTTGCATCAATTGGGTCTGGAACAACTGTATACCGCATTTCCCTCTTAGCAGTTGTCCTGTTAGTATCTGCGTAATTATCGACAATAACTTTACGAATAAGACCCTCAGGATTATCTGCCACTGGACCAAACAGATAACTCTTTGCAGTAAATTGTAAAGTGTATATTAATGCTCTTCTTGTTGAAAAGTCTCCTTCATAGTCGTCTTGCATAGCAACACTATTAAGAACGACTGGAATATCTTTTTTTTCTCCAATTGAATCAACTAAATCTATTGTCAAATTGAAGGATGGTTGGAAGTATGGTAAAATTTGCTCAACAATTTGTAAAGCGTCATCGTTCAATTTACAAAAAATACTCAATTCAAATCCAATATTATATGGAACAGGCATGTAAACCTTTTTCATTTTATCATCATCACCAACAGCCCTAAAAGTTTGAACCACTCCAGTCTTTCTAGATGAATCATATTCAATAGATGTCACTTCAAAAGACATTCTTGGAAGGGTTATCTGGACTGGTTTATTTAAATTTGCTTGCTGCTCCAGTCTCGCCAAAAACTTTTGGGAAGGTCCATATGCTAAAGGAACTTCTAGATCAGTATATTCTGCCCCAGAACCATCTTTATGTTTAATATGAATATCATTAAACAAAGTTCCAAAGGAAATAATTGTTTTTCTTATTATTTCGTGATAATAGTATGTTCCTAACATTAGTAAGTTCCAAATGGATTTGATTCTGTGAAATCTACGATCAACTCTGCCTCTTCTTGAATTGTATCATTCTGTTCATATTTATCTTCATATTTGGATGTTACTATTCCAGATATACTATATGTAGCATTAGATTTTTCTCCAACAACAATATCACCTGCAACAAAGTCCCCATTTGTTGGTCCTACCTTTATTATATTGGAAGTTGCATCCCATGATTTAATTCTAGCAGATGCTCCAGAAACAGATCCGATAATTACTTCATTGAACCAGTAAGTTCCAAATCCAACTGTAGATGCAGATCCAATAATTACTGATGGATTTGTAAAATATCCTGATCCAGCATCAACTATTCTAAGTTCAGTTATGGTCCCACCAGAACCTACAATAGCTTTAGCTGAAGCAGGTAACTGCGGAGATAATGGTGGAAGAGATATTGAAACGCTCGGAGTAGTTGTGTATCCAACACCACCATCATTAATAGTAAATGATACGACTCCTTTTTTATCAGTAACTAATGAACATGTTGCAGCAGCTCCCACTCCTCCACCACCTGTAATGGTTATTGTTGGGATCTCAACATATCCAGATCCTGCATTTGTTAAAAGAATTTCCTTTACGGAATGTACACCACCAATACTAGTTGTAATTGCTACTGCTGTAGCATCAATACCACCTGCTGGTGCTGGTGTAATTGCAACATTCGGAATACCGGTATATCCATACCCATCATTATTTAAAAATATTTTTCTAACATATCCACTACCAATATTAGCGGTAGCTGTTGCTGTAGTTCCACTTGGAACTACTTTTAGTGAAATAATAAAACCTTGATCTACAAGTGTGTTATCAATCTCCTCAGTTGTCGTATTAAGATTGTCCCATCCACCCATTTCATCTTCGTATTCGAATAGTTCACATTGCAGTTCATAAACATACGTTTGTCCAAGTTGATAAAATGGTTTTTCGTGTTCTACAAACTTAACTTCAAATATCCTTTGTCCTAGTGGAAAATAAATTAAATCACCTTCTCTTGGTCTTGCGGCGACATTTATTTCGCCCGTTTCTATATCATCCAAAAAGACTGCAATAAAATCTTCAAATCTTTCTTTGGAGATAGTAATGGATAATTCATCTCTCAAACTAACTCCAAATTTAGTCATTATATCACCAGCACCACCATATCCATCATATGTGTTCACATATGCTTCTATGAGGAAATTGTCATCAAATTTAGATGATTGTATTTCTCTAAAAATAGAATCTCTATTAACAATTTTTCTTGGTAGATAAACTACCTCTACACCATAAATCTTGAGTTGTTCATTAATCAACTCCTGTACTAATCTTTGCTCTCCAGAAGAGCCCTGTAGAAAAAAAGGATTTAGTGCCATTATCCAATAAAGTCTAGGGGTGGTAATTCATAATCCATTGCCATTCTTGATTTAATTTCTTGCAACTCCCTTTCTGCATCTTCATAATATTGTCTACCATTCAACTCAATCCCGCCCGGCAATTTAGTTCCACTAAATTTCATCATATTTAATCCCCACTGCCTCTTAATCAATGCAGTCAAATACAGTTTAAGAAAACTATCATTATAAACACCAGTATATGTATCGGGATCTAGTATTCTGTGGCAGTCAATGATAATATAATCATTTGGATTTATGCTTCCCCAATCAATATCCAAATATAATCTATCTTGTCTTTTATTATATCTAACTTGCTTATCTGGTGTTAATAAGAAATCAATATCTTCCAGATATGATTTGACCATTGAATATTGTAGTAGTTCAACAGAATTAAAATAATATAAGTCATTCAAAAATAATTGATATTTTATACTAAACATTCCACCAGATATCGAACTCATATCAAATTTAAATATCTTTTCTATTCCAATAACAGAATCTGGAATTTGTATAAAATTAGAAGTTTCGTAAAAATTGGATGTAACTGTACCGTATCCACTAATTGCAGTAGAGGATGCTGTTGTTGTCACGATACCTGCAGTATTTGCACTTCCTGTATTATTAGTTGCTTTTCCCCTATTAATGTCTTCTTGGGAAAACCTGTACTTCAAATACATCCTTTCCACACCATCAAAGTGTCGTTCTTGGAAATATTGAAGAGCATCATCAACAAGATCATCTATCTGATCATCATCAACATTAATTTCTAAAACTGGAGCACCCAAGCGTCTTAAACAATAATCAATAAGTCCTTGGCGTGTTGATGGTTTTGCCATTAAAATTCCTCAGAATTTGCAACAATATTTTTTTGTACAGTTTTTTTATTTTGAGATGCGATAACTTTTTCATCCTCAATTTTTTTCATTAAAGATTCTATAGTTTGATTGGCAATTAATAATTTTGCCTCACAAGAAACCAATTGTGAAAAAAGATCATTAACTTTTTGTTGATAAACCATTATCAAACTTCTATAATCATTCTCATTCATAGTAGAATATAAAAAAAGGTGGGATGTACCCACCTATATTTATAACCAGCGTAAAAAACTAGAAAGTTCCAGCATCAATAGTAATATTTTCTAAGAATCTTTCAGATCCTGTGCAAGAAATTACCTGAGATGATCCAGCACAATCATTAACATATAATGAACCAATTTCAAAGTCTGCATATGAAGACACTGCCATAACTCCATTAGTTTCTGTTACATCGGAAGCAGCAACTAATTTATCCGAACTATAGTCCCAGAACACTGAAGCAACTTTAGCAGCACTACTCTTATAATAGTGCATGACCAAACCAACATCAACAAGTGTGTTTGATGATGGTGGAATTAATGAACCGCCACTATTTACTAAACCAACTTCAATTAAAGAATCTTCAATTTTTAAAATTTCAGTGTTAATGATTGATTGTGATCCAAGAACACTAAATGTCCCATTAACAACAAGATTATCATCAACTGTAACTGTACCACCAGCAGAATCGAGAGTTAAATCTCCAGAAGTAGTATCAATTTCATTACCGTCAATTCTTACATTATCTACAGTCGTATTGCCAGTAACGTTAAGAGTTGTACCGTTAAAGGTGAGGTTTAAACTATCCTGTAAAGCACCAGCAGTACCAGCAAGAACAACTCTTCCAGAAGTAAGATCAGAGACTGTAGCAGATGAAAGTATGGTTTCTCCACCAGAGATATTGGCACCTCCATTAAAGTCAACAGCACCAGTTACGGTTAAACCAGCACTAACAACAGCGTCGTTGGTAACTGCGATAGAGTCGGTAACTGTAACGTCGCCAGTTACTGTTAGCAGAGAACCGTTAAAGGTGAGGTTTAAACTATCCTCTAAAGCACCAGCAACACCAGCAAGAACAACTCTACCCGATGTTAAATCACTAACAGTAGCGGACGATAATATAGTTTCTCCGCCAGAGATGTTAGCACCGCCATTAGCATCAATAGCACCAGTAAAGGTTGATACTCCCGATACGTTTAAGTCATCTAACTCAGTGTGACCATCAACATCAAGATCACCATTAGCATCAATAGCACCAGTGAATGTGGAAATACCAGAAACTATTAGTGCATCAATATCGGCAGTTCCATTTACATACAGATCCTTCCATTGCTTTGCAGGAGAACCTAAACTGTAAGTATCATCTGTTGTTGGAACAAGATTTGATGCAAATTCACCACCAACAACAACATCATCAGTGTCTGCGTCTCCAAGATTAATTGTTCCGCCACGGAAAGTTACAACACCAATAAATTCAGAGAGTCCCTGAACATTTAAATTTCCACCTACGGTTACATTTTTATCAACACCAAGTCCACCATCAATTTGAACAGAACCAGTATTTGAATTTCCAAGTATATTGTCAGTAGTATCGGTAAATGTTGCAATACCAGTAAATGTTGGGTTGGCAGATCCACTTGACCAACTTAAATTGCCATTACCATCGTTAGTAAGAACTGTACTTGGTATTCCCTGAGTACCAGGCATGTAGTAAGTTACAATGCCAGCAAGAGATGCTGGTGAAGCGATTGTAATGTAATCACTTCCATTTGAACTTGCTTCTACTAAGTTTACTCCAGATCCCCTAGAAGTATTTTCTACCGTCCAGAATCTTCCAGATCCAACAAATTGATTAGTTGAAGTCTCAGAAGTTAATCCAACATACAAATCATATTTGTCAGTTGTAAATCCGGGTTCACCAGCTCTTAAACCTGGTAAATTTGATAAGAGTCCTCTCTTAAACTGTAAAACTGGAGTTGCCATTTTTTTTCTTTTAAATTTTAGTAATTTTCATCAAGTCAAAAATTACCATAATCAACAACACCATCCTCTACATTATCTGACAAATCAAGAATTTTTGCTGGATCAACGTGTATATAATTCTGCCCATCAAACATCAATAAAGTACGATTTCCTCTATTTATCGTATCCACATCATTAATGTCCTGCATTCTTGTAATGGCGGTTGCCGTTGATGAAATCACCCTAACTGCATTCTGTTGCCCAACCCTGACTCTTATAGCCATAACTTGGTTACATACACTGTAGAACTATTTATGTATATTAAAACTTTGTTGCGCCGGGGCGAACTAGTGCCATACCCTCAATTACTCTGGACATTTTTCCCACTGTATTGGTCATTACAATATCATAAACATATCTGCCTTCTTTAATAGATGCAGTTTGTGAAGTAGAAAGACCTATTGTAACTTGCCCATTACTGGGACTTCCATATATTCCAGTTGTAAATGTAGTAACACCAACAGATGTTGGGTGCTTTCTCATTTCAGCTTTAAATGTATATCCAGTTAGATTTATTAATAAATTTTCACCAGTTTCTAAAGTAAAGGTCTGTTCAAAGTCAGTGTTTTGATTTATTGTTAAATTATTAACGTATACTGACATTGTTGATTTTTAATACTTAAAAATATTTATATTTACTAAGAACCATTTAGATTAAAATTTAGAGATAACCTCTTGCTGTTTTAAGTATAGTTTAACATACGACTTGGCAAAAATTTTTAATTCATCTAAATTCAAATCGTCTATCAATCTGGAATACTTTTCATATTCAAACATTTTGTTCATCGATTCAAGTTGAATCTCATTTGGGTCCATTGATAATCTCCATGAGTAGTGACTTTATTTCATCAATATCCTTTTTCAACCCCTCAATCTCTTCTCTTTGCTTTTTTCTATCATTTCTTAGTCTAATATATTGATTATAATCGTCAGTATTCATATTTACAATAGCACCCGAATCTTCACGAAACAGGTACTTATGTCCTTCAACTTTTTTCATATTATGCTAAGGCTATCGCTCTAAAATCTTTAAATCTTAAATATTTTGCTTCATCAGTACCGCTCATAACAATTTTAATTCTAAAAGCGTTAAATTGTTCAAGTTCATCAATGCTAAATTGATATTCTAGAAATTCTTGATCATTACTTGAGCGAACAAATGCATCAGGTCTTCCACTATTTAATGATGGATTGATAATAGTTTCCCCAAATCCATCACCATCAAGATCTTTGAGATTATCATATCCTGGGAACAATTGATATGATTGTTCAATTCCATTTGAATCTGCTCTAAAAAGTTGATAAAGAACTCTAAAATCTGCAGATGAATGGCGATATGCTGAAAGGAGAACTTTAATAGAAGTTGCTGGTTGCTTCAATCTTACTATACTGGATACATAAACTGCATCATGTGGATCTCCCTCAATATTTTTAAATCTACCGTCTGTAGCATAATTTGCGATAGGATTATTTATTCGATTTCTACCAAATACTATCGATGAGGATGAAACATTAATTACTGGTGAAAGATTTGAATCATTCGTGCTCATATTCAAACCGAGAGTGAATGATTTATTCTTCGGTAACCCGGAAAGACGTGTTGTTTCATTAATTTGTGATGCAACAAGTCTTGATGTTGTCAATTGATTTACATTATTTAACTCAACATTTTCATACCCCTGATCAATAAATGATATTTCAGTACCGCCAGAACTAGTTGCAGAAACTGTTCTAATTTGTGCAGTAATCTTAGTTGATTCGCCCGGAGATAAAACGCTAAACTGGGGGTCAATTCTATTAAACTGAATATTCTTAGATGCTGAGGCATTTACACCACCAACAATATTCTCATCAGCAAAGTTTAATTGAGAATCTCCAGAAACTCTAGAACCACGATCTATTTGTATGTGGTATGTATCAAAATCTCTCTTGGATTTAAGTGCAGAATCTGCAGGTAAGTTATGTTGGGTATTAATTCTTGTTAAAGAAATGCCATTTAACTCATAAGGATAAACTTTATCATTAATGCTATGAGTCCTGATGAGAGAATCACTAACACCCCTAGATCCAATTCCCAAGGTTCCTGCACCACCAGAACCAGATACAATTGAATTGTAGAAAATGATTTCATTATTAACTTTCAAGTATCCTTGTGATGTGGAAATTCCTTCAAATGTTGCAAATATTGATGTATTTGCAACGGATATTGTAACATCATTTACAGCAAGGTTGGCATTTAATGTTGTTGGAATTGTATTTGGATCAATATCATCTAAGATAACAATATTATTATCTGCGTGCATACCATGATTTGGTTGTGTTACCTCAATCACTCTTCCATCATATAAATTACTGACTACAGAAGAATTTAAGATATCGACAGATGGATATGTGGTTGGAGTTGAACCTGAATATGCTACTAAATTTTCACCAGTAGTAAATTCTTCACCCTGAACATTTGTTAGGTATAGTGTGTCTTTTCCATTAAGAGTAGTTACAGAAATTTGGGCATTTTTACCTTTTACTACACTGGATGTTGTAATTCCAATAATATCACCAACAACATATCCATTTCCTGCTGTTGTAATTGTAGGATTTCCTGATACTACACCACCTGAGATGACTACCGTCCCTTTTGCTCCGCTTCCAGAACCAGTAATACTGTAGAAGTCTACATTGGTAAATGTTCCGTCACTGTATCCAACACCAACATTAATTGTATTTACAGTATTCAAAATTCCACCAACTTGTTCAATATATCCGGTTATTGCAGATGATGAAGTACTGTCACTGACCTTTCTTCCTATTGTTAATACGGAATCAATTGATGACGTTGGTGTAATGCCAACCTTAATCTTTCTTGGTAAAGTTTTGATTGGATTTTCATTAAGTTTGCCGACGTTAGTATCTCTAGTTGCAAGTGGTGGATTATAGAAATATGCTACTCCTGGTTTTTTAGTAAAGTTTGCTTTGTATAATTTAAATTTAAGATCCTCAAATTGATTGGTAGTCCAGATTGTCCCATTTTGAGACTTGAATAGACTTCCACCAACATATTGTTTAGTTGCAATTACACTTTCAGCATCTGGTAGATTTGTACTATTTACGGTATTTTCACCCATTCTAGCAATCCACACCTCATAGAGATCTGAGAATGGAGAAAGGAGTACCAAAGCATATTCAGTATCTGCTTCAAGATAAACGGGTGATGGGAATGAAATATTGGTTGCTACCGAAGCATCTCTAGAAGTTTGTATCTCAGATGGTTCAACTGTAACTCTTGAATATTCTGATGCAAGGACTTTTGTAGGTGTCCCAAGTTCAACCGTTCTTAGTTCTACAAATAATTTTTCGTTATCATCCTTATTTGCAAAGTAAATATCGAAACTAGTTAAGAATGCACCAGTTTCATCTACAGTGAATGATTGTGCAAGAGGATCATATCTTTCAACCAAGGTTACCCTTTCAAATGTGTTTATTCTTCCAGTTGTAGTGTAGTTAGTTTCTGCACTACTAATAAGGGTGCTTCCTGGAAGTTGAGATTCATTTGTGGAACTTGATGTTAATCTAAATGTCTTTGTACCAGTTGTGAATCTCAGAGGGGGTGCTGGATTTGATAATGGATTTCTAAAGAAGAAAGATCCATATATGTCTCCAAATGTATCAGCTACCAGTCTAATATTTGAAATAGACGCTTGAGCATTGCTTGTTTCTCCAATAACAACCATTCCCTTAGTAATATATCCACTATATTTTCCAAGAACTTCTTCCTGTAAAGATTCAATATCAATATTTAAAATTGATGATGATGCTGAATAAGAAGATGGAAGTGTAATTGACTTATTATATGGATTTAAACTAAATGTGGTTGTTGGATTTTGTAATGGACCTGTTTTGTGATTTGGTTGAGCAATTCTAGCAGTAAATATATTCGATCCTCCAATATAACCCCTTACAGTCTCTCCAATTTGGAAAGTTCCTGATGACATGGAAATTTCTACAAGTTTTGGAATTATATCTAATCCACTTGTACTATCAAAGAATGGATAATGTCTAGCCAAAGGTCTCAATCCAATGGATTTAAACATTACATTTCTAGAACGAATATATGGATCTGCTACCGACGAAGAAAGAATAGTCTGTGTTCCAACAACTCTAGTAGCAAAACCAGAACCACCAACAGTCCTATCTCCACCATCTCTGACAATAGTTCTTGTCCAACTATCAGTCTTTGGACTTAGTTCTATAGCACCATTAAACTCAATGACGTTAAATGGATTGACATTTTCAACCCTAGTTGCTAGTGGTTGTTCAATCCAAGACTTTTCAGTATACTTGAGTGTGATCAAGTCACCAGTCTTTTGGACATTGGGGTCAAGAAGATCTAGATTCTCACTAAAGTTAGCAGTTTCTAAATTGATCGATGGATCAAGTGCTAGTTGAGGTGATAGTGAGTGGAAATCGATAGGTGTGACAAGTTCGTTATTTGAAGTATCGATGTCCGCCGTTGTCTGTGCTCTATCAAGTCTATCCGCACCTTTAAAGTCATCTACAAAAAATCCAGATTTAAATCTATCTAAACCATCCGCATCTCTAACCTGTAAAGTCTTGGTGTCAAGTTCTAATAAAGACAATGATGTGGTAGATTCTAGATTTTCAACCCTGTCTTCAATTTCTCCAATATCTCTCATCGTATATCTTCTATTATCGACCATAACCACCTTTGCATCTCTTGAATCGTAGAGATATGCAGGTAGATATATTGATCCTATTTCCATAGCATCATCAACATTTGCTGGTTCTTTTGGATTTATTGCAGATGTTCCCTTAATAATACTAAAAAATCCTTCTTTATTGAGGACTACTTTATCAATTCTTGGTAGGTAAAAATCATATCCAACTAAAGAACTTTCTCCAGGAGAAACTACTAGGGTTGGATTAACTCCAGCCGCTGCAAAATTTCTGCTTGTAAATGAGAATGGTGATGATGTTGTTGAAGTAAATTCTGCAACTCTCGGTCTAAAATCGAGAGTATCACTTGAACGAATTGTATCAGTTATTTGTGGAATATCTTTTTTATATCTCTCACTACTGTAAGAATTTACAGTGTATAGATCGCCAGAATCATTTGATGGAATTGTGTAATGATTAAAAATAATTAATAATCTATATGTTGGTATATAACCATCATTTTTTCTTACTAACTTGGAATAATCATAAAATTGTTCCTTAGAACCCTTATCTAATTTAAACTTGCTAGTAATATTCTGGTAATTACCAGAATTTACATTTTGTACAGTAGATACAATATTAGATTCTTCAAATGATGCTACTTCGCCAACTATAAATTGATTAGAATTTAGATATACAATTTCAACTTCGGTAGATGATACTCTAGTTACAATTTGTGCAATCGCACCACTATCAGTACCAATGATCCTTTCTCCAAGAATAGAACTTGTATTTAACTGCAGTCCAGATGGAAACTCGATGGAATCTAAAGTGGGTGCAGACGTATCATAAGATTCATAAACAGATAAAACATTAGTGACATCTGGGAAATTCAGGCATATTTCTCTGTCTTGAACTCTTGTTCCATAATAAGGACTCTCAGTAAGACCACTAGTTTCCGTAGAAACACCAGATATTGATTTGCTTACTGTTACTTTTTGACTTCTGGAAAGAATTTTAGACTTATTCTTAATAGAATTCTTCTTAACAGTTGTATTTACCGTAACATAATTTGGATTTGTTTGATTTGGCAATAATCCTGTTAATGTCACAGTTTCTCCATTGGAACTCAAAGATACTTGATCTGCTGTTAAGTCCTCAATAGTTCCATTTGAGTAGAAAACAGAATATCTTTCAGCATCAAAGGGTTCGAAGAAAGCACTACTGATTCCAGTAGCAGAAACATTAATAGACAAACTTCCGGTAGATGAAGTTTCTTGTTCCGTTAGTTGTTTTGATACTAATAAATTAGATCTTGAAAGATTTACTGAAGAAATATTTTTTTCTTCCAATGGTGCATAAAGACCACCAGATTCTTTTACTAATGGAACTCCAATAGAGAATCTGACATCCACATTGGATGATGGGAGAGCACCACTACAAACATTACTTACGGACTGTACCGCAGCAACGGTCATTGTATTATTTGAATTGACACTTACAACTCTATTATAAGTTTCATCACTCAAACCTGGTATTTGGTATCTTATAATAGAACCGACTTTAATTGCACTAAAGTTTTTACCAGGACAACTTACAGTTCCATCAGTAGCAATTCTGATAGTATCGGAAATTCCAAAGTTCTTTGAATTTCTTTTTTGAAGAACTGTATCCGCAATAAAATCAGTTTTTAAAGATGTGTCAATAAAATTTGAATTCTGGTATATCGATTTAACATCTTGTATACCATATTCCACAAAAGAATCAATTGATCTGGAAATTTCTGTGGTTTCATTAATCAATAATTGCTCACCCTCAATAAATGTTCCAGATGTTTGTATGAGTGAAAGTGTAGTACTAGATCCTGGTGCTGTTGCAACATATCCAGACGCTCCACTACTTACACCCCTGATATAAGAACTAACCGGAACTTGCGCGGTGGTTATAGACTGATTTAACGTTAAAATAGTATACGTTTGAATATCTATTAGGTATAAATCCCACTCACTAGACGCATCAGAATAAGTTGCATCCGTTAAATTGTAGGAATAAACTCTTGCCTGACCAATTTCCGTGCCAGTTGCGGAAGATTGTGATGATCCTCTTCTTTGATTTTGTAATCTGACTATATTGGAAGCATTATTGGCTTGTATTGGAGGAGTTCCTTGAACATTATTAACGCGGAATAATGTTCCAAATTCAAATGGAATCAACGATGTAGAAATATTTTTTTTATCCCTTGGCTTTTCTACATCAAGATTTGTGGTTGAAATTGATTCAATATCGTACCCCTTTACATAAGCTCTTCCTGGAGATACTTTTACGGTTAATAGATCTTCAGATGGTGTGTTTCCTTGATCGGTTTTTTGATTATCAGCATAAACTCCACCATTAGATAAACCATCATTTAAAGAATCACATACCTCTACACCAAATTCATCTACAGCATAATTGCCAGATTCTTCATACGTTCTTTTAGCAAAGTAGTCTCTAATTAAATTGTAGTTTGATTTATTTTGTAATTTTTTAATTTCACCATCTTCAATTCTAATTAATTCGACGAAAGTTTTATCATCAAAGTCTGTTAGTAATTTCTTGGATAAAGTTAAAGAAATTTTTAATCTATCTGCACCTGGAGCAGCATAATTTGAATATCCCTTTGCATTATCATATAATGATATATCATCCTTAGCAGTTATAATTTCTTCATTGATTGTTAGTCCAACCCTGTAAGAAGAATTTGACTTATATGCATCCAGAATGATTTTATCATTATCTACATCTACAAAAGTTCCTCTAATAAAATAAACCCCACTAGCAATACCGACCGCACTTCCAATAGCAGTTGCATTTTCAGATACTAGTGTTGCTACTGTTTCGCCAGAATTTACTATTGTATTCCCATAAGTAAAACCACTTTCAGTTATTAGAACCTCACCATCACTAAAAGAATCTGCTTCGTTATTATCTGCAGCGTTTAAATACTTTACAAATAAAGTTAAATCTGTTATTCCTGAAGACTCGGATATATCGGACCATCTATCAACAACAGCCACAACGCCAGAGGTTTGACCTCTCAATTTCTTCCCAACTAAATTATTAGCATAAACTTTTACATCTATACCAAGATGATCATAATTTAATTTAACTGAATTGTAGTTGTCATCGAAAGTTACCCCACCCGGGATAACCATTGATCCTTCTTTAAAAATATGGCTACCAAATGACTCTACTTGATTCTGTAAAATAGACTGAAGAGTAGTTAGCTCCCTAGCTTGGATTGGATACCCTGGTTTGAATAAAACCTTGTAAAAGTTATCATACTTATCAAAATCGTCATAGTATGGATTTATATTGAGATTCGTTTTCTGTGGCATTTTTTAGAATTCCAGGATAATTTTAACGTCTTCTTTTTGTCTAGAATTTCTGATGATAGCGGGACGATTGTCAATGTATATAATGTCTCCCGACGTTTTATTTATCTCAGGATCACCAAGACCTTGTGTAATTTGAGTTCCCAATGAAATTAATTTAGTACCCGTTGGATTTGTACTAATTCCCGTAAATGATGTGTGTATTCCTGCAGAGAAACCTAAATTGGATGTCACCGGAGAAGATGAAGATTCAAAGTCTAATACCTTTGCGGAAATTGTAACACCAGAATAATCTTTATTATTAAATGTATTTTGATTTAAATATGAAGATCTATCTTGGAAATATTTTAGAACTTTAGTTTCTTCATCATATGATGCAACAAATCCTTTAGCAGTACCACCAGTAACAGACTGACTAATCTTATCGCCAACTGATACTGATCCAGTTATAGTGCCATCAAACTTTATTGCACCCAATGATGAGAATTGATTTTCTG
>Ga0129351_1000511_pt1 | contig 14508 bp, 16 predicted proteins | sample CPBDNA_8_FD_94423 | JGI IMG/M metagenome (GOLD analysis project Ga0129351, IMG submission 94423) | Freshwater to marine salinity gradient microbial communities from Chesapeake Bay, USA - CPBay_Sum_27_0.2_DNA | ecosystem: Environmental > Aquatic > Marine > Coastal | place: USA: Chesapeake Bay... | reverse complement strand
GACATGAGGGGGTTGATCTGACCGTTGCCAGGATAACGAGCGACCTCGCGGAAATCGCTGTTCTGACGAAGGTGCATCAGGAAGGTCGGATCGCAAACGCAGCGATAGAAACCGTCTTGATAGGTAGGAGTGTTACGCTTACGCAGGCTCTTCACCACGCGCAGCAGGTCGTCCTTGACGTCGAACTTAGCTTGTTCGGCGTTGCTGTAGGTCAGAGAACCAACAGTGAGATCACCAGGGTAGTAGTAACCACCTTGGGTGTCAGAAGCCTGACCCTTAGAAACGGCTTTCAGGAGTTCATTGATAAACACCCGGTCGCGCCAACGACGATAGTCGTCGAGCAGAGTCAGCGAACCAATCGACTGGTGGAAAGCGGTTAGGTTACCGGTGTCCAACAGCAGGCGCTGCGCAGTGATCAAGGTCTCACGAGCAATCTTAAAAGTGCTCGGTTGAGTGGGATCACTCGGGTCAGCAGGGCCGGTGTACTCGCGAAGGGTCACGAGCACTTTGTCCTTCACGATGTTGCGGCTGTTAGCAGTACCGATGGTCTGCTCTGCAGTACGCTCACGTGACTCTTTGCTTCCCGGATTGCCCCAGAACCTGTAGCGGTCTAACTGCACAGTCTGGCCTGGCTGCTTGCTGAAGTCATGAACGACCACAGGCTCTGCTGCCATCTCTACAACGTACGCGGGATGCGGACGGTAGAGCTCGGCGCCGAGAAGCTTCGGGAAATCATTATCGACAAACACTGTCGATATCTCCAGAAACTACAAAACAAGTTTAACCATAAATAACGGTTAAACTACGAGAAAATGTCGCATTTTTAGCGTTAGATCGATTTTTGATTGCTGCTGTTAACCGAAGAACTGAAGTTGCGCACGAGGTTACGCACAGACTCAGAGTTCTGTAAGTAAACAGAGCCGTAATTAGACACATATCGAGCCGCACCGCCCCGATAAACAGAACGGAGTGCAGTAGACATCAAACCAGGGACCGTAGACCTAACAGTTTCAGTATATGTTTTACAATAAACTGGGGGGTTGTAGACCCACTCAGATCGATTCGATGTTCCTTGAGACCCAAGACTATTCGTTAAGAGACCGCCCTCGTAGCGACCATGGGTAACACCACCACCTGTTCGTCCTTGAGCGGAAGTATTACTTTCTGGTGTGTTGTAAGGCGTGTAATTCTGATTATCCGGGGAGGCACCCCCAAAATATGTGTACTTACCTGAGTCACGGAGACCAAATTCGGGACCAATAGAGGTCTGAACCTTGGCGTTAGCGATCGTCGTGAAATTTAAAGCCCGGTAACCGTTGGAGATACTGAGAACTCCGCTGGCTTGGTAGTCAGAATCCTGAAAATCAGTCCAATATCCGGATACAGCAGGCGGAACTGATCGCCACGCGGTAGTTGAGTACACTCCGGAGGTCATCGGACCTGGTGTAACGATGCCGAGGTCCGCCCCGGTGTCCACGATGCCGGAACTTACGACAATGTAACCCTCCGAGATGGGTCCGCTCTGAAGACGGTGTAATCCGGTGTCGTACTTGTAGTTGGATAAAGGAATGTAGCCCACTTATTTATACCAACTACACATATTGTAGCTTTATTCGGGTGTAGCAGGCGCGATCTGGCTATTTAAAGTCTGGATGTCATTACTGATCAGAGCCATATCGCGCTCATAGGCTGCTTTCAGCTCAGAAAGCTCTTTTTTCACCGTTTCCAACTCATCGGCGGGAGAAATACGCTTGCGGCGACCGATCGGATTAGCCATTTGAGCTCTGTTTCTTACGTTTAATATACTCGGAAGCTTTTTTCTTCGCCTTAACGCGTTCGGGCAGCTTCCCTTTAGTTTTTTCCTCGTACTCCTTCACTTTCTCTTTGGAGATTTCACCACGCTCGGCCATTGCGTAAAATTTACGCCTTTGGGCAGCAGATTTGAACGGCACAACTGTAAAAAACGCTAACTAAAGCGTAACGCAGGTCTAGACAATAAAAAACCCCGCTCCCATCAAGCGGGGTCGTATCCACTCACTACAGAGTGTAGCTCAAGCGTTGTCCAGGAACAAGAGTTTCGAGCGGAAAGCTTCGGGACCCATGTTGGACAGATAACGCCAAGCGTTCTCAGGGCTCTGGTTCATCACTTGGCTGAAGTTCTGCCACTGAGCATCAGCGTCGGGAGAAGGAGCACCGGCCACGGCAGAAGCGGGCACGGCAGGAACCTGATCGTACTGAGGGTTGTACTGTTGAGCAGGTTGCTGTTCGTCTACAGGATACACTTCGGTAAAGAAACGGTTGGTGTAATCGGCTAAGTGATCAGGATCAGTCAGGATAGCTTCCATAGCAGCCCCGCGATTGGAAACTTCCTCCAGCACTTGATGCTGCTGAATCAGAGCATCTTCGAGCGTGGTGGCGTACTGATTGAGGATACCAGGAGCCTCAATGCCGAAGTGATTAACGACGGCGGTTGTTTCGGGACTTAGGCTTGGAGCCTGTTGTTCCGTAGAAGTCGGATAAGAAGTTTGGGTCGTAGACCCGTTGCTGTAGGAGATCGGCTGAGCCGTAGGGGCTTGGTAAGCCCACGGTTGGGCCTGTGAAAGCTGACTGAGTTGTTGAATATCCGCCGCCGTCAGTTGGGGTTGCGCTGACGGTGCTGTCTGGCTGGGCGACGGGGAGAGCCGGGACACGATTCGGTCCAGGCTGCCCAACGCTGCTTCCCACGGGTTGTTCGGGGAGGAGACGGACGGAGACTGGCTGTACTGGCTGTTGGTAGAAGGGACCGTAGCCGGTTGTGCCTGCGACGGCGCTTGGGGCATAGCTGCCGAAGGCACCGCCTGGGTACTCGCTACCCATTGCGGGTAAGCGGTTGAGCCCTGGTCCGCCACCGGGGCCGCCGCCTGAGGGGCTGCTACCGCCGGGGAGACCGGGCTCGGGATCGAAGCTGGGATCTGCTGGCTCATAGCTGCCCGAGTAAGTCAGTTCTTGCGCGAGGTGGTCAAACGTCCTATAAAGTAAGGGCGTTAGGTTTAGCCGAGGATCAGCCGCTAAAGGCTGATTAGGGGCTAAAGGATGCGGGGCTTGTAGCATCTGGTTCAATAGTAGCAAGAATTGCTGCATTGCGCCCTGCGTTTGTTGAATCATTCGGAAAGGGAATCCTTTCAACATCTCCGAACGTTCAAGATCAGTTTTATCGGGGAACAAGTACTTCAGCGCTTCAACACTATCCACGCCGAGTTCTTGTAAGTTCCTGACTACGATTGATTTCTGGTTAATGTCGTACGCGGTGTCTTCATAAACATCCCCTCGGAACCGGTACGTAACTGCACGGTCGCCATCGGGAGGTAAACCAAAAACACCCCGTGGAACTTTGTTATCTGCAAGTGCTGCCTGGATCGCTAAATCAACATTTTCTTCATATTTTGTAAGTTTGTTTTGGTACTTAACGAGAGTTTCTTCAGTTTGTTCCTTAGGTTCTTTCGGAGGGACTAAGCCCATAACCGAGATAAAGCTTTCGCGGAAAATTTGCTCCTGATGGTACAAGATCATTTCCAACAAACGACAGAAACCGTAAGTAAGAAAACTCTTATTTTTACGAAGAGCAGTCGCTTGAGCGCGACCCATAAGCCCTTTAATCTCCGTCGCAGTGGCTCCGGCGCTGATTGATATTTCGTCAACGCCGCCCAAGGCTGTTCGAATCTCCTCTCGTAATAGAAGCGCATAACGATTCATATCCCCGTTAACGGGGTCTGGTGTCATGTAGCCCACGCGGTCGGAGGGCTCAACGTTCGCGATAATACGAGGAACTCGCAGTCCGCCTAAACCAGACTGAGAACCGAAAGGTTCTGAAACACGTGTCGAAGGAGAATCGATACCAGCAAAACCGCTTTGACTGCTGATCGTGGGACGGAAGGTACGATCCGCATCCGAAGCCTCGACCAGATCACTACGGGGACGCGAACTGATCAGCGTGGGGTTGCCGAAGAACTCAATGTTCTTGGCGATGTTCTGCATCATCTGATCGTGCAGAACAATTTGTTGCATGAAGGGTTCAAATTCCCCTTCACCTTCAGTACCACTAGCGTTAGGTTTGTTTAAAACCTCAACAGCAGGGATAAATCCGAGAGTATTTGGTCGGCTGTTTTTAGGGGTAATTAAGGATCCGGGCTCTAACTCAAAACTAAGCTCACTATTTGCCTCATATTCTGTAATTTTATCGTTGGTGATCGAGATCCGAACATAGCGCTTGTTTTGCCCCTGAGTTTCGGCAGGCAAACCGATTGCGCTATTACGAATCTTATAGCTGTAAATAATTACGACTTCCTCGATCTCCCCGTTAATGTCGTGGTAGACCCGATATTGAGTTTTGTTAAAAAAGTAAATCTGGTATTTCAGTTTCGGATCAGGACGGAAGTAGAACAAGCCACAGCCGTCGATCAAAAAATTCCGAATGATCGAAGGAAAACGAATATCCAACCTGTTCAGTTGGATAAGATCCTCGATAAACTTCGTCCGAGCCTTATAGGTGTCCTGCTCGCAGTAAAAAAACAGCCCTTTCTTCATCATCAGCAGCGTCATTTGCTGCAGATGACTAAGGACAACCATAGTCGCCGATTGTTTGCTGCGATCCTGAGTTCTAGAAGCTTCCAGAATCTCGTTAAACCGCTGCCGTACGCTTAGGTTGTCCGCAGGCATCGACGTTTTCCTTTATAAGTCAGCGAGAACCGGCTTCCCGCTCCTTTGTACGCATCATACGAGCTTTCCGTGCTTTACGGACAGCTTCACGACGGACTTCATTACGCTCAGAACCTTCCTTTTCGCCGCCGCCTTGGCGCCCGGCAAACGGTTTTTTGATCTGTTCCGTCATGAGATCAGCCATGGGGAAGTAGATACTCGCGTACTCTCTCTATTTTAAACAGCTCAGGGGGCAAAAGCTCATGAGGATAGGGCTCCAGAATATGATCTTTTCGTCCTAGAGGGTCGTTACCACCGGCTTCAGCTTTGTAAGCATCAAGGTAATCCAACATCTCCTGGCTGTATGCAGGAGCGTGGGCGGATGGAATGTCGTCGTAACAATGAGAGAACGACGTAAGCTTTCGTTTCATGCGGGCGGGATCCCCCATCCAAGAAAAATGCCACCCGGCATCACAGTCGCCGTAAATTAAATCGTTTGGATTTTTGCGGATTTCCGAAAGTGTCTGATCTAGGTGCTCATGGAGAACAACTGTGCCGCAAGTCCAATTTGTAGGAGGCTTGGATATGTCGCGCTCCGGATCAACCACGCGGAGATCAGCTCGCCCGTAGAACATCGGCATCGACAACCGGACGCATCGTTGAGGATCCTGTTTTGCCAGATCAACTGCGGCTAAGAGGGCATCTGCTTTAGGAATCTCGTCGACGTCGCTAAAGAAAAATACGGAATCGGGTGGAGTCATTCGCATACCCACAGCCAGAGCATCCCGCTGGGAGTACTCCCGAACCCAAGGATTTGGCGCAATGTCCGGATGAGGTAGTTCGACGTGTAGAACTTGAATCTTCTCTTCGGGAAGACCCAGCGCACGAATTGTTTCAACGCATGTAAAATCTTTCTTATCACCTTTAAAAGTACGGTCTGCATCTGTAATGATGAAACCGTCTACGATGTCCTTAAGGATATTGACGCGAAGCTCTAAAAGCTCTTTTTCGTCAAAATACAGAAAGCAGTCAAACAGCACAACATCTCTGAAGCTGTCAGTATATTAACGCATACTTGGGGTTACGTTACCGTTACCGGCACGGACAGCTTGAGCTGATTCCGCTGCACGACGGTTCGCGCGTGTCTTCTGCATCAGCTCCTGTTTGATATCCTCCATAGGATCCCCCGTGGGCTGGAATCCTTCCTCAAACACACCATAAGGTGCGTTCATAGGAGGTACAGGAGCGTTATAAGCTTGATCTTCTAATTGACTCGTGTACTCATCGCTACGCATACTGGCTCGCTGAGCCTTCATCTGGCGACGAGCTGCTAACTCCTGAGCGTTAAACGCACGAGTAAACAGATCACCGGCTTCAAGAAACGGATCAGCCATCTTTAGAAGTCTTTCTTCTAATGTACTCGGAAGCTCGACGTCTTGCCTCTCGCGCCTTATCCGTGTTCGCTACCTGAGTATTTACAGGTTTATCGCCTGCTGTAGCGCGTTTCTTTTTCTCGTCGGTCGCCCGACGTTCTTCAGGACTGAGGGATGCCCACGCGGAACGTGGTAAATACCGCTCGGTTCTTCCTTTTTCGCGGGCGCGATCAGCCACCGGTTCCCATCATTGCTTTAGCTGCTGCTGCACGAGCAAGCATCTCGTTCTTAAGAGGGTTTACTAAACCCTGAGCAATTACGTCAGACGCTGCCTTACTTTTGATAGCGCGGATCAGATCTTCAGCATCCCCAAGAACACGCTCCCGGAAAGTACTGCCGCCGGATAAATAGCTGATGAGATCCGAAGTGTCCATGGTCAGTCTTTTTTAGACTTCTCGTATTCCTCACGAGTTTGCCAGTCTTCTTTAGACCAGCGACTCAAGCGGTTGGACGAAGATTTTTTACCCTCGTAAGTACCGCCAGCTTCTTTATAGTACTTGGTTGCGAGCTGCATCGCTCGTGCTGAGTGTCCGCCTAATTTTTTTCGAGCTTTAGCTTTCGCTGCTGCCCACTTCTTAGGGTCACGTTTTTTAGCAATTTCTGCCATTAGTAAAGAACAAAAACTCCGCCGATAGTGCCGCTGAGAAGAGCAGTGCAAGATATGGGGAAAATTGTATCGCCTTGTAGATTTAAAGCTTGAGCTGACTGCCCAGGGGCATCAGATAGCTCTACGACAAGTGTACCCTTAGATTGATTCCCAGGGGAGTCCACGAAGATAGCGCGACAAGATGGAAAGTTGACACGGCCCTGGTCTGGAGTCCACCCAAACCCACTTGTATAAGGCAGAGAGGCAGTCTGCCCGTAAATAGATCCAAATGCCCTTACGTCCATGAGTAATCTGTTTTCCTACATTATAGGTTCACTGTTCGCTCTCCTCGATCAACCGGTCCAAATACCATTTAGCTTTTTTCAAATCCTGAACTTTGTTTTTGTGCTCTGTTCGCCACAGGTACTTGATGATATTTCCGCGACAATAGGCTTTAAAGCCCTCAAACCCTAAAGCGGCCTTGAGAGCTTCGATACATTCGATGCCGCCTTGCGTATAGTGAGCTGGGTGATTTACAAGATCATTAAGCTGGGTTAAACCAGTAGATTGTTCCATGTTCTCGTTCGACAAATCGTCGCAGTCTGTACGCGTCATCTCTAAATAAAGTCTGTTGGTAGTTGTGACCGTTCAGAACATAACACACCGACACATACTGTGCACCTCGATGCGCCACTTTACAATTTAAACATCTGTTTACAGTCTATCAAGTTACTAGACTTCTTAAGAAGCTGTTTAGTGTATTTAGTGTCATCATGTTTGATTAAACAACATTCGTGAGGTATATATCTCCCGTTTTGCTCAACCACGGGGATCCAGCGACGATGCTCGTGTCCGACAGGGACATCCTCAAAAGCTAAACCCATCGAACTACGGTCAGCTAGGGGCCAGTTACGGACTCCGACCAACTCATAACTGCGCACAGGATCCATACTCTGACTTTTAACGTACTTAAGAGCATCCTGTTGATCTAAAATCATTGCGCCATAGTAAGGATTTGATACTTGCGCGAAGAATTTGATATCAGGGTCAATCACAAGCATCTTCTTGACCTCAAACCCGATATCGTGCCAAACATTCGGAGTTTCTCGTGTCAACGAGAACGTGTGGTAATTATCGAAGGGGATTTTCAACCCCTCATGCTCCTCGTATCGGATAAAACCTGGCTCAAACCCCGCTGCACTTAACCTGTTTTTCCACCTAAACCAATATTTTAAATTTTCATACGTCAGGATCATATCGTTCTCTTGATAAACATAAAAATCGGCTGTGTAGTTCATACAAGCTAAAACAAGATCAGTTTTATGCGCCCATGTGAGCTCCCAACCGGAATACTCGGGTCCACAGACCTTGATTTCAATATCTAAACCGGAAAAGTAAGGTTCTAAAATGCTTCTTAAAGTGTCTACGTCTTTTTCTGATTCATAATCTACATAAATGTTTATTTTGACGTCTAAGTCATAATCTAAATAAGCGCGAACAGTGTTAACTAATGAATTTATGCGGTTTAAGGGTTGGTACGCCGTTATCGCGACCCACATCCGGGACCCAGAAAGCGTGGAAGTGTGAGTTTTCATCAGTACTCGATCGAAAAATTACCGCGACGTTGTAAAAATGTAATCAACCAAGTGTATGCGTCCAGTAAGTCGTCATGAGCTGTAGAACCAACGTTGATCAATTGGTCAAAAAGACCATCAAACTTACGATATTTGTTAAAAGTCACCTTTTTATTTTCTAACAACCCCAAAGTGCCCCTAAATCTAGCAATTTTGTCCCCCCGGAAACCTTTAACTTCGTGAATATGAAGGTTACTTAAGCCTCGTTCATTCAAGAGGACACGTCTCAGATCCGCTGCAAGCGACGCTTGGTACGCAACGGACTCAACCACCAGGGTCACCGTGGAATACGTAGGGAAAAACTGCCCATCTTGCTGCGTCAGAATGCCCCATTCCAGCAGCATATCGCAGAGCAGGTCGATTTTTTCAAGGTTTCCGATGGATCGGCACTGGTGCGCATCGATTATGTAGTAGTTATCTTTAAGACGACCACCTAACACGAACGCTGTGTAATCACTTGTTTCATTCTTACTAGCGGACAGGTCGATACCAACAGCCAAACTGTCGAACTCGGTAACCACTTCACCCTTAATAAGTAGATCAGGGGACACAACCAAGTCAGAGGTCATGACCGGTTGTTGCTGATACTGATACGCGAACGCAACGGGATCAAGTTCTTTCTGACCCAGCAAGTACTCTGCGCTCCACTGCTCCGGCCAGTAGCTGACTGGTTCCCCACGATCGTCGTACGTAATAGCTTCCTGTGTCACTTGTTTCCATCCTTTCTCCGGAATGAACATCGTTTTATGGATGTCCAACGGGTGGAATCGAGTTCCCAGACAGATCGAGCGACCACCCTCAAAAATAATCGGAGCGATCACAGAGCTCCAGTTATTATTCATCTCGTCCCTAATAGCAGGGTTTTTAATATCTGCACTAGACTTAATAGGGTCATCTACGATAACAATATGAGCACGCTTTGATGTAATGGAGCCTCGGAGCCCTGCAGCACGCAGGGTAAATTCTTCGTCACCGAGCCTAGGAATACCAGCGTAATCAAAGTCGATCGACCAGCCGATATCAGATTGCATACCTGACCGCAGCTTCACCCGTGGGAATACTTTGCGATAGTCAGGAGAGTCGATAATCTGCTTGATAATACGACTCTTAGGAATAGCTGTGGCAATGTTGTACGAACAGTAGATAATTTGTAAAGGTCTCTTCTCCGTTGTGTGTCGCCCGATTATCCACGCGGTGAACAGGTTCAATACGGTCGACTTTGCCGAACCCCTCGGTGCCAGAATATCAAGATTTTGTCCAGCGATATCTAATAGGTACTTATTTGATTCACCTGTAATCAAGTGTCTATGCCACTCCAACATGTGCCGCGCTGGAGTTTTGTCTAGAATAGTGCAGAACGTATGAAAGTCACTAGCTGCCCTAGTGTATATCGTATCAACAGATTTGTCTGTGCTCTCCGAAGCTCTCTTAGCCTGTAACTGAGCACTACGGCGGTAAGCGAAAGAAGCACGGCTAGGCATATCAATAAACTGACAGTACTGCTATATTGATTGTACTAGAAACTCAAACCAAGCATGTCGAAAATTCTCTGGTACGGAGATGCTTGTAGTAATACAGGGTTTGGTCGTGTAACACACAGTGTTCTAGAGCACTTAAGCAAAGATCATGAAGTTTGCGTTCTAGGCATCAACTATACAGGGGACCCTCATCCATATCCGTACAAAATTTACCCAGCTTGCGCCGGAGGATCCCAAGACCGTTTCGGTATCAACCGAGTTTCAGAAATCCTTCAAAAGGAAAAACCTGACGTAGTTATATGTCTGAACGATATTTGGATTGTAAATCAATTTTGGGAACGTTGCCATTTTCTTAAAGACGATCTGAAGTTCAAGTTCATCGCTTATTTCCCGGTAGATAGCGAAAGCTACTACCCGGACATGTTGCAACATATGTCCTTCTGGGATTTAGCAATTACTTTCACCGTCAATTGCGCTCACAGAATTCTGTCGCACGGAATCAATATCCCACGGTTGGGAGTTCTACCCCACGGTGTAGATAACGGCAGGTTCTACCCAAGGGATAAAAAGGAAGCCCGCGAACAAATCGGATTACCTCCGGACAAATTCATTGTTCTTAACGGTAACCGGAATCAGCCTCGTAAACGGATCGATCTGACAATCCAGGCGTTCGCCGAATTCGCTGTCGATAAACCCGACACCATGCTTTACCTCCACATGGGGGCAAAAGATCTCGGCTGGGATGTAATGCCTTTGTTCCGCCGCGAAATGACGAAGCGCGGACTGGATGACAAACATCGGCTAATCTTGACCTCACCTAACATGAATTACATGGACGCACCTCCAGATACATTATTGAATACTATTTATAACGCTTGCGATGTAGGTCTCAATACTGCTGACGGAGAAGGTTGGGGCCTTGTAAGTTTCGAAAACGCCAGTTGCCGGAAACCTCAAGTTGTCCCGAATCACACAGCCTGTAAGGATATTTGGGACGGAGCTGCACAACTCGTGGATATTGCCACGTGGGTGGTCGACAAAGACCTCGGTGTCGAACGAGGTTTAATTGATGTCGGTCATGCCGCCAGACTTTTAACCGAATTGTATGAAGACAAAGCAATTTATGACGAAGTTGCTGATGCTTGCTACGCCGTGACGCAACGCCCCGAATATCGATGGGAATCTGTTGCGATGGGTTTCTCAAAAGCTATTTCCGACTTGGTTATTTGATCATGCAAACAACTCACCGTTTCTTTCACGCATACAGTGACGTTCTGTTTCCCGTTAAAACTGAAGCCACGGGGGTACCAACGGTCTATGAGCAAGCAGAGCAACTAGGCGGAAAATTTACCAGGATCGTAAATGGCCTTCCCGAAAATACGATCGCGAACTTCAGTCCTTCCGTAATTCGATTTAACGAAACGAATTACCTTGCTTGGCGGTGTCAACCTCAGCCTTTTGGGTTTAGGTATGATATGAAGTACTTTTATTTAAACGGACAGCCTAACGATATCTACATTGGAATCTTAGGTAATGATGATGCCAGTGTCATCGGAACAAAGAAACTAAGACCAAAAAAACACAGATTGAGTTACGAAGATCCTCGTTTATTTAAGGGACCTGACGAACAGCTGTACGTACAGTTCATAACCTCTACGTACGCCAGTCGATATGACACAAAAGACTACAAATTGTTTCACCAACCCAAAGTGTCTGTCTGTTGGGTAAACGAAAACTTTGACGCTGTTAAGTCAGCCACGCCTCCGATTGGTGAGAACCTCGTAAAAGGAAAATCAGAGAAAAACTGGTGCTTCTTTAGTCGCAAGGATGAGCTGGCTTGTCTTTACTCAACTCGGCCTTTGATTGTCGAGAGCGAAAGAACACCTCGGATCGAAGTAGACACTCAAATCCTGGACACAGTAACAAGGGGCGCTCCGACTTTCAACTCAACAGCACCTATCGATCTAGGGTATGGTTATCTGATCTTTTACCACTGGAAACACACCGCATTTGCTCCTAGTGGTAAACCATATTTGCTGTATCATGTAAGTGCTTACATGGTAGATAAAGAGTTCACAAAAGTGACGTACATCGTTGACAAACCTCTATTTACGGGTTCTCTCAACGACAGAGTTATCGAGTGGACTGATTTAATGGGGACACCTGTCTCAAACCAACCGGCAGTGATCCTACCGTTCGGTGCCTACGTGCACGGAACAGAGTTAGTTATGTCGCTTGGTGTGAACGATGCCTTTATGGGTATCTTTAGAACTCAATTAGAGAACATTATGAAGCTCTTAAAAAGAGCCGATTAGGACTTTTCTTCGTTCTCTATGGTTGTCCAAACCAGCAGCGAGGCGTCCTCTAATAAAGCTTGGACGCCTGGTTGCCCATCAAACGTTTGGATAAGCTCGCGCAAACAACGATCAGCGCCAGCGAGTAATAAACCACGCCGATCAAGACCGTCAGAAATAGCCCGTACCGCCTGAATGTGACTGCGAAGCTCTTTTTGCAGCGCTGATATTTTAGTGGCTGCGGTAGCATGATCTAACATTTGATTCTGAGTCATATCTCGCACATTACGGATATCCAGCTGAAGATCATCAATCTCGCGCAGCAAGACTTTGCGGAGATCTTCTTTGGGATATTTTTCCTGAATCCAGGCCGTAAGGTCCGAGATACTGCCAGCGTAGGCAGGGTTTAGAAAACGAGCATAAAGATAAGCTTCAATGTCTGATGTAGCATTTTTTGCATAATATACAAACGCGTCTTTCTGCGCCTTGTCGAGCGAAGACAGCCACGAAGCAACCGTGGTGGAATCCCCGATAGCGGATTTGATCATGCGAATGCCCGCTGGCCTGCCATAGCCATTCCAGCACCAAACCGCTTCAGTGCCAACTGACCTTCAATCTGACCACGCTGCAAAGCTAAAGCATTACGTGTATCTTCCTGAGCTTTAGCGATATTTAAGTTAGTCTGGGTTGTTGCCAGCATTTGCTGGTTACGGGTCTTAGCCGCCTCTAAACCAGTTTGAGCTGCAGCGGTAACAGTAGGAAGCAATAATTGAGTCTCAGCCTGTAAACCAGTTTGCTGGAGAGCACCAGCCGTGGTACCAAATTGCTTAGCTAATGCCGAAGCAGTTTCAGGGCCAAGCATCTCGGTTGCCAGCTTAGCTTTACCAGTAGCTTCACCCAAACCGATAGCACTGCTAGCAAGTTGAGAAGCAATACCTGTTTGGAGACCGGCAGTAGTTAAATCTTTCTGTTTCGCGACATTAAACTGACCTAATGCACTTTCACTGGCTACATTGGCCTGATTACCAAGCAAACCTGCGTAGATACCGGTCATTGCTGCTAGTTCCTGACCAGCCAAAGTCATTCTGGTTTGACCTGGTATTAATCCAGAATACAGAGAAGAATAATCAGCTTGACCGCCTCCTCCTCCTCCACCAAAAATGGCGCTTCCAAGCGAGCCTAAACCACTAAGAGCAGTACCAGCACCGAGCAAAGTGCTTCCTAAACCACCCGCAGCAGCTGCGCCACCAGCAGCGAGCCCACCTCCTCCAGCAAGAAGAGGCATAGCAGCAGCGGCAGCAAAAGGAATCGCCATAATTATCCTCGGGGGCGAATGTTGAAAGGAGCCGTGGACGCCTTATAAATTTCGGCGAAATTAGAGAGATTAGGTGCCATTGCAGACACAGTAGCTAAACCCAATGCCATTTGCTGACGAGCGTTAGCCTCAATTTGAGCGGCTCGGATGTCTCGCCACGCTTGAATATTTTGGCGCTCGATTTCGGCTGCTTGCTTCTGCCGCTCTCTTGGAGCACGTAAAGCGCTCATTACGGTAGCAGCCTCGATTAAGTTCCGAGTCTTAATTCGGCTGATCTCTTCTTGATACGCAGGATCGGCGTAGCGATCAAGACGCTCTAAAACTTCAGCTGTAATGGGTTCTTGGGTTTGCTTAGCCCCTTCTCCTTCTAAAGAAGGTCCTCCTTCAGGAGCTGTAACAGTCCCCCCAGAACCAGTCGAACCGCCGGGTAACGTGTCCCCGCCCTCGTTAGAAGTAGTCGTATCTGTATCAATTTCGGGCTGACCAGCTTTAGGTTGCTCCGGTTCAGAAGGAGTAAAACCTTTCGGATACTTTCCTGTAGCCTTCTTGAACGATTCTGGACTTTGATAGCCGTAGTAACTATCGACAAAATAAACGGGTTTACCGTCCTTATAAGCTAATTGACCTGGCGGAATATAACCCGTTTGAGCCACGTCGCGGTTGATGGTGCCCCCCTCGTATCGAGGGGAGGTCATACCGGGGATCGTTGAAAGAACCTGATTAAGAAGATCGTACGGATCCACGCTTGAGTGACTCCTTAGGTAGGCCCAGCAATAGATTGCAGGACGTTGCTATTGTCCAGTCTATCTTGAGCAAGGACGTTCTTAATCGCGGAATCTAAAACATTCTGAGCAAAATCGTAAGAAGAGCCTACGCGCTCACGTTGAATGTCTCCAAGGGATCGGATTTCTTGCTGCTCAATTGCAGCTTTACCGCGAGCGAGCTCATTCAAGTACTCGTACTGCCTTTTGAGCTGCTCCATCTGCATCTGACGCTGATTGAGGCTCTGGGCCTGGCGCTCTAAACGTTGCTCAACGCCCCCCATGAAGATATCGGGGCTTTCCAGCTCAGGAACATCGAACCCGAGTCCCCTT
>Ga0129351_1000505_pt1 | contig 14562 bp, 22 predicted proteins | sample CPBDNA_8_FD_94423 | JGI IMG/M metagenome (GOLD analysis project Ga0129351, IMG submission 94423) | Freshwater to marine salinity gradient microbial communities from Chesapeake Bay, USA - CPBay_Sum_27_0.2_DNA | ecosystem: Environmental > Aquatic > Marine > Coastal | place: USA: Chesapeake Bay... | reverse complement strand
TATACATATTTATTAATAAATCAAACAAATATTTATGAGATATTCAAATACACCAAAAAGAATTGTTAGACTTACTGAGTCTGACTTAACTAGAATCATTAGAAGAGTAATCAGAGAACAAGAAGAAACTAAATTATTAGCGGATGAGTTAAAAAATATCCCAGGTGGAAAGCTGACCAATACTGACATGAAAGTATTAAGAGACAATGGTGTTATTTTTGTTGAAAAAATGCAAGCACCTCAAGCCGTAAGGGAACTTACTGGACCCGACGGCAAACCTTTAGAAATTACACATCTAGTTAAATACAAAGAAAAACCAGAAGGTGATGTTCGTACATTAATTATATCGGCTGGTCAAAAACCAATGGGAGTATCAAAAACAAATGAGGGACTCTTTATTGTAAAATATGGTACTGGAGGTAACCCTTTCGGTAAGGGAGTTTATGTTGGACCTAAAGTAGATTCAATGGAATTGGTACAGTTAGAGAACGTGTTGTCGAAATCTAAAGAGTTGATGGCTGCGATATAAACTAAAATAAATACCAAATATAAAAGACCCCTTTTATAGGGGTCTTTTTTTGTTAATCTATATACTCCATTAACACATCACCTACACCACCATAATAATATAATCTTTCCTCTTGTGTGATGTTAGAAAAAAGTTCTATTTTTACAATTTTAATTTTACCGAAAAGGTATCTCACTTCCTGATTGAAAGTAACTCTTTTAGTGTATCGACCATCTGTTGTTGTCATTTCAAATTCACTTGTACCATAATTATAATCCAAAGTTGTTTCACCACTATATACTTTATATTTTGGTGACCACTCTAGAGTGTCAGTAATTAACATTGAAACATCAAATGTGTCAAATTTATTTTCTACCATATGGACACCAATTTCAAACATACCAGGTTCCCAATATTGAAAATTAACCACTTCACTAAACATTTCCTCTATGAAAGATGGTAGTGTATCTATCTTATTTGCAGTATAATCATGTAAATAATCATATGTGGGATAACAACCATCACAAGGGTCATAATTCTCATTTCGGTAATCGTAGTAGTCGGAAAGAGTGTCTGAATTAGTTTGTGACATCAAAACACCTAAAGAACAGATGACTAACATTAGGAAAGCAATAATTTTTTTCATAAGAATAAAGAAGTTTAAAGGGTTAATACTATTTGTTTGTCATACAAATATAAGAAATATATTTCATATAAAAAAATGTATTACAAAAAAAAATTAATCATTTTTCAGAATGTCAATAGTTTTAACTATTCTAGAACACAGTTCATAGTTCTCACATTGTTCTACTGTTTCTAGGTTTTTCTCTAACGCTTTTAAATAACTGTCTTTTTCCAAAAATATTTCACCACCAAACATTATTATATAACCTAATGTTACACTTTCTAGTCCTTCTTCTACAGCATCACAAATAACCTCACAAATGAAATTAGAGAATTCTATTTTCTTTTCATTCATTTCATTTTGAACACCTTCGACGGAATCTGAATTGAAATTAAACATCAAATATAAATATATTATTGTAATAATTGATTAGCGGCTTTGACCGCAACTTGTTCTTGTGGTTTTGTTAACACCAATACTCCCTCACCACTTACAAGACCTTCTAACCATCCCCTTCCTTCAGAAAAATATTCATTTGATTTGAACCTTTTGTCTTCATTTATATCAGCTTCGACTGCACATATTTTAATGTTGGGTAATTTAGTTTTCAACCAATAATAACACTCCACGGTCAACTCTACCTCATGACGTAGTTTATTTTTCACTGTGGGGTGTAAAGGCATTGTTTTCCTATTGTATATAAAGTGAACACCTCTTTTCCCATATCTAAAAGCTATTACAGTAACAAACTTATTTATAGGACCAAATCTTTGAGAATCTGTTCCTATATATATTTCACAATTGGGATGTTTTTCAATTTGATTTTCAATATAATCTATAAGGTCTTTTATAGACTTATCACCTTTTGTGTAAAAGTTAATATTCATATAATATTAACAAAAATAGGTAATTATTTCAAAATGTAACGTCCGTGTTCCTCGATTAATACAACACTATCGTATCTTAATGTAAAATCTTCGAAGTTTATTAGTAGTTCGGGATTGATTGAAGCACCTAAAAATCTCATTTCATAATGTAAGTGAGGTCCACCCGACCTTCCAGTACTTCCGATGATTCCTATGGGTGTTCCAGATTCAATAGTATCTCCTTCTTCTACTAATAACTTTCTGAAGTGTGCGTAATAAGTTTCCAAACCATTGGGGTGTCTCATTACAACTAAATTACCATATCCTCCATTATACCCATAACGAGACCATCTCACTACACCATCAAATGTAGATAACGCGGTGTCTCTATTATTATAACCCATGTCGATTCCTTCATGCATTCTTCCCCATCTCCATCCATAACCACTCGTTTTTTTACCACCTATCGGAGGTGAATAACTAGTATCATCGAGGACTAATTTCATGTAAACTGTATCGGGTCGAGGATTATATGGTCTGAAATGCATATAACTATCTCTTCCTCCTTCATATAGAGTATCCATTTTTAGGGTATCTCTTTTCGGTTCTATTGTATCGACTGAAACATGTTCATTAACTTCTACATCTTTTTCATTAACATTTAATTTTTGTGGGAAAACGAAACATAGAAATAGACATGTAACAGTAACTAAATATAAATTTTTCATATCTATTTTGTTTTTTAGTACTAAAAATAAATAGTTTGAAACGAATGGAAAGCGACTTAAATGACATCGTTAGACACATATCCAAACAGTTGATTCATTAAATAAAACAGTAAAAAATACCTATCGTACCATCCTATCAGAAAAATTTGAAATGATAAGGTAGATAAAAAAAACTAAAAAAAATGGCCAAAAAAAACAGTAAATTAAGTTAAATGTGGTGTGTTTAGCAACTTTATATCTGGTCGTTTGTTTGTTGTCAGTTAACTGTAAATAAAAACCATAAATTATAGAAATGAAAAAATATATGTATAAAAATATCGAAACCATTTGACCTTTTATAAATAAATATTTAATGTATTTCTAAAGATATTGAATAATGGACTTGATTACCACACACCCAGTAAAAAAATCTGACCTTGGGTTCCATGCCAACCTCTTTGGGGGAAAATTATTAGCTTGGTTGGACGCAGCTGCAGCAGCTTATGCTTCTGAATGTTGTGATTCACCGAGAATGGTTACAGTTAAAATTGATGAATGTGTATTCAAAAAACCAGCAAAAGAAGGTCAGTTAATTAAAATTTATGGTACTGTCATATGTGTTGGTAATACGTCCATTACTCTTTATCTAGAAGCTAGGTCACACAACGTATACAGTGGCCAACAGAAAGTGATTTTATCTACAAATATAAAATTCGTAAGAGTCGATGAACAAGGTGACCCAACACCTATATCTGATAAGGTAAGAAACAAATATAATTCCCCTAATAACAAACAGGAATCTCAGACCAATTAGAAGTATAATTCTTCGTTACATATCTTCTCTTCATCTCCCAATCTTTTATAGGACTGTTAGGTTTCATAACCTTTTGAACTGGTTTTGAAAATAATTTTTGTTGAATGACTCCTTTTGGTCTTAGACCATGAAATAATATTCCACACTTTTTATATGTTTTATTTTTATTAAACATCTTTCGCAATTTGGGAAACACTTGTGCCCAAATTAACTCGGGGTCATCTGTTTGAGTTTCAAAATTTACAGACCTCTTTGTGAAATGGTTATTGTCTTTATGTTTGTTACCCGAAACAAATATCGTACAATACAGACTTTCCTGTTCATTATCTTGTAATTTTCTACAAGCATTGTGTATGTAAGTGTACATCGCTTCAGATAACTGTTCTAAGTCGGATATGTCTTTTCCGAATGAACGACTAGAAGTTATATTTTTCTTTTGTTTAAATTTATCATCTACTTGATGACAATATAAACCATTAAGTTCTTTCTTTGTTTTAAGTCCATTTATATTGAAAAGTTTCCTTACTGAGAAGTCGGACATAGTCATAAATTGATGAATAGTTTGGACACCCATCTTATTTAGTTTACGAGACCACCTTCTTCCGATACCCCAAACTTCAGATATGGGAATCACTTTACATATCCGTTCAAACTCATTCAATTCCCAATATGAACAAACACCATCAAAATTATCTGCTCTTTTAGCTATGAAAGAAGTTAATTTAGATAATGTTTTATTGGGACCAACACCAATGGATACTGGGATACCTGTTTTTTTCATTACCTCACTTCTGAGGTCAATCAAGAATTTAGTTAATTTTTCTTTTGGTATATTTGATACATCTACAAAACATTCATCAATTGAATACACTTCAGTTTTTTCGACACGTTGTTTTATTACGGACATAACTCTATCTGATAGGTCACCATATAAATTATAGTTGGATGAAAATATGTGAAAACCTTGTTTTTGAAACCATTCCTTTTTTTTGAAAAAAGGTTCACCCATTTTCACACCCATATCTTTAGCTTCTTGTGACCTTGCTATTACACAACCATCATTATTTGATAGTACAACAGTTGGTTTCCCAATAGACTTAGGGTTGAACGCTCTTTCACAGGAGACATAAAAATTATTACAATCAATTATGGCTATTTGTTTTCTCATACTTTTTCTATTATCCAAGACACTCTACCCCATAAATTCTTATGATTATCGTATTTGACCAATTTAAATTTATCATTGTCTATTACAACGACAAAATCGTTTTGTTTCGGAGTTTCAGATTTATCTATAACCAATATTGAGTTCTTAGAAACACCAAAATCGTTTTCTCCCCTATATCTAAAATAAAAGGTTGTTAAAGTATCGTTAACTATTAATTCGTTTAAATCTAACCTATCTGAAACATAGGTCTCAGCGGGTGAAGAAAAACCACTTGTCTTTGTTTTTACTTTAAGTTGTTTTTGAATTATGGACATCATTAAAATATAACATCAATATGTCAAATATGAACAAATAGTATTTTAAAACATATTTATAATAAAAAACTTATGTACCGTTTCAATTCAAAGGAAAAACAAAAAAGTAAATTCATTATAAAAGAGGAAACAACTTCTAGTTCTAGTGGTCAATATATTTCACCTATGGCATTTGAAAGAGGTGGTGAGTTAACAAGTAGACCCGACCATGTAAAAAATATGTTTGGTGTGGAAATCATGTCTGAGTTACCACAGGAAGTTAATATTACTGATATGTCATTCGATGATGTTATTGAGGATATTCTAACTGATGATTTAGAAGGTGTTGAAGTTGAATACGAATTAGAATTAGATGACGAAACACCAACGGTAATGAAAAGACAAGACGATATTGTCCCGAAATTGACGGACATTTTTGGTCTTTAATATTTGTGAAATCATTTTTTTTTGTATTATATTTGTTTTAAACAAACAGATATATGTCAGCAATTAAACAACACTTAAACAACGATTTCGAAGAAAACAACGATTATTCAGATTTAGATTATCAATATGAAGAATTTAAAAAAGAAACAAATATTGATAAAACATTATACGCGACAGGTTTCGATGATGCAATAATTGGACTTTCTACTGAATTCGAGGATGTACCTCGTGTAGTATATTCAAAAAGTAAAATGATTGAAGTCCTAGTAGATGAATCAGAGATGGATAGGGAAGAAGCTATCGAGTTTCTTTCATATAATACTTGGTCCGCGTATGTCGGAAAGGGAACACCAATATATATGGATGATGTTTCCAAAGATGAAATAGAAGAAATTTTGTTGAATTATTAGATTTTACCGAAAAAAATTATATATATAAGCTGCATTGCAAACATAAAAAGCAATGCAGCTTTTTTTTTTCATAGATAGATTAGTATTTATAATTAAAATATTATAATGGCACAAAGATTATCAGAATCTCAAATCAGAAAAATAGTTAGAAACGTAATTAAGGAAGGTAAATATCATAAATCTTCTTATATGGCTAAATCACAGTTATTTAATATTGTAAATAACGCTATAAGAATGTTCTCTATGGTTGAGGACGGAGAACAATTGGATGATTGGATGGAATCTAAAATTGCACAAATTGACCTTATGATGTCTAGTGTGACCGATTCGTTCACCTATGATGAGTTCCAAGAACATTATGGTCATCACGAAGATATGTGTCCACAGGGAATGTATTGGTGTGAAAGGGACCAAATGTGTAAACCAATGGAAAATAAAATGGATACAATGATTTATATGGACGAATGTCCCGATTGTGGAAATCATATCAATGAATGTGGTTGTAACTAAAATACAAAAATTATGAAACTTAACAAATTACATTTAAAATCGTTACTTAAAAATAAAGAATTTCAAACAAGATTACACGAAATATTTGATACACAAAATGATGAACCCAAAAACTTTCTAAACGAAGACGTTGTAAATATGATGTATCTTATGGATTATGATAGGTCATCAACAAATTTCGAATCAGAGTCTAATAGGTCACTTTTGGAATCCAAAGTAACTATTACAGAGGAAAAGGAATTACTAAATGAAATTGCTCCCTTAGTAGCGTGGGGTATAGGAGCACTTGTCACTTTAGCAATTGGTGGCACTTCAGCTGCTGTGACAACTGGTAGAAGAAGTAGAGGTGGTGATGTTGCAAATCTACCTAATGACCAATTCTTGAATGGGTTACCATGGGAATACTTTTACGATTCACAAACCGAATATCTTAGTGAATTAGGACTAAGTGAAAATGATTTATTTGGACCAAATCAAGTTAAGGTGATAACACAACAAGAAGCTCAAGCTATAGCTGATGAATTATATCAAGACATGAAAGGTGGTGAGGCTGACTTATACGGTATCGCGGGCACACAAAGAAATATGGCACAAAGAGTTATCGACACTATCAAAAGAATACCCACTTTACTAGGTTTATCTCGAGTAGGTTTCGAATATGGTACAAAAATGGGTGGTGCTGGTAACCCAAAAAATTTAGCTCAGTGGATTGATAAAGAATTATATCAAAGTCAAGTGAATGACTTGAAAAAGACATTATCTGAAAAACCATATATCATTTATATGGGTAAAGAGTTTACTAAAGAAGAATGGGATAAAAAAAATGAAGAAGTACAAAAAGAACTCGAGAAAAGAGTTGTTCCATCAGATTTGAGTAAAAAATTCATAGACAATGGATATGATTGTGTTGTGACAACTGCTTTAGAGAATAGTTGGCAAAAAACAGATAACCCCGAAGAAATAAGGATAAGTATTGAAGGTCCAAATGGTGGAGAGGCTGTTTTCAACCCAGATGGTAGATTTGCTTATAAAGGACCAATTTGGTCTGGGGGTGAAGAAACCTTAGTTGGTGAATATGGTTGTGAAGGTTCATTATATAAGGGAGATTTAGAAATACCAGATGAAGAATTAACTATATCTGAATCATATAAAAACATAACTATTAATGAACAAAATTATCCTTTTGGTAATATTATGTTGGATGTGAATCCATCAGTATCAGTTTCTGACCCAGATAAAATCAAATCAAAAGACGAATGTACATTATCAGATATTAGAAAAGGTGTTAAAGAATGTTATTTGGAAGAAGGTGATGAAGGATACGTTGTTTCTAGAGTTCAGGAATTACTAGCTTTTGCTGGTATGGATTTAGATGAGTACGGTATAAGTGGAGTTTTCACTACTGAGACAAAAAAAGCTGTCCAAGAGTTCCAGAAAAAAGTAGGTTTATTGAGTTCGGGTAAAGTTGACCAAAAGACGTTAGAGAAACTTGAAGAGTTTACTGCAGATGAACGAAGTTTTGTTGATGAGGACGAACTGATTGGTGTAGAAACCGTTCCTGAGACCTCCGCGGACGAATTTGCATCAGTGGATGAAGGCCAAAAATTAGAGGTAGTTGATAGGGGTGATGAAAGTTATATAACGACACCTAATGGTCAAACTATAGTTACATCTGACCAAGTTAATAAAATCAAATATGACAACCAAGGAAACTTCAAAACTATTAAAACACAAGACCATATTATAAAGTTTGATAAGGAAACAGGTTTGGTAACTAAGGTTAGAAATAGACGAAGATTTGGTGATATGTTTAGGAGAAACGCGTAAATTGAGATATTTATTTTAAAATTATTATTATGAGTAAATTAAATAAAATTAAATCGGTATTAATTTCTGACTATTTTGTAGTCGCTGTAGCAGCATTAACAGGAGCAGTTGTTTTCTTTAAAGGACTACCATTTATTGGGGGTGTTGGTATTGGTGTAGCAGCTACAAAAATGTGGGGAGTACTTAGAGGGTAGTGTCACCACTAAATTTTAAATTCAATTGATTGGGGTTCCTTTTGGAACCCCTTTTTGTTAGACTTATACTACGTTTTTTTACACGTACAATCCTGACGTGTGAATTAACCACAGTACCATTTTTTTTACGATAGGTCTTAACAAATATCTTTTTTAGTTCCACTATTTAATAAATAAGTAATTTTTAAAAATTGTCTTAATATTTATAAATAAACATTAATATGAATACTCCTAACAACGAAGGTATCGATTTTAACAAATATAGACAAGACCCAGTTCATTATAATAACACTCTTTATCAAAAGATGAAAATTAAAAGGTTACATAAAAAAGAGGGTATGAGGACTCTTGCGGAAGCATTTAAACCTTTTATGGGAACTTTGAGTTCATCAGATGGACAACTTAAAATGGACCCCGAGAATCACGCATTATCTACAGATAGATTTGGTTTGGTTGTAAACCATTTAAACGAAGTAGATAAATTGATTGATGAAGAATCTACACATGAGTTCGTACAAGAAGTCAAAAAATACGAAGACAGACTAAATTATATTAAGAAAAATCGTTAATAATGAAAATTAAGTTATCTGACGAACAATATAAAAAACTAATCAATGAGATTGGTGGTTATGACGATGAGAGGATAAGGGATGAAAGTATCAGAGCTACTATCAAGTCTTTGATGAAGAATTATCTTATGTTCAGAAGTTCTATGGATGATTTAATATCTTTGAAGAATAGTATCTTACGACCCGATGAATTGAGAGAGGATTTATCGAAGGTGATTGAAGGTATAGTAGACCCAATCAACGAGTATACAGAAATTGTTAATTCTGTTAGAAGACAACTCTTAATGTTAGATATTGACCCAAGAAACTTTGACCCTCAGAAAATGGAGGATGATTTGAATGACTTCGAATCAAACATGGAAGATGAAGACGCTTTTGACCCATCATTAAACGAGGGTGATGAGTTATTGGATGAAGGAAAAAAGGACGCATGTTACTATAAAGTCAAAAGTAGATATAAGGTATGGCCTTCCGCTTACGCTTCGGGAGCTTTAGTAAAATGTAGAAAAGTAGGTGCTAAAAACTGGGGTAACAGTAAGAAAAAAAAAAGTAAAAAAAAAGTAAATGAGATTGGACCATTGGAGGAGAAAAGAAAGCTCAGCCAAAAACCAGGTTCAGAAAGTTCACTTAGAGATTGGTTCAAAAGAAAAGGTGCTAAGGGTTCAACAGGTGGTTGGGTAGATTGTAATGCACCCGACGGTAAAGGTGGTTACAAACCATGTGGTAGAAAAGAAGGTGAAAAAAGAAAAAAATACCCAGCGTGTAGACCAACACCTGGAGCGTGTAAAAAATACAAAAAAACTAAAGGTAAATCTTGGGGTAAAAAAGCAGCAAAAGGAAAAGTGAGTGAATCACTTAACTACCATTTAACAAATAACATACCTTTGACTGAGAATATTTTCAGATATGGTTCTAAGTCACAGTTAGATTTAATTAATGAAGGAAGAATATTAAATCAAACAAATCCGAATTTATTTTCTGACTTAGAAAAGGAATTATTCGAATCTGATTTAGGTAAAGTTGTTAGAGTTGGGTCAAAGTTTTTCCCTTTGGATTTGCCAATGGTAATTAATGAAGCGGAATACAAGGGTAGAGAAGTAGAACTAAATAAACCCAAACGTGGAGGGTCAAAAAAATTCTTTGTATATGTTAATGACCCAAAGACTGGGGATGTGAAACGAGTAGAATTCGGAGATACGACTGGATTATCTGTAAAACTCAGAGACCCAAAAAGGAGAAAAGCGTTCTCGGACAGACACAATTGTCCAGATAAAAAAGATAAGACCACACCAGGATATTGGTCCTGTAGAATTGGTCGTTATTGGAAAAGTTTAGGAGGAGATAAAAACTATGGAGGATACTGGTAAAAAAATTAATTGTCCAAAGTGTGAATGGTCTTGGAAATTTGACAGTTCACAAAATGATGCGTACATGTGTCATAAATGTGGGTTCGATATTATGAAGAACGATTTCGATTTTGATTCGTTTGAAGATTATTTAACCACAGAACCTTACAGTGATGAGTCTATGGATGACATGGTGGTTAGAACATTCAAACAAGATGTTAACCCAAATGAACTTGTTTGGCATACAGATAGAGAGGACAGATTTGTTAAACCATTAGAACCAACAAATTGGATGATTCAAATGGATAATAAATTACCTATGACAATGAACGAAGGTGTGTTTATACCAAAAGGTGTTTATCATAGACTTATCAAAGGTGATGGTGATTTAAAGATTACCATTAATGAACAAAAAAAATCAAGTTATTTTAGAAGAGTTCCATTACCATATGATTATGATAGTTTGAAAAAATTCGTAGGTGAGGAAACTATGTGGGAACATTATAATAAACATTATATGTCCTATACAAAGAAACTAAATGAGGCATTATCAAAATTAAAAACATCTGATAACGATATTGAAAGTATTATTAGAAATATAAACAAATACAATCAAAACGTTAGAAATAATGCTGGTGGATATTTCAACCATAGTTTGTTTTGGAACTATCTGTCACCAAAAAAGACTAAACCTTCAGAGGAACTAGAAAACAAAATTATTAAAGATTTCGGTTCTATGGATAAATTCAAAAAGTTATTTACTGAAGAATCATTGAAAGTTTTTGGTTCGGGATGGTGTTGGTTAGTTATGAAAAATGGTAAGTTGAAAGTGGTGACAACACCAAATCAAGACAACCCTTTGATGGAAAAAATGGGAGACCCTATATTAGGACTCGATGTTTGGGAACATGCTTATTATTTAAATTACAAGTCAGACAGAAAAGATTACATCAATAATTTTTGGAAAGTTGTGAACTGGGATGACTGTTCACAGACATTTAATTTTTTAAATTCAAAATAATTTTGTATCTTTGTGAAAACAAAAGATATAATATATGACATTAAACGAACTCAAAGAACTCTGTAAACTCAAATCATTAAAAACTTCTGGTACTAAAGAAGAATTGGTTAAAAGATTAGAAAATCCAAGAAGAAGTGATTTAGTTACAACTAAAACAATTACTAAGATACACCTAGATGAGGATAATGATGTCTTAACTAAAGTGATTTCTAAACTTGTACAGAACAATAAGTCAAAACTACTTTATTATTCGACTGGTCATTTTGTTTACGAAGTCAAGACCAAAGAACTTCAAAAGTTATTACCTATCTAAAATTAGGGTTCTACTGACGGTTCTAATGAAAGTAATTCAGTCACTAAGTTATCAATTAGGGTAGAACTTACATCGTTAAATGGTACTTTAAATGTAGTTAGATTTTCATTAGAATTATTTTTCCCCATATATTTGTAGGAGTTACCATTGAAACAATGAATTGCGTGGTAATCTTCTTCATTGACACCATCTGGTCGTAGTGATTTAATTTCATTCACTAAAGGTGTTAAGTTTGTTAAATAAGATGAATCAACCGAATAGTTTTTCCCATCACTTATTAATTGTGTGTGACCAAAATGAAATATATGTATTACAGTAAAATTAGACATTTTTTTTTTTAATAAATATATTTTACTTCATGAAAACTTGTAATACAACAATCACGAAAGCTAAAAAAACTGAAATCATTGTTTTTAATGACATTGATTCACCTTTCATGTAATAAGCGAGTACTGTAAAAATAAGAATCCCAGAAGTAAAACCTAGCATTCGTTGTGGCCACAATTGGCCCTCAAAATATGTCACACCGTACTTTGTGGCATTTAAAAAAAGATAACTTATCGGAACTCCCATCAAAGCCATTAGGAATTGATTTCTTTTAAAGAATTCAAACAAAAATTGTCCGTTTAATTGGAACCAAACCATGGTTTGTCCAATAGAGAATAATAAAAAACATAAAAATAAATTTTTCACTTTTGTTTGATTTTACAATAGTTATTTCAAAAAACCAATGAACTTAGAACAAATCTTACAGTTATTAGAAGAATCACACGAAGAGTCTGATTGGGATAAAGTTAAAGAATCTATTTCACAATTACAAGACTTTATATGGGATAATGATGGTGATATTTCGAATTTATTGGATGATTTTTGATATTTATTTAATAATGTCATGAGAAGGAAAAATAATTTGAGTCTTAGTTACTATTTGAATGAAATAGTGAACGATATTTTAGAACAAAGATATCAAGACAATGATTTGGAGTCAGAAGTTTTTAATTTTTTAGATGATACCTACTCGACAAATCCAGAATTTGACTTGGAAGAGTTTATTCCATTAATTATCAAAAATTTTAGAAAAAAAATTATTGATGAAGTGATGAATGAATTATCTGATGAAGATGACTATTTATATAATACGATAAATCAAAAAATAAAAACTAAGTCAAAAGACTTTTTTATTGAGTGGATTAAAAATAAAATTTCATTATGAGTGAAAGATATATTAAAAAGAGTGAATTAAAAGAATATATTAATATTCTCAGAGAGCAAGAGGAAGTTACTCCTACTTCTGTCAGTACATGGGAAAGTGGTATTACGGTAGGTCCAGCTAATAGAGGATTCAGTATGTCAAATACGTGGGAAAGTGGAGCGAGTAGACCACCCTATTTGTTTGAAAAAAACAAAGAACAAGAAATTGATGAATCAAAATGGTATAATACTGTATTAGATTTAGTCGGTATAGCAGACCCAACAGGTATAGTTGATGCTGTTAACGCAGCTTCATATTTTAGTCAAGGAGATTACCTTTATGGTTTTTTAAGTGTTGTTTCAGTTCTACCATACGCAGGGGACTTAGTAGCAAAACCAATTGTAGGAATACTAAAAGGTACTGGAGCAGCTAGTAAAATAAATAAAGCTGTTAAAGCAGGTAAGGGCTCACCTCAATACATTGGTGCAGTCAAAGAACTCAAAAAGTTGTATAAAAAATATCCTACACTAGCCGCAGCAGGTAAGAAGGTTAGTGGTGTTGAAGATGTTGAACGAACTCTCAGATATATGGAAAAAGTCCCAACTCTTAGAAAATGGAAAGCTGATACAAAGACAATATTTTCAATATTTGGTGATGCTGCTAAAATATCCAAAGCAACAGGAAAAACTGCAAGGATATTTTCTAAAGGTGGTCTTTTAACAAAAATGCAGAGAAGAGGTCTTTTAAATAGACTAAAAATATACAATAAATTTACTAAATGGTTACTCGGTGTAGGTAGTGACCCAGAAGAATTATCCGAAGAGGAAATGGAACAACAGTTTGAAACATATCTTCAGACAGACCAATCAAAACAAGATTTTAATGAAATGCCTCTAGAAGACCAAGAAGAATTTTTAGGTGTTTTAGAAATGCAATTCAATTAATAAAATATATTTATATAAAAACTATAACAATGACTAAAGTTAGATTTACAGAATCAGAACTAATTAAATACATCGAAGATGTGGTTGAAGAATATAAGACACCAGTTTTATCAGAGATGAAAAAACATAAATTGAAGAACTGGGAAAGAAGATTCATTAGAAAAAATTCTAAGGATACAAGAAATATAGCTGAGAATTTTGTTAATGATATCAATCGGTTAGAAAGAAACGGAATCACCCCTTATGAAGTCTCAGCTTATCTAAAAGGTAAATCGAGTTTAATGAGTGAACAAACTGACGCTATGTCAATGTTTACACAAGGATTCAGTGGGAATCTAGGTGAAATTGTTAGAGAAAGGTTGTTAGGTTGGTTATTAAAGTCTTTGGGTGTTAAAGACCCACAAATGAGAGAAGTTTTCTCACTGACCTTATCAACTATTCCTGTCGTTGATTTACCAAAAATTATGGATTGTGATTATATCGTTCCTAAACTAGCTCAATCCGTGGTAAAATATACTGTTAGACAAATGGTAAAAGCAACCACAGGTGATGTAGGTGCTGAATCTAGTTTGACTTCGGTAGTAATCGGTACTTCATTAAGTAATCTAGTTGATAACTTGGAATTTATACAAGATGTTGAAACTAAACTTAGAGAAGTGATTTGTAATAAATTAAAAGGTAAAGGTACATCCCTTCAAAGTTTATTAGATACCACAGGATATGATAGTCCTGTGACAAGAACAACAGCTGGAATGGTAAGTACAGCTGGTGAAGGTATCTTAGGTGATTTCACAAGGTTATTTAATTT
>Ga0129351_1000498_pt1 | contig 14682 bp, 11 predicted proteins | sample CPBDNA_8_FD_94423 | JGI IMG/M metagenome (GOLD analysis project Ga0129351, IMG submission 94423) | Freshwater to marine salinity gradient microbial communities from Chesapeake Bay, USA - CPBay_Sum_27_0.2_DNA | ecosystem: Environmental > Aquatic > Marine > Coastal | place: USA: Chesapeake Bay... | reverse complement strand
TATGAACTTAGAATTGCAAACTTAAGTGGTATTTTAGTTTTATTATCATCCTTTATTTTAACTATGTTGGTTTGGGCATTCTAATGAATCATGTTGTTTCAAAATGGTTGATACAAAGAATAGCCGCAGTATTACTGATGCCGCTGTTATTATGGTTTTTACTAAACTTTGATAATCTTATGTACCTAAATTATTCGCAAGCTGTAATGTTTTTAAAAAATAAGATTAATCTTTTAATTCTAAGCTTAATATTTTTATTAGCTTTTTTACATTTAAAAATTGGTATGGGTGAAATTTTTGAAGACTATCTTCATAATACAAAAATCAAAAAATTAGCTAATTTTTTGATTTTACTAATTTCTATAATAATTCCTGTTGCTGCAATCTCTGCAATGGTTATAGTGGGTTTATGAGTTACGAAGTTATAAATCATGAATATGATGTGGTTGTCGTTGGTGCAGGTGGATCTGGACTAAGAGCGGCTGTAGGCCTATCTGAAGCAGGTTTAAAAACCGCATGTGTTTCTAAAGTTTTTCCAACAAGAAGTCACACAGCTGCTGCTCAAGGTGGTATTTCAGCAGCGCTCGGCAATATGTGTGAAGATGATTGGCGTTGGCATATGTATGATACTGTAAAGGGTGCAGATTGGTTGGGCGATCAAGATGCAATTGAGTTTTTATGTAAAGAAGCGCCACAAGCGGTTATAGAATTAGAAAAATATGGTGTTCCTTTTAGTAGAACAGAAGAGGGTAAAATATACCAAAGACCATTTGGTGGAATGACAAAAAATTATGGAAACGGCGTTGTTCAAAGAACTTGTGCTGCTGCAGATAGAACCGGTCACGCTATACTTCATACACTTTATGGACAAGCTTTAAAAAGAGATACAGAATTTTTTATCGAATATTTTGCTCTTGATTTAATAATGGAAAATGGAAAATGCCAAGGAGTTATTGCTTGGAATTTGCAAGATGGAACTATTCATCGGTTCAGAGCAAAGATGGTAATTTTAGCTACCGGTGGATATGGTAGGGCTTATTTTTCTGCTACGTCTGCGCATACTTGTACAGGTGACGGCGGTGGTATGGTTCTAAGAGCAGGTCTACCTTTACAAGATATGGAATTTGTTCAATTTCATCCAACAGGTATTTATGGAGCTGGATGTTTAATCACCGAAGGGAGTAGAGGTGAAGGTGGTTTTCTAGTAAATTCTGAGGGAGAAAGATTTATGGAGAGATATGCTCCTTCAGCTAAAGATTTAGCTTCTCGAGATGTTGTATCAAGATCAATGACGATAGAGATAAATGAAGGTCGTGGCGTAGGTAAAGATAAAGATCATATATATTTACATCTTAATCATTTAGATGAAAAAATTTTAAAAGAAAGATTGCCGGGAATATCAGAGTCGGCAAAAGTTTTTGCTGGTGTCGACGTCACAAAAGAACCTATACCAGTTTTACCAACTGTTCATTATAATATGGGCGGTATACCAACAAATTATTTTGGAGAAGTGTTATCAAAGAGCAATGATGGTACGGACACTATAGTTGAGGGGTTAATGGCTGTAGGTGAAGCGGCATGTGTATCTGTTCATGGTGCAAATAGACTTGGTTCAAACTCTTTAATTGACCTTGTTGTATTTGGTAAGGCAGCAGCTGTAAGAGCTGCTGAAAAGGTTAAACCAAACTCGAAACATGATACAATTTCAGAAACTGAAACTCAAAAATGTCTAGACAGATTTGATAAAATGCGAAATGCAGATGGAGACACTCCTACTGCAGTATTAAGAGATAAAATGCAAAGAACTATGCAAAGTAAATGTGCAGTATTTAGAACTGATAAAACATTAAAAGAGGGTTTAAATGAGATCCAAGAACCATGGAATGGGTTATCAAATATTTCTATTAAGGACAGGTCATTAATATTTAATACTGATTTAGTAGAAGCTTTAGAATTTGATAATTTGATAAGACAATCTCAAGTAACAGTTGCTTCTGCCGAAAATAGAAAAGAGAGTAGAGGTGCTCATTCAAGAGAAGATTTTAAGGAAAGAGATGATGAAAATTGGATGAAACATACTCTGGCTTGGCATGAGGATGGCAAGGTAAAATTAAATTATAGAGATGTTCATAATTATACTTTAACTAATGATGTGCAGTACTTTCCACCTAAAGCGAGAGTTTACTAAAAATGGTTCAATTTAATCTACCAAAAAATTCAAAAATAAAAAAAGGTAATTATTTTAAATCCAAAACTGAGTCTAAAAATATTAAAAATGTAAATGTTTATAGATGGAATCCCGAACAAAATGAAAATCCAAGAGTAGATACCTATGAAGTAGATATGGATAATTGTGGGCCAATGGTACTTGATGTATTAATTAAAATTAAAAATGAAATCGACTCATCGCTAACCTTTAGGAGGTCTTGTAGAGAGGGCATATGTGGATCCTGCGCTATGAATATAGATGGATCTAACACACTAGCATGCACAAAGTCTGCAAGAGAAATAAACAGTGATATAAATATTTTTCCTCTTCCTCATATGCCAGTGATTAAAGATCTGGTCCCAAATTTAAAACAACTTTATAAGCAATATCAGTCAGTAGAACCCTGGATGCAGTCAAGCAAGGAAACAAATGGCGCCGAGGGATTACAGTCAATAGAAGATAGATCAAAGCTTGATGGTTTGTATGAATGCATTCTATGCGCATGTTGTTCAACTTCTTGCCCAAGTTATTGGTGGAATGGAGATAAGTATTTAGGTCCAGCAGTGCTTTTACAAGCATACAGATGGATTATAGATAGTAGAGATGAAGAAAGACAGAAAAGATTAAAAAAAGTAGCTGATGAACTGAAATTATTCAGATGTCATACCATTATGAATTGTACAAACGCCTGTCCAAAAGGCTTAAATCCAGCAAAAGCAATTGGCTCCATAAAAAAAATGCTGGTTACCGAAAAATCTGCGTAGTAACATCTCATTAGATTATTATGAAAAATATATTTCATTACGTGGATGGAGCAATTTTTAAGAATACCAGCTCTAGAACAGCTGATGTTTTCAATCCAGCAACAGGAGAAGTTCAGGCAAAAGTTAGTCTAGCTTCAAAGTCTGATGTAGGAAATGCAGTTAAATCTGCTTTAAAGGCGTTCCCAGCCTGGGCCAATACTCCCCCTATAACTAGAGCAAGAATACTTTTTAAATTTAAAGATCTTATAGAAAAAAATTCTGATGAACTAACAAAACTAATAGTTTCTGAGCATGGCAAAGTTTACGAAGATGCAAAAGGTTCTTTAACAAGAGGTTTAGAAGTTGTAGAATTTGCTTGTGGTATTCCACATTTATTAAAAGGCGAATTTACAGAAAATGTTGGAAAAGGAGTTGATAGTTGGTCGATGAGACAGCCACTCGGGGTTTGTGCAGGAATAACACCATTTAATTTCCCTGCAATGGTACCAATGTGGATGTTTCCCATGGCAATAGCTTGCGGAAATACTTTTATACTTAAACCCTCAGAAAAAGATCCAAGCTGCCCTATGATGTTGGCAGAATTGCTAAAAGAAGCAGGTTTGCCAGATGGAGTTTTTAACGTAATTAATGGAGACAAAGAATCTGTTGATGCTCTTTTAGAACATCAGGATGTGAGCGCCATTAGTTTTGTTGGTTCTACCGGGATAGCAAAATATATTTATGAAAATGCCGCAAAGTATGAAAAAAGAGTTCAAGCTTTGGGTGGAGCAAAAAATCATTGCGTTGTAATGCCAGATTCTGATCTTGATCAAGCTGTTAATGGATTAATGGGTGCCGCGTACGGCTCCGCTGGAGAAAGATGTATGGCACAATCAGTTGCAGTAGCAGTTGGCAATATAGGTGATGAACTTGTAAAAAGACTATCGCGAAAAGTAGAAGCTTTAAAGGTAGGTCCAGGCATGGATAAAGGATCTGAAATGGGCCCATTAGTTACAAAAGAGCACCTAGAAAAAGTAAGAGGCTATGTTGATCTAGGAGTAAAAGAGGGTGCAAAACTAGTAGTTGACGGGAGAAACTTAAGATTACAAGGATATGAAAATGGATTTTATATTGGAGGATGTTTATTTGATAATGTTAATGAAAAAATGAGGATTTATAAAGAGGAAATTTTTGGTCCAGTCTTGTCAGTTGTTAGAGTTAAAGATTTTAATACAGCTGTAGATTTAATAAATAATCATGAATATGGAAACGGAACATCAATATTTACGAGAGATGGAGATACCGCAAGGTCTTTTGCAAATAAAATTAAAGTTGGAATGGTTGGGGTTAATATACCAATTCCTGTTCCAATGGCTTTTCATAGCTTTGGAGGTTGGAAGAGATCCTTATTTGGGGACCAACATATGCATGGTACAGAAGGTGTAAGGTTTTATACAAAACTTAAAACCATTACTTCTAGGTGGCCCTCAGGAATTAAGGATAATCCTGAATTTACGATGCCAACGATGAAATAAGTAATCCTTATTTATTTTACAATTAATATAAAATTGATTTATAGTTAACTAATGAAAATCAAACGTGTGGGATTTGTAGGCTGGAGAGGAATGGTAGGGTCTGTTTTAATTAACAGAATGATAGAAGAACAAGATTTTAAAAATATTAGTGAAGCGGTATTTTTTACAACTTCTCAAATTGGACATGAGGGTCCAGACATAGGAAAAGGTCAAAATATTTTGCAAGATGCTTTTAATGTTAATCATCTTAAAAATATGGATGTAATACTAACTTGTCAGGGTACAGATTATACAAAAAATATATTTAGAAAATTAAAAGATGCCGGATGGAATGGATACTGGATTGATGCTGCCTCATGTTTACGTATGGAGAAAATGAGCACAATAGTTTTAGATCCGATAAACAAAGATTTAATTTTAAAATCACTAAAAGAAGGTAAAAAAGAATTTATTGGTGGAAATTGTACAATTAGCTGTATGCTGATGGGAATTGGTGGTTTGCTTAAAAATAACTTAGTTGAATGGATTACCTCAATGACTTATCAAGCTGCATCAGGTGGTGGGGCACAGCATATGAGGGAGTTGTTAAATCAAATGGGTGTTTTGCACAGCAGTTCTAAAAAACTACTTTCAAATTTATCCTCCGAAATTCTAGATATTGATAAATCAGTCCATAATGAAATAAATTCCAAAAATTTTCCTAAAGAAAACTTTGGAGTTCCATTAGCTGGAAGCTTAATACCTTGGATTGATTCTAAAATGGAAAATGGCCAGTCTAGAGAAGAGTGGAAAGCATTTGCTGAGACTAATAAAATTTTAGGTATTGAAAAGATGCCTATCCCAATAGATGGTACATGTGTAAGAATAGGCGCTATGAGATCTCACAGTGCAGCTCTTACAATTAAATTAAAGAAAAGTATATCTACTAAAGAAATAGAAAAAATTATTGAACAAACAAGTGAATGGACAAAGGTAATTCCAAATGAAAAAGAAACAACTATTATGGAACTAAGTCCAGCTAAAGTAAGTGGTACACTAACGATTCCAGTTGGCAGAATAAGAAAAATGAATTTAGGTGAAAACTATTTAAACGTTTTCACAGTTGGTGACCAATTACTGTGGGGTGCAGCTGAACCATTAAGAAGAATGCTGAATATTGTTTTGCATCATTAAACTTTGCTAAAAATGTTAGATGAAATTTCATATGATTTTCACTGCTTCAATTTAGTCTTTGATTTTTTTTGCACATTACATATACAGCGATGATGAAAAAAATATCACTTATCGGTGCCGGACAAATAGGTGGAACTCTAGCTCATCTAATTGGCCTCAAAGAATTAGCAAAAGAAGTTGTTTTATTTGATGTTGCCGAAGGGGTAGCTAAAGGAAAAGCTTTAGATATATCTCAGTCTTCCGCCATAGATGGTTTTGATGTAAATTTTACTGGAACGAACAACTATGATGATACAAAAAATTCTGATGTTATAATTATAACTGCTGGCATTCCTAGAAAACCTGGAATGACTAGAGATGATCTCTTAGGAACAAATTTAAAAATTATCAAACAAGTTGGGGAAGGTATTGCAAAATCCTCGCCAAATGCATTTGTAATTTGTATTACTAACCCACTAGATGTGATTGTGATGGCTTTACAAAAGTATTCGGGATTACCAAAAAATAAAGTTGTTGGCATGGCAGGTGTATTAGATACTTCGCGATTTAAACTATTTTTATCTAAAGAATTAAATGTACCTATTAAAAAAATCGACTCTTTTGTTTTAGGGGGGCATGGTGATACCATGGTTCCGGTACCAAATAGAACAATGGTTGATGGAAAAAATTTAATGGATTTTGTAAAAGAAGGAAAATTATCAAAAGAGAAGTTAGATTCTATAATTGAGCGAACCAGAAAAGGTGGAGCTGAAATTGTAAAATTTTTGGGAAATGGATCCGCATTTTATGCTCCAGCAGCTTCAGCTGTAGAAATGGCAGAGTCATATTTAAAAGATCAGAAAAAAACCTTACCTTGTGCGGTATATTTAGAAAATCAATATGGCGTTAACAATCTGTATGCTGGAGTACCAGCAACTATAGGCGCAAATGGAATCGAAAAAGTTGTTGAATTGGATTTAGATGATGAGGAGAAGAAGAATTTTGATATTTCTATCGCTGCCGTGAATGAGTTATTAGATGCAGCTAAAAATATCGATCCATCTTTGAAATAAAATTGTGAATATCCACGAACATCAAGCAAAAGAAATATTAAAAAAATTTGGAGCACCTGTTCCCAATGGTTATCCTGTATTAAACTTAAATGAATTAGAAAATGTCGCAAAAAAAATAACTACAGACAAGATAGTTTTAAAAGCTCAAATTCATGCTGGAGGAAGGGGAAAGGCTGGCGGGGTCAAGGTTGTAAATAGTATTGATGAATTAAAAAAAGAGGCAAAGGAATTATTTGGAAAAATTTTAGTAACACATCAAACTGGACCTCAAGGAAGAGAAGTAAAAAGATTATATTTGGAGGATGCCTCTGAAATTGAAAAGGAATTTTATCTTTCGTGCTTAGTAGATAGAGCAACTTCAAAAATTGCATTTATTTCAAGTGCAGAAGGTGGAATGGATATTGAAGAAGTTGCCTCAAAAACTCCTGAAAAAATAATTACAACAAGAGTTGGTATTGGAGAAGAAGTAAATCATGATGATATTTTGAAAATACTAAAACCTTTTGATTTAAAAGGAGACGCATTAGAGGATGGAAAGAAAATAGTGAATGCTTTGTATAAATCTTTAATAAAAACTGACGCTAATTTAATTGAAGTAAATCCCTTAATCGTAACTAAAGATAATAAAGTTATTTGTTTAGATGCTAAAATAAATTTTGATGATAATGCATTATTTAGACATCCTGAGATTCTTGAACTCAGGGATTTAAATGAAGAAGATCCAATGGAAATCGAAGCCAGCAAGCACGATCTAGCATACATTAAGCTAGACGGACAAATTGGATGCATGGTCAATGGTGCGGGATTAGCAATGGCTACTATGGATATTATAAATTTATATGGATCAGAGCCTGCCAACTTTTTAGATGTAGGAGGAGGAGCATCTAAGGAAAAGGTTAAGGCGGCATTTAAAATTATTTTATCAGATAAAAATGTTAAAGGAATTTTGATTAATATTTTTGGGGGAATTATGAAATGTGATGTGATTGCTGAAGGTGTGATTGCAGCAGCAAAAGAAACGGAACTTAATATTCCATTAGTTGTCAGGTTAGCAGGTACAAATTTTGAAAAAGGAAAAGAAATATTAAACAAGTCAGGTTTAAAGATTATCCCAGCTGATGATTTAAATGATGCTGCAAAAAAAATTGTTGAGGCTATAAAATAAAATGTCTGTTTTGGTTAATAAAAATACAAAATTAATCTGCCAGGGTTTTACAGGAGCCAATGGTACATTTCATTCAGAGCAGGCTATCGCATATGGTACAAATTTAGTAGGAGGTGTGACGCCAAAAAAAGGTGGTCAAATTCACTTAGATAAACCGGTGTTTAATACTGTTAAGGAAGCCGTAGATGAAACAGGTGCTGATGCAACAATGATTTATGTGCCTGCAAAATTTGCGGCGTCAGCTATCATAGAAGCTATAGAATCAAAAATACCTTTAATTGTTTGCATCACGGAAGGTATTCCAATTCTTGATATGATTAAAGTTAAAGAAAGATTGCAACAATCAGTTTCAAGACTGATTGGTCCAAACTGTCCTGGAATTATTACGCCAGATGAATGTAAAATTGGTATTATGCCGGGGCATATACATAAAAAGGGTACAGTTGGAATTGTATCTCGATCTGGAACACTCACATATGAAGCTGTTGCCCAAACAACCGCCGAAGGTTTGGGGCAATCAACATGCATTGGGATTGGCGGTGATCCAGTAAATGGTACAAATTTTATTGATTGTTTAGATTTATTTTTAAAAGATGATGAAACTGAATCAATTATTATGATAGGAGAAATCGGTGGATCTGCAGAAGAGGAGGCAGCAGAATTTTTAAAAAATCATTCTATCAAAAAGCCAACAGTTGGTTTTATTGCTGGTATTACAGCTCCGCCAGGTAGAAGAATGGGTCACGCTGGAGCAATTATTGCTGGCGGAAAAGGTGGAGCTCAAGACAAGATCAAAACAATGCAATCGTGCGGAATCACAGTTACAAATTCTCCAGCTGATATTGGAAAAACATTGAAATCAGTGTTGAATGGTTGATATAATGCTTTTAAAAAATGTCAGCTTATAAAAATAAAATATTTCAAACAACTTCATTCCTAAGTAAATCAAACTCTTCTTATATTGAGGAGATGTATGAAAAATTCTGCAATAGCCCCGATGATGTACCTGATAGTTGGAGACAATACTTCGATGGCATTACTGATAATCATGACATAGCAAAAAAAGAGATTAGTGGAGTTTCATGGGCTCCAAAAAAAATGAAATTATCTTCTGATATTGACCCTGATGTATATGAAAAATTTATTCCACAAAATTTAACATATTCAGTTGAACAAAAAATTAAAAAGGAAAATCCTACCAGCTCAACTCTAGACATAGAAAGTAGCACTAAAGATTCTGTAAGAGCAATTATGATGATAAGAGCCTATCGTATAAGAGGTCACCTCAATGCAGATTTGGATCCATTACAATTAATTGAGAAAGAATATGCCTCTGAGCTAGATCCTAAAACATATGGATTTAGCGAAGATGACTTTAATAAAAAAATTTTTTTAGATGAAGTTTTGGGTCTAAAGTATGCAACACTTAAAGAGATATTAGAAATTTTAAATAGAACGTACTGTTCTAATATTGGATTTGAATTTATGCATATGACCGATCCAAATGAAAAAAGTTGGATACAATCTCGTATAGAAGGAAAAGATAAAGAAATTCATTTCACTGAAAGAGGCAAAAAGGCAATTTTAAATAGATTAATTGAAGCAGAAGGATTTGAGAAGTACTTAGCTAAAAAATATGTAGGAACAAAAAGATTTGGCCTAGATGGTTGTGAATCTCTAATACCTGCAATGGAACAGATTATTAAAAGAGGAGGTGCGCTTGGTTGTAAAGAAGTAAAGATTGGAATGCCTCATAGAGGAAGATTAAATATTTTAACAAACGTAATTCAAAAACCCTTAAAAAAAATTTTCAAAGAATTTGCTGGTGATCCCGGTATAGCTAGTGGTGGGGTTTCTGGAGACGTTAAATATCACTTAGGTGCATCTGCAAATCGTGAGTTTGATGGCAATTTAGTTCATGTTAGTTTAACAGCTAATCCTTCACATTTAGAGGCAGTTAATCCAGTTGTTCTAGGTCAAACTAGAGCTAAACAAGATTATCACAAAGATAAAGAGAGAAATAAAGTTATACCAATTTTATTACACGGCGATGCAGCTTTTGCTGGCCAAGGTATTGTTGCAGAATGCTTTGCAATGTCTGGTTTGACAGGTCACAATATTGGCGGAACGATTCATATAATTGTAAATAATCAAATTGGTTTTACGACTCAGCCTGAATTTTCAAGATCTTCGCCTTATCCTTCAGAGGTAGCTAAAATGGTGCAAGCTCCAATTTTTCACGTGAATGGAGACGATCCTGAGGCAGTAACTTACTGTGCAAAGGTGGCAACAGAGTTTAGGCAAGAATTTAAAAGAGACGTAGTTATAGACATATTTTGTTATAGAAAATTTGGTCATAATGAAGGTGATGAGCCGTCATTTACTCAACCAATTATGTATAAAAAGATCAAGGATCAAGTCTCAACTTTGGAGAAATATGGAAAAAAATTAATAAAAGAGGGCACACTAACAGAACAAGATTTTGAAGAACAAAAAAAAAATTATCAAAAAAAATTAGACGAAGAATTTGAGGCATCAAAAAATTATAAGTCGAATGAATATGATTGGTTCACTGGCGTTTGGTCTAAGTTTACTTCTGAGCTTGGTCAAGATAGACGTGGTGTTACAGGGATTGATATTGAAAAAATTAAAAGTTTAGGAAGAAAATTAAATTCGATTCCAACAAACTTTAAAGCACATAAAACTATTTCAAGAATTTTTGAAAATAGAATTAAAATGCTAGATACTGGAAAAGATTTTGATTGGGCAATGGCAGAAACTTTGGCCCTGGGGAGTATATCAGATGAAGGTTATGGAGTGAGGTTAGTGGGACAAGATTCCGTTAGGGGCACTTTTAGTCATCGACACGCAGGTATAAATGACCAAGTAACTGGTCAGAGATACTTTCCAATTCAAAATCTATCCGCTAATCAAGGTAAAGTTGAAATAATAGATAGTCTTTTGTCCGAAATGGGTGTCTTAGGATTTGAGTATGGATATTCTTTAACCGATCCAGATACCTTGGTTTTATGGGAAGCTCAATTTGGAGATTTTGCAAATGGTGCCCAAGTAATTTTTGATCAGTTTATAAGTTCTGGAGAAAAAAAATGGACAAGGGCTAGTGGATTAGTATTGCTTTTGCCGCATGGTTATGAAGGTCAAGGGCCCGAACATTCATCTGCAAGAATCGAAAGGTATTTACAAGCATGTGCTCAAGAAAATATTCAAGTAGTAAACTGTACAACTCCAGCAAACTACTTTCATGCTTTGAGAAGGCAAATTCACAGACCATTCCGAAAGCCATTAGTTATTTTTACACCAAAATCACTTTTAAGACATAAAAGATGTATTTCCGAGATAGAAGATTTTACTAAGGACAATTCATTTCACAGAGTCCTTTCAGATAAAGCTGAATATAAAAAATACAACATGATAGCATTGGAAAAAGATGAAAAAATTGAAAGGGTAATTTTATGTTCAGGAAAAATTTATTATGATCTGGTTGATGCAAGAGAAAAACTTAAAGCTAACAAGGTTCAAATTGTTCGTATCGAACAACTATACCCATTTCCAGCTAAAACTTTAGCTAGGCATTTAAGTAGATTTTCAAATGCAAAAAAATTTGTGTGGTGTCAGGAAGAACCACAAAATATGGGATGCTGGAATCATGTAGAAAGATATATTGTTCGTACGCTAGACTATTTAAAGGCAAAATCAAAAAAAGTAATATATACGGGTAGATCACCCTCTGCTTCACCCGCTACTGGCTATCTTAAAAAACATCTTGCCCAACAGCAAGAAATTGTTACAAAAGCGATTACTATATAATGAGTGCACCAATTCTTGTTCCATCTCTTGGAGAGTCTGTAACTGAAGCTACAGTAGCAAAATGGTTAAAAAAATCTGGCGATCAAGTAAACGAAGACGAGCCATTAGTTGAATTAGAAACTGATAAAGTCAGTGTAGAAGTTACTTCTCCATCCACAGGAGTTTTATCTGAGATTAATGTCAATGAAGGTGAGACTGTTGAGGTGGGAGCCAAACTAGGAGTTATTGGAGAATCCAAATTACAAATAAATAAAATTGAAAAAGAAGAAGCTGTAGAAAAAGAAGAAGCTGTAGAAAAAGTAACTGAGGAATTGTCGGTAAAAGAAGATGAGTCTAAAGTTGTTCAGCTTAATGTTGAAAAAAAAATTACAGATCCATCTCCTTCAGCAAAAAGAATCATAGCAGAGAACAATTTGGATATTTCTACCATTCAAGGAAGTGGAAAAAGAGGGCAAATTTTAAAAAGTGATTTAATTGGTCTAATGGGCATTAATCCTGCAATCGATAAAAAATTCCAGGAAAAAGGACCCGAAGAAAGAGTAAAAATGTCCAGACTAAGAGCTACGATTGCAAAAAGATTGAAAGAAGCACAAAATACTGCAGCAATGCTAACGACTTTTAATGAAGTTGATATGTCGATGATTATGCAAATTAGAAAAGATAACAAAGAAGAATTTGAAAAGATTTATAATGTTAAACTTGGATTCATGTCATTTTTTGTAAAAGCGTGCGTCAATGGATTGCAAACTTTTCCTGCAGTGAATGCTGAAGTTCAAGATGAAGAAATTGTATACAAAAATTATTATAATATAGGTGTAGCTGTTGGCACAGATAAAGGATTAGTGGTGCCAGTTGTTCGTGGTGCTGACCAAATGTCATTCGCAGATATTGAAAAAGAAATTATTGGTTTAGGTAATAAAGCGAGAAATGGACAGTTATCAATTGAAGATCTGCAAGGTGGAACTTTTACAATAACCAATGGAGGAATATATGGATCGATGTTATCAACTCCAATATTAAACCCTCCACAATCTGGAGTTCTTGGAATGCATAACATTGCTCAAAGGCCAATCGTCATTAATGGAAAAATTGAAATTAGACCAATGATGTATTTAGCGCTATCATATGATCATAGAATAATTGATGGAAAAGAGGCTGTTTCTTTTTTAGTGAGAGTTAAAGAAATTTTAGAAGATCCAAGAAGATTATTTTTAAATTTATAATGGAAGAATTTGATATTATAGTTATTGGAGGCGGACCCGGCGGTTATGTTTGTGCGATTAGGGCAGCACAATTAGGTCATAAAACAGCGTGTATTGAGTCTCGCGGATCTCTTGGTGGAACCTGTTTAAATGTAGGATGTATACCATCAAAATCATTACTTCATTCAGCTGAAATGTATCATAAAGCAAACAATGAATTTGAAAAAATAGGTATAAATACTGGAGAACTTTCGTTGGATGTTTCCAAAATGATGAACCATAAACTTAAGACGGTAGATGGATTAACCAAAGGTATTGAGTTTTTGTTTAAGAAAAACAAGGTAACTTATATTAAAGGGCATGGAAGTTTTGCATCCAACAACATTGTAGATGTTGAGAGTTCAGAAGGTAATAAAAGCCAAGTAAAAGGTAAACACATAATTATAGCTACAGGGTCATCAGTGGCAACATTGCCTAATATTGAAGTAGATGAAAAAATTATTGTATCATCAACAGGCGCACTTTCTCTAGAAAAAGTTCCAAATAAAATGGTAGTTATAGGCGGAGGGGTCATTGGTCTCGAGCTAGGTTCAGTTTGGATGAAGCTTGGTGCAGAGGTTGAAGTTATAGAATATATGGACCATATTTTACCTGGAATGGATAAAGAAGTTTCAGATAGTTTTTATAAAATCTTAAAAAGACAAGGAATGAAATTTAATCTTTCTTCAAAAGTAAGCGGAGTTAAAAACCAGGGCAAGAATGCTCTAATACAATTTGAAAAAGATGGTTCCAACCACAATCTAACTGCTGACGTAGTTCTAGTTTGTGTTGGAAGGAAAGCAAATACCGAAGGATTAAATTTAGAAAATGCAAATATTGAAAAAGATGAGAGAAATAGAGTTAAAATAGATAAACATTTTCAAACAAATGTTCAAAACATTTATGCGATTGGAGATGTGGTTGCTGGACCAATGTTGGCTCATAAAGCAGAAGAAGAAGGAATTGCAGTTGCAGAAATTATTTCAGGAAAGTTTGGTCATGTTAATTATAATGTTATTCCCAATGTAGTGTATACGCACCCCGAAATAGCTTCTGTTGGTAAGACAGAGGAAGAATTAAAAAAAGATTCAATTGAATATAAAGCTGGTAAATTTCCATTTATGGCTAACTCAAAAGCTAAAGTTAATGATGAAGCCGAAGGTTTTGTAAAAATTTTAGCTGACAAAACAACAGATAAAATTCTAGGTGTTCATATTGTTGGACCAGATGCAGGAAATCTAATCGCAGAATTAGCATTGGCTATGGAATTTGGCGCAAGTTCAGAGGATATAGCCAGAACGTGTCATGCTCATCCCACATTAACTGAAGCGGTAAAAGAAGCTGCTTTAGCAGTAGATAAAAGACCAATACACATGTAACTAACCAATCTTTTGATTAGTACTTTTCCAGTCATCAAGAAATATTTTTAATCCTTTATCTGTTAAGTCGTGTTTATAGAGCTCATGAAAAACCTTAGGTGGAATGGTTACAATATCCGAACCAGCTATGGCTACATCTTTTACATGATCCGTATTTCTTACAGATGCTGAAAGAATTTTTGTTTTAAGTTCTTTATAATTATCAAAAACTTTTCTGATATCTTTGATGAGTTGAACACCACTTTGACCAATATCATCCAATCTTCCCACAAAAGGAGATATGTATGTTGCTCCAGATTTTGCAGCTAATAAAGCTTGAGTTACTGAAAAACACAAGGTCACATTAGTCTTAAAACC
>Ga0129351_1000495_pt1 | contig 14712 bp, 24 predicted proteins | sample CPBDNA_8_FD_94423 | JGI IMG/M metagenome (GOLD analysis project Ga0129351, IMG submission 94423) | Freshwater to marine salinity gradient microbial communities from Chesapeake Bay, USA - CPBay_Sum_27_0.2_DNA | ecosystem: Environmental > Aquatic > Marine > Coastal | place: USA: Chesapeake Bay... | reverse complement strand
ATCCGCAAGCACCAGTTGGAACAACTATGGCTCTGCTTGAAAGATCGACCAAAGTCTTATCAGCAATTCATAAAAGATTGCATAATGCACAAAGAAAAGAATTTAAAATATTAGCAACCGTATTCCAAGAATATTTACCACCTGAATATCCATACATGACAGCTAATGGTAATGTACAAATCAAAGCACAAGACTTTGATAATCGTGTTGATATTATTCCAGTATCAAACCCAGACATATTTAGTACAGCACAAAGAATTGCTATGGCGCAGGAAATGATGCAGTTGGTGCAATCAAACCCACAAATTCATGGTCCAGATGGTGTTTATGAATCCTATCGTAGAATGTACGCTGCTATAGGTGTCGATAATATTGATCAGCTACTAACACCACCACCTCCAACACAACCAGCACCAATAGAAGCTGGTATGGAGAATAACGGTTTAATGATGGGGCAACCAGCATCAGCATTTCCACAACAAAATCACGATGCGCATATTGCTGCTCATATGGCTTTACTAAATACTCCACCAGTACAATCAAATGCTCAGGTGCAAGCAACCATACACTCACACATTATGCAGCACTTACAGATGAAAGCAGACGGTTTAGCAATACAACAAATGCCACCAGAAGTTAAAGGGCAGTACGATCAAATAAATCAACAGTTGCAACAAGTGCCACCAGAACAAGGACAGCAACTACAAATGCAAGCACAAGATCTATTGGCACAATTTTCATCACCAATACTAGCTCAACTTGTTAATGAGTACACACAACAAATAGGTGCACCTGCTGATGAAGATCCGTTAGTAACAATCAGAAAGCAAGAGCTTGCTTTAAAAGGTCAAGAACTAGCACAAGAACAACAACAGTTTGTTGCTGATCAACAAAGAAAAATAGATGAATCACGTCGACAAGATGAAATAGATCGTGAAAGAATTGAAACTCAAGAAGAGATTGCACGCTTAAAAGACGATACAACAAGAGATCGTATGGAAATGCAAAAACAATTGAAAATACAAGATTTAATTAACAAATATAACAAATAGTGTAATAATACGGACATGATTAAAAGAACAGAAGTATCAAAGCTTTTAAAACCTAAAGTTCATAACAACAAAAATAGCTACTCTAATAAGGGTAGTGTTAGTTATGCCAAGGTTGAAAAATTTGATGCAAGTGTAGATCCGAAACCAGGAATGGGCAAAGGTAAATCTAGGGGTGTTGGTATAGCTGAATCAGGTACCAAATTCTCTGGAGTTTATTAGTGTCGGTTATTTGGTTACGAGATAAATTAACAAAACATCTTCAAGAAAGAAAAGAAGATATACAAGACACATTATTGGCTGGTGTCAAAGATATGAGCCAATATGAGTTTCTACGTGGACGTTACAGTTCTCTCGTCGATGTAGAAATTGAACTTAGAGAGCTGCTAGGAAGAGTTATAGAAGATGACGACGAACAAGGTGATAGTTCCTGATCACGTTGCTAGAAAAGTAGAAGAGCAAAACAAAGATACAGGCGATAAAATCGACCAGGCGTATGTGCCTGAAGAATCACGTGTGTTGGACCCAACACTTTTAGATAAATCTATTATAGAAAGAATGCCACAACCAACTGGATGGCGTATTCTCATTCTACCTTTTGCTGGTAGAGGAGTATCAAAAGGCGGCATTCATTTAGTACAGAACACAATTGACAGGGAAACCCTAGCAACCGTATGTGCATACGTTGTTAAGATGGGGCCGCTCTGTTATAAAGATGACAAGTTTGGAGGAAAGAGCTGGTGTGAAGAAAAACAATGGGTATTGATAGGTCGATACGCAGGCGCCAGATTCAAATTGGGTGATGATGCTGAATGCAGAATCATTAATGATGATGAGGTGATTGCGACTATACAAGATCCTACCGATATCGTTGCAGTATAGGAGTACTTATGGCAGAAGAAGCTAAAAAGGAAGAACTAATTGAAGAGGGTGAGGTCGTTGAGATTGACTCTCCTGAAGAAAGTTCTGAACCTCAAGAAAGTGAACAGCCTGAAGAAAAAGTAGCCGAATCTTCTGAACAAGAAGAAGGTGAGCTAGAGGATTATTCAGATCGTGTTCAAAAACGTATATCAAATTTAACTCGCAGACTGAGAGAGGCTGAGAGGGCAAGTGAGTCCGCATATTCGTATGCAAATCAATTGCAAGAAGAAAACAAAAAACTTCAACAGAGAAGTTCAAGCTTAGATAGATCTTATTTATCGGAAGCTGAAAACAGGCTTAAATCCCAAAGAGCACAAGCTACTGCTGCACTAAAAGCGGCTCATGAAAATGCAGATTATGATAAGGTGGCTCAAGCTCAAGATATTTTGGCTAAAATTGCTGTTGAAGAAAATAAGATAGCAACCTCTCGTTCGCAAGTTGAATACCAAAGTCAACAACAAGAACAAAACTATCAAAATTATCAGCCACAACCGCAATATCAACCTCCTGCTGATCCAGATCCAAAAGCTCAAGATTGGGCGCAAAAAAATGAATGGTTTGGACAAGATGAGACTATGACATTAGCGGCTTTTAACATTCATCGTAATCTCGTTGAGAATGAAGGATTTGATCCTACATCCGATGAGTATTATACTGAGGTTGATAAAAGGATAAAACAAGAATTTCCACACAAATTTGACGTGAAAACAAGCAAACCTCAACAGAGAGTTGCTTCGGCAGCAAGAGCTGACACAAACGTTTCAGGTGGAAAGAAACAAGTAAGATTATCGCCTTCTGAAGTTCAGATGGCAAAGAAACTAAACGTACCTCTTAGTGAGTACGCAAAATTTGTAAAAAGGTAAAAAATGGAAAGAGATTCAAAGGGAAGATTTATTAATGACAGAGTGTCCCGCTCTGCTGATACTCGTGAAGCTAGTAGCGCACGCAAACCTTGGGCACCCCCAAGTATGTTAGAAACCCCGCCTGCACCTCCAGGCTACGTTTATCGTTGGATTAGAGCAGAAGTTCTAAACCAAGATGACAAGAAAAATATAATGGCTAGAACTCGTGAAGGTTTTGAACTGGTACGAGCAGAAGAGCTACAAAATTTTGATTTGCCATCTATTCAAGACGGTAAACATGCAGGAGTTGTAAGTATTGGTGGTTTACTTTTGGCAAAGATTCCAGAGGAAACAAGAAACGAACGTAACGCCTACTATCGCGGCAGAACAGAAACTGCACAACAAGCGGTAGACAACGACCTCATGAAAGAATCTGATAGCCGTTCTCCAATAATGGCACCAAGAAGAACTTCTAGTGTGACCTTTGGTGGAGGAAAACGTAAATAATTTTAGATTAACTTTTAATAAGGATAATTATGGCAAACAAAGATAATCCATTTGGGTTTAAGCTAGTAGGCAATTTGTCTGGCGATAACTTGAACAAAGTTAGCGAGTACAATATTGAATCTGGTTCAACTCAAGGTATTTATTCTGGAGATCCTGTAAAAATGTTAGCTGGCGGTTACATCGACGTAGCCGATGCTGCAGCTGACGTTAAAATTCTAGGTATCTTTAGAGGATGTAAATACAAAGATTCCGTTTCCAAAGAGGTAGTTTATAACTCTTATTTCCCTGCTGCTCAAGCGGCAACAGGTGACATTGTAGCTTTCGTAGAAGATAACCCGTATAACCTATACGAAGTTCAATCAGCTGGTACTTTGTCCAGATCTGATATTGGTGCTAACGTAGATATTTCATATACTGCAGGATCATCATTCTCAGGACAATCAAAAGCTGAGGTTGCTGGAACATCAACAGCTGGAACCGCTAACTACAGATTAGTTGGGGTTTCAAAAGATCCAGAAAACAATGAACTAGGTGCAGCAAACGTAAACGTAATCGTGAAGATTAATGAGCATGCTTACGAAGCAGATGCTGGTGTTTAATAAGGTAGGATAATAATATGGCTATAAATAGAGCGCAATTAGCAAAAGAATTAGAACCTGGCCTTAATGCCTTGTTTGGTATGGAATATGCTCGTTACGATAATGAGCATGCTGAAATTTTCGAAGAAGAGTCTTCAGATAGAGCTTTTGAAGAAGAAGTCTTAATCGTCGGTTTCGGTAACGCACCAGTCAAGCCAGAAGGTGAAGGTGTAGCATTTGATAATGCTAACGAAGGATTTACAGCAAGATACGAGCATGAAACAATTGCTCTTGCTTTTGCTTTAACTGAAGAAGCAGTTGAAGATAACTTGTATGACAGACTTGGTTCAAGATATACCAAAGCACTAGCTAGAAGTATGGCTAATACTAAGCAGATCAAAGCTGCAAGTATTCTTAATAATGCTTTCTCAACATCATTCCCAGGTGGCGATGGTCAACCTTTGATCTCTCTATCACACCCACTATCAAGTGGCGGGAGTGGTTCAAACAGAGCAAGCACATTTGCTGACTTGAACGAAACTTCGTTAGAAGATACCTTAATCAGAATTTCTACTCAGACTGATGATAGAGGACTAAGTATTGCTTTACAGGGTATGAAACTAATCGTTCCACCACAACTTCAGTTCGTGGCTGATAGATTAATGAATACTCCAGGTAGAGTTGGTACTTCTGACAACGACATCAACTCAATCAGAAATCAAGGAATGCTTCCTGACGGTTATGTGGTAAACCATTACCTCAATGACCCAGATGCTTTCTTCATTAAAACTGATGTGCCTGATGGCTTTAAGCATTTTGTCAGATCTCCTCTTTCAACTTCACTAGAAGGTGATTTTGATACAGGAAACATGAGATACAAAGCCAGAGAAAGATATTCTTTCGGATTCTCAAACTGGAGATGTGTCGACGGTTCACAAGGTGCATAAGCATTAAGTGTTCTTTTCGGGGAGGCTTCGGCCTCCCTTTTTTTTTGACTTGATTTTCTACCTGTAGTATATTTACTTTGTTACTGGAGGTAATATGAAACTACATGATCAAGCCTCATCAAGTTTGTGCGAGAATCCTTGTACGGGAAACTGCACGACCACAAATATTCCATTTCATGATCGTTGTCAGGGCTGCGGAAGGACCGTTGAGCAAATCAGAGACTGGCCAGGGTATTCTGATTTAGAAAAGAAGTTGATAAACTTAGAGAATTCATTAGAGTATGAGATTCGGCAAAAAAAGGAGTTTAGAAATATGTCACAAGAAAATAAAATAAAAGAAATCAATAACAAACTATTCGCAGCAAGATGCTTGATTGAAATGATTGGCGATGAGCTAATACAAACGTATGGCAAAGATCCAATTATTGAAAAATCATACAAGGATCTATTTAACTCCTTATCTTCAATAAAAGAAGCTGAACAAAATTTACCAGTTGAACTGAAAGAAGCTGTATAATACACTTAAGTTCTAGGTAATTAATCTAGCTATCGACTGACCTAGCAGACAAGCCAAGACGATAGTTATAGGAGGCAAAATAAAATGGCAAAATCTACATTTTCAGGACCTGTAAAATCTTTAAACGGATTTATTTCGGCAGGTAGTGGTGCAGTTGTCAGTCTGACAGCTGATACAAGTTTAACAGTTGATGATCATGCTGGAAAAGTATTGGTCTGTAATGATGCTGATGGTAAGTTTACGTTACCAACAATTAACGCATCAAGCCCAAGCGATTCTACAGATCCAAATCAACTAAACAATTTAGGAGCATCTTTCTATTTTGTTATAGAAACTGCAGCAACAGATTTGGACATCTTAACAGATGGTACAGATAAATTTGTTGGTGGTTTGTATATTGGTGTTAACAATGCAACAGGCAAAACATTTATTTCTGGTGCAACAAATGACGTCATTACATTAAATGGTACAACACAAGGCGGTTTAGCAGGTAGCGTAGTTAAAGTAACTGCAGTTGCAGATGATAAATATGCAGTTGAAGGTATAGTTCTTGGTTCAGGAACTCTTGTAACTCCATTTGCTGACGCATAATTAGGATAATATATGTCTAGTAGATTAACTGGATCAGATGTAAAAACAGCAACAACAACTAGTGCCGCTACTGGCGGCGTTAGTCTTGTTAGCGGTAGATCTAGATTAAGAGGGTATGTAATTGCAGGAGGAGCTTCTGATGGGACCGTTACTTTTAGAGATGGTTCTGCTTCAGGAGATACAATATTTATTGCTCCTTGTAATGCTGACGATACTGAAACATTAAATATTCCAGATCAAGGAGTATTATTTGAAAGCGGTATTCATGCAACACTATCTAATATAGATCGCGTTACTGTTTTTCATTCATAAAAAATGGCACAAGAAGTCTCATCAATTTCAAGAGTTGGGACTTCTGAACCTTTTGAGCTTCAAGTTGCAAGAGGTCATATTGGCTTTCACGAACCCGTACACAAATTTGGTTTTAATGATGCTGTAGGTACCAGTTTAGCAACCGTATGGCTTCAAGGTGGTTTATATTCATATTTAAGTTCAGCTTCAACACTTTATATATCAAGCTCATCTACTGATGATACAGCAGCAGGTACTGGTGCAAGAACTGTAACAGTATATGGTTTAGATAATAATTTTGATGAAAAAATAGAAACTGTAAGTTTAAATGGTCAAACAGGTGTTGAATTAAATGGCAGCACTTGGTTTAGAGTTAATAGAATTGTAGTAAATACTGCTGGTACTGGCGGTGGTAATGCTGGTGTTTTATATGTGGGAACAGAAGCAACACCTTCAGTTGGAGTGCCTACCAACAAATACGCTACAGTAGGTATAGGCGACAATCAAACTCTAATGATGACCTATACCATACCCAGAGGCTATACTGGTTATATTACTCAAAAAGATGTATCGGCATCTTCTTCGGCAGGTAAATTCGCAATTTTAAGTTTAGTAGCCAGACCCTTTGGCGGAGTTTTTAATGTAAAAGACAGAGTTTTATCAAGCGAAGGATATAGCACAATTCCATACCCTTATGCTTTAAAATTTACTGAAAAAACAGATATAGAAGTTAGAGCACAAGCAGACTCGGCAGGAGGAACAGTTACCGTTTCTGCTGCTTTAGATATTGTTTTAATACAAAACAGACCTTACCCAGAATAATTATGGCTGATTACCGCGGGAAAAAAGTAACCCTAAACAGACCCAGAGCTATCAGAAAAGGCGAGCCTGGTTATGGTAAAAAACGAAAAGTTGTTTTTGTAAAAGGGTGTAGTACTGAAAAAAGCCGAGTAAAAAGAATAACTTTTGGTGATGCAAAATTAGGAATGCACAAAAATACCGCTTCTAGAAAAAAATCATATTGCGCTAGGAGTGGGGGTATGGGCGGAACTACAGACAGATGTAGTGCAAATTATTGGGCCAGACGAGATTGGGATTGTTAAATATGAGTTTCTTAGAAAAAGTGGCTAACTTTTTTAATATTGTAAGAGTTAGAAATAGAGACATAAAAGGTAGATATGTTGCAGACGATAAATCTACTAAAAAAAATGAAGCATACAGATTTGTTCACAAAAGTATGGTCAAAAAAAATAGATAAATGTACCAATACAAGTGTGAGGTTAACAGAGTAGTTGATGGCGATACTATTGACGTTACCTTAGACTTAGGCTTTTCAATACTGCATAAATGTCGTGTTCGTCTTTATGGTATAGATACACCAGAATCAAGAACTAAAGATTTAGACGAAAAAGCTAGGGGCAAACTAGCAGCAAAATTTCTAGAAGATTCAATAAAAAACGGCAAAGAAATATTGCTTAAAAGCGAACTAAAAGATTCGAAAGGAAAATATGGTCGAGTCTTGGGTAGCATATTTGTTGATGATCTTAATATCAATGAAGCTATGGTCGCACAAAATCTAGCAGTTAAATACAACGGTCAAAGCAAAGATGACGTTGAGGCAGAACATATGGCAAATAGAGAAATACTTTTGCAAAATAAAGCATATTCTGTTCCAGGAGATATATAATTAAATTATGGCTGCAGGTACAAAAGACGCGTGTTATCACAAAGTTAAATCAAGATATAAAGTTTGGCCCTCTGCATACGCTAGTGGTGCTTTAAGTAAGTGTCGTGAAGTGGGTGCAGCAAACTGGGGCAATAAATCTAAAAAGAAAAAAATGGCAGGAGGCGGTCCAGTAACGGTTAAATCACGTGGGTGTGGCGTAATGATGCCAGGTAAAAGAAAAGCTACAAGGATGAGTTGATGGCCAAAAGTGAAGGTTTAAGAAAATGGTTTGGCCGCAATAAAGGCAAAGGGTGGGTTGATTGTAAGACAGGCAAACCTTGTGGTAGAGAAAAAGGTGAAAAAAGAGGCTATCCTGCTTGTCGTCCAACAATGGCTCAATGTAAAAAAGAAGGGGCATCAGCCGCTATAAAGAAAAAAACAAGCTCTAAAAGAGTCAGTTGGCAAAAGAAAAAGACAGGTGGTTTTATTGCTAGAGGTTGTGGTAAAGTTATGAATAATCGTAGAAAAGTAACTACAATAAGATAATGATATGCCTTTAAAGCAAGGAAAATCACAAAAAACAATTTCTAAAAATATTAGAAAATTGTTAGATGAGGGTAGGCCTCAAAAACAAGCCGTAGCTATTGCTTTGAGTGCGGCTGGTAAAAGTAATAAAGCAAAAGGTAGCAAAATGAAAAAATATAAATATGGTAAAGAAGTAAAAAAAATGAGAGGCGGCGGCATGTACCAAAAATTTAAAGATGGTGGTTCTGCTTGCAAATCTGGATCTGCAAATAGCAGAAGATCAAGACAAGGTGCAGAAATAGTAAGATAAGATGGCAGTATCAGGTAGTACAGATTTTGAGCCAGACATTACTGAGTTTATTGAAGAGGCCTACGAAAGATGTGGCTTAGAGCTTAGAACTGGTTATGATTTAAGAACCGCTATTAGGTCAGCCAATTTAATGTTGGCAGAATGGGCTAATAGAGGGTTGAATCAATGGACAATAGCAACAGGGGCTCAAACTGTTACTGAAGGAACAGCAAGCTATCAGTTAGGAACTGATGTTATTGATGTTTTAGATGTTGTGGTTAGAAGAACGGTTGGCTCTACTACTACCGACACTAGGTTAGAAAGAGTTTCAAGATCTGAATATTTTAATATTCCAAATAAAGACACCAAAGCTAGACCTTCGCAATTTTTTTTAGACAAACAAAACAATCCAACTTTATATGTTTACCCTGCACCTGAAAATTCTACTGATATAATAAGATTTAATAAATTAACCAGATTAGATGATGCCGATAATGCAAGAAACACGATGGACATTCCTTTTAGATTTTATCCCTGTTTTGCTGCTGGTCTTGCTTATTACATTAGTATTAAAAAAAGTCCACAAAGATCTCCTGAACTCAAAGCCATATACGAGGAAGAGTTCCGTAGAGCTGCAGACCAAGACGAAGACAGAGCATCATTCAAAGTAAGACCTTTTTCTAGAGGAGCATATTAATGTGGAGACGGCCTAAATACGCAGGCGGTAACGCCAATATGACGCACCAAGACTTAGGGTCTTTGCAATATCTAGATTCTATTGGTTGTCGTAGCATGCTAGATGTTGGATGCTCAACTGGAGATCAAGTAAAAAATGCTTTAGATCTTGGTTGGGGTGCTTTTGGTATTGATGTTGACGATCATGTTATCTTTGAAAAAAAAGTACCAAATTGCGCACTTATAGACTTAGCGGTTAATCCTGTAATATTTCATAAACCGTTTGATGTAGTTTGGTCAGTAGAAGTAGCTGAACATATACCAGAACAATTTGCTGACAAGTTTGTTGAAACTTTGGTAAAAAATTGTGATAAATATTTAATACTAACAGCTAACAATACTCCTGGTGTTTATCATCCAAACCCACAACCACTCAGCTATTGGATAGAAAAAATAGAAGCACAAGGTTTAAAACATTCTGATACACTAAAAGGAAATATACTTGAACATTCAACGATGGAACGTGAGTTTTTAAGAGTGAATGGTATGTTTTTTGAGGCATAAATATGGCATACGCAATAGGCAAATTTGCGTTAGCCCATTGTGATAGATGTGGCTTTCGCTATAAATTACTGGAATTAAAAAAGGAATGGAATGGTTTAAAAACCTGTCCTGAATGTTATGAGCCCAAGCATCCACAATTAGAGCCGCCAACATACGTTGCTGATCCAGAAGCATTATACGATCCAAGACCAGACAAGGATAAAGAAAATCAAAACTACGGTAGAGTCTTTACAACGACCGATACTATCGGATCTAACTTCGACCCATTATCAGGGACATCTTCTGTAGGAAGTGTTACTATTACTACATCATGACGTTAGCTGAATTAAAAACATTAATACAAAATTTTGTTCAATCAACTGAAACAACTTTTACTAACACGTTAGATGACATCATTAAAAATGCTGAAGAAAGATTGTTTGAAGAAGTTCAGTTTGATTTTTTTAGAAAAACAGTAAGTGGTAACGTTTCTACAGGAACTAGATTTTTAACCTGTCCATCCGATTACGTTCTATCATTTAGTTTAGCTATTATTGATGGTAATGGCGATTATAGGTACGCAGATCTAAAACACCCAACATTTATACAACAATACTTAGAAGATCCAACAGATGCTACTTTAAGAGGTTTGCCACTATATTATGCTCAGTTAGATAAAGAGCTATCAACAGGATCTGATAACGGTTCTACCTTTTTAATAGCGCCCGTTCCAGACGCAGACTACAACGTTGAATTGCAATATTTATACAAACCAAACTCACTAGTTACAGACACAACAGGCACTTGGTTATCAAAAAATGCTAGAAACGGTTTACTGTATGCTTGCTTAGTTGAAGCATATACTTTTTTGAAAGGTGAGCCCGATCTTTTACAACTTTACGAAACACGATATAATCAAGAAGTCCAAAGGCTGAAGAACAGAGCAGAGGCAAGGGGGCGTCAAGACGAATTTCGTTATGATGCTTTGCGTAAGCCTGTAACATAGGAGAAGAATGAAGCCAATTAAGAAGCTTTTAAATAAGTCTGTTGCTATTGTTGGTTTAGGCAATAGTTGGCAAGACTACAATATCGCTAAATCTCATGGCGTACACTTTGATGAAGTGTGGGCAATAAACGCAGTTGCAAATGTAATATTCCACGATCGTGTATTTATGATGGATCCTGCATCTAGGTTTTTAGATTCCGATGATGCTGGTGCTCAAACAAATACAATGGCAAAAGTTCTCAAAGAACACAAAGGGCCAATATATACTTGTGAAAAAGATGAAAGATGTCCTGGATTGGTTGAATATCCTGTAAAAGAAGTTTTAAGAGATACCAATTCATACTATCTAAACAATACCGTAGCTTACGCCGTTGCTTTTGCTTTTTGGAATAAAGTAAAAAAAATATCTTTATTTGGAATTGATTTTACCTACAAATCAAATGTTATGTTTGCTGAAGCAGGTCGTGGTTGTGTTGAATTTTGGCTTTCTAAATGTATTTCTGAAGGCATACAGGTAGATATAGCACAAAGATCTAGTCTCTTAGATGCTGACATACCAGCAGAAGATAAGTTGTATGGGTACCATCGTTTAGACGATCCATTAGTAGTAGGACATGATAAGGACGGTAAATTAACTGTAAAAAAAGTTAGTGAAGTTCAGTCAAAAGTCGTTAATCAAAAACAGGTCGGTTATCTTGATAGATACGATTCACATTTAAAAGGACCTGTCGAACCTAAGAAATATTGAAACAAGAAGGCTTTCCCAAACTCGGCGTATTAGAAGTAGCAACCTCTAACTTTGGCGGTCATCCACCAGAGTTTTGGGCTGATCAAATGGTTAAAAAAATTGTATCTGTTTCAGAAGAGCAAGCTCCACATATTAAAGAACAAGCAAATGCTTATCGTGAATTAATTAGAGAAGTCGCTTTGATTTACATTAATAATGCTATAAAATCATATAAAACCACAATCATTCAACAATTAATGAAAAGTGGTGAAGAAGAACTAGCAAATATAATTAGGAGACTATAATGGCGATTTCATCCGCATTAACAACAAGTTTTAAAAAAGAACTATTGCAAGGCGTGCATAATTTTGCTTCAGGTGGCGATTCTTTTAAATTGGCCCTATATGCAGGTGCAACCGCCTCTCTAGACGCAACAACAACGGCTTACTCTACAGGTCTTGCAGGACAAGTAGTAGGTACAGGCTATTCAGCAGGTGGCGGTACTTTAGTACCAGCTATTGCAGCACCTTCATCAACAGGTACAACAGCATTTGTTGACTTTGTTGATTTAACATTTTCAACCGCAACTATTACAGCAAGTGGTTGTCTTATTTATAACGATACTGATGCAGATAAGTCAGTAGCAACAATCAGCTTTGGTGGATCAAAAACATCTACCGCTGGAGACTTTACAATAGTATTCCCAACAGCAGGTGCCAACGCTATCATAACTATCGCCTAGGAGACTTGAATGGCCGCAATAACAGGTTGGGGTCGACAAGCCTGGGGTGACGGTCCTTGGGGCGAACCAGTCCCAGTAGAATTAACAGGCCAATCAGCTACAGGAGCGGTTGGTACTGTTGCTATTATTGCAGAGGCTAATTTTGTCCCAAATGGCCAGTCTGCCAATTCAACACTAAACAATCCAGACGTTACTGCTGATGCTAATGCACCAGTAGCAGGACAAAACTCAACAGGATCAGTAAATAATGTTGGCATTATTGCCAAAGCTAATGTTGTCCCTACTGGACAATCTGCTACCGCTGCCCCAGGCAGCTTAGACATAAATGCTGAAGCAAATGTAAATGTCCCTAATGCCGTTGCCACTCTTGGTGCAGTAGCGGTTCAAATTGATGCTGAAGCTAATATTGATGTAACTGAACAAGGTGCTACAGGATCTGTAAATGCACCAAACGTTGTTGCCAAAGCAAATGTAGCGGTTACAGAGCAAGGGGCAACTGCCGCTCTTGGTACAGTAACTGTAGATGCTGAAGCTAAAGTAGCTGTAACCGAACAATCAGCAACTCTAGCTTTAGGAACTCTTGCCTTTATTGGTAAAGCAAACGTTGCAGTAACCGAACAGGCTGGTACCGCTACTTTAAATGTCCCAACAGTAAAAACCGTTAACTATGTATTTATATCTGGAGTAAGTGCAACTTCTGGTATTGGTACTTTAGCGTTTATTGCCAAAGCAAATGTTGTTCCAGATGGACAGCAAGCAAATGGTATAGTTGGTAAGTTTTTAATATGGGGATTAGTTGATACCAGTCAGACTCCAAACTATAATGGGATAACAGACACGCAAACTCCTGGATGGAAAGAGGTTGCATAATGGCTAGTCTGCAATCGACGAGACCCAGACTCCAAATTACTTGGTCTTTCGCTATAAAATATATAAAAATAGATTTGAGGAAAATAAATGGCCACATATGTAAATGATTTAAGATTAAAAGAAATAGCAACTGGTGATGAGTCAGGAACTTGGGGAACCAGTACTAACACAAACCTAGAGCTTATTGCAGAAGCTTTTAGCTATTCTACTGTTGCAACCTTTGATACAGATGCCGATAAAACAGAAACAATAGCAGACGGCTCAACCGATCCATATAGAAGTATTTACGTCAAAGTAACGTCTGGCGTATCTTTAACTGCAACCAGAACACTAACAATAGCACCTAATACCGTTTCTAAAATATTTATGATTGAAAACGCTACTAGCGGTTCTCAGTCAATAGCAATATCACAAGGCTCAGGAGCCAACGTAACGATTCCAAATGGTGATGTCAAAGTCATCTATACAGACGGAGCAGGAGCAGGAGCAGCTGTTGTTGATGCTTTTGCTAACCTTAAAGTTACAGACCCAGCACAAACTAATATTACAAGTGTTGGTGCTTTAAATGGCGGCTCAATCACATCTGGCTTTGGCAGTATTAATGTCGGTTCTTCGGCTATTACTACAACTGGTACAGTTACAGGAAATACCCTAGCAGGAACGCTATCAACCGCAGCACAAACCAACATAACCTCAGTCGGTACTCTTACTGGTTTAACAGTAAATAATTCACAAGTTGTTTTTGATAATCCTAGTGGTGACTTCACCCTCGTACTAAACACTAATGCAGTAGGCGATAAAAATGAAATCATAATGGGCGATACTGGCACACCATTAGCTAAGTTTGGTGTTGGTGGTACAGCTAATGACATTATTACAGGTTCAGATGCTCAAGACTTTAATATAGGTACATCAGGTGGTGGTAGGGCCATCAACTTCTCAACAGATAATTATGCAAGTGTTGAGATGAAATTTGATAATGGACAGCTTGGTATTGGTACAGCACCATCACAAGCATTAGATGTCGCTGGAAATATTGCAGTTTCAGGTACAGTAGATGGCAGAGATGTCGCAGCAGACGGTACAAAATTAGATGGTATTGAATCAGGTGCTACTGCTGACCAAACAATCACAGCAGGTACAGGTTTATCTGGTGGTGGTACAGGAAACGTTACTTTAAATGTAGACCTTTCTGAATTAACAGACATGACTGCAGCCATGGTAGGCACAGATGAATTTATTGTGCTTGATGCTAGTGCTGATAGAAGAAAAGCAGCCAATGAAATAGGCTTAAGTATATTTAACAACGATGCAGGATTTACCAAAAATGTTGGTGATATTACAGCCGTTACAGCAGGGACCAACCTTACAGGTGGGGGGACTACTGGAGATGTAACTATCAATATGGCAACAGGCGGTATTGGTT
>Ga0129351_1000488_pt1 | contig 14784 bp, 10 predicted proteins | sample CPBDNA_8_FD_94423 | JGI IMG/M metagenome (GOLD analysis project Ga0129351, IMG submission 94423) | Freshwater to marine salinity gradient microbial communities from Chesapeake Bay, USA - CPBay_Sum_27_0.2_DNA | ecosystem: Environmental > Aquatic > Marine > Coastal | place: USA: Chesapeake Bay... | reverse complement strand
TAGTGATGAACTAATATTTAGAATTAGACTTAATAATATTATAAAAAATTCTAAAAAGAAAAGCACTGGATATTCAAAAATAAATCCGTTAGATCAATCGGATGAGATTTATCTATTGAAAAATTTTCAAGATCATTTACTTAATAATATAGTACTAAGAGGTATTAAAAACATTAAAAATGTTACACTAAGAAAAATCACTGATAATGTAGTTGAAAATAATGATAAATTTGAAAGTAAGACAATATGGGTAATAGACACTGTTGGTACAAATTTATTGGATCTTCTAGGATTGAATTATATTGATAATACGAGAACTATTACAAATGATATTCAAGAAATTTATAAGGTATTAGGTATCGAAGCAGCAAGACAATCTATTATCAACGAAATATCAGAAGTAATAGAATTTGATAGTACTTATATTGACTATCACCATTTAAGTGTGTTATGTGATAGAATGACATGCAACTCCAAGATGATATCTATATTTAGACATGGTATAAATAACGATAATATTGGTCCTATAGCTAAGGCATCATTTGAAGAAACACCTGAAATGTTTTTAAGAGCAGCAAGACATGGTGAATTGGATACAATGCGTGGTGTTTCTTCCAATGTAATGTGTGGTCAAGAAGGCTATTTTGGTACTAATGCATTCAAAATATTATTAAATATGCAAGAAATGGCGAAAGTTCAATCCACTATTAAACCAGATAAAAAAGAAACAATAGAAAAATTATTAGGAGAGGAAGAATCAGATGATGAATGTAGTAGAGATAATATTGTTATTAAAAATAATACAGATAATATTAAAGAAAATAACGATGGTGATGTAATGGATGACGATTATGATATGGGATTTTAAATTTATACAATATTTGAATTTATAATATAATTACAATTTAAAATTATAATTATATTATTGATTAATGAAATTGTTTTACACTATATTAAAACATTTTTTTCCAAAAATAAATATACATTCATCTGCATTTACAATAAATAATATTAAGAATAATGACATTGATAATACAGATTTCTATGATTATTCTTTTGTTAATACATATGAACGCTTTTATAACAATATTGATAACACAAAATCTTCTATGAAAGATATTATAAAAGAAAAATATGGTATATATTTTAGAAGTGTTGCATCTAATTCATTTATAATGCTTGATAAAAAAATTTATTTAAGTTCTATTTTCTCGAAATGTCAAAAATATTATCACACACTAAACCGTTTCGTTTACAATATAAAACTAAAACGTTTTTTTCAAAATAAAAATATAGAGACAGATTTATATTTGAATGATTTATCATCTTTTAAAAATGAACAAATTATAACATTAGTTGAAAATAATGTTATGTATAAATTTAGAATAACAGACCTTATGCGAATAATTAAAAGTTCGTTAATAAATTCTGATGATTTTTATAGTGTACCTAATAATATTAAAAATCCATATACTAATATTCGATTTTCCATTGCAAATTTATATAATATTTATTTTTTTATAAAGAATTCTTCTTTTATAATGCCTGTTTTATTTCATCTATTTTTCAATGTTAATTTTAATAAGAAAAAATTTTTGCATGAATATGAATTAATTATCAATGAAGAAATTATTAAAAATTTTCTAGAAAATTCAACAATAAATACAAAATGTGATTACATTAGAGATATGTTTATTCATTATACAAATGAGGTATCATTTAGTATTGATCTTGCTTTCCCAAATGAAAAATTATTAGAAACATTTAACTCATATCTTAAATGTTATATATATGCATCTTTTTCATATAATATGAATAAACGTAGAAAAAATAAAGATTTATTAAAAAAAAAGTTGAGAAAATTTTCCAAATATAATAGACTATATGGAAAAAAATATAGAATTAAAAGTTCTGTATATAATAACACAAATTTATTGACTATTGATAAAATATTATCGTATATACCTAGTACAGCAAATTATTATAAAAAACAAAATTGCTATTTTGTGGATACTGTATTAACAGAAAGAAAAAATGTATATCATAAATTTAATCAAAACATAGAATTATATAAAACCATAATAAATAAAAATGTTGAAAATAATTTTAATACGGAACAACAGGAAAATATTATTATTTCAAATAATAATAATGAAAGTAGTAATGATATTAGTAACAATAATAATGATGACAGACAACAATTACCAGTATCACCTATAAATAGAGATATTAGTAATGTAAGTATGAGTAATAATTATGATTTAAATGCAATAGAAAATGATATTATGTATATACAAAATGAATTAAATGAGTTAAATGATATAGATTTATTAATAAACATGTTTAACATAAATATGTCATTTGGTGCAAATAATTTAAATGAACAATCTCTTTATACGTCAGAAGAAAATAATGCTGATGTAGAAGATAATAATGATAATAATGATAATAATTATAATAATGATAATAATTATAATATAAATGAAACATTTATTATTGATTCAAGTAATAATGCAAGTGGTAGCGATGAACAAGATATAGAAAATACATTAGAGATGAAAAATAGCGATACTGATAGTGAATCAAGCGATATGGATATCGATGAAGAATATAATAGTACAGTTACATCAACATATGTTTATGAACCAGGTATATTTTCTTACGAAAGACAACATGAAATGTATATAAATCATAGAAATAATTATGAAATAAATGTAATTATGAACGAAATGATAAGTGCAGTAATACAAAATGTAACAGAAAACAATAGTAGAGAAAATATAATTATGATATAATTATATTAAGATATTAATAAACTTAATTAATATAATTAATATTAAATAACAATATAATTAATATTAATAAATAACAATATTAATAAATAACAATATAATTAAATTTATTATCTTATTTTTATTTTATTTTTTTAATTTAAGTTTTTTACCTTTTAATTTTCTTACCTTCACAACAGGTTTCTTTTTCTCTGTTTTCTTTTTTTTCACAACAGGTTTCTTTTTCTCTGTTTTCTTTTTTTTCACAACAGGTTTCTTTTTCTCTGTTTTCTTTTTTTTCACAACAGCCTTTTCCTTTATTACTTTTAATTTTACAGGCTTTATATCTTCAATATATCTTATAAAATTAAATAACTTACTATTTTTTATTAAACTCTGAAATATGTTTGGCATTTTTAAGATATCAATTAATATATTATTTTCATAAGAATATATTCTTATTTTTGGAACTACATTTAACGTATTACTCGTTTTTATCATAAAATATGATTTGGATTCCATGTTTTTAATAATTGACTCTTTATTTTCAGCAAATCTTGTACCTGATAAAAGTAATATAGGTATTTTATATCTGTTACATAATAATATAATATCAATATTAGTACAATAATAATGGTTACTATATATTAAATTATCTAGTGATATTTTCTTAGTCTTTAACATTTTAACATATTTATTCTTACCTTGTGTTCTAAACATACTAAGAATTTTTGAAAAATCATATTTATTATATTCATCTAATAAATCTTTTTTTATATCCTGTATAGTGATATTTTCTTTATCATAAATATAAATATGCATTAATTGTATTATCATAAATGTACAATCTGCATTGTTATTTAAAAGTAACTCTACTGTATCATTTGGAAATAGTGATTTCCATTTACCCAATACACCTACTTTTTTTTTAACAATACAATCACGCATTGCTTGTAATTTTAAATTCCGAACTTTATTTATCTTCGCTATTTCTATCTTTTTATCTAATAACTTTTCATCCATAACATCATCAACAATTTTCATATTTTTATCATAATCAAATTGATTAGAATAATTAACACTTTGTATTGGTTCAACATTGTCATAAGAATTATATGTAATATACTTATTTTTTTCACTAGGAATTAAATTTTCAAAAAATGACTCATTCAATAAAGATTCAATTATAATTAACTCGTCTTCATTTACACTGTATTTTATTTTTGAAAATGTTAAAAATCTGTTTGGTTTCAACATAAAGGATTGAACATTATTATATCTTATCAATTCGTCAGCCATCCGATAAAAATATACTTTATTATTATCATAATCATGAACCAAATTGTTTTTTGGTATAATTAAAGTACAAACATTTTTATTATCAATATTCGTAATACTACAATTATTTTTTGATTCACAATCATCTATATTATTTAAACAACTGGAAACACTATCATTTTTTAATATAGTTTCAATATTTTTATCATCAAAACGTATATTATCAACGGTCATTTTTTTTAATATTTCAATAATCTTATCAGATTTATCGAAATATAACATTTTTTTTGATAAAATAATAGACTCAACTTGTTTTTTGATTCCAAAATTTTCATATTTATTAAGTAATATTCTTATTGTATTTCTGAAAATATTATAAAATCTACTTTCCAATCTTATTTTTCTAACCATCATCACTCTTTTTTTATCTTTAAGACCTTTGTTTTTGTATATATCCGAATCACTGTTTATAAAATTATTCTCTCTTAATTTAATTAAATCATCTCCAAATAAATCTTGTTCAGGCTCTTTTAATTGTACAAATTGATTTGTTTCTGTTAAAATACCTACTATTAATTCGTTTTCAATAACCTTAATTGCAGGCATACATAGTAATTTATCATTACTTTCCTTCTTAAGTTTTTTCAAAAACTCATTTGTTTTCTTATAGTTTTTATATACAGTAACGTCATCGATATATATAGTATTAATACCTTTTAAATATGATGAAGGATAACATGGTATAAAACCTTTTTCACTATCATCAGTACTATTTTCTTTCATTATTTCCATACCAATGCATTTTCCAGTATAATTTAAAACACAATGTATAACACTGTAACCTATATTTTTTAAGATATTAAATATTTTTTCACAAACCATATTTGTTTCAAATGTATATGTTGTTGGCAAGCTTTTCTTTGGACTGCATTTTTGATTTTGTGTGTTTAAAATTACTTCAATTGTATTTTTTAATTCTTTTAAAACTACTTTATCATTTAATGAATAAGTTTTTTGTGTAATATATTTTTTTCCTACGTCTTGTAATACATATAATGGTTCATAATAATTATTCTTTCTAATAATAATACACGAGGGCTTATTTTTATCATATGTATTTTTTGAATATTGATTTGTAGGACAAACAACTTCAATATTATTTGTATTATCATCATCAGGTATATCCAATATGATAATGTTTAAACCTTGTGGAAATAAATTGTAATGAGGCATACTAATGATATCCCATAAATATGTGTAATCGATTTTAATTGTATCATCTTTTAAATATTGAATGAAATTTTCCATAGATGTAACAATTTCAATAAAAGATTGTTTTTCTAGACTATTATCCATATTTGTATTTCGGAATAATAAAGTTTTTTTATATTTTGTTAAATCAATATCATTTATATTATATTTTTCATTTTGTTTCATAAATTGAACCACCAAATTGCCGTTTTGATATTTAATATAATTATCTAAGTCTAACATACTAATTATATATTCTTTCATTTCTTTTATAGATAATATTTTTCCATTCATTGTATTTGTACCTGAAAATATATCTGCTACACATGCTATAAATGATTGCTTAACATTATTTTCGACACCTTTTCTCAAAATACACGGCACATTTTTTTTTAATTTTCTTGTTTCTATTTTAACACTGCATTTATTATTATCAAATTGTAATAAATTTTGTACAGGTATAGGTAAATATCCCCACCTATCCTTTTGTAATGGATATATTAAATTTGAAATAATATATATATCATTTGCATTTTTTCTATTTTTCTCTTTATTTTTCATTTCTACATTTTCTTTATTTGGAGTTAATTCTTTATTATTCATCCGATTGATACATTGCGTTCTTCGTTTAACCTGTGATTTACTATTCCAAGATTTAAAACAACAAGGTAAACAAAAATTATCTGGATGACTATTATCTTTCAATGTAAATCCTGGATAATGTGGAACATAATTACCATCTTTATCCTTAAACTCCTTTTTATGAGTAAATTCAAAAATATTTGCTCCCTCAGGTACTTTCTTTGAATTTGGTGGTATTAATTTTCCATATTTACCAGATTCTACTTCTTCTTTGGTTAAACTTACATTTCGTTTTAAATCCCAATATCGTGGACAAATATACCAATATTGATTATTTGGATCAGTACCATATTTAATTGCATTATTATATGAACCTGGATGTTCTTTATCTATTTTCTCTTTTTCACTATCTGTCAATATAACAGGTTGTCTTTTAACATTCCATGGACAACTTCTAGAATAAGCATTAAATTTTCCTTGATCTTTTTTTAAAAATAATATAGGGTCTCTTTTCTCCAATCGTTGAGAAAAAGGATTTGGATTATTTAACGACATCCCTGTTATATCTTTTTCATTTGTATCATTCGATGCCTTACTATTATTATCTGTATTTCCACCTGACATTGAACTATCATTACTTGATTCAGATGAATTATTATTAGAAGAAGAGCTACTTATATCACTATCATCGTCATCATCATCGTCGTCATCCATATTCATAAAAAATATATTATTAAATTTTTCCTCTGTATTTTTTTTTAATTCATTTATCTCATTTACAATTGATTTCTTATCCGAAGATTTTTTCTTATCCGAAGATTTTTTCTTATCCGAAGATTTTTTCTTATCCGAAGATTTTTTTACTTCATCCAACTTATCTGATATAATATTCTCGATCGAATCTACAATATCACGAGAAACAGCTTTTTCACTTGATTTTTTTTCTGATACTTTTTTCACTTTTCTAATTGAACTACAATTACTAATTAATGAACTCATTTTCTTTGGGTATTCATTCATATAGACAAACAATTCTAAAATTTTTGGTACAGTTATTGTATATGTAATATTATCAATGTTATCAATTTCAATTATTAAATTATTAGTATACTTATCAAGACGCATTAATGTTTTTATTCCAGTATGATTCTCGATTTTTACTTTTTTATTTGGAAACAAATTCTCTCTTATTTGTATATTTGATACCAATTCGGCAATTATTGTTTTTGCACGATTTTCATTTAAATTAAACTCTGTATTTAACATTTCTATTATTTTATCCAATGCAACTCTTTTTTTCATATGTTCCAAAATAAATATATCAATATTATTTAATTCGTTATAGTTTGATATTCTTGTATAACGATAAATATAAAACTTATTATCACTTTTTTCTATAGAATTTAAAAAAGGAGTTATGCATTTCGAATATTTTTTAAAATTAATTTTTTTTTTAATAGGACAAATCATCATATATTTTATATTTATTATCTCTACATTTTCATCATTTAATGAACTAAAATTTTTAATAACATAACCATTTTCTTCCATTAAACTCTTAATTATACTAATAATCGGATTTATATTCTCTTTTAATACAATATCTAATTTTTTTGTGTCATATGTATTTCTTAGTGTAGAATATACATTTATTTCACCATTTTTTTTAATAACAATATTATATTTTTCATTGTTATCCATAACATAGAGAGATATACTATTAACACTTTTGAAATCAGAACCTATTTTTTTTATACTTACTCTTGATAAATATGGAATTTTTAAACCATTCCTTGCTATACCATCACTGTATAATCTATAAATTTTTTCTTTCTTTTTACCAGGATTATATTTTATCATAACTCGATTTTTATCTGCATTCATAACCTTAAATATAAGTTCTAATGGTAGTTGAAATTGTTCATTTGGATGAATTACTATATTAAATTCTTGAATACCATGTTCTGAATAAATAACCTCGTTTCCTATATTTTTAATGTTATCGTATACTAAATTTATTGCATTATTTTTTTGTATAAATTCTTCATTCAAATCTTTTTTGGAATTCTGAAACAATGCATTCTTGCTATTTGTTAATTCTAATATAGAATTAATGTTATTTTCTTTCAACAATGGAAAATACATTTGAATAATATAATTATCGTTCAATATATTCTCATGTAATACATTATTCGCATTATACATATATATAGCATTATCAACTATTGGATTTTCACTATTAAAATTATCATATAATATAAAAGTGTCATTATATTTAATTGAATCAATCAATTTCTTCTTTATTAATGTTTTATTCAATATACCTTTTATTTTATCATTACCTATTTTTTGGATATTTGAAACAAAAAAGTGTTTGTCTTTATTTAAATATGTACCCAATGGAATATTTATTTTATATTTTTTTGATTTTATGAAAAATAAATCATTATATGTATAAAAATCTCTATCTTCTATCGCATCTATATCAATACCATCAATATTAGACAAATACAACAATAATTTGTCTTTTGAAATAGAATTCCTATCTACACTTAGTAAATTAAACAACTCTTTTATATCAACAAATTTTTCTTTTTTTACCACAAGATATATTTCTTCCATAGAGAGATTTTCACTATATTTCTCAGAATTCATTAAAAATAAAATGATTTTATTCTTTATTATATGAACTGTATCATCAATATGTATCATATCATCTGAAATTAATACTTCAATATTTTCAGATTTAATTCGATTCATTTCTTCCTGTGTAAAAATTTTTTTATCAAATACATTGTCTATACTAATTTCTAAACTACCCTTGAAAACAATAACTTTATTTATTTTTTTTATATCAGCATAATATATTTTAAATATATTATTCATTGAAATATATATATAAATATGTATATAATATTTATATATGAAATATAACATTATAGTTGCAATGTGCAATGAAAGAGGTATTGGTATTAAAAATAAACTACCATGGAATTTGTCGGGAGACTTGAGACGTTTTTCAAAACTAACTATTGGAAATAATAATAACGCTATTATTATGGGAAAAAATACATGGTTAAGTTTACCGAAAAAACCATTACCAAAAAGAGATAATTTAATATTAAGTACTACATTACAAATGTCTGATATTCAAAACAATACAGATGCTTCCAATAATACATATATATTCAATAATGTAAATGATTGCTTAAAACATTGCAAAGACAAATATGAAACTGTATGGATAATTGGTGGTCAGCAAATTTATGACTATTTTATAAAAAGAAATATTATCGATTATTACTATGTAACGTTTATTGACAAAGAATTTTATTGTGACACTTTTTTTCCAGATATACAAGAAGACTATTTATTGGTTAAAAATGAAAAATTATGGTCTAAAAAATACAATTCGAACTATTTTTATCAAATGTATAAAAAAATCAAGATAGGTGAATATTATTTCTATAAACATCCTATGTCAGATGTTAATAAAGTATGTAGATTATGTGATATTAATGTAGGAGATAAACCACACACATATACAATAGAAATAGGGTTAAATAAATATAAAATACATAAAAAATATTTATTTGATTATTTCTAAGAATCAAATAATGGATTATCATTTAATTCCATACTACAATATTTAACCGGTTTTTCGCCATAATTAACTGGTTTATATATACCAATATTAACAGATTCTTTCAACAGAAATTTAAAGTTTTTCCAAAATGTTTCCGTATGTCCAACCTCCTTTGTAGCAATATGTCCCATTTCATGTATGGCTACAAACATTAAAGTATTTAAATCAATTAAATTATCTTTACCTTTTGTTTTTTTAACACAAAATGCTATTTTTTCACCTTTGTTTTCACTATATGCAGTATACTTACTTGTTGGTAATGTTTCTTTTATTTTTGTCGAACTATAATTTTTTTTTAAACGATTAACAGTCTCATTATTTTCATATTTATTTGTTAGATGTGAAACAAGTTTATCTAAACGCTGAGAAACATTTGCTAGCAAGTCGGCTGCTTTATCCATATATTTACTTTCTCTTACGCAATAGGTTTTATTATTAACATCAGAAATTATACATTTTAAATGAAATATATCAGATTCGTAATATATTTTAATAGATATAATTATAATAAAAAATATAATTAAGTAACTGAGATAATCTAATTTTATCATTTATATTATAATAATTTTAATAATTATTATAATATTTTATATTCTTTTAATCAAGTATGATATGTTTAAGCAAGTTTTTTAGATTCATACGGATTAGCATCAATAGTTGATTGCATCCATGGACCCACGTCACCTTTTGGGTTAGCTGGTTCAGCACGCAATTGAAGATTTGCATTACGCAAACTATTACCAACTGTATTGATACCAATATGACTTCCTGCTTTAAGTAGCGATACATTTTCTAAATCACCTTGTCCATTTGGATTTAATTTTCCCCACTCACTATTAGAATCCTTTGGTAGAAGACACGATGGATCACATGTGTCCTTTTTTTGTGTATTTTTGTTATCAGGATTTTGTTTTGCATCTCCAGAACCACTTACAGAAGCATATTTTTCATTTCCATTCGATTCTGAAGCAGATGGAACATGTTGTTCATTTTTATTAGACATTGCAGCAGTAACCTTACTTTGTTTATTCGAATAGTTCATCATAGCATAAACTAACACACAAACACCAACTAACATCAATAAATGATGACCTTTAACATATTTTTGAATAGCTTTTAACAGTTTCATTATATAATAAATTATGATAAAATATTTTTTTGCATATTGAATTAATTATTGAGTTAATTCATCTAAATTAAATTCATCATCACTCGAATCAATATCATCTAGCATATATGTGTTTTTAATATTCATTGCCTCTAAATATGTTTCAACTGCCATTTTGCGTGCTTTTTTAGCCTTTTCTTTTGCAGCCTTATAAATCTCAATATAAACTTCATTGGGTTCTTTTAATTTTAATTCTTCATTTTCTAAATCATCTACTTTCACTTCCATTGGCTTTAAATTATCTAAATCAATCTCAAATTCATTTAAATTATCAAGTTTATCTGTTTTATCTTCATTTTCATTAGATTCACTTGAATCTTCGTTTTCATTGGGTTCACTCAAATCTTCATTTTCATTGGGTTCACTCAAATCTTCGTTTTCATTAGATTCACTTAATTTTAAATCAGTTTTTTCTAAAGTTTCTTTATCGAGTTGAACTTCATCTAAAATATTTTCATCATTGTTATTTTCTAAATTTTCATATTCATTGTCTTTCTTTAAATTTGTAGATTCACTATCATCTTTTTCTTCCATATTGTCCATTAGAACCATTTTCTCCGTTTCATTTAATTCATTATTAGTATTGTTATCATGTAATTCTTTATCATCATTATCGTCTTTGTTATCAACACTTTTTAAATTATCTGACAATTCCGTTTGATCCTTATTCATTTTATTATCACTTTTCTCTAAATGTTCTACAATTTCAGATTCTAATTTATCATTATCATTACTATGATTATCATTACTATGATTATCATCACTTTTCTCTAAATGTTCTACAATCTCTACTTTTTTATTTTCATTCATTTTATCATTTTTCATATCATTGTCTTTTCTAATTAAACATTTTTTCAGTTTTTCATTTTCATTTTCTAAAACCATAATTTGCTTCATAACAATATCAAAATGAAAACTTTTAGTTGTAAACCTCACACCTTTAAACTGCAATAAAGACAAAATTTGCATATCATCTTTCACTTCATTAATATCAAGCATTTCTTCATTCTCATTATATACTGAACAATCGTTTTTTTTATTTAAATTATTAAACTGTACACGTAATAAATAATATTTTCCTGATTTATATATTCTTATCGGAGAAGTAAAATTGGTTTCTATATCATTTAGGTCAAAATCTTCATTAAACCACATATCTTTTTTATCATAAATTAGATTATGACATTTTGATTCTAAATTTTCAATCCATTGTATAAATTCGAGATGTTCTTCATTTGTTGATGAAAAAAGTAAATCACAATACATTTTTTTTCCAGATGTTACTATACCTTGTTTGGTATTACATTTAGGCACTTGTACAAAAACATTTTTATCATTTTTCACTAAATAAGAAATGTAAGAACCACCTCTCATAGGTTTAGGTTGTTTTAATTCATAATTTAATAGCTTTTCTGAAAAATTGCTTTTTGTAATTAATTCCATTTAATATCACAAAAGAAAATTACAATCATATCATCACGCATTTAGATTAAATTAAATAAATTATTTAATTTAGTATATTAATTATGATAAAAGAATCTCTTATAAATAAAATAATTTCAATGTTTAAAACAGAATCTATAAAATCTGAAATTAAAAATATATGTATTCCTATATTGAATATACTATTGAAAGAATTATATCCATATATATATTTTTCTTTTTTTTTCATTATTATAAGTTTTTTATTAAATTTAGCAATATTTTTCTCTCTTGTGCGTAAAAAAATTATATAATTATAGTATATATGTCATTCAGTTTAGTAGGAGGCAAAAGAAGAACCAAACGCCGTTATGGTAAAAAACGTGGTAAGACCATGAAGCGTCGTAAGACTCATGGTCGCAAACATCGCAAAGGTCGTAAGGGACGCAAAACTCGTGGCCGCAAGCGCCGTCGCTAAATAATTTAGCAAAAATATATACTTTTATATTTAATTCTATTAAATATAAAACCCCTTATAATTATATGTCAAATACATTCAATGAATATATCAAAGAATGGGTCAAATTAGACAATTATACAAAAAATCTCAACGAAAAAAACAGAGAAATAAGAGAAAAAAAAAAGGAGATTAAAGATTATATTATGGAATACGCAAATTCATCAAATATGAATAATTCTACAATAAAAATAAGTGATGGAAAATTAAAACTAACCGAAGTTAAACAAACTGCGCCATTAAATTTAAAATATATTGAAAAATGCCTTTCTGAATGTATTGGTAATAAAGATCAAGTTAATATTTTAATGAACTATATAAAAGAAAATAGAGAGACGAAACTCAGTTATGATATAAAAAGATATTATGAAAAAAAATAGAATACATATAATACACTTAATATACACAATACATATAATACATATAATACATATAATACACTTAATATACAATAATTATTATACATCATTATTATAAATGGAATATAATAACCTTGATATAAATACTAATGTAGATAGATTTAATTTAAATATGATAGGAGGTAATAATGATAAAATATCCGTTACGATACCAAACGGACTTAATGTAACAAGAAATACAAATGAAAACAAACCAATTATTACCAATGTATTAAAAGGAGGATTCTTATTGGATGATATATTCGATAATTTTTTTGAAACAAAACAAAAAAATATTAAGAAAAAGAGAAACAAAACTAAAAGGGAAATTAGATTAAAAAAGAGAAACAAAACCAAACGAAGAAAAAATAAATAGACTATTATAGTAATTATTTTAAATTTAAAATTAAAATAATTACTGATTTATTATTATATGAATGTTAAATTAAAACCTAAAAAAATATTTGTTAAACCTAAAATTGATTATTGTCCAATTAGTACGAAAAAACATTCATATACCATTGATGTTAACGATTGTATTATTTGTCTTGAAAATAATGTTGCAACAAATAATTTAATGCATATAAATACACTTAAGTGTAAAGATATTAAACTTACATGCAATTGTAATTATTATATACACTTACAATGCTTGTTACAATGGGTAGATATCAAACCAATATGTCCTACATGTAGAGCTCCTATTGATGTTAAAAATAAAAGACTATCGAATAGAAATAGAATTAGAAATAATACAAGATATAATACTCGTAGAAATAGACGAATTGCAAATCATCGATATAATACTAGACAATACAATGAATATTTAACTACAAATAGAAATATAAACAATAATTTTAATAAACTTCAAACAGCGCTTATTTTATTTGTGTTTTTTATAACCATTATTGTTATCGTTACAATATTTCTATAATATAATTATACCATAGTCCATTTTTTCTTGTTAAAAGGTGCAATCAACATATTTTTAATTTTACCTTTCCAATATTTTGTTTCCTTATCTATTTTATCTTCTTCTTTATTTCTTGGATATAATGGAGTATTTCTCATTAATTCTGCCTCATGTGGTGTTATTTTAGGTTTATATCCAAAACAATTTACTCCGAATTTTATTTTATCATTTGCTATATACCCACCATTAACACCAGGGCGACCACAACTGTGTTCGTGGCCTTTTATTTTTTGCAATTTATTCCAACTTTTTTTCTGTGTTGGAAACAATGCCATTTGTTTGTCCGACCAACCATAACTACACCATTCACCATTGTTATTATATGCTTTTTCAACTTCATCATATTTTGCTAAACGTGCACCATATGCTTTACATACAGATTTTGCATCATCATATGTATATATATTCTTTGGAATATGAAACACTTCCTTCTCTAATTTTTTTTCTTCAACTCCGACAAATGTAGGATCTATAACATCAACGTCCATACTAAATAAATCAGAAAACATATTTTTTAAATTAGTTTTAATATTTAAACTCGTTAAATAATTCATTCCATTTAATATAATTAAAACTATAAATATAGCCCATAATATTATTTCAATGACACTAATACTTGGTTTAGAAGACACGTCACTATATTGTTGACCACTAGTAGCATTGGCAAACATTAAAATAATATAAAACACTATTACTATAACAGACATTATACCTATTAACATTGGATTTGCATTATTCATATTTAACGAGTCTAAATAACCCATTGATGGCATATCTG
>Ga0129351_1000486_pt1 | contig 14805 bp, 17 predicted proteins | sample CPBDNA_8_FD_94423 | JGI IMG/M metagenome (GOLD analysis project Ga0129351, IMG submission 94423) | Freshwater to marine salinity gradient microbial communities from Chesapeake Bay, USA - CPBay_Sum_27_0.2_DNA | ecosystem: Environmental > Aquatic > Marine > Coastal | place: USA: Chesapeake Bay... | reverse complement strand
TGTATCAATCGCTACAGCTGTCTTTCCTATACCTCTATCTCCAATAATTAACTCTCTCTGACCTCTACCAATAGGAATCATTGAGTCAATAGCTTTAATACCAGTTTGAAGTGGCTCACTAACTGGTTGTCTCTGAACTACAGTAGGAGCTTGGATCTCCATAAGTCTTCTTTCAGTAAATTCAATTGGCCCTTTGCCATCAATAGGATTTCCTAAAGTATCAATTACCCTTCCTAAGAAACCATCGCCTACACCAATAGACAACACTTCTCCAGTTTGTTTTACGGGCATACCTTCTTGAATGTGGTCAGAATCACCCATTAGAACAACACCAATAGAATCTTCATCAAGGTTAAGAGCGACCCCTAGCAATCCACCAGGAAATTCAAGTAATTCTGAGGACATTGCATTTTCAAGTCCTTTAACCCTAGCTACACCATCAGCAATAGATGCTACATAACCAACTAAATCATCCTTAACTTCCTCTGACCAATTGCCAAGAGTTTCTTTTAAAGATTCTGAAATTTGTTTTGGATCTATATTTAAATCACTCATTTTACCTTCCTTCTAATACAGTCTGAATTTCTGAAAACTTTGATGACAAAAGACTATCAAAAGTTCTTTCACCAACACTTACTTTGATCCCTCCAATTACATCTGGATCAATTTTTAAACTTAATTCAACATCTCGTCCAAGTTTTGTTTTTAAAGCTTTTTTTAAACTATTTTGAGTTTTTGTATCTAAAGAAACAGCAGAGACTACTTTTGCTAATGCAGCACCCCTCTTTTCAGCTATAAAGTTCGAAACTAACTGTTCAATTTCATTTAAATTATCAGCAAAACCCTGTGAAATAGTCAAAGTAACTAAATCTAGAGTCATAGATGTTACTCTTTTTGAAAATATTTTACTTATAGCTTCTATTTTCTTTTCAGCAGGGATACCAAAGTTTCTAAAAACATCTAAAGCATCTGGATTCGAATTTAATGCCTGTAGAACTTGGAGGAATTCGAGTTCTACTTTTGCACTTTCGTCACTAGATGAAATGATTTCAACTAAACCTTTAGAAAAAGACTCTGTACTCATTTAGCTTGATGACTCCATATCTTTAATAAATTTTTTGATCAAATCCTTTTGATCTTTTTCAGACATTGAAGAGGCAACCTTTTGTGATATTGCTAAAGAGAGATCGGCTACTTGAGCACTAATCTCAGAAGACAACCTTTCTTTTTCAGCATCTGAATCGGACTTAGCTTTTTCAACTATTGCTTCTGCTTCTTTTCTAGCTTGATCAATCATTTCTTCTCTTACTTTTTCTGCAGCTGCCTTTCCATCATCAATGATTTGTTGCACTTCAGAATTAGCATTCGAAACAAGTTTCGCATATTCTGCTTTTGTAGATTCTGCTTCAGCTTTTGTAGATTCTGCTTCTTTAATTTGTCCTTCAATTGCACTTGCTCGTTCTTCAAGAATTGTATTCAATGCAGGAAGTGCCCATTTCCAAATAAAGAAAAAGACAATTGCAAATGCAGCAACACCTGCAACTAATTCAGATGTAGCTGGCAAAAGTAGATCTAAACCAGAACTAGATTCTTCAGCTTCAGCAAATAATACTTCTAAATTCATATTCACTCTTTTTCTCCTATACCAAGAAGAATAGAACGAACCCGATAAGCGCTAGAGCCTCAGTAAAGGCTATTCCTAAGAACATAGTTGTTCTTACCATACCAGCAGCTTCTGGTTGTCTTGCCATAGCTTGTACAGCATTACCAGCAATTAACCCGATGCCAACACCAGGACCAATTGCAGCAAGTCCGTATCCTATTAACGCGTATGCAGCTTCCATTTTCCTCCTTATTAATTAATGCTCTGGGTGCAGAGACGTTTGTATATACACTGCAGACAACAATGTAAAAATGTATGCCTGCAAAATTGAAACTATTAATTCGAATCCGTAGATCCCTAATCCAAGTGTGAACCAAGCTAAACCAATAGGTGCTTTAGAGAGTATGTAATCTGCTCCACCTGGTTGTACCAAGAAAAAATATGCAGATGCAAGCAGCAAACTAAGCATGACGTGACCTGCAACAAGGTTTGCAAAAAGTCGAACAGCAAGGCTGAATGGTCTTACTAATAATACTGATACAAGCTCTATTATGCCGACTAAAGGTTTAAGTGCGACAGGAACTCCTGGAGGCCAAACTAGATGAGAAATATAGCCAAATCCTTCTTTTTTAATTCCAACAAAAACAAAAATGAAATAGGTAATGAGACTTAAAAATAGCGGTAATGCCATACGAGATGTGACTGGAAAGTTTATTAATGGGGCAACCTCAAACAAATTACCAACAAGAATAAATAAAAATATTGAGACCAAATATGGTGTGAACTTTTCTCCACCTCTACCAATTACACCAAGAGCTATTTCATCTTTTACAAAAGTAAAAATTGATTCAACCGCAGATTGGAGTTTACCCGGAACAACTGATTTTTTTCTTAGCCCAAAAAAGACAACTACTACAGGTATTATTGCGGCTAAAAGTATTAAAACTTCTGTTCTTGATATTTGAGTGCCTGCAAAATTACCAAATTCAAATAATTCTTTTACGTTTGAAGGTTTGCAAACTACTTCATTAATAAAATCACAAGTTTCAGCTGCTGTTATCATTTGCCCAATCTAAATCCGTGTCTTTTCTCTTTATAACCATAGTCATTTCTATAAATAACATAGTTAAAAAAACGATTGGCACTGTCAGGGACATTGCCAAATCATCAATAGAATAAACGTTTTTTAGTAATAAGAGAAATCCAAATATAAAAATTAATCTAAAAACATAGCCAAATAAAGCAGCAAAATAATAAAAATTTAATGAGATTTTAGCTGCATACGACATAATTACTGCACCAAGGAAAAACCCTGTAGCAACGATTGCTGAGGAGTAAAGGGAGGTAAAGAATGCCTCTTGTGATTTAAAATAAAACAATACTGGAACAATGACATATATAGGTGAAGACCTAAAGAGCATCCTTTTGGCTAATACGACTTCAACGTTCATCTATACCATCCTCTAATTTTGCCGAAATGTTCCACATTCTCCTGTATCCGTCATAGATACCAATAAGAACAAAAGAAATTACCGGCCACGGCGCGTATCCTAAAAAGTTTTGAATTAAAAGACCTATTAATAAACCACTTAATATTGATGTAGAAAAGGTTGAGACAGGACCGAAATCTTCTAAATTTATTCTTGATTTAGCCATAAGGTTGAAAACTCTTAGCTAAAGACCTAACCTGCTCCTCGAGCTCATTAAGTTTATTTTCATCTAATCTGTTTTTTAATATCTCAGAAATTAGATACCCAACTTGAGTAAGTTCGTCTTCTTTCATTCCACATGTTGTAACTGCAGGAGTGCCCATACGAATACCAGAAGTTATGAATGGAGAGCGCGGATCAAACGGTATAGCATTTCTATTTAATGTAATCCCTTTTTCATTAAGTAAAATTCCAGCTTCTTTACCAGTTAATTCTTCATCAACGCTTCTTGTATCAACTAAGACTAAATGATTCTCTGTTCCTCCACTAACAACTCTTAAGCCTTGTTCTTGAAAAGAATCAGCTAAAGCTTTTGCATTGTTTAAAATCTGTTTTGCATATTCTTGATACTCTGTTGTTAAAGCTTCTTTAAAACATACAGCTTTTGCTGCTATCTGGTTATTTAATGCACCACCTTGAGCTCCAGGAAATGTGTTTTTATCAATACTCTTGGCAAACTCTTCCTTTGTTAAAATAATTCCACCACGTGGGCCTCTTAAAGCCTTATGGGTTGTTGCAGTAACAACATCAGCATATTTTGCTGGGTTGTCTACAACTTTTCCAGCAACTAGTCCAATAAAGTGTGCTGCGTCAACCATGAAATTAGCACCGACTTCATCTGCAATTTCTCTAAACTTCTGAAAATTAAGTGACTGTGAATAAGAAGAATACCCAGCAATAATTAATTTAGGTTTATGCTCTAAAGCCATTTTATAAACGGTCTCCATATCAATTAATTCGGTTTCCTCGTTTAAACCGTAGCCGACAAAGTTATAAACTTGTCCTGAAAAATTGACTGGTGAACCGTGGGTGAGGTGTCCTCCCTGATCAAGTGACATACCGAGTACAGTGTCCCCTGGTTCTAATAAAGATAGATAAACTGCCATATTTGCAGATGAGCCTGAGTGAGGTTGAACGTTAGCATGATCAGCTTCAAATAATTCACAAGCTCTATCAATTGCAAGCTGTTCTATCTTGTCTACTACTTCACATCCTTCGTAGTATCTTCTACCTGGAAAGCCTTCAGAATATTTATTTGTGAGGATTGATCCTGAAGCTTCCATTACTGCTTTAGATGCAAAATTTTCAGATGCAATTAAATGAACATGGGTATTTTGTCTTTTTAAGTCTTCTGAAATTAACTCAGCTATTTCTGAATCGACTCCATTAAGTGGGTTTTGAGATGCACCTTTATTTGTCATATAACGTAGTCTAACAGTAACTTGGTGGCCATTTAAGTGGGCCTTCTCTTAAAATTTTTCCGCCCTCTTCACGTAAATCAATAATGGTTGAACCACTTCCATGAAGGGCTTCACCTTTAATGTAGTGTTTAACAGCATCACCGAAAGTATTTTTAGCGTCTATGTCACTTTGTACATCTACACCACCGGAAATATTTGCACTTGTTACCGCTAAAGGTCCTGTTACTTTTAAAAGCTCAATTGTTGAATCATTGTCAGGAACTCTTATACCAATTGTATTCGGAGATTTAGTTCCGACCCCATCGGAGAACTGTAAAGTAGTTTCAACAATTATTGTTAATGGGCCAGGCCAATAAAGCTCGACAACCTCGGGGATGTCTGAAGTAACTCCCAGTTTATGAATATCATGAAAGCTACTAATTAATATTGATAATGGTTTATCTTCATCTCTTTCTTTTAACTGGAATATTTTATCAACTGCATCTTGGGAGTTCGGATTAACTCCTATTCCATATACAGTTTCGGTAGGAATACCAACAATTTCATCATTTGAAATGGCAGTTACAGCTAATTGTAATTCATCGTTTTGCAATGATATACCTGTCTCTATCAACTAAGTCTTTCTCTAATTTTACATCTTTCCAGTGATTTAAATTTTTGATAATAGTTTTTGCATGAGAAGAGTCAACTTCAAGAAATAAAGTTAAATTTTTAAATTCATTTTCTTCTATTTGCTTTATTAGTTCATTTATATAAATCAGTCCATCTGGACCACCATCTAAGGCAATAATGGGTTCATAATTTATTACTTCGTTATCTAAGTTTTGTAAAGTTTCTGTAGGGATATAGGGCAAGTTAGCTACGACGATGTCATAATTATTTTTTTCCACATTCTCAAGTAGATTTGATACAGTGAATGTAACCTCTAGGTCATTTATTCGAGCATTTTCCTTTGCAAGTTCTAAAGCCTGTTCAGAAATATCTACGGCCTCCACATTAGATTCCTTATATAGTTTTTTTAACATTAAAGCAATGCAACCAGTGCCAGTGCCGACATCTAAAATATTTTTTGGTGAATCTATATTATTTTTAATAATCTCAATTAAATACTCGGTTTCAGGACGCGGAATCAAACATCTTTCATCAACATTGATTTGTATTGAGTAAAAAGGTATGTATTCCTCTATATACTGAAGCGGCTCTCCGTTGAGTCTTCGTGTTAATAACTTTGTGTAATATTCTTGATATTCAAATTGGGAACCTGCTTGTTCCTTTGCTTTTTCTCTAAGACGAGCAAGTTCATGTTGAGGAAGTTGCTGTATGTTCATTACTCTTCTAGGTTTGCCAAACGTCTTGACTCGTTGTCTGCAATTAAAGCATCTACAAACTGATCTAAGTCACCATCTAAAACCTGATCTAATTTCTTTAGAGTTAAATTAATCCTATGGTCGGAAACTCTATTGTCTTTGTAGTTGTAAGTTCTGATTTTATCTGACCTTTCACCAGAACCTACTTGTTCTTTTCTGTCTTTAGCTCTTTCAGCCGCTGCTTTTTCTTGCTCAGCTTTTAAAAGTCGAGCTCTCAAGATTCTCATAGCTTGATTTTTATTCTTTAGCTGAGATTTTTCATCTTGACTGGTAACTACAAGTCCAGTTGGAATATGTGTTATTCGTACGGCTGAATCTGTTGTGTTAACGCTTTGTCCTCCTGGTCCACTAGACCTGTAAACATCTATTTTTAAATCACTTGCAGCAATACTTAAGTCAACCTCCTCAGCCTCTGGAAGCACTGCAACTGTAGAAATTGAAGTATGGACTCTTCCTTGTGATTCAGTCTTGGGAATTCGTTGAACTCGATGCGCTCCAGCTTCAAACTTTAATTTCGAATAAACACCTTTTGATTTAATTGAAAAAATTATTTTATTATATCCACCTTGGTCTGAAGCAGTTAATTCTATTGGTTCAACATTCCAAGCATTTCTTTCAGCAAAACGGGTATACATTTTGTATAAGTCACCAACCCAAATAGCAGCTTCCTCCCCTCCTGCTCCAGGCCTAATTTCAACAAGTACATCTTTTTCATCTAACGGGTCTTTTGGTAATAGAGATACCTTTATTTTCTGAATGAGAGGATCAAGTTTTGGTTTGTTTGTGGAAATAATACCTTCAAACTCTTGTTTCATATCTTCATCGGTTTCTACTTCCAATAGTTCTTCAGCATCTTTTATTTCTTCAACTATATTTTTCCATTGGTTAAATAAATCAACAATTATTGAAACATCGCTATGTTTCTTAGCCATTTCTGCATAACTCTTTTGGTCTCTTGAGATATCTATCTCAGATAATTGTTTTTCAATTTCAGGTAATGAGTTCTCAATAGTTTGTAATTTTTCATGTAAAGATTTATCCAATTTCAACCTCCTGAGCCTTAGAGAGAATTTTGTCAAATCTAGTTGAGCCTTCTGAATTATTTATACAATTTGCCATAGAAAGTATTGCGACCTCAATTTGATCTGCTGAAGGTTCTTTTGTTGTAATTTTTTGTGTCCAAAGACCAGGAGCTGCAAATATTTTTGCAATTAATGAGTGACTATTTTTAAAGTTAAATTTTAATACCTCATATGAAATCATCGACACTAAAACCACATGTAAAAGTCTTGTGATTGTTGTTAGAACCAGATTCAGATTAGGTATAAAAGGTAATGTTAGAAGGCTAATAAAAACAATTAGAAATAAGAATGATGTTCCACATCTTATGTGTTCTTTTGGATACTTTATAACATCATCAAATTCAAGAGACTGTTTGTCTTCAAATGAAGCAATCGTCATGTGTTCGGCACCGTGATACTCAAACAACTCTTGAGCATCCTTAGTTCTTCCAATTAAGTATATGTAAACGATTACAATAATCCCTCTAAAAATACCTTCTACTACTCCAGTTGCGACTTGTGAAGAGCCTATTGTCTCAACAAGTAATCTTGGACCAGCAATAAACAGGAGAAGGACTGCAATTAAAACTGTATAGGTGATTATTTTAGAGATGAGACTTTCTTCTTCATCCTCATATTTTGAATAAATTTTTTCAGATAAAGTTATAGCCTTAAACCCAACATACATTGAATCAATTAAAGCTCCAAAGCCTCGGATAAAGGGACTTGACCAAAATTTATTTCTTCTTACAAGAGGTACACGTGATTCGTAGTATCTATGTAAGTCATTATCTTTATCTCTTACACCTAAAGACCAACCTTTTGGACTCTGAATAAGTACACCACCTATTACAGCTTGGCCACCATAAGAAATATCAAGATCAGACATAAGAAGTAGAAGTTAAGTTAGTTATTCTTCTTCTTGAGAAGAAGCTTCTTGTTTTGGTGCTTGCCTTGTGCTTGTAGATCCGTATCGCTGCTTAAATCTTTCAACTCTTCCAGTTGAGTCAACCAATTTTTGCTTACCTGTAAAAAATGGATGGCTTGCACTTGATATCTCAAGTTTTACTAGTGGATATTCATTTCCATCTTCCCATTCAATAGTTTCTGTTGTCTTTATAGTTGAACGAGTTAAAAACGCAAATCCTGCGTCTTGGTCCTGAAAGACAACCTCTCTATAGTCTGGGTGTATACCTTGTTTCATAGTCCTACTTTACATTATTATTTGGCTTTTGCGACATCCTTTAAGAAAGCATCATTGCTTTTTGTTTCTTTAAGTTTTGCAATCAAAAGTTCTGTAGCGGCTCCACCTTCTAGAGCAACAAGGACTCTTCTTAATGCCCATAAAGATTCGAGTTCTTTTGCAGATACTAGTCTTTGTTCCTCTCTAGTTCCTGAAGGTGTAACATCAATAGCTGGGAATATTCTCTTATCAGCTAACTGACGATCTAACCTAAGCTCCATATTTCCTGTACCTTTAAATTCTTCAAAAATAACTTCATCCATTTTGGAACCAGTTTCAACTAAAGCAGTACCAAGTATTGTTAAGCTTCCTCCACCCTCAATATTTCTAGCAGCACCAAAAAATTGTTTTGGAGGAGTTAAAGCTGTTGAATCAACACCACCTGAAAGAATTCGACCACTAGCTGGTGTTGCTAAGTTGTGTGCTCTTGCTAAACGTGTTATTGAATCTAATAATATAACTACATCTTTTCCTTCTTCTACCAAGCGTTTTGCTCTCTCTATAGCAAGTCTAGAAACTTGAGTATGCTCATCAGGTGGGCGATCAAATGTTGAATATACAACCTCTCCGTCTACTGACCTCTGCATATCTGTAACCTCTTCTGGTCTTTCATCAACAAGAACTACCATAAGATAAACTTCAGGATTATTAGCAGTTATTGAGTTTGCTATTTCTTTCAAAATTGTAGTCTTTCCAGCTTTTGGTGGAGATACGATTAGACCTCTTTGACCTTTTCCAATAGGAGCAACGAGGTCAATGATTCTAGGAACAATTTTACCTGGTTCTCCATCTACTTCTAATTTCAATCTTTCATCTGGAAATAAAGGTGTCAGTTTATTAAAGTCGACTCTTCTTGCTAGCAATTCTGGATCTGCACCATTTACAGTTTTTGGTTCAATAAGTGCTGGATATTTTTCTTTTTGTCTAGGTGCTCTAATTGGTCCGCTTACAAGATCACCTTTTCTCATTCTAAACTTTTTAATTATTCCAGCAGCAACATAAACGTCATCTTCGCTTGGCTTATATCCATTGCACCTTAAAAAGCCATAGCCCTCAGGAAGAGTATCAAGAATACCTTCTCTTTCTTCACCCTTTTTAATTGCACTATCACCTGAGCTAACTACAGCTGGTGCATCATCATCTTTTGAAGACTTAGTAATTACAGAAGCTGCCTCTTCTTCTTGAGGGGTGTCTAAAATTTCATCGCCATGTTCTACTAAAAGGTCAATTAACTTTGCCTTTTGTAAACCTTTGTGTTCAATGCCCAAACTTTCGGCAATTGACCTAAGGTCTGCAACTGGTTTAGATTGTAATTGTGTTCTTGCGGACATTTTTCTCCTAAATTAAATCATATTTTTTTGGAAATGATTTTTGAATATTTTAGTCTGAAAGACATTTTTATTATATACATATATATTTTAAAAAAGTATAACTTTTAATATTTTTTCACAAAGGAATAAGAAACTGCAAAAACCATACTTGTTAAATAGTAAATTATGCCATAGACAGCAACTTCAGGTAATTTAAGTGATAATGAAATCCCTAATACTATCGGAAAATTTTGACATAATGCTTCAATTTGTAATGTTTTATAATTGGCTGAACTAATTTTGAAATAACTTAAGAATAATCTAGTTAGAAAAAAGATACTGAGTAAAGATATGAGAGCAAGAATTAAACCTTGTTGCAGATTATCTAAAATATATGAAGATAAATCTATTGGTGTCCAAATTGACACAACTACTATAAGAATTTTTAAAAATTTATCTAGTGGTTCATGAATAAATTCTGAAATTCTTTGAAACTTATTTTTAATTAACATGCCGAAGATGAATGGTGTAAAAATAAAAAGTATCAATTGAATAAAAGAATCAAGAGCATCAATATTATATTCACTAGACGTAGAAGAAAGTAGTGATAGCCAGAAAATGATTGTTATAGGAGAAAGTAGTGAAGTTGTAGATGTTAAAAAGACCGATAAGGGAACATTCCCATCTTTAATGTGTGTAAGCAGACCAGATACATGTCCGCCCGGAACAATCAAGACAATTACTGCTGCATATGCAAATAAAGAATTAGAGAAAATTCGTGAAATCAAAATTCCTATAATCGGAAGTAGCAAAATTTGAATAGCGAAACCAAATATAAGAGATTTTTTCTCTTTAAATAAAATTTTAAATTGTTGTAAATTGCTGTTTAGTCCTAAAAATAAAAATAGAACAGGTATGCATAAAGTAACAATGTTGAGTGGCAACGAGTTGTTTACAGCTTCCCCCATCCTGTAAATATATCAAATATTTTACTAGTTTGTGCAGACCTCAAGATAATCTTTTAAATAGCTAATTTCATCATCATTAAGTTGGCCAGAATCTCTGTAATGGTTATAAGATCCACCAAAATATAAAACTAAAGCATCAGCAAACTTTTCTTCGCCACCAAAATAATTCCAAGCATCCAATCTGTAACTTTTATTTTCGGATGTATTACAGTTTCTAGTTAAGTAAGAAAGGGCGTGAGAGGATTCGTGGGTCAATACATCTTCCGCTTCTTGAGCATCAAATGCTCTATTTGAAACCCATATTGACATAGCCCAATCAGCCCCTTTTGTCCCATCGCTTTTAGTACCTGAAGAATCCCAGACACCATATGGACATCTACCAACAAGAGATTCTGCATATGAATGACAGCCATTTACAAAAATAACATTGTTGATCAATACATTTTGCAACAATTGAGGCAATCGGAGTACTAATTCATCTAACTTTTGTTGATTAACTCCTTCAAATCCAGAAAAGTTTACAAACTCACCTTCATAAGCTTCTGGAGTATCCTCATTTTCTTCAACAATCTGAACAGATTCATCGTCGCCGGAAATATCTACATTTGAGACAGTGGTTGTTGTAGTTGTTGTTGGCACAGTGGTTGTAGTAGATGTGCTTGTTGTAGTTGTTGTAGAAGTTGTAGTTGTTGTTGGCACAGTGGTTGTAGTAGATGTGCTTGTTGTAGTTGTTGTAGAAGTTTCTGAATTTAAATAAACAATCAATGCAGAGCCAAGTATTAAGGACATAACAAACATGAAGGTAAACTTACTATTCATTTACACCTCTTTTTTTTATGAAAAAACCCAATATTAAGATAATTATCATATACGTAATTAGTATTGTTGCAAAAGTTAATGGGAATGAACCACTGCTTAATAGGTCTTGTTGGAGGTTTGAAAACTCACTATCTGGAGAAACAATTAAAATTCTAATAAACAACCATAAACCTAGTAAAAAAGATAGCAAAGGGAAAATTTTGTAAGCTCCTTTTGAATCATTTAAGGATTCTAATAGTTCATTACCTCCGCCAGGTAAAGATTTGAGTAAGACACCTTCAATACACATTAAATAGCTTATAGCTGCAATAGCTGTTAAAACACTAGATTCAAGAACATATGGAATAGAAGTTAAATAGAAAAACCCAAAACCAATAGCACTTAATGCAATAGAAGAATAAAATTTAGGTGACAACTTAGCGACAGGCCTCTTATTCAATATGTAACTTGAAGCAATAAAGCCAAATATAAATCCAATTGGCATCTCAAAATATATATAAGCACCAGTTGATGCCATTGCAAAAAATACTGCCTGCGGTGCCCATTGAAATTTTACTTTTTGCTTAAATACAAATTTTTCAATTACCCCCTCAACACCTTCGTAAAAGAAAGTTGTAGACATAAGACCAATCAAGGCAGCTAAAAAGACAGCTAGGTTTTCTAAATCTAGAATAAGCGATGCTCCTTCTTCAACGTAACCTATTAGGAATGCAGTTAAAGTTAGTGAAAATAAGATTTTTAAAAAATTAATCAACTTTGACGAACCTTTTATGTCTTTACCTTGACGAAAAAATCTAATTCTAGAATTTGAAATTATTTTGTTAAACCATTCTTGTAGTAAAAGAACGAGGTAGAAGAGAACAATTATTGAAGTGGTAATAATAAATGCAATACTATTTTTTTCTTGATCTGTTAAATCAATTTCATCAAAAAGTGGGATAGATGTTATTAGTTCGTTTTTTATCTCAATATCTAAAAAATTTGTGCTTTCTTGGATAGGCGGAGGAATAGTAGTAGTTGTTGTAGATGTAGTTGTTGTAGATGTAGTTGTTGTAGATGTAGTTGTTGTGGGAATTGGTGACAGCACTACCTGATTAGAGAACGTTTCCTTGGTGAAACTTAAGCAACTCTCAGCAGAACACTCTTCATTGGATAGTTGTAATACTTTAGTGATAATAACATTTAGTGTTACGGTTACTTCTCCCTCATAACAACACAGTTCAATAGAACTTTCTTTGAGTGGAAGTTCATATTTTTCAATTTTTCCATCATGGCTTATTTCAACATTTATTGAGTCATATTCGTTATAAAGTACTTTCCAACTAAAAGATATATTTGAATCTTCCGTTCTATCTAAATCAATTATTATGTTTTCAGAATCAGTTGTGGCGTTTATAAGAAAAAAGAAAATAAGTAAATATAAACTTTTTTTCATTAATTATTTTTGAAGCGAAATTGCTTTATCTACTATTTTTTTCATTTCAAGCTTGAGCCATTCATCATTGAATTTCGACCAAAGCTCAAAATCTGGATTAAATCTCATCCATAAATAAATATTTCCATTCCATAAAACAAAAATATCGTCTGCAAGCAATTTGGGGTCAATATCTGTATTTACTTTCTTATACTCTTCACACAAAGCAAGTAAAAATGAGTAGGGTTCACCTTGTATCCACTTGTTACTATTTAAAAGATCTCTAAATTGAAAAAAACCTTCCCTAACGGCATTACCTAATTTAATACATGCATTTACTTGAGTATCGATGTAATGACTAATTTGTTTTACAGGATTCGATTCAGTTTGATTGTAATGTTGAACCTCATTGACAACATCTTGAAATGCAATTGCAAATATCGATCCATAGACGTCTAGTAAATTATCAGGAAAGTGATTGTAAGCTGTCGCGGTTGAGGTTCCTGCATGCTTAGCAATTAATGAAATATTAATTTTTTCATTTGAGATTAATGGATTATTAAGCAGGTCAATTGCAGTATTTACAAGTTTTTTATGTTTTTCGTCATAAATATTTTTTGCTCTTAGAGACCTACCATCTTCCTTCATTGGTTTCATAGTCATATATTACATTCAATCAATTTGCAGATTCAATTTTTGTTAAAATTCCTGTAACAACTAATCTCTGTTTTGCAGAATACCTTGGATGACAAGTGGTAAGTGTTAGCCTGTCATCACCTCGGTTGAATAAAACATACTCTCCACCTGTAGCTTCAACTACTGATACTTCATCTATCGTGTAGTGAAATTTTTTATTATTTACGGTGAGAATAACTTCATCTCCTATTTGAACTTCACCTAAATTTGCAAAAGGAGCGCCAAAAGTTGTTCTGTGACCAGCAATACCAACATTTCCTCCGTTTCCTGGTAGTGAAGTCTGTAAGTAATGTCCGGGTCCAAATTCTAGATCTTTTTCATTTGTTCCAGAGACTACATATTCGTTGAGGTTTATCGAATCTATTTGAAGCTGTCCAAAAACAGAAGGTGAATATGGAACTGAATTATCTAAAGTATCATCAATGAATGTGTCGCGTAAAGATTCGAACACTGGGACATCGTTGAATACTGATATTATTCTTTCATTAAAATTTTGATTTTCTTCTTTATCTAATTTAATCTCATTGTCATCTGAAACATACATTTGCTCTAAAACACTCTGCGAAGCTTGGTATTGTAAGTCTGTAAAGTAAACCTGTTGCATTGCATAGATTCCTAATCCCATACCCATAATTATTAAAAGGGATGAAAATCCGAGAGATAATCTACTAAATTTAGCTGAATATATTTTTTGTTTTTTTAACTTTGTTTTTGATAGTTTTTTAACTTTAACATATCGCTCTTCTAAAGGTGTTGTCACAGTTTCACCAGTAAAGTTTATTTCAAATAAACCAGAAGAAATAAGAGCAAGACGTTCAAGCATTATACCTTTAGTAAGTTCTTCATCTAAATCACTAAATTGTTTTACCAAATTTGATACTGCAACTTTTGTATAATTTAGTTCTGCTGATAGATTATTTATATTTTTTATTCTCTCAGAAACCTTGTTTTGTAGTACTCCATATGGATTAATTAAATCTAAATTAATATTTATATTGACTTCTTCTTTAAATGTCTTTTCTAATTTCTTCTTTAATTTAAAAACATTCTTATATACAGTGTCTAGATCCTTGGAATCAACTAACCTTACTGCAGATAAAAGCTTTCTTTTTCTAGATCTTGTAAAGAAGAAGAGTCCAAATAGTAATAATAGAACACTAGAAATTACTATATTATTTAAGTTGATACCAGTTGCAGCAAGTTTTAGGCTGTCTTCACTGTAGAAATATTGTACATTGTAATTTCCATCTGTAAGATATATGTCTTCATCAAATTCGTCCCATTCAAAAAAGTCATTACCTTCATCATCTGTTAGTGGTCCTTCACAAACATCTCCCTCTTCAAGAGTCAGGCCATCACAGAACTCATCTTCTGGAGGTATAGTCGTAGTTGTTGTAGAATCGTCTCCCTCAT
>Ga0129351_1000485_pt1 | contig 14810 bp, 23 predicted proteins | sample CPBDNA_8_FD_94423 | JGI IMG/M metagenome (GOLD analysis project Ga0129351, IMG submission 94423) | Freshwater to marine salinity gradient microbial communities from Chesapeake Bay, USA - CPBay_Sum_27_0.2_DNA | ecosystem: Environmental > Aquatic > Marine > Coastal | place: USA: Chesapeake Bay... | reverse complement strand
CCATACATATATTTAGATACCCAAGCAGGGCCACTGTGCGCATGGCCCATGTACGTTAGCTCTTCTCTTGATTCATTACTTACCGGATCTACCTTGAGCTTGCACTCCATAAAGGGGTAGGCTAGTTCTCGGCCACTTGGCAGCCCACAAAATACAAAGCTGTTGTGCTTGTAAAAGTTAATACTTGGGCATACTTGACTAGCTCTACGCTCAAACTTATTTTGCTTGGTAATATCTTTTGATAGAACATCTAGCGAGTTCCATAGCGATACTATTTCCGGTAAGCTTTCTCGGTAAGAATGTACAATAAACCTTGCTGTAGCTTCATCAATACCAGCAGCCATTGTCTGTTGGAACTTCTGCCACCCCATACCATAGCCACAACCCAGTACTGCAGCTTTTCCAAGCTGTCGTTCTGGAGAATCTTTGGCAATTTCTGAAACAGGTTTACCGTAAATTTTGGAAGCCATTAGTTTATAGACATCTTCGTCTTTTTCAAAGGCTTGAATTAGCTCTTTGCATCCTGCTAGCCATGCCAGTACACGGGCTTCAATGCTGGAATAATCATAGACAATCAGCTTATGATTAGGCTTGGCCCAGATCATTGGCCTAATCATAGACGCAAGAATATCCACGGGGGAACCTGCCGAGGACATCTCGGCTTCTAGCCATTCCAAAAACTCTGGGGGTTCCAGGTAATGTAGGTAGCTAAGAATGCTCTCCTTTTGTTTCTCGGTTAGCTTAATTCCTCTGGGAAGATTCTGTAGTTGTACTAGCTTGGAAGACCAGCGTCCGGTATGTGCGCCATTGTAATACATTAGTCCATGAATCCGGTCATCGGAGCTAATCGTTTCCTGTAGCGCAATAAACTTGGACACAGAACTACGCCGTGCTACCTGCCGATATTGCAATAGCTCTCGAACATCATCAGGTAACTCGTCAATTTTTGGAGGAGATAGGTAGGCATGAAGAGTTTCAGCTTTAAGGTTGGGTATATTCACACCTTGATTGCGAATATACGTTAGCGTTTGAGCAACAGCAGTTGCGCTTTTTACTTTTCCATTTGTAAGCCGCACAACATTTAACTCAATCTGAGACATAAGCTCATCGGCAACAGCCACCAAACGACTGATACTTTTCCGATCTACTCCTACTCCCCGATCATTCAGCAACTCATTGAAATGAAAGACTTCAATTTCCTGCATAACAATCAATCCTAGTATTGGGAGTGTGTTGGCTAATAGAAGTTAGCAAGCGGTGAATTTCCATCTCGGAGACTACATCTGTTTCACAATAGGCAATTAGCCGAGCTAGCAAATCTGCATCGTCCACCCAGATAGGTTCGCCACGATCTGTCCAGCCTTTCGGCTTTGCCAATTTGCGCATCACATCTGCACCTGCCTTGTCCTTTTGTTTGTCCACAGGCAAACCAAGGGCAATCCCTGCATTGTTTAGCGATGCAGGTAGGCCCAGTTGTCTAGCCCAAGCTGCAGTATCTTCCCACTGGTCGATGTCCAGCGGCATGAAACCGTAGCGTGGCACAAGAATATTTTCATGGATGTTCCGCTCAAACTGAGCGTTCCATGCACAAAAAGAATTAAAGGGTTCTAAAAAACAGGAAGGAGGAGGGGAACCTGGAGTCCAAGTTCCTTTGGTTTGCGTGCTAGAATCTATGTAGCATAGACACCAGACATCTGTTTGCGGATCAATACTATAGCGATGAGAACCGGAGACCCGCAGATCCACAGTTGCTCTTGTTTCAAGGTCAAAGTGAATCACTGGCCTCCTGAGACTCTCACTAGTTGGAGATAATAACTTTACTGCTAGATGACGCCTTCCTCTTCTAGCTCACGGGTTTCGATTTCAAAGCCGTCGATGCCACCGACACCAATTGGTTTACCCTCACCCAAGCGTTGAATAGCATTGAGCCAGATGGTCACGCCTTGGTTGCTACCGTTAGCATACGCAAAGATAGACACGTTCAGCTTAGCTCGGTTTCCTGGTTGAATCATGCTAGCTGAGATCACTTCCTTCTGCGAGTCTACAATCACAGGCTCCATCTTGCTCTTGACTCGAATGTAGTTACTACCTTCGGGGTAGCCAGCAGCCTCAAGATTGTGGTTGAGGATTGGCTGATGAATCACTCTCTGCTTTAGTGCGTCACGAACAGTGAAAGTCTGCCCTGTAGTGGGACGCTCCGGCCGCTTGTCCACAACACCGTCAGGCCAGAACTCCTCGGCTACTCGTAGAATAGCTTTGCGCATTTCCATATCATCTGTCCCTGGCTCCATCATAAACTGCAGGTTGTAATGCTCATGCGGTTTATTGGTTAGCTGGTTGATTGGGAACGGCTTAATCAACACAGGAAAATAGATGAATCCTTCTGGTGTGGTCATTTTCACAGTGGACTTCTTGCTCATACAGTCTCCATTTCTAGTTGCAGGTTTTGAATCTTGGTTTCGATCTCCTGTTTTTTCTCTAGCAAAACAGTTTGAATCGAGTCCAGACTCACATAGCTACGCCCTCTCAGCGTAGCCCGATCAAGCACCTTGGCGGCGCAATAGTTAAAGATAGTAGCGCGAGTAACATCCAGTAGCTGACAAGCCTTTTGAATGGTTACCCACTGTTTACTATCTTCATACTTCGACAGGTCTAACTCGGCTAATTGCTTAGCGTCAATCAGACCATCCTTGTCCGGTACAAGCAGCCCAGAACTAATCCAGTTGCGTACCGTTTCTAGTGTTACTGCTAACTGAGCAGCAACTTCTCTACGATTTAGTTTCTCCATATTTCCCTAGACGTAGCCCTGTTGATTCAGAAACTACTAGCTCTTCAGATAGGTAGCGTCGAATCGCTGGGGGTATGTTTTTAAGAAGTGCATTTGGACTTGGCAACGAAAGATACTTCAAGGGGTCAAGCCCAGCACTGTTGAGGTGTTGGATAACCTGATCTTCGTTTATCCATTTGCGTGTTCCACGTTTCGGAACAAGTTCATATCCAAGAATATCTTCGCCGCTCTTTAACTTGGCTTCTGCCAAGTTGCGTAAGAGGCGAATTGTTTTCTCCACCTTTTCTGCTTTTAATAGTAGCTCAGATAATTGTAAAGAGTCAAGACAATTCACATCATTGGTCTGACTAATTACCTCAAAATCTGCAATCGACTCCTGTACATGATGATTAATAAATTCGGGGCATTGGTCTTTCACTTTACACCAGCGACACCACGGCCCAGCCTTTAGCGTAAGCTTATCTGTAGCAACATCATCTTGCTCTTCCGTAAGCCTTACCGCTTTGAGAAACTCTTGGTAGAATACATCAAGCATTTCCCAGCTAACCTCTAGCGTTTGCACTCTAGTAGCAACACGGGGTTGTACAATGTGAATGAACACTCCGTTTTTATAAAAGCCAGAGTAAAGCTCTTCAAAGGTAAGGTTTAGCGTACTGCCAGTGTCTAGTACTTCTGCTAGCAAGTAGTACATCAACTGCCGATTGGGGCGGAATTCCTCTCCAATGGAGACAGGCACTCCGGCTCCATGCTTGTAGTCGATTACATGCAGTTGATTGTTACCAACTAGCATACAATCCACTGTGCCAAACAAGTCCGGTCTGCCGATGCAATCGAAATTAACTCGACGCTCTACAAAGATTTCTCCGGCTTCATACAAAGCATCAACATATTGGATATAGAAATCGACAGACTCTTTCATATCCAGAGGAAGAGAGACTCCGTTGACTTCCTCGTACTCTTCGACAGTAGCGTGGTCACCGCTAAGTAAACACTCGGCAACACTATGCGCTAGTGTTCCTTCGGCGGCGTAGTCTGAAGGTTCCTCGGCCACAGGGATTCGATCCCAGAGAGTTGCTGCACCAGAGCAATTCTCCCAGATCGTCATCTTGGAACCGGAAAGCCTAGCGTGTTCATCCGGCATCTTCCTCCTTTTGTTTTTGTTCTTGTGCCTCGTTGGTTAGTCTCCAAACGGAGTTAAGCAATGTGGTTTCATTGGCAACAAAAGCAGCCGTATGAAGTTCAGCAAAGGCTAGCGCACAGTTGGAGCAAACCTCTTCGTCGTCTGCTTTGTCTCCATTTAGCACTTCCTGTAGCTGGAACTCCAAGTGCGTCTTGTAAAGTTCCCAGGCTTTGCTAGCAATTTTATCCTTGAGTAGCATTCGCTTCTCCTTTGGTTTTTAGTTCATTGAGTTCACGCTCCATTTGCACGGAGCGTTGAATGAGTTGGTGCAGCACATCAATCCATGAGGCGCTGAACCGCAGGTGATCCTTTGTTAGCTCTTCCAATGGCGTATGCAGATCATAAGCTGGAGGGACAGCACTTGGTTCAATTGAGCTTTTTCCCAGAGCGCTTGGCTCGGTGGCTCGGTAGTTGGCGTGGGCTTGATCCCTGACTTTGAACTTTGCCATGACAATCCTTAGAGCTTGAAGCTAACGTCGAAGACTCGAATCCAGAAATTGATACTGTTAATCATTGCTGGAACAAGCAGAAGGAATCCTAAACTTGAAAGGGTTAGGAAGGTAACAAAACGCAGGGTTGCATCCATATAACTCCTTTAGGTTAGCCCCGCTGATGCGGGGGAATCCATACATGCAGCGACAGTATCAAGAGTACTATTGGTTCAGCCCCGCTAGTGCGGGGTATTTGCTAGCTCCAGGTAATTTAGCTGCTCCCCGTCGTCATTGCGGCCAATTGGCCCAGTGACCCAGCGAGGAGCAATCTTGGTGACGGTTCCACCTTTGGCTAAGTACTGTTGAATCGCCTCAGAAAACAAAGTCTCGCCTTCGATGTTCGGTTGCTGTGACTTTGGTATTCGAGCATTGATCTCAGCAGTAGCCTCTTGGCAACGCTTGAGGAAAACATTGGTAATGTCCGGCGTCTTCTTCTGTTGCCGCTTCCGCTGATTGATTCGGTCATTGACCGATGGAACCTTTTCAGAAGGGAACATCATCCTCCTCTTCCGTAGTTGCCACTTCTTCTACCTTGGGCTTTGTGCGCTCCGGCTGAGCCTTTGGTGTAACTTTCGTCTTAGGCTTGGAGGCCAACAGATCCTCCAGTACCGTTAGCGCAGCATGACAATCCTCCGTGGTCATCGAGTCTAGCTTGGTGGGTAGCCCTGCTGTAGTGAGACTCTCACTAACTACATCTGCAGAAAAAGCACGTTTAGCCTTGGCAATCAAAGCTCGCACTGCTGCAAGGCTAGCGCTCTGCTTGTCGGGCGTTGGCTCGGAGGGTTGTGACTTCGGGGTGACCCCTTCTGCTACAGGTTCTTCGGCCACCTTCTTAGCAATCTCTTCCACAGTTCCCACTCCGTGAATATCTGAAAGAGTTTTCTCCAAGCTCATTAGTAAAGTCTGAGCGGAGATTAAATCTACTTGGTCGTTGGTATCAAGCGTCAATGTGATCTGCATATTCTAACTCCGTGAGCATACGGTTTTTGGTTAGCAGTATTTCAGAGACTCTCTCGTCAATACTTTGGGGAATCATCGCTACTTGAGCGAGGACAGGGTGGTGCTGCCCGATCCGATGGCAGCGAGCGGCAGCTTGCAAGTTCTCTCCTGGGATAAAAGATTGGTCGATGAAGAGAACTCGACTAGCTGCAGTGAGCGTGATGGCAGTGTTTGCCGTGTTGAGTTGTCCAAAGAATAGGCGAGTGCCAGCATCTTTTTGAAAGCGTTGAACTATTGCTCCACGCTTTTCCGTTGGCACGGAGCCTGTTAGCAAGACAGATTCCTGATTAAAAGTGTGATGTAAAGTTTGCAAAGGTGTTAAATGTAGTGAGAAAACTACTAGTTTTTGTTTTGTGTTTTGCAGAAAATCCTTTATAAATAAAGAGATCGGTTGGATTTTACTTTCTGCTATCAGTCTGCGCATTCTCATCACCGATGAGGTATGGGGAATGACAGATCCTTCTTCAATGCTTTGTATAAAGGCTGTTAGCTCGGTGTATTCTTGCTCAAGTTGCGCTGGAAATGTAGCATCCAACGCCAACGGCGACCAGGATAGAGGAGGAAGTTCTGGAAGAACTTTCTGGCTGTCGAGTTTAATGGAAGTCTTTTGCAAAAGGGTTCGTAGTTCTGCTACGTTTTTGTTCCCAATGATTACGTCGATATAGCGTGAGCCGACTTTACGGAGAACAGAAACGCAGAAATATTCTTTAAACTGTCGAAAGGAATTGATACCTGCCGGAAGATCTTTGCCGAATAGACAACGCAAGTGTGGGTAGTACTCGCTTGCATTGTTCGGGGCAAAGGTTCCACTCAATAGCCACACCCGCCTAATCTTCGTTGCTAATCCATCTGTTCCGTAAATAGCTTGAGTTCTTTTGGACTCAGGATTTTTTAAATAGTGCGCTTCATCTAAAATTAAAACCTCAAACCCCTGTGTAAGTAAGGAGGTTTTGGTTTTAGCTTGACGAACTTTGTCATAGGAAATTACTTCCAGCTTGTCGGAGGGAGTTCCCCATTTCTCTGCTTCATAGCGCCAGTTTGTGACAGCCACTGCAGGACAAACAACCAAACACTTTGGGTGCTTCAACAGTTTAAGTGCCGTTAGACTGATGATTGTTTTCCCTGTTCCCATATCGGCGTCTAGCATTACACAGTCTTGGCCGAGCATTTGCTGCGCGGAGGCTAACTGATAGTCATATGGAGTAGACATCGAGAACCCCTATCTATTTTGGAGAATATGAATCGAATTCAACTAGGCTTGACGCTGAAAGAGGCCAGACGTAAAGCTAATTTGACTCAAGAGCAATTGGCTGAGCGCTTCATACTGGATGCAAAAAAGGTTAGCCGCATTGAGCGAGGCATACAGTTTCCCGAAGAAGATTATTTGGAGCGTTTGAATGTATTGATTCGCAATGAACTCGACATTGCTGGAATCAAGGCTGCTATTCTGGAAATACAATCGGTAGAATCTTCTAGCATCTGGAAATCCAGAGAGGAAACGATTACCAATGAGCAGCTTTATGCTGAACTACAGAAGATACAAACAAAGCTAGACCGATTAATCCTTCAACTAATTCGGGAGTGACCATGAGCCGTCCAAAGAAAGAGATTTTTTATCGCAAAGATCGGGATGCTTACTACTTTCGCTACCACTTGGAAGATGTACTGATCATTAGAAAGCTAGCCAATGCCAAGGATGTAGACTTTAAGGTTACGTTACAGGGCAAGCGGCGCAGATCAGCTACAGAAAAAGATAATTTATTAGATAGCTTAGCCGAAAAGATACGGCAAAGCGTCCGTTCTGGTACAGTCAGTGTGAACAATGCTCGGCTCAGTGATTACCTAGAGCTTTGGATTAATCAGCTTACAGTACAGACGGAGAAAGCTCGCAGAGAATATCGGGCTAGCGTTTTAAAGTTTATTGAAATCGTCGGTGACTTGCCGTTGCGAAGTCTCAAGAACTCCAGCAGCCGCAAGTTCATACAGGTGCTGGATCAGCAGGGTCTGAGTCGCAACTCCATTCGGAGCTACCTGCGAATGACTAACATCTATTTAAACTACTTGGCAAAAGAAGAGTGCATTCCAAAAATTAATCTTGATAGCGTGGCCCAGGAACAAAGAAACGTGGGCGTGTATTCCTCTGAAGATCTGGATTATATCCAGACAGTAATGGAGAACCGATCCCGTAATGGATTACGCATGGTGATGATGTTGCGCTATCTAGGATTGCGAGCATCGGAGGTTCGCACATTGCCGCTACGTCATCTGTCTCCGCATCAAGTAGCCATCCGGCGAGTACCGGAGTTGGGGTGGCAGCCGAAGAAAGGGAAAGAGGATACCCTGCTTGTGCCAAAGCCACTGGAGCAATTCTTAAAACAGGATCTAGCTCAACGTCAGACCACGGAGATGTACTATCTTGATTCTGGTACGGGTTCTCCTGCCTTCTGTGATGTGTCGGCGATGACGAAGCTGGTTCGTCCGGTGGTTCAAGAGCTAGGTTTAAAGGGAATGGTGAAACCTCTTCATGGTTATCGTGCTTCATTGGTGACTTCCCTGATGCGAGCTAAAGTTCCGCTGCCTGTGATCTCAGAAATCTGTCGGCATTCTGACATCAAGACTACCCGTGGCTATGCCAGAGTAGATAAACTGGATATGAAGCAAGCGCTAGAATCCATAGGCTATTAGTGAATGCTCGAACAGTTTTGATTTGCGTACCAGTGTCAGCATCTCATCGGCAATCTGAGCAATCTCTTCCTGTGCCTCTTCCGTATTGCGAAGCTTTTGAAAGTGCATGAAGCTACGGAAGTTGAAGGTCACTACATACGTCAACTGGTGATTGTACGGTAGAATAAAGCGGGCTGTCTCCTTGGCCCGCTTGCGGCCTAGCGTTGGTGTTAGTTCTGCGACCAGCAAGTGATACGCTCGCAAGGCTTGTTCCGTAAGTTCTGTCACTGAGTCTACGACTTCCTGCGGCCAATCCCCTGGAATGTAGAAAGAATCATTCTTGAGTTCCTTATAGCGTGCTGACTCGCAGTTGATGGACACTCCGGCTCGATGCTTGAGTAAATGAATGTGGCTGGCTAGCTCCGAGCGCACCAAGAAAGACAGTAGACTATGCTCAAACGGTGTGCCGTGATCGTTCTCCGCTAAAAACTTGAGCAACTCCGGTAGCTTGTGGCGCTTGAACTCAGTAGAAGTACTAGCCCATGCGGCTCTGGCATGAGCCTGATCTCCACCACTGAAGTCTAGCGGTGCAACTAGATTGTCTGATCGCATGTTGCCTTTTCATTGAATGGAATTAATGGCAGCACTTACAAATAAAATAGTTTAGTCCGCTGTCTGCAAAGCCGAGATAAACCATGAGTCCACAACGCTAGTGGATATTAAAAGTGCTGCCAACAATACCATTCTAAAAATTCGTGAGAGGGATTGCTTGGCTAGAACACCTGCTGTGGGAGGACAGACAGCAGATGCCATTAAAAGGAACTTTGGCCGCACAATCTATAGAACTTTTCACTATCTTTCTGGGGGTAAACAGAAATGATAGCGCAGCTTATCTACTGGTTACTGGTAAGGTAGAGTAGAATATCGCTTAGCCTATCCAGAAACTCCTATTGATAGTTTCTGCCTCTCTCAATCTTTGAGTTCCGGTAAAGAAGTTAAATAGGTTTCCAAGTCTACACCGTCTAGCATGTTCTTGATCTTGCGTAGCGTCTGCTTGGTAGCGGCTCCACCTTCCTTGAGCCACTCAGCAAAGGTTGGGAAGTCTTCCAGTTGCTTGCCTTCCTGTTCCAGTTGCTCTTCGGTTTTGCGCTTGGTGTATTGATAGCGATTCCAAAGCATGTTGCGCAATTCTGCTGGAGATTTGGCATCGCTATGGGAAAAAGTGCTGCGGCTTCGGGAGACTATACCTGGAGGTCTGCCTGTTCTTAGCAAAGTCTCCAGGTCTTTCAGCCGCACATAGTTGTAGCGTCCGATAGCTACATGGGGGAGGTGGCCTCGAACAATCCATTGTCGCACTAGTAGATGGGAGGCTCCTACTAGTTCGGCCACCTCCTTTGTCGTAAACAAAGGTTCCGTAGCGTACTCAAGACACGCTACGATTCGGTGAAAGGCATCATTTAGTTTTGCCTCTGAGACTTTCCCACGGGTTCTCCATTTAGAAACGCCGTGGCGGCGTCTTTTATTACCTCTACCTCTTCGGGTGTGTACTGATAAGAAAGCGGGTCAGTGGGGTTTTTGAGAACTCTCAGCCACATTCTCTGGTGGCAGATGCTTAGCGTGTTCTGACGCTGAAGCTGTTGGCTCAGTGTTTCTTCCAGTGTGGCAGCCAATGTGGCTTGAAGTGCTTCGCTTGCTTTCTGTGTTTCTTCCAGGCTCATTAGCTTCTCCAGATACAAGGTAGCATCCAGCAGTTCTTCCTGTAGATGCGTCAACCAATTGATAAAAGTTAAATCAGTACGGGTCAGGTCGGTTTTGTACTTCTCCAGCCCTTGCTTGGAGCGAGCAATGTACTTATTGAGAACATCCCCGACGATGCGATCCATTTGCTATTCTTGTCTGAGCTAGTTGGTCTTGCAGTACCAGAATCGGTGGGCCGTTGACAGCACAGGCAATTGAAGCAGCATCCTCCTGCCAGCAGCCACAAGAAAGAGAACTGCCATAGCGTAACGAAGGGCCACGCACAAAGATCTCCTCACCACAATCACATTGGCAACGCCACACTGCGGCTAGCGTTCCTTTTCTTTTTTGCTGGTACTCAATGCCGGAGGTTACCTGTTCCTTGACTACCAATCGTCCATAGCGATTACCTACCTCATTGATTGCCGCATTGGTACAACCACAGCTTTGCTGCCCTTTTTGTAGATTCTCTCCAGTAATTAGCTTGGTTGTTCCACAGTCACAGAGGCACAACCAGACTGCACTCGTACTGTATTGCCGAATTCGATTGAACTCCGAACCAGAGGTAACTCGGCGGAGTACTGTTAGCTTTCCCTGGCGATTGCCTGTTCTATCCGTAGCTTTTCTTGGCATTCCGTAAAACAAAGAAGAGGATTGCTAGCCGACCGTTTCCCTGGAAAGTAGCTAATCGGCTAGCACTGCGGACTCAATCACTCACAAAGAAAGAGTGGTCGAAGGTGCTAGTGTTTCTGGAGGGTAGCCCGTGGTACACTAGCAAACCACAGGGGCTAAAGTATTTAGGACGGTAGGCCGGTGAATAGCCCGCTCTGCCTTGGGGCTTTTAACTAACCACCAAAGATAGAATCTGTATACCCAGAATTTCCTTGGCTACTGCTCTTCATCAGCAACAAAAGAAGTGACGGTATTCTTTCTACCGAGGTGTCTGCCGATAGCTAAATTGTGGCCTACCGTACTAAATACTTTAGCGAGATTCTCACTATCCAATGGGCAAAGGTTGAATCGTTACCTCACAACGAGGGTGATCCTTGTCTTTAGGCCCACGAAGAATTGTTAGCCAATCGAATTGGCTATCATTGACTATGACTCCTGACTTCTCCAAGGAATCACAGAGGCTTTTGAATAGGTTGTCCAAGTCATAGGCACGGTTCGACTTGGAGTAGACTACGACATCCATTCGTAAACGCTCTTCCTTTTTAAAAGAGTATCTACGATTAGCAACGATTAGCGAAACATGAGTAAGGAATGCCTGACCTTCTTTAGATATGACAATCCGATTACGGAGTTTGCGATAGTACTTATTGAGTGAAGGTGGGCATGGAAGAGTAAAGGTTAATTTCATTTCTTTATCCTACCATAGTGTAAAGAAAAGGTGCAAGACTTTTTTCAGTTACAAATGGATAGGATTCTCTATAAATTTTCGGGGTGAGGACACGAATGACAGTGAGGACACTTTTTTGAACAAAATGTTTTCGTATATAAAAACATGAATAATAAAACATAATATGTTTCTATATGCGTAATTTATAAAAAAAAGTGTCCTCACTGTCCTCAATTCCCGTCTAGCCCAGATACCGTCTGGGATAGAGGGGAATTGAGAAGTGTCCTCGAAGTGTCCTCATGAGGACAGTGAGGACACTTCTACCAAACGAACTCTAATAATTAGATTCAACTTGGCACGAACTCAGGGGAAGAACTTTACCTCATTTGGCTGAGAAGTGTCCTCATTTTTAGAGAAGTGTCCTCGTTCTGTCCTCGCTCTGTCCTCATCTTTTTTCATGTCTATTCTGCTACTGCAATGCGAACAGGATAGTTGAGGGTTGTCTTCATTAACCATTGTCCCTAGCAAGAACCAACCGCTTTGGTCATAGCCTTCATACATAATGTTCTCGCTAGCCTTTTCAATCTCTTCCTCATGCTCCAGGATACACGTCGGGCATAGCACAGTACCGTCATTGATTACTCCATATAATCCAAAGTGGTTGCTGCGCTTAACTTTATTGATGAAAGGGTTATACATCTTCTGTATCCCAGTAGGAGGTTGGCGTGTTGGTGTCTAGGTCTATGATTTTAAACCTAGTTGATGACTCAGTAGAATCATTTTCATATTTGCTAAAAGCAGTTATGCGAATACCTGCTTGAGTGCGATTGCCTAGAGCTAAAGGCATGAAGCTCAACTTTGCCACAGCATAATGTTTGTTAGGGTGGGAAGAGTCATTGATAAAAACAGTTAGCTCTTCATCATCTACTACAATGGAGCCGTAGACTTCCTTATTTATATTTGCCGATGGCAATATATCGGCAAAGCGTGGCTTTAGCCTAAACTTCTGTACCTTCATTAAGAACTTGTCGTCCTCATCCAATACGCTAAAGCAAGGCTGGTTGTTATAGTCTTCCATTTTATCTTTGCGCTCTGGGAAATGCAGTACTTTCTTGGTCATGCGGCCTCCATTTCCATAACTAAATACCAGCCTGGTTTTTTAGCAGTAGGTTTCTCCCACTTAGCAAAAGGTTTTTCATGGAAGTAAAAGTTTCGGTAGGCTTTTACCGGAAAGTTATGATGCTTATACTTATCTGGCATAGCTTGAGCCGGAGCAGTACCTGCCTCTTGTTTCCATCTTAGCTTTTCCGTATGAAAAGCATTGTTAATAATGCGCAGAATGTCATGGCACTTGTGAGACTTATTAAAGCGTAGAATATATTCAGCGTTGAGGCCCATAGCATGTTGCAATAGCCACTCAAAATTTTCCTTTGCTTCTCTAGTCCAGACAGTGCAAGGATGATTATCATAGGCTGGCTTGTAGATCTGGGACTTAACGCCTTCATTTTTACAAACATAATGCAAGGCTGTTGATAGCATCTGGCAAGACTCTAGCAACATCTTGGGGATATGCTTATCGCACAACATACTAGCCGCAGCAAAAGGATCACGATCAACATAGAAAATATTCATAGCACCTCTTAGTTAATGGTTGCGTCACTTGATGTTTTCTCCACTTCAGCCCTTAACCAATGCCTATCTGCCTCCTCAAGCCTCATGCAATACATAGATTCATCAGCTTGTAAGTGCATAAAGGGAGTGCGTAAGTCCCAAGCTATCGAAAACAATTTGTCAAAGACCTCAATGTCTTGGATGCTAAACTGTTTAAACAGTTCATGTACCTCCTCAAAGGTTTCTAACTCTTGGCCTTCCGGCCTCTCTCGTTGATACAGGACTAGCCAGCTTTTAATTGGCACGCTAGCTACGGCAATTAGCTTGCTGTGCGGCATATGCTCGATGTCACTCACCTTGATTGCCATGTCGCTCTCAAGTTCTTCTAGCTCAAGGCTAAGTATGCTCTTGGTAAATCTCATTTGCCCTCCTTGTGGTACTCGTTCATAAAGTCTTCCGTCATTTTAGATACATCTAGTGAGTCTCTCACCACCTCTGGCTTAGCAGAAGTCCGAGCAGTCTTGCCTTTGCTAGCCTCAATCACTTCTGTTTCAGTCAAGGAAGTATTCTTGTTGAACAAGGTAAACTTCCAGCTACCCTCGAACCAACCAATCAAACGCCGATCTGTCTTGGCAATGGAGACAAAGCCCTCCAAGGAAGGCTGATAAACGCTAGGTACTTGGTCAAAGTTTTCGTAGCTAGTATAGCTAGGCTTATCAGAACCAAAATCTAGCACTCCATATGTCCAGTTGTTTTTCTTTTCTTGCAGGTTCATAGCTCTCCTTGTGCATAGAGTTCATTAATATGAGTGACAATCTCACTAGGTAATAGCTCAACTACCTGGGATTTGTACTCAATCGGCTTGGCCCAGAATTTTGAGCAGTCTACTTGCTTATAAAACGGGCTGGTCTGGTCGTAGTTCGAGCGAAGCACCATTGCATCTGCTGTCATCTTCTCAAAATTATTCATGGTCGTTCTCCTCTGTAATAACTTCTTCAAAGTAATACTCCCCTTTGTTGGGCGTATCGCTATAGATAAACCCCAACACATTGACATAGTGGTGGCTTGGCCCGTAGATATAGTAGTCTCCCTCCTCTACTACTGACCAAACATGACGCTCGCTAAAGCCAGCATTGACCGCAGCTTGTTGGGCAAAGGCTGCTGTCTGAAAGTAATCTCCTTGCTCATCTCGAAACTCTTTATAAGGAAAATCCTCATAGTAATTTACATAGTCTCCCTTCATACCAAGCCCTCCTCTTCTAAGAAGTCACGGAATGTTTCGATCTCACCTAGCTTTTCACGGAATCGTTCGGCAGCATCTTGGGCTGATGAGCAAAGACAGTCCCTACCTATATATAGATCTGCTTGAAGGTCATCATACGGGTCTGAGTTAGCGTATCTACCGTAACCATATCCATGATATTCACTGAACTTTTCATGAGGTAATTTCTCCATCGCAGAGAATATACCTCGACGAAAGCTAGCAGCATGGCCCACCAAACTAGCAATACGCTCCAGATCTACGGGCTGATCCTCTTTCTTAACTGGAAAAACAATCAACGACTCCCAATTATCGTTGTTACTAGTGTGGCAATAGCCAATGACTTCACATCGGTAGCCATTGTTTTCCAACAAATCAACTAGTGCCGCAGCAATGATGCCTCGCCACAGTAAAGCTTGCGCTTTGATCTCTGCGGTTACCCCCATATCGACAGCGACCTTGACAAACTTAGCAGCACCAGTAGCACGGGACTCCTCATAGTCCAACATGCACTCTGGGTCTCCCTCTAAATAGCGGTCAATGTCTACAGCATCACCTTCGTAATTGTAGATCTGCTCATCAACTTGCTTTGTGCCATAGATAAATGGTGCTAATTCATCGGATAACTTGCTGGCTGACTTGGCTCCATCTTGCCAACCATTGAATAGCAAGTGCATCCATGCCGCATAGTCTTTAGTACCAGCCCACTTGCCGTTATCTTTGCTAGAGGTATGGTGATG
>Ga0129351_1000481_pt1 | contig 14864 bp, 12 predicted proteins | sample CPBDNA_8_FD_94423 | JGI IMG/M metagenome (GOLD analysis project Ga0129351, IMG submission 94423) | Freshwater to marine salinity gradient microbial communities from Chesapeake Bay, USA - CPBay_Sum_27_0.2_DNA | ecosystem: Environmental > Aquatic > Marine > Coastal | place: USA: Chesapeake Bay... | reverse complement strand
GCAAGAACTTATAGAATATTGTAAAAGAAAATTGGGTGCTCCGGTATTAGAAATTAATGTTGCTGATGAGCAAATCGAAGATTTAGTAGATGATGCTGTCCAATTTTTCCAAGAAAGACATTTTGATGGTGTATATCCTACATTTTATAAGTACAAAATTACACAAAATGATATTGAACGTGGTAGAGCAGGATATAGTGGAGGATCCGTAGGCATAGCGTCCACATCAGTAACTACAAACATAGTCGGTACTGCCACCACATTTACTTATTTTGAAAATAGTAATTATTTACAAGTCCCACCAAATGTAATTGGAATCAATAAAATTTTTATGTTTGATGGTGCAAATACTATCACTAGCAGTATGTTTAGTGTTAAGTATCAATTATTCCTGAATGATATCTACTATTGGGGAACAACAGAACTTCTCAGTTATGCAATGGTCAAAACATATCTGGAAGATTTGGATTTTCTTTTAAATACACAAAAACAGATACGTTTCAATAAAAGACAAGATAGACTATATCTTGATGTCGATTGGTCATCTTTAAGAAATGGTCAATACGTCATCATAGATTGTTATTCAACTTTAGATCCAAATGATTATTCAAGAGTTTGGAATGATTCCTTTATTAAACCATACTTAACTTCATTGATTAAAAGGCAATGGGGACAAAATATGATGAAATTTACTGGAGTTAAACTTCCTGGTGGTGTTGAGTTAAATGGAAGACAAATGTACGATGATGCTCAAAGAGAAATTGATGTTTTAATGGAAAAAATGTCCAATACTTATGAACTTCCTCCCTATGATCTTATAGGTTGAGATGAATATGAAAAAGTACTATTGCTATTTTTATATAAGAGAAGATGGTACTCCCTACTATGTTGGTAAAGGATGCAATGGTAGAATAGACAGCAAAGTTCATCCCGGAATAGGTCTTCCTCCAAAAGAAAGAAGGATAAAAGTTGCAGAAAATCTTACAGAAGAAGATGCAATGCAAATAGAAAAAATGTATATAAAAAAGTATGGAAGAAAGGATTTAGGAACGGGTATTCTTTATAATAGAACTGATGGTGGTGATAATCCTCCTTGTATGAAAAAGGGAAATACTAATCATATTGCAGGAGTAAAAAGATTTTGGGATAATTTATCAATTGAAGATAGAAAAAGAAGAGGCAAAAAAATATCAAATACAAAAAAAGGTAAAGGAAATCATATACCATCAAAACCAGTTATGATAAATGAATTAAATAAAAAATTTCAATCAATAAGAGAGTGTGCAGATTATATTAATGGGGATATTAGTGCGATTTGTAGGTGTCTGAAAAAAAGAGGACAAACTCGTCATCGCGGATATACTTTTAGTAGGATATAATTATGTTAAATCCATTTTTTCTTCAGGGGTCTAAAGCAGAACAAGGATTAATCCAAGATTTAATCAATGAGCAATTAAGAATGTATGGTGTAGAAGTTTATTATCTACCTCGCCAATACATTACTGAAAAAACAGTCATAAAAGAAGTTATAGAATCAGAATTCAATAATGCTTATCCTATAGAAGCATATGTTGATACTGTTGAAGGATATGGAAATAATCCAACCATTTTATCAAAATTTGGAATTCAAGCATTAAATGAAATTACTCTAGTAATTTCGAGAGAAAGATTTAAAAATTATATTTCACCATTAATTAAAAATCAATCTGATATTAAATTATCATCTAGACCCAAAGAGGGAGATTTAATTTATTTTCCCCTCGGAGATCGTTTATTTGAAATTAAGTACGTTGAGCACGAAAAACCTTTTTATCAACTTCAAGGATTATATACATATGAGTTAAGATGTGAACTCTTTAGATATGAGGATGAACTTATTGATACTGGAATTGGTGAAATTGACGATAATATTAGTGGGGAAGACACATCAAAACCAGATCAAGTTGCGGTAGGCAATCTAACGAATCTTACAATGATTGGAGTAGGTATTACTGCAACTGCATCTGCTTCAATTGTAAATGGTGGTATAAGATTTATTACTGTTACAAATAGAGGTGGGGGATACATTAATGCCCCTACAGTCGGCATTTCTTCTGCTCCTGTGGGCGGAGGAACTGCAAGTGCTATTGCAGATATGATTGGTGGTATTGTCGTATGTAATGATAATACAAATCCTAAAGCTCAATCAGTTCAAAGTGTTTCCTTAACAAATGCTGGGTTTGGGTATACGGTAACACCTGGAGTAAGATTTATTGGTGGGGGTGGAAATGGTGCAACTGCTACTGCAACATTAGGGGACGGTATAGTCGGTATTATTACTCTATCAAATGCGGGTTCGGGATATGTAAATGCTCCTACTATTATTTTTACCGGAATATCTACTATTTCTGCTGCCGCGACTGCAAGAGTTTCCGCTGCAGGAACAATTACTTCAATTCGTATTACGAATGCGGGTCTTGGTTATACATTACCACCCGGAATTATAATTGGAAATCCATCTTTAAATTCGACTGGTAATTTCATATTCAATGAGATTATAACCGGAACTCAAAGTGGTGTAACTGCGAGAGTTAAATCTTGGAGTTCTATTACAAATGTCCTTCAAGTATCTAAAGTTACAGGGGAGTTCATTACTGGAGAAAATATCGTCGGAAGTTCGTCAAGTGCATCTCACTATTTGAGATCAATTGATGTTTATGCAGTAAAAGATGGTTATACGGCAAATGAAGAAATTGAAGATGAAGCAGATACAATCATAGATTTCAGTGAAAATAATCCTTTTGGTATGCCTTAACTTATAGATAGATAAATATTAGTTATTAATTCGATTAAATAATAGTATCATAAATTAAATCATATGTTTGAATACTTCTATCACGAAATTCTACGAAATACTATAGTTTCGTTTGGTTCTTTGTTTAATAATATTACCATTAAACACAAAAATAACTCTAATGACGTGACAAGCGTGATTAAAGTTCCTTTTTCATATGGACCAACTCAAAAATTTCTTGCAAGACTTAATCAATCACCAGATTTAAACAAACCAATTCAAATTACATTACCGAGAATGTCATTTGAATTTACAGGTTTAACATATGATTCAACAAGAAAATCCACCACAACTCAAACTTTTACTGCAAAGTCAATAACTGACGGAAGGGAAACAAAAAAAGTTTATTTGCCGGTTCCGTATAATTTGCAATTTGAGGTCAGCATTATGTCAAAATTAAATGACGATGCTCTCCAAATTATAGAACAAATTTTACCATACTTCCAACCAGCATATACAATGACTGTTGAATTAATAGATGAAATTAATGAAAAAAGAGATGTTCCAGTAATTTTAGAGAACATCACAATGCAAGATGATTATGAGGGTGATTTTACATCTAGAAGAGTTTTAATTTATACATTAAGATTTACTGCAAAAACTTACTTGTTTGGACCAACATCTTCTACAACAAAAGATATTGTCAAGAAAATTTCTGTCAGTTATATTACTGGAGATACTACAAATACACCAACTAGAGAGGTGGTTTATTCTGCAGAACCAAGGGCAATTAAAAATTATACAGGAATTGTAGTAACAAATATATCAAATGATATTAGCACTGAGGATACTCTAATTACTGTAAATGATATATCTTCAATTCTACCAAATACATATCTTGATATTGAAGGAGAAGAGATATTTGTAAAACTTATATCCGGAAATATTCTTACTGTCGAAAGAGGAAAAGATGGGACACCAATTACTTCACACTTAGCAGGTGCAGCAATCAAGTCAATCACAAGCACCGATAATGAACTTATAGAAACTGGAGATGATTTTGGATTTAGTGGTTCTACATTTTGATATAGTATAAAAAATGGTAAAAAAATTCGACAAATTAAACGAAACATTCAATGTAGATGCGGAAATAGTTCCAGTCGAAGAAGAAAAAGTTTCTGAAAAAATACAAAAATATACTTCAGATGCCGATGATATTAAAAAAGATTATGATTATGCAAGAGGAAATTTATATTCTTTAGTGGAGAAGGGGCAAGAAGCAATTAACGGAATGTTAGAATTGGCACAAGAAAGTGAAATGCCTCGGGCATACGAAGTTCTTGGACAGTTAATTAAAACTACCACCGAAACGACAGAAAAACTTATGGCATTACATAAGATTAAAAAGGATGTAGAAGAGGATACTTCAAAAGGAACAACAACCGTAAATAATGCTCTTTTTGTCGGTTCTACTACAGAATTGGCAAAACTTTTAAAGCAACAATCACAAAATCAATTAGAATAATAAATAAATCAAGGGTTCGTTTAACTAATGAATAGATTTAAATCTCATAAGACGGTTGAACAAATTGCAAGGAAACATCGAATGGATGTTTCTTTTATACAAAAGCAACTTGATATAGGTGAACCCATTGAGCATGAGCATACAAAAGATCACAATTTAGCAATGGATATTGCTCTTCAACATCTTGATGAAATTCCAGATTATTATACACGTTTGAAAAAGATGGAAGCAGATGCTAAAAAGCATCACAAAAAATTCAAAGATGTAAAAGAGCATTGTGGATGTGAGAATATTGCAGTTGAAGAACTTGAAGAACGATTAAAAAAATTAAAAAATACTTCATACGATTCGATTGACAAACTTATGCACAATATTATGAAAAAAAATGATATGACTGCTGAACAACTTCATAATGCCTTTGTGAATAAACACGATAAAACTCCAGATGAATGGATTGAAAATTTAAAAGAAGAAAATAAATCTGGAGATAAAGGTCTCCATGATTGGTTCAAAAAATCTAGTGGAACAGATCCCAAAACTGGAAGAAAAGTTCCGGGGTGGCGCCAAATTGGTGGTCCATTTGCTGGTGCTCCTTGCGCACGGCAACCGGGACAAACTTCAACCCCAAAATGCGGAAGTTCTAAAATGGCATCAAATCTTTCTCCAAAAGAAGAGGATGAAGCATTTGAAAGAAAGAATAGAAAAGATCCAAATCAACCACAAAAAAAGAACGCAGCAAAACCAACCAACGTAAGAACCGAAGAAATGGAATTACAAGAAAAGAAAAAGTCTGGAAAAAAAGATGCTTGTTATCATAAGGTAAAGTCTCGTTATGATGTTTGGCCTAGTGCATATGCATCTGGAGCACTTGTTAAATGTCGTAAAGTTGGTGCAGACAACTGGGGAACTAAATCGGAGGCAACTATGCACGAAGAAGAAAGATACTGTCCTTTATGCAATAAGAGAGAAACAAGATCCCAATGTTCTTATGGTGAAAAAGTATGGGATAAAGTTTCGGTAAAGGATGAAGAATATTCTATGGCAAGATCAGAGTTAAAAACTATCCATAACGCACTTAAGAGACTAGAACAAAAGGTCGGTAAGGGTGAAGGTGATTTAGAAGCATGGGTTCAATCAAAAATCACTAAAGCAGCAGACTACTTGGATACTGTGGCAGATTATGTAGCAAGTGGAGAAATGGACATTGGTGAAGGGAAAAGTTTTGAAATTAACAAAAATAAAAAGCCTTTGACAAACCCCCAACAAAAGCTTCATAGAATGACACCAAAACAAAGAGCACAATTACCACCAGAAATGGTAAAAAAATTAACAGGTCCAGTTGATTTACCACCAATGAATTTAAATAAAGAAGAAACTCTTGTAGATAAACTAACAAATGAAATTCTCGATGAAAAGTGTTGGGTAGATTATAAAAAGAAAGGAATGAAAAAAATGTTTGGTAAAAGATATCCAGATTCCGTAAAAGTTGAAGATGTATCAATTGAAGATGCTGAAGGTAATATCTTTGCTGAAGTTGTAGATATTATTAAACCAGAACCAATTAAAGGGTTTAAGTCTCAAGTAGAAGAGGCAACAAGACTTCAAGCACAAACTGGAAATGTTATTGCAATTACTCTTTCTTGGAGGGCAAAATATTACTCAATGAAAATGTTTTTTCCACAAGTAAAACTTCCAACTCGTAAAGAAATTAGCAATGAACTTCAGAAAGTCTATCCTGGATCAGTTGTAATTCATCACTCTGTTTCTGAACTTCAACCAGGTCAACCTTTAATTCAAGCATTTGGACCACAAGGAGGAAGTGCGCCAAAGTTTGGTCCAAATAAAAATTATGTAAAACCTATGGGAGAAGAGATTGAGATTGATGAAGCAGTAAAATTAGATAAATCAAAAATGAAGTGCAATAAACCAAGAGCACAAGCAGTTGGTGACTCTCTTACTGGAAAGTCACATGTTGTTAAGGCATGTTCTGGAGGAGAAGAAAAAATTATTCGTTTTGGGCAAAGAGGGGTAAAAGGTTCTCCAAAAAAAGAAGGTGAGTCAGAGGAATATGCAAATCGTCGAGGTGCATTTCAGAAAAGACATGCCAAAAATATTTCTAAAGGTCCAATGTCCGCTGCTTATTGGGCAAATAAAGTTAAATGGTAACATGAAGAGTTTTTATTATGTCAAATGATGTTTACTTGGGCAATCCATTGCTCAAAAAAGCAAATACGCAGATTGAATTTACTGAAGAACAAATTCTTGAGTTTGTTAAATGTCAGGATGATCCAGTTTATTTTTCTAAAAATTATGTAAAGATTGTTACTCTCGATCATGGATTGCAAAAGTTTCAACCTTACAATTTTCAAGAAAAATTAATTAAAAATTTTCATAGGCACAGATTTAATATCTGTAAGATGCCCAGGCAGACGGGCAAAGCCTTATCCTTAGATACTCCAATTCCAACGCCAGAGGGTTGGACGACAATGGGAGATCTTAAGGTTGGAGATATTATTCTTTCTCCTGATGGCAATAATGTTTCAGTAACAATGAAAACTGAGATCATGCACAATCATGATTGTTATAAATTATATTTTGATAACGGCGAAGAAATAATTGCAGATGCCGAGCACCTATGGGAAGTTGATAGTTCTTATTGGAGAACTAATAAAAAAGTTATAACTTCAAAACAAATTTACGAAATTTACAAAACAAAAACAAATAATAAAAGAGGAAAAGGTGTTGAAGGTTCTTTATTTGTCCACAAATCAAAACCAGTCAAATTTGCAAAAAATAATTTAAATATTGATCCCTATCTTTTGGGAGTTTGGTTGGGGGATGGGTATTCTACAGATGGGAGAATAATATCACATAAAGATGATTTTAATTTTTATAAAACAAAAATAGATGTAGAATATGAAAGAGATACTGATAACTGTATTAGATTTAAGGTTAGAGACTTATATTTAAATCTAAAATCATATAATCTTTTAAAAAATAAACATATTCCAATAGAGTATTTAAGATCATCAATTGATGACCGAATGGAGCTTCTTCGTGGATTAATGGATACTGATGGATCTGTAAAAAGAAATACAAGATCTTACGAATTTTATCAAAAAAATTATGAGTTTATATTACAATTTGTGGAATTATTGTCAAGTTTGGGTATCAAATCAAACATAAGGCATAAAAAAATAAAAGATAATTATTATCATACAGTATCTTTTACAACAAAACATAAAGTTTTCAATCTTCCAAGAAAAATTGATGTTTGTGACTTACAAAGATCTACTAGACCTCAGGAAGATAGGCACTATATTCATAAAATAGAAAAAATTGATAGTGTTCCAGTTGCTTGTATCCAAGTTGATAGTGATAATCATTTATTTTTATGTGGAAAAACTTTTATACCGACTCATAATTCAACCACTGTTGTTGCATATTTACTTCATTATGCAGTTTTTAACGATAACGTAAATATTGGTATTCTCGCAAACAAAGCAGCAACTGCAAGAGAACTTTTAGATAGACTTCAGACTGCATATGAAAATCTACCAAAGTGGATGCAACAAGGTATTATATCTTGGAATAAAGGATCTCTCGAATTGGAGAATGGAAGTAAGATCTTAGCTGCTTCTACTTCTGCTTCTGCGGTTCGTGGTATGTCATTCAATATCTTATTTTTGGATGAATTTGCTTTTGTTCCCAATCACATTGCAGATTCATTCTTCGCATCAGTTTATCCAACCATTACATCCGGCAAGAATACCAAAGTTATTATAGTTTCCACTCCACACGGTATGAATCATTTCTACCGAATGTGGCACGATGCAGAAAAAGGTAAAAATGAATATATCTTTACTGATGTTCACTGGAGCGAAGTTCCGGGACGCGATGAAGAATGGAAAAAACAAACTATTTCAAATACTAGTGATCAGCAATTTAAGGTCGAATTTGAATGTGAATTTTTAGGTTCCGTAGATACTTTAATTGCCCCAAGCAAGCTTAGAACCCTCGTATATGACCACCCTAAGACCCGTAGCGCGGGTTTAGACGTTTATGTGGATCCAATCAAAGAACACGACTATTTGATGACTGTAGACGTTGCTAGAGGTGTAGAAAGTGATTACTCTGCGTTTGTCGTAGTAGACATTACACAATTTCCACACAAAGTTGTTGGGAAGTACAGGAATAATGGAATTAAACCGATGTTATTTCCAAGTGTCATTTACGATGTAGCAAAAAGTTATAATGATGCATACATCTTATGTGAAGTAAATGATGTGGGAGATCAAGTAGCATCAATTCTTCAATATGATTTGGAATACAACAATCTCCTTATGTGCTCAATGAGAGGACGTGCTGGGCAAATAGTTGGTCAAGGTTTTTCTGGAAAGAAAACTCAACTTGGAGTTAAGATGTCCAAAACAGTAAAAAAAATTGGTTGCTTAAATCTCAAGACGATGATTGAGGAAGATAAACTATATCTCAATGATTATGAGATAATTAGTGAGCTCACAACTTTCATACAAAAACACAATTCCTTCGAAGCAGAAGAAGGTTGTAATGATGACCTGGCTATGTGTCTTGTCATTTACGCTTGGTTAGTAGCACAAGATTATTTCAAAGAACTTACTGATCAGGATGTTCGTAAGAGATTATATGAAGATCAAAGAGATCAAATAGAACAAGATATGGCACCGTTTGGATTTTTAAACGATGGATTGTATAATGAATCAAGTTTTGTTGATATGGAAGGAGACAGATGGCATCTTGACGAATACGGCGATAAATCTAATGAATGGGAATATATGTGGAAATATTAATGGATTTAGATAAACAAATAAACTTGGGACATTTATTACTTACAGATAGAAAATGTAGAGTGTGTGGCGAAACAAAAAATTTAATTGATGCATTTTATAGAACTCGTAAAGACAGAGGTGCAGTATTATCATCATATTCCTATGAATGTAAGGAGTGTACAGTGAAAAGAGTTACTAAAAGTAAAAAAAATAATCCATCACCAGTTAGCTGGGAATATCCTGATTGGTAGATATTCACGTCCTATTTCCCATATGTAAAGTAAGTTTTTAATAAATAATTTTTAGATAAACTGAGAATTACGGAGAAAAAAATGGCGACTCCTCAATTATCTCCAGGCGTACTCGTCAGGGAGGTTGATCTAACAATAGGAAGAGCTGATAATGTTTTAGATAATATTGGTGCGATTGCGGGACCTTTTCCAATTGGACCTGTTGATTATCCAATTGACATCACCACTGAACAAGAATTAATTAATACTTTCGGTAAACCACTTTCGACAGATTCTCAATATGAGTACTGGATGAGTGCATCATCTTATCTCTCGTATGGGGGAATTCTTAAAGTTGTTAGAACTGGCGGAACAACTCTCAACAATGCAAATGCTGGTGTTGGAGCATCTTTTACAACACCATTAGACATTGATAACTATGATGATTATATCAATAATCACTCAGACGGTAATAATTTTACATATGCTGCGAAAAATCCAGGATCTTGGGCAAACGGTCTAAAGGTTTGTTTTATTGATGATCTAGCAGATCAGACTCTAGGAATTACAACTACAAGTCTTGCTGGTCTAGGTGCAACAGTTGGTTATGGAGTGACATTAACTCTTACCAATTCAGTTATTGCTGGATCTGGAAGCACTTCTACTTTTTCAGGATACTTAAAAGCTATTATTAGTGGAGTTACAACAGACGCTACAAATGGAAATAGTAGTATTGATGTAAAGATTGTTTCCAGAGTTTCTACTACAGGAACTGAAACAAAAATTGATTATGCAGAAGGATCTACTACAGCAGCTTTCTCTGAAGCAAATTCAATTAGTTTTATCAATAATTCTGGTGAGTTAGCAGGAGTTGCTTCTGTTTCTTCAGTGTCCGATTGGTATGAAAACCAAACTCTTGGACTGACAAATACTACGATTTATTGGAAATCTATTGCACCAAAACCAACGTCAAATGTTTATGTTCTTGAACGAAATGGTAAAAATGATGGTTTACATATTGTAGTAGTCGATGACCTTGGAACTATTACCGGAAATCAAGGAACAATTATTGAAAAACACGTAGGTCTTTCAAAATCTTTTGATGCTATTTCGGCGGTTAATTCTCCTCAAAAGATTTGGTACGAACAATATCTTGCAGATTTTTCTACCCAAATTTATGCTGGCGGAAACCCATCGAGTGCTACAGATGCTTACTGGGGAACTACTCCAACGGCAACTGGATTCTCAACACAATTTACCAAAATAACAACTGCTGATGGTCTATGGGGTCTTAAGGCACAAGATGTTACATTTAGTGCAATTGGAAATAAAACATACAGTTTGAGTGGTGGAGTCGATTATACTTCTTCAGGTGGAATGAAGGCAACGCTTGGAAATCTAATTACTTCGTATGATTTATTTTCAAATAAAGATGAAATACAAATTGATTATCTTATTATGGGTCCTGGATTTGATTCCGAATTTGATTCTCAAGCAAAAGCATCTTTCTTAATCTCGCTTGCAGAAGCAAGAAAAGATTGTGTTGCAACTATAGGACCACACAAACAAAATTTAATTGGAATTACAAACACAACAACACAAACTACAAATTTAATTAAGTATTACAGTTCATTACCATCTTCATCATATGCAATTTTTGATAGTGGATACAAGTATACATATGATAGATTTAATAATAAGTTTGTTTATATTCCAACCAATGCTGACGTTGCTGGTCTGATGTGCCGCACTAATATTGTCGCATATCCTTGGTTCTCACCCGCAGGACAGCAAAGAGGAATTATTAATAATGCAATTAAACTTGCATATAATCCAAATAAAGCACAGAGAGATCAACTCTATCCACAGAGAGTTAATTCTATCGTAACTCAACCTGGAATAGGAACTCTTCTTTTTGGTGATAAAACTGCTCTCGGATATGCTTCTGCTTTCGATAGAATTAATGTTCGTCGTTTGTTCCTTACTATTGAGCAAGCACTTCAAAGAGCCGCTCAAGCACAACTTTTTGAACTGAATGACGAATTAACAAGGGCAAACTTTAGAAATATTGTTGAACCATATTTGCGAGATGTTCAAGCAAAACGTGGTCTTTATGGTTTCTTAGTTGTTTGTGATTCTTCAAATAATACTCCAGATGTTATAGATAATAATGAATTTAGAGCAGACATCTTCCTGAAGCCTGCGAAGTCAATTAACTATGTAACTCTTACTTTTGTTGCTACTCGCACTGGAGTAAGTTTTGAAGAAGTTGCTGGTACAGTTTAACTTTAAAATACAAATAACAAAAGGAGGAATTAAAAATGGCAACAACAAGAGAAAATTTAACAATTAGCGACTTCAAATCAAGACTCGTTGGTGGCGGTGCCCGTTCAAATTTATTTGAAGTGGAACTGGCAACATTTCCTGGCGGTATTCCTTGGGATGCCACAAGTTTTAAGTTTATGTGTAAGGCAGCACAACTTCCAGCACAAAATATCTCAGCAATAGAAGTTCCTTTTCGAGGAAGAACTTTTAAAGTTGCTGGAGATAGAACTATTGATCCTTGGAGTGTAACAATTATTAATGATGAAGGATTTATTTTAAGAAATGCATTCGAATCTTGGTCAGAATTAATAGCAAAACTTGATACTAATATCGGTGCAACAGATCCAAGTGCTTATATGACTAACGCTAAAGTTTATCAACTCGGGAGAGGATCGGCACCAAGTTCTCAAAATAATTCTGGGTTTGCTAATGCTGTTCTAAAAGAATATGAATTTATTGATATTTTTCCTACAAGTGTAGCTGCGATTGATCTTTCATACGATAATGCTAATGCTATTGAAGAATTTACAGTAGAATTCCAAGTACAGAGTATTAATGTAAATGGTGCTGGCGGTACTAATGGTTGATAAATAGTCTAAAGATTAAACATAAAATAAATTATGGCAAAACTATTTGGTTTTTCTATTGAAGATACTGAAGAATTATCTAAAGGTGTGGTTTCCCCCGTCCCTCCGAATAAGGAGGACGGGGTTGATCATTATTTGACCAGTGGTTTTTTCGGATCATATGTAGACATTGAAGGTGTTTACAGAACAGAATTTGATTTAATTAAAAGATATCGTGAAATGGCGCTACATCCGGAATGTGATAGTGCTATCGAAGATATTGTAAATGAGGCTATTGTATCAGATACCAATGACAGTCCTGTTCAAATTGATTTAGATAATCTAAGTGCAAGTGACAGTATTAAGAAAAAAATAAGAGAAGAATTTAAATATATCTTAGAACTTTTAGACTTTGATAAAAAGTCCCACGAAATTTATAGAAATTGGTATGTTGATGGTAGACTTTACTATCATAAAGTTGTAGATCTTAAAAAACCTGAGGTAGGAATACAAGAATTAAGATACATTGATGCGATGAAGATGAGATATGTCCGTCAGGCAAGAAAAAAAGATTCGGACAAATATAAAATTTCAAATAGAATGATCGATAATCCTATGGATTATGATTTTCCCGAAATTGAAGAATATTTTATTTATGAACCAAAAATGAGTTATCCAACAGGAACTCCATCTCCTGGATCTCTTGGTGGTTCAAATTCTGGAATCAGAATGACCAAAGATTCAATTACATATTGCACATCAGGTCTTGTAGATAGAAATAAGGGATCAACTCTTTCTTATTTACATAAAGCAATCAAATCACTCAATCAATTACGGATGATTGAGGATTCTTTGGTTATCTATCGTCTATCAAGAGCACCAGAACGCAGAATTTTTTATATTGACGTAGGAAACTTGCCCAAAGTAAAAGCAGAACAATATCTTCGTGATGTTATGATGCGTTATCGTAACAAACTTGTTTATGATGCAAATACTGGGGAGATTCGTGACGATAAAAAATTTATGAGTATGCTCGAAGATTTTTGGCTTCCCAGAAGAGAAGGTGGTCGTGGAACAGAAATTACAACTCTCCCTGGTGGACAAAATCTTGGAGAAATCACAGACATTGAATATTTCAAGAAAAAACTTTACAGTTCATTAAACGTCCCACCTTCAAGAATGGATGGGGAAGGTGGTTTTAATCTTGGTAGATCTTCAGAAATTCTTCGTGATGAAGTTAAGTTCAGTAAATTTGTTTCTCGTCTGAGGAAAAGATTCTCAGCAATGTTTAGTGATATGTTAAGAACTCAACTGATTCTCAAGAACATTATTACACCAGAAGATTGGAGAATAATGGATGAACATATCCAATACGATTTTATATATGATAATCATTTTGCGGAACTTAAAGATGCAGAGTTGCTCAATGAAAGATTAAATATGGTCCAGGTCGCAGAACCTTATATTGGTAAGTATTTTTCCCAAGACTATGTGAGACGTAAAATTCTTAGGCAAACCGATATCGAAATCATCGAACAAGATGCCATTATTAAAAAAGAAATTGAAGATGGTATTATTCCAGATCCAAGCATTCCTGTAGATCCGGCAACAGGTATGCCTATGGATTCAAATGCACAAATGAATCTTGGACAACCAGTAATGGAACCAGATTTGAGAACAGATGTAAAAGCAACTCAAGTAGACACTAAAGCAGTAGAAATGCCCAAGGGTGGGGAAATATAAATAATGACGATTATCAATCTGGTATATAATAATGGATGATTTAATGGATATGATTGCTACTGACGAATCTCCTTCGCAGATTAGTGATAAAATTAAAGACATTTTATTTGCAAAATCAGCAGAAAAAATTGATGAATTAAGACCTGATGTTGCTTCAACACTATTCAATAATATTGATACAGAATCAGAGGAATAAAATGAAGTCTTTTAAGCAATTTATTTCTGAATCAATTAATATTGCTGGTGATTTTAATGGGAATCTTTATTTGAATTCGCAACCAGAATCTCAGCAGGTTGGTGAAGAATATGTTGCTGATGTAATGTGGCAGGGAAATCTTTATAGAATGGAACTAGTATCTCAAACTGGGGTTCCGTCAAAAAGAGATTTGGGTGAACAACTTCAAGGAGAATATCCTGGAGCAATTGTTCATCAAATTTATCCTACAGAAGAAAAGAATTTTAACATCAAGAATAAAAGAAGATATCACCCGTCAAAGTTGGAATGGATTGATTAATGGCACAGTGGAATAAGACTACACAAGATTATCTCAACCAAGAAAGAAGTCTTCATGAGGTTTATCTTCGTGCTGATGAATATGGAAATATTCTGAATGAAGGTGCATGTTCTAAATCTGCTTTTGGTGAAAATATTGCTATTCCCATTACTCCCAAAATTCAGGGTGATGGTGTTTATGGATTAGATCCAAGAGAATTTCAGACATTTAAATTTTCTAGCAGTGGAATTGCAACCAATGGAAATTCACTTCTAAGAGTTGGTGCCGGAACAGATGCAAACTCATATGGTGTAATTAGGTCAACCAACTTTCTAAGATATCGTCCAGGACAAGGTGCATTATGTAGACTTACCGCAGCATTCTCAGAAAATCCAGTTGG
>Ga0129351_1000480_pt1 | contig 14909 bp, 21 predicted proteins | sample CPBDNA_8_FD_94423 | JGI IMG/M metagenome (GOLD analysis project Ga0129351, IMG submission 94423) | Freshwater to marine salinity gradient microbial communities from Chesapeake Bay, USA - CPBay_Sum_27_0.2_DNA | ecosystem: Environmental > Aquatic > Marine > Coastal | place: USA: Chesapeake Bay... | reverse complement strand
TTATCTGAATGAACTATTATATTTCTTTTAGGCTTAGGCACGTTTTTTCTCTTCTTTTAAAGTTGGAATTTCATCAAACAATTTAGTTTGAGGCACATCAGGAAAAATATCCATTGAATGACTATCTTTTAAATAAGCTTGAATTTCTGGTGTTACTCCAAATCTTTGAATTAACTCATCAATTTCATATAATTTTACTTTAGTAGAACCTTTAACAGTTAGTTCATGGATCGCGTCTATCATTTCATTATATTTTGAAATTTGGTCTTTATAACCTTGCTTATAATCTTCAGATTTAATTAAATTTATAAAAGCTCCATCTTTATTTGATTTAAGCTCATAATATTTAATTTTATTTTTATCTTTAACAGCAAAATCGTAAGAATGTTTTTCACCTTTATAAGCACTAGACAAAAATATTTCACCAGTGCTTTCAAAATATTTTTTAATTTTTTTATCAATATTAGCTTTAGTAAGCATCAAATGATCTCTAGCTTTTTTAATGTTTTTAATATGATAATTTGCTTTTTTATCGTACTGTTTCTCTAACATTAAAAGTCTATCTTCTAATCTTTTCTTCTCATTATGTAATGTTTCTATTAATTCAGATTTTCTATTATCTGCATAAGCTTTAGTATTTTTTAAAGCAGCAGATCTTTCAGAATTTTTTTCAATTAATTTTTGATCAACTATAGCTATTACTTGTGAAATAAATAATGGTTTACAATCTTTTAAAACATATCTTAAATCATCAACCATTTTAATATGTTCCATTGGATCTTCACCTTTTTCATACTCTAACCAAGCTGAAAGTGGATCTGCATTAAGAATATTTATTTTGTCATTATAATTTTCATAAGCACCATAAAAATATTTTAAATTATTTTCTTTATCAAAAACTCCAACAACAACTTCATCACCATTTTTTAATGATTTTCTAATTTCTGCTTGTTCACCAATTTTGCTATGATTATAAAAAACTACTTTACTAGTCTCTTCAATACTAAATGCTCTAACTTCAGGTCTATAAATATCTCTTGGACATAAAGCATATTTTTTATCATAAGATTTTTTAATTTCTGATGGTGTATATCTTGTTGTACCTATATTTGTTAAATCAGTTAAATTCGTAGATCCCCAAATAGGAATATATAAATCGTTAAACATTACTTCGGCTGGATCTAATCCTAAAGCTTTTGCAATTTTAACTGCATTGTTTCTTGTCATCACAGATCCTCCATCTTCAGGATTTTTCATGTAACGATAAATAGTTGCTGCATCTATTCCACTTTCTTTTGAAATTTCTTCAGCACTTAAATTTGATTGTTTTATTCTAATTAATAAATTTTCATGTCCAGGTTTTATATTAAACAAGTGATAATCATTTTCTTGATTTGAATTTTTTTTGTCATTAATTTTATTTTGATTAATTAAATTTAATTGACATCTATTCCATAGATCTAAAAATTCTGATCTATAATCTTTTGGAACGTCTCTTAATGCTTTTGCAAATACTAAATTAATATCTCCACTTATTACTTTAACATACTCAGCTTTACTTGCTGGAATTGTAAATGATAATGGAGGTGTTTTATCTAAATGATTTTTTTTTAAAAAAGGTAATGCTAATGATTTTGAATAATATGGAAAATGAGCTTCAGCTGTTAATTCATCTTTTTTGTTAAATAATCTAATCCAAGGAACTTCACCTTTAATTAATAACTTTCTAATTTTTGCAGAAGGTTTTTTTGGCTGCCACTTCTCAGGATTTAAAGAAATTTTTTTTAAACTCATTAATATTCTATATAGGATTAACTCGCATATATGCAAGTACAAAATCAATTTTTTTCGCACATCTGCAAGTTGAGTAAAAAATATATTTGATTATTAATCTGAGCTGTATATTACGCCATAAAAGCCTTGATTTACCTAGGTTTTTATAATTATGGCTAGACAAATATATACAAATGACGTGGATTTTAGCGCTTATTCGCTGGAACATAGGAAATCTCACGATGGTATTGCAATGGTGGATATTGATAAGGTAGCTTCTTGCATATCTTGTTTAAAACCGTTGTTTTTAGCGGAATTATGCCGTCATAAAGGCACCAATGAGGACTATAAAAAGAAGCATTATTCGACCAAAGAGCTAGCTAGAATGGCTGGTTTGCCAGGCTATGTTATTTGGTACCATGAAGGCGCAAATCGTAAAGTTTACAAATTATCTGTAAGAAAAATCACACCAGAATATTCAAAGATCCAACATTGTAGTTGGGACCAGTGGGTAAGTTTTTTAGCTTCAAGACAAGTTAAACATTTCAAAGACTGTCCACGCCAGGAAATATTTTTAAATAAATTAAAAAATTTAACACCAGAGCAATTACAAGATTATGCAGAAATTTTACCTAGCTGATAAAGAAATAATTAAATTACAAATAAGTGATCAACACTTCAGAGTTTATAGTTATTGGTGCAGTCAATACAATGTTAAAACGTTAAAACCATTTATTAATTATATTCAAACCGCCAGTGATTTATTTATTCCAGTAGAGAAGGTTAAAAAAATATTAACAGATCTTTGCAGCATTGTTGTTGAAGGTGATGCTTTAGTTTCAGCTGAGGATAATAAAACACATCGTAGAATAGATTTCGATTTGCCAAGATATAAATCGTTTTTAAAATCAATGGGATTTCTTGGTTACAATTCTGCTAAAGGTTGGACCAACTTACAACAGCATTTAAAAAAAGATCCAGTTCAATTAAATAAAATTTATAAATTTCCTAAGCTTGATCAGTATGAGCTGCACGATGAATTAAATCGTTTATCTGATGATGAGCTTAAATCGATAATGCCAACTGAAGTTAAATATCCGTGGATCTTAACTAAAGTATTGAAAGAGCGTAACATTGGATAACATTCAAGCTATTAATTTAAAAAGATATATCGAAAGAGACATCTTAACATTAAGTTATTTGTCTAATCTCTTTGATGATGCTGCTAGAACTGAAAGATTTATTGCTAAACCAAAGCATCCTGGAGCGCCAAGTATGTATGATTTATTGGTTACCAGTTATGAGAAAAAAGATATTGGATATTATAAGAGAGAACTAAAGTTTAGAGCTACGCCGCAACAGATCTCCAGGTGGGAGTTAGCTATAGAAGTTTTAATGTATATTGATAATTCTATTACTGATAATCCTATAGAAGCTAGAGAACTTATTTGGATGAGAGCTAAAAAATATAAATGGACTGAGCTTGCTAGACATTTTGGATCTCACAGAGTTACAATCAAGAATAGATATATGACTATCCTATCGAAGCTAGTAGATGTTTTAAAAAGTAAAATAAAATTTGACATCATAGACAGAAATCACTAATAAATTAGCTATTCTCAAAATAGTTTTAAAAAAAATTTTCATTTTATAAAAAAGTATTTGATTATTAAGCAGAGCATTTTAAAATCTGCACATCAACGTATTCAATGAATACGCTGTCGCCATCGTTTTTTTTTTTTATTTTTTTTGTTTTTTAAATCTAATTTTAAAATCGCTTATGGCTGCTAGACATAAACATCGTTTACAATGTCAAACGATCAACAAACAAAACAAACTACCTTGCAAAGCTTCAGGAATACTAACTAAAAAAGGTACGATTAGATGTCGTATTCACGGTGGTTGGTCAACAGGAGCTACAAGTTTACAAGGTAAGCTAAAAGCATTGAGAAACCTAAAGAATATTAATTATGAGCAAGTTGCAGCTAACACCAGAGATAAGTTCAAAGATCGTTAAAGAGCTTATGAGTGGTAAACCTCTTACCAGGATTTGCCAAGACAAATCAAATCCAAGCTTATCTAAAGTTTATGACTGGATAGCTGAAGATAAAGAGTTCGCTAATAAAATTTTAACTGCAAGACGTATCGCATCACAAACATTTTTAGATAAGATGATTGATGAGCTTGAGTTTGCAGACAACAAGAACATAGCTGTTGTTCGAGAGAAATTACATCACTATCGTTGGATGGCTAGTAAGTTAATTGGTATCTATGCTGACAAGCAAGAGATCAAGCAAGACACAAATATTCAAATCACTTGGTCAGATAATAAAGAGCAAGATGTTATAGATGTTACAAACTCCGTTAGTACGGAGGCAGCAAACAAAGTCTCGCACACGACATGAGGTACGTTAATTTATTAATGTTACCTACCAGGTGATCTTTTGTTTTAATTGTTAAGTGTTTGTTTAGAAAACTAGTCGTTAGCTACACAATAAGTCAAAAAGTACAGCGAAATATCTGAAAAAAAGTAAGAGGTACCATACCAAAAAAAGTAGGCGCCGCTTCTATTACGATAATTCATCGGAACAATAAATACACAATGAGCAAAAGAGACAAAAAGAAAAACAGATTTCAAGACGTAACAGCAATATCGTTTACTAACGGTGGAACAGATTTGCTGATTAACTTTCACGGTTTCGAAAGCGAAAGTGATTTACATGAATTTACAGAGTACGTGTTTCGTAAAATTAATATGGATTATTACGGCATGGATAAACCACCGACAATACACTAATGAAAGTTACAATACCGTATTCGCCAAGAAAACAACAAGCTTTCTTGCACACAGAATTATCTAAATATCGTTATGCACATTTGCTATGCCATAGACGGTTTGGTAAAACTACACTTTGCCTAAACCATCTAATCAAGTGCGCATTAACTAATCCGAATAAGCAAGCACGTTATGCTTATATTGCTCCGACTTATAAACAAGCTAAGTCGATTGCCTGGGATTTCTTAAAATATTATACCGAGAAAATTCCTGGCACTAAATATAACGAAACAGAATTAAGGTGTGATTTTATAAACGGCTCCAGGATAACTTTATTGTCATCTGAAAATCCTGACAGTATTCGAGGAGTTGGTTTAAGTGGTGTTATTATAGATGAGACCGCTCAAGTAAGTTCATCCTTAATCGATGAGGTTATTACTCCAGCTTTGTCAGACCATAAAGGTTTTATGATTATGGTTGGTACGCCTCAATCAATGAATAATATTTTTTATGAATACTATCAAAAAGCTCAAGCGGATCCTAAATGGTTTAGTTATACGGCTAAAGCAAGTGAAACTAAAATCATTGATGACGAAGAGTTGGATAATGCTCTCGCTGTCATGGGAGAAGCAAAGTACAAGCAAGAATTTGAATGTAGTTTTGTTGGCAATGTTCCTGGCAGCATTTATAATTCAATTATTACTGAATTAGAGCAAAACAAGCGTATTACTTCAGTTCCGTATGATCCAGCGTATTTAGTTCACACTGCCTGGGATCTCGGCTTTAAAGACGATACGACAATTATCTTTTTTCAAGAAGTTGGTCATAGCATTAATATTATTGATTGCTATTCCAACAGAAACGAAGCTTTACCGCACTACATCGAATACATAAAAAATAAACCTTATGTCATTGGAACGAATTACGCTCCGCATGATATTGAAGTAACTGAGTTCAGTTCAGGAAGATCAAGAAGAGAAACAGCTTACCAATTAGGTTTTAGATTTAGAGTAGTTCCAAAAACTGCTTTAGAGGACGGTATTCATTCCGTTAAAATGTTATTGCCAAGATGCAGAATAGATTTGGATAACTGCAAAACGTTGATTGATGCACTAAGACATTATCATCGTAAATACTCTGAGAAAGAAAGAGTGTTTAATCCAAAACCAGTCCACTCATGGTCTAGCCACTTTTGCGATGCTGTAAGAGTGTTAGCTACTGGATTTGATGGACTTAAAAATTCTAACATTGCTAGACAAACAGTAGCCGACAGCAACTATAAAATTATTTAGGAAATATTATGGGATTTATAAAAAAAATGTTTGATCCTGATCCACCAGAAATGATTACACAGGTGGTAGAGGATGTTCCATCTTATGATGACGAACAAAGAGAACTCGAAGAGAGAAGAAAATTATTAGAAGCAGAAAGAAAAAGAGTAGGTAGAAGAAAAACTATTCTTACTGGTGGTCAAGGTCTGAATGATATTGAAGATGAGGACATTGATAAAAAAACTTTATTAGGAGGTTAATATGGGTGGATTTGGTGGTAGATCTAGCGGTGGTTCAGATAATGATGTTTCAGGTAATGAAGCAGTTTACAGTGGTGGACAAACATATTCCTCAAGACAAACAAAATCTGTTAATCAAAACATAGCTGATACTAACAGAGCAAACAGAGAAAGTCGTAAAGGTATTATTCAAAAAATTGCTGAAAATAGTTTAGCTGGCAGAGTAGCTAAAAAAGTTTCAGGCTCAAAGTTTGTTCAAGATACCAATTACAATAGACGAATGAAGTTTGCTAAAGATAAAGGTTTAGACACTTCTAAATTTAGTAGAGACTTTGTTTTATCAAAAGGTTTTAAAACACAATTAGACGGTTACGGTTATTCAGAGCAACCAGGCAATGTTGGTGGCGGAGGTAATGATAACCAAGGTATTCAACTAGCTAATCAATCAGGATCTATGGCATCTGATGCTCAAGCAAGTGCAGTAGCTTCAGCTCCAGCTGGACCAACAAATATTGAAATGGCTCAGGAAGATAGCGAAAAACAAAGATTATTAAGAATTAATAGAAGAGGTCGAAGAGCTACAATTTTAAACGTTCCTGAAGAAGATCTCACTTTATCTAAAAAAACATTACTAGGCTAATATGCAAAATCAAGAATACAGAGATTTATCAAAAGAATTAAAAGACAATTTATCTAAGCTACAATCTAAAAGACAAACTTGGGAAAGTCATTGGCAAGAGGTTGCTAATTATATGCTCCCAAGAAAGTCAGATATAAACGTTGAAAGAACGAGAGGTGATAAAAGAAACGTTCAAATATTCGATGGTACTGCTGTACATAGTCTTGAATTATTAGCTAGTTCCTTACATGGAATGTTGACCTCTAATGCTAATAGATGGTTTCAATTAAGATTTAAAGAAGCTGTATTAAATGACAGTGATGAAGCTAGAGAGTGGTTAGAAGATGCTACAGATAAAATGTACATCGCGTTTCAAAGATCTAACTTTCAAACCGAGATATTTGAAAATTACCATGACCTTATAGCTTTTGGTACTTCGTGTTTATTTATAGAAGAAGATAAAGACGATATAATAAATTTTTCTGCAAGACACATAAAAGAAATTTACATCACTGAAAATCAAAAAGGTTTTGTAGATACAATTTATAGAAAATTTAAACTAACTGCCAAAGCTGCTTTAGAAAGATTTGGTAAAGAAAATGTTAGTAGAGATATTCTAACTAAGTTTCAAAAAACACCGTTTGATGATGTTGAGATAGTTCACGTTGTTAAACCTAGAAATATATTTAATCCAAGAAAATTGGATAAACAGAATATGCCGTTTCAATCTATTTATATGGAATATGAAGGCGGACATATAATCTCCATTGGTGGGTTTAGAGAATTTCCATACGTCGTTCCAAGATACTTAAAAGCATCGAACGAAATCTACGGCAGATCGCCTGGCATGAACTCTTTACCTGACGTTAAAGTCTTAAATAAAATGGTGGAGGTTTCACTAAAGGCTGCGCAGAAGCAAGTAGATCCGCCTTTACTGGTTGCGGATGATGCGGTTATCTTACCGATTAGAACGTCTCCAGGATCAATCAATTATTTTAGATCAGGTTCGAGAGATACAATCCAACCTTTAAACATAGGTGCTAACAATCCACTTGGTCTAAATATGGAAGATCAAAGACGTAATGCAATATCAAGAGCGTTCCATGTTGATCAGCTGTTAATTCAAGAAAATAGAACAATGACAGCAACAGAGGTAATGCAACGTAACCAAGAGAAAATGAAAATCCTTGGACCAGTAATAGGCAGACTACAACAAGAATTATTGCAGCCATTAATTATTAGAGTGTTTAACATTATGTTAAGAAACAAACTATTTGTTGAAGCACCAGAAATTTTAGAAAATCAAGAGATCGATATTGAATATGTATCTCCAGTAGCTATCGCTCAAAAAGGTGCTGAACTAGAAAGCATTATGAGAGGATTAGAATTATTTGGTTCTATTTCTCAAATAGCTCCAGTTACAGATTACCTAGATGAAAACGGTTTAGTTAAAAAGATTATAAACGTATTAGGTTTACCAGCAAAAATTATTAAATCTGACAAAGAAGTCGAAGAACTTAGAGCTGTCCGTCAACAAGAACAAGCAGCTCAAATGCAGATGCAACAGGAAATGATGCAATCTGAACAAGCTAAAAATGCTGCTCCACTAGTGCAAGCACTAAATGGAAAACAACAACAATAAATTAAAAGACTTAATTAAACATTACAAAATAGTCTTTGGATCTGACGAAGGCAAAGCTGTCATGTCAGATTTGGAAAAACGATGTTTTTATAACGTAACGACGTTCTCTAAAGACAACACAAACGAAACTGCTTTTTTTGAAGGACAGAGATCCGTTCTCTTATTCATTAAAGCGATGATCAATAAGAAGGAGTAACTATGGATCAGACAACTGCAATAATGCAATCTGATACCCAGCAAGACGCTGCCGTATCAGATCAATCGCAACCTCAAGAAACAACAAGTGTAGATTTTCAAACACTTATTCCTGAGGAATATAGAGAAGAAAGATCTCTGCAAAACTTTCAGAATATGAATGATTTTGTAAAATCTTATTTGCACTCACAAAAATTAGTAGGTGCAGATAAAATTCCAGTGCCAAATAAAATGGCAACGGATGATGATTGGAATGAAGTATATAAAAGATTAGGTAGACCAAGTTCGCCTGATGAATATCAATACCAACTTCCTGAGCAAAACAAATTAGATGATGCAACTTTAAAAGCATTTTCTGAACAAGCTCACAAATTAGGATTACTTCCTAAACAAGCTCAAGGCATAATTGATTACTATAATGGATTAGCTCAACAATCAGAGCAATCTGCAAGTATGCAACAAGAAACAGCAAGGCTAGAAGCTGAAACTGTTTTACGTAAAGAGTATGGACCAGCTTATGACAATAAGATTAATGCTGCAAAAAATTTAGCAACCAATACTTTAGGTGCTGAGTTTTTAAGAGATACAGTATTACAAGATGGTTCAAGGTTAGGTGATAATCCTCAGGTAGTTAAAGCTTTTGCTACACTTGCTGAAAAACTAAGTGAAGATAATTTAGTTCAAGGTGATGTTGCTTCAGCGATGACTATTAAAGAGATTAACGATGAGATTTCATCATTAACTCAACCTGGATCAGCGTACTGGAATAAAACTCACATCAACCACAAAAAAGCTGTGGAGGAAGTACAAAGACTTTACCAATTAAAAGGTAATAATGTCAGATAAATTTGAACCTAACGGTGAAATTACTGACGCTGAAATTAGACTTGAATGTTTAAGATTAGCTACTGAGTTTGCACCTGAGAATGATCGTAGAGATCCATTACCAGTAGCAGACAAATACTTTGATTGGGTAAAACAAAATTCTAAGCGACAACCTGAAAAGACCGCTTCGAGTAAAGTCAAATTGCAGACTATAAATGCAAAGACGAGATCCTCATCCTGAGGAAAATCAAATCGATAATTTAAACAACTAATAATCAACATAAGGAGGACAGTAAAATGTCAACTCAAATAGATACAGCGTTCGTACAACAGTATTCGAACAACGTACAAATGCTTAGCCAGCAAAAAGGCTCTCTTTTAAGAAATAGTGTTGATACTGATACTTTACAAGCTAAGTCAGGTTTTTTTGATCAAGTAGGAGCTGTAACAGCTGTGAAACGAACAACTAGACATTCTGATACGCCTCAAATTTCGGTGCCACACGATCGTAGAAGAGTTACTATGAGTGATTATGAGTTCGCGGATCTTATCGATAATCAAGATAAGATTAGAACTCTTATCGATCCAACTTCAAGTTATGCTTTAAGTGCAGCTTACAGTCTTGGTCGCGCGCTTGATGACGAAATTATCAGCGCAATTTCAGGAACTGCATTTACTGGTGAGACAGGCAGCACATCTGTTGCTTTACCATCAGCGCAAAAGATAACTGAAGCATCAACAGGTGGTTTAACAATCGACAAACTAAGAAACGCTAAAGAAATCTTAGATAGTGGTAATGTTGATCCATCGATCCCAAGATACATTGTTGTTGGTCCAAAACAAATTTCTGATTTGTTAGGAACAACTCAAGTAACTTCATCTGACTTCAATAGTGTTAAAGCACTAGCGAACGGTGAAGTTAATTCGTTCTTAGGATTTAACTTTATAGTTTCGAACAGACTATCAATCGCATCTTCTAAAAGACTTTGCCTAGTTTACGCTATGGACGGAGTTAAATTAGCAGTTGGTCAAGATCTGATGACAAGAATAGACGAGAGAAGTGACAAAGGTTACGCAACTCAAGTTTATGTTTGTATGTCAGCTGGTGCTACGCGTATGGAAGAAAGCAAAGTAGTAACAATCGAAGCTCACGAAGCGTAATAGGAGGATATAATTATGGCAAGTGTTAAAGGTTCAAATTTTACTAATGCTACAGCTGATCCAGTTATTAAAACTGAAAGCAGCGCGTGGACTGGTAAAATAAGAGTACAATACGACAGCTATGAGGCTTCTTCTTTAGCTTCAGGCTCGGACATATCAGTCGCGAGATTACCAAAAGGTGCTAAAATTTTTGATGTAGTAATACATCACGACGCTTTAGGATCAGGTGTAACTCTTGCGGTAGGTGATGGTGACGACGCTGACAGATTAATTACAGCAACAGCAGCTGCTACAGCTGGTAAAGTTGTAATGTCAGAGGACGGCGCTATCGATGGTTTCGCTTACGAAACTACTGCAGAAACTGATATTTTAATTACTACAGGCGGTGGTACTGCTACTGGAACTATCAAAGTTGCAGTGATGTACACAGTTGAGTAATTAATCATCATATTTAGCTTGGCGGTTAAAGCAATCGCCAGGCTAACAAATTTTAATGAAATATATAATCATATTATATTTGTGTTCCTTCAATGGACCACAACCAGAATGTTTACTTGGACAAGTACAAAAAGCAGAATTTAATACTTACAGTGAATGTATTTTAGAAGGATATTCTTTATCAAGACAATCCTTATCAAAATTAAATAAAGACGAAATTAACGATTTAAAATTAGCAATAAGATTTCATTGCAAAGAAATTAAAGTGGAGAAAATATAAATGGCATCAGTTGTAGATTTGTGTAACTCAGCATTAAATTTGTTGGGAGCCAGCACCATCAGTGCATTAACAGATGATACTAAAAACGCTCGTCTATGTAATCAAAGATACGAGCCAGTAAGAAATAGAATTTTTAGATCACATCCTTGGAACTGTTTAATTAAAAGAGTTCAATTAGCTCAAGACAGTGCAGCTCCAGTAATAGAATTTAGTTATCAATATACCTTACCGTCAGATTGTTTAAGAGTTTTAAAGATACACAATGGAACAACAGACAGTATTCAATCGGATCTTGAATATAAAGTTGAAGGTAGAAAAATTAAAACTAATGAAGGAACAATTTATTTAGTTTATGTAGCTGTAGATACGGATCCAAATAATTACGATACTTATTTAGCTGAAGCTATCTCACATCAACTCGCTGCAGATCTTGCTTATGCAATTACTAACAATGCAACGTTAGCTAATAATTATATGGCTAGAGCTGATGAGCGATTAAGAGAAGCTAGATTTATAGATGCTACAGAGAACTCAGTTGATACGATTGAGGCTAATGAATTTACGGATGCTCGACTGTAAAAAAAATGGCGACCGAGCCGTCAAACTCAATCGCCATTTATTGCTGTTACTAGTGTTTTCGTTAATGATCTTTAAGTTCGTTTAACCTCCAAAGTTTGACCTAAAGACCAACTCAACAATAAATTTTTAAAATAACTTTTCAAATTTTATGCCTAGAACAACTCTTGCTTTAACCTCTTTTGTAAGTGGTGAATTTTCTGCTAAATTAGACGGTAGAACTGATTTTGCTAAATACCAAACAAGTTGTAAAACTTTAGAAAATTTTTTAATTCATCCTCAAGGTGCAGCAACTAGACGTGTTGGAACACAATTTATATCTGAAATAAAAGATAGCACTAAGAAAACAAGATTAATTCCTTTTGAGTTTTCTACAACGCAAACTTATATTTTAGAATTTGGTAATCAATATATTCGTTTTTATAAAGATAAAGGTCAGATCCTTTCAGGTGGATCAGCTTATGAAATTAGTTCACCTTATTTAGAAGCTGAATTATTTGATATTAAATTTGCACAGAGTGCAGATGTTATGTACATCGTGCATCCAAATCACGAAACTAGTAAGCTGAGTAGAACTGGACATACATCTTGGACATTAACTGAAGTTGATTTTGTAGATGGTCCTTATTTAGCATTAAATACGACATCGACAACGATGACACCATCGGCAACGACTGGAACTGGAATTACTATAACTGCTAGCGCAAATACATTTGTATCAACTGATGTTGGAAGATTAATTAATTTTTCAAACGGTTATGCAAAGATTACTGCTTATGCTTCAGCAACTTCTGTTACTGCAGATGTTAAAGATGATTTTGATACAACATCAGCTAATACCGATTGGAAGCTTGGTGCATTTTCAGATACTACTGGACATCCAAGTTGCGTATCATTTTTTGAACAACGATTAGTTTTTGCTGGAACTTCATCAGAGCCACAAACTTTATATTTTTCTAAATCAGGTGATTACGAAAATATGACTGCTGGAACTAATGCAGATGATGCTATGGTTTATACAATCGCATCAAACCAAGTAAACGTAATAAGATTTTTAAAAACTCAAAGAACTTTAATTGTTGGAACAGTAGGTGGTGAGTTTACAGTTTCAGCTGATGGTACAGATGCAGCAGTAACACCAACTAACATTACAATTAAAAGACAAAGTTCTTATGGTTCAGCAAATGTAGATGCGATACCAGCTGGTAATGCCACTTTATTTCTACAAAGAGCTAAAAGAAAAATAAGAGAATTAAGTTACAATTTTGATGTAGATGGGTACCAAGCCGCTGATCTTACCATATTGAATGATGTAGTTACTAAAACTGGTATTAATGAAATGACTTATCAGCAATCACCAGACAGTATTTTATGGTGTGTTCGTGATGATGGAGTTTTAGCGGGTTTAACATATTTAAGAGGTGAAGAGGTTATTGCCTGGCATAGACATATTTTAGGTGGTTCTTTTGGTGATGGTAATGCTGTTGTTGAAAGTGTTGCTAGTATATCAGGTGAATTAAATGAAGATGAACTTTGGGTTATTGTTAAAAGAACAATTAATGGTGCTACTAAAAGATATGTAGAATGTTTTGCTCAATTTGATTTTGACGAAACTACACCAACAGATTTTAGATTTTTAGATAGTCATTTGACTTATAGCGGCTCCGCTACCACAACATTATCAGGATTAGGTCACTTAGAAGGTCAAACCGTTTCTATCCTAGCGGATGGTGCAACACATCCAAATAAAGTTGTATCGAGTGGATCTATCACGTTAGATCGTCAAACTGAAAAAGCAGTAGTTGGTTTATCGTACGACAGCGTGCTGCAAACGATGAGAATAGAAGGCGGAGCTGCCGAAGGAACTTCTCAAGGTAAAACAAAAAGAATTTCAAAAGTAGTTTTAAGACTATTTGAAACCGTAGGTGTTAAAGTAGGACCAAGCTTAGATAATTTAGAAGCAATACCATTTAGAACATCATCAGATCCAATGGACACTCCAGTATCAACATTTATTGCTGGAGATAAAGAAATTGAATTTAACGATGATTTTAATTCTGATGGATTTATTTTTATAAAACAAGACCAAGCATTGCCTTGCTCTATTCTAGCAATTTATCCAACTTTAGTTACTAGCGATGGATAAGAATATTAAGTTATTTAAAAAAGAAGATGCAGATTTAATTATAGCTGAAGGTCTTAACGATAAGTTAATGGAAATAGACGCAAGCTTTGAAGATAATCGAATTTGTAATTATTCAAAACCTGGACAAGCATTTACATATTTTTTAAATGGTAAACCAGTGTTTGCGTGTGGCATTGTTCAATTATGGGATGGTGTTGCTGAGGCGTGGGTGTTAGCTGGTAAAAATGTTTTTGATATAAAAATATTAGCAGCAAAAACAATTAAACAATTACAAGATCAAACTTGTAAGAAATATAAAATCAAAAGATTACAAACTTCAGTTAAAGCAAATTTTGAAAGAGGTTTAAGATTTGCTACCTGGTGTGGTTTTGAAGTCGAAGGATTAAAAAGAAAATACGGACCAGATGGTACGGATTATTATCAATTAGGAATTATTTATTAATATGAGTTGGGTTGGAAATATAGCAGCAGCAGTTGGTGCAATACAGTTAGGTAAGTACAATAAAAAATTGTATGACACGCAAGCAGCAATCAATAGAGAAAATGAGAGAATAAAACAAAAAACTTATGAGAACATTGATAAACCTAGGTTGCTTGCACAACAAGAAAGAGAGTATTCAGAGTTTTTTGTAAGCTTACTTAAATCAGGCGCTGAGTTCAAATTAGGCGATAGTACGTTTTATGCTGCTCAAGCAATGAAAGTAGAACAAGCAACTGATCTAGCTATAGCAGATTACAATAGATCCGTTGATAGTATCGCAAGTGAAAATCAGTCTTTATTATTAGAAGGTCAAGGCGAAGCTGCACTATTACAAGGCAAAGTTGCTGCTACTGGTGAACTAGCGAAAGCAGCTGCTGGTTATAAAAAATCTAAGGAAGCATAATGGCTACATTTAAAATTACACCGTCTAAACTAAGAGTAAATACACCGCAAACTCCAAACATTAGTAGTGGAGCAATACCAATTA
>Ga0129351_1000472_pt1 | contig 14971 bp, 26 predicted proteins | sample CPBDNA_8_FD_94423 | JGI IMG/M metagenome (GOLD analysis project Ga0129351, IMG submission 94423) | Freshwater to marine salinity gradient microbial communities from Chesapeake Bay, USA - CPBay_Sum_27_0.2_DNA | ecosystem: Environmental > Aquatic > Marine > Coastal | place: USA: Chesapeake Bay... | reverse complement strand
GAATTTCGGCCCGCCCTCACGCATACGGCTGACAGCCGCCGTGACGATGCGAAAGTAAGCGCCAGCAAACGGGGTGCCGTACTGGCTGGTTTCAAGGTTCAACTGGATCGCCATAAGCGTTTCTCCATTTTTTGACCTGCGAGTACAGGTAGGTGGGATGTACGTTAAACAGAGCCGCAACGGCCTGCATCTTTTTGCCGGAGTCTAAGAGGTCCAAGATTGCCTGCTGGTCGCAAACCTTTATCTTACACCGAGGATTTGCGTCGCCCAAATACCTTCCGGTCATCGCTTTTGACTGCTTGGCCACGACGTCAGCCCTTCCGCCAGCGTGCCTACCTCGCCGCACCATATCCATCACATTGTCTTTCTTGTCTCCAAGATAGAGATGGTCGGGGTTTACACAGCAGCGAATGTCGCAGTGATGATTGATCTGCTTTCCGTCTGGGATTTCAGAGCCAGTAGAAAGCACAAAGGAAACCCTGTGAGAACGGTCAGAGCGGCCTTTGTAATACATTCTGCCGTAGCCGAGGGCATCAACACATCTCGTCCAGATCATGCAGCCACTCTCAGAGATTTGAACTGCGTAAGGTTCTATTTTTTCCGCAAAAGAGGCCATCAGTACGTGACTTCGCTAGTATGAATTGAAGCCACGACGCGGATGTTCGTAGCCGCTGCGCCTGTGAACTCGATTTTGAGCCCACCGTTGGTTGTGTCTGCGCTCAGGGCCAAGCCCCAAGAGGGGGTGTTGTCGATGACAGTCGTGGCGCTGTTCACCAGCACTGTCGTACCTGCGCTGCCCTCACGCCGGATCAAGCCCTCGATCTTCCATGCCGCGCAGTCTGTGCCTGCCGATGCTTGCTCACGCGCTACGATGGTGCCGTGGAAGGCGTAAGCAGAGTTGTTGGGGAGGATGATTTGGTTGGTGGTGGATGCGGCAGTGTTGGTGGTTGTTAGGGCCTCTGGTGTGGCGTCTGTAGTGTCAGACATAAGGTGAAACAGACCACAGAGGGCAGAGCCTGTTACGTTTGCTATTCGCCCTGCGGAATAAGCGAACTTTCCTTGCACATTAGAAACCGCATAAGTCCCCAAGGCAAAACTAGCGTATTCACTTGCTGTAGCCGCCCTACCGATTGCATAAGAAAGAGCGCCAGATGCTGTTGTATCGTATCCTATAGCATAAGAAAAAGTCTGAGTAGCTTCCGCTAAATCTCCGATAGCAACTGAATCAGTGCCAGAAGATATAGATTGATTGCCTATAGAAGTTGTTGCTATTCCACTTGATTTAGCCAAGCTCCCCATCGCCACCGAGTTAGCCCCAGTAGCGCCATAGCTTGAGGTGTTGTTGGCGATGGCTGCGGCGAAGGCATCAGCCCCACTTGTATAACTGTTTCCAATAGCAACATTGTAATTGTTGACAGCAGTCGTCGCACCTTTCCCGAATGCCGCACCCCCAAAGTTGGAAGCTGTGGCAAGATAACCAACCGCAACCGAGTATGTTGCTTTGGCACCATAAGTGGTGCTGTTGTCTCCGATTCCCGCCGCAAAACTACTAGTTCCAGATGCCCTTGCGTCACCTATTGCGACCGATTGAGTTCCAGAAGCAACAGATTGAAAACCAAATGCGGATGCGCTTGTAGTGGTGGCGGATGATTCACGTCCAATAGCGACAGAATAAGAGCCTGTAGCACTTGGGGGGACAACGGTGTTATTATCCCAAACTCCCTCTGCATAATTAAAGGGAATATCCTCAGCCGCAGCCGACACATAAACCACCGCGCTGCCCGAAAGGTTCAGAGCAGCGTCAGAATTGGAACTCTCGTCAACCGTGCGAGACAGCGTAGTACCAGACGCCGTGTAGGTGCCTGTGCCGATCTCCCAGTCCGTGCCATCCTCGATGACGTAACGCACCACGTCGCCATCAGTGACGCCCGCGTCAGCGAACGTCTGATAGCCGCTTTCGGCGGCACCGAGAGTGATCGTCCCGGTGCCGGTTGTGGCCGTCGCTACCTTGGCGCGGTTGACGAGCGTAACCATTAGGCCACCGTGAAGGTGAAGATACCGTTCGCGTTCCAGACAACTTTGAAGTCGGTGCCGTCACCAGCCGACTGCGTGCCATCAAAGTCGATGAAGGCAATCGGCGGATCGTTGGTGTCCGTGTCGTTGTAGATGATGCCATAGGCCGCATCAATCGAGCCGCCCGAAGCAGTCCAGGTCACGTCATCAGCGTCGAACTTCGCGTCGTTCGTCGTGACAGTCGTCACAGCCACGTTGGCAAGCGTCTGTCCGCCAGCGGTGTAGCCCGTGCCGGTTGTCGCCTCGGTGCCCGTCACGCCAGCCAGCGTCGTGTCCGCTGCCGTAAACGTCGCCGTTGCATACAACTTCAGTTTGTAGGTATCGCCGGCGGCATTCGAGCCGTCTGCAAACAGTTTTGCCGTATGGTCATACAGCGAGATAGTAACGGCCATTAGTCAGCCTCCTTGTTCATGTGTTCACGGATGACCAATCGCTGATCGGCCTTGCTCACTTTATACGGTGCACCAATCTTGTCCGCAATTCGACGCAGTTCTTTCATGTCGTCAATCGCGTCAAGATTATCCTCAACAACAATCTGCGGCTCAAATGATACCTTATCCTTAACGGCAATTTCAGGCTCAATTACCACAGGTTCGGGTGCTTTCTTATCGCTTTCGGTATCGTGCTTGATCCAACCTGCCTCAAACATCTGCTTTGCACGGCGCTGACTGACAGCCATGCGCCGCCAATCAAATACATCTCCAACCTTGAACCCATGCCCATTGGCGATAAAAGCACGTCGCGCATATGTCGGCTTGCTTGCGTCAAACTCTCTAAATACCAGTCGGGCCATTACTAAACTCCATATTTTGTTTGCCATAACCATACACAAAGAAAAAGGGCGGCACAATCGCACCGCCCTTTCCATTCTTTTGTACCAACCGTTTAGGCTACGATGGTATCCCAGAAGAAGCCCAAGTCAGCAGACACCAGCTTCATGTCGTAGGCCATCTGGGCCTCAACACGGGTGCTTTCCAGCGGGTCCATATAGAAACGCTTCGTGGCGATGCCGAAAGCGTTCGTCTGGCCCATGAAGCCGCTCCACGAGAAGGTGTAGCCGCCCGTCGGCGTCATCAGGCCCGGAGCCGGTGCTGCATAGGTGAGCAGCGCCTTCTTGCCGCCGATGAACGAGTGCGAGTTGGTTGCGCCCTGAGCAGCGGTGTTCTCGATTGCGCGAGAAACAACGATGCGGTCAAGGCCGAACAGAGCAGCAAGCGTGCGCTCGTTGACCATCGCCGGCGACTCCGTGGTGGAGGTCGCGTACTTCACACGGTCAACGATGTCCGGGTGGTCCACAAGAGCGTCCATAACCTTCTGGCCAACAACCAGAGTGTTCGGCATGAAGCCGGTGCTCTCAAGGATGGTGGACTTCGCGTCACGGATGTCACCAATCGGATCGCCCGACGTGCCGTCCGACCACTGGATGGTTTCGTTCGCGCTAGGCGAAGACGCAACACCGTCGTAGTCGTTGGTCCAGACACTGCCCGAGAAGAAGGACGTAACCCAATCCTTCTCACGCTTGATGAGCATCTTGTGCATCACCAGTTCAGCAGCCGCACGCTCAACGTCGACGGCAGCGTCCGCGTTGGCGCGAACCTGGTCCGGTACGTCCTGATGGAACGCATAGACGTTGGCGAAGTAGGTCGGCGTGTTGTCCAGTTCGTAACCAGCGCCAGCCGATTCAGTGCCCGGAGCACGCTTCTGTGCTTCGTCGCGGTTGAACGAACCACGGTCAAAGATGAAGTAGCGGTCCGACTGCTTCGACACCGGAACGTTCGGGAAGACCCGACCGGCCACAAAGTTGTTGGCGTTCTGAAGGAACGCAACCGAGATGTTGGTCAGCGCACTGTCAACGTGGACCGCGCTATTGGTAGGTTGTGCCATTTATCTGTCTCCTTCAGACTTAGGCAGCAGCGTTACGCGGCTGGAAGATGATGGAGATGACTTCACCGTCAGCACCCGTCTCAAGAGCGGTACCAAGGATCACATCACCAGTTGCGGCGGGAACAGCATTTCCACTAGCGTCCGACGCGATGTCGTCACCAGCAGTCACGCCAGCAGTTCCGCACTCGACGCGGGTAAGTCCACCGATGCAGACTTCAGCAGCGCGGCCCTGTGCCGCAGGATCATTCAGCAGAACGCCGATTGCGGCAGCACCGTCGCCAGTCGGGTCAATCTGACCGTCGGACGACATGCTGACGAAGAAGAACTGCTTCGTAGCGTAGTTGGCACCGGCTTCAAGGGTGACAACGTGTTGAGCATTATTAAAGGCCATTTGTGCCCCTCCTTTTAGCCTTCGGCGCGAGCAGCGAGCATCAGTTCGCGGCCCTCACCGAATCTGGTGACTTCGGCATACGCCGACTCGAACGGAACCTTGTGGGCTTCCGCATATTCGTCCGCCATCTTGTTCAGGCGGTAGTTGGCCGACGATTCGTCGTCCATCGGGTTGTTCCCGATTTCTTCCATTGCCTTTGCGATGGCAGCGTCAGCGGCTTTCAGCGACTTCAGAACTTCTTCGTCACCGCCGATGGCTTCCAGCAACTTGCCCTTGGCAAGGTCAGTGCCAGCCAGGTGAGGCAGAGTCTCGGCGCCACGCTTGGCGAGTTCGACTTCGGCTTCCTTGGCCTTCATCTTGGCGACTTCTTCGGCTTGAGCCTCAAGCGCCTTCAGAACAGCAGCAGGGACAGCCGACTTCTCGACTTTCTCGCCACCGACTTCGATGAACTCAGGATCGGCACGCTTGGCCAGCTTGCCTTCCTCGATGTCAAAGCCCGCCTCATCAGTAGCCTTCTCCAGTTCCGCTTTCGCGGCTTCAGCAGCCTCGGCCCGCTTGGTCAGGTCAGCAACCTGTCCCTCAAGGGCTTCCAGCTTCTCAGCGAGTTCTTGAGGGTCCATGTTGGGGCCTCCTTTCTGTGTTTTCTCGCCCATGCACATTTTCATGGCGTCCTCTTTCGAGTAGCCCTTGTCCATGTACTCTTTCATCTTCGCCTTCATGGCGTCAGACATATCGTCTTCGTTCATGCTATCTCCGTCGCGTTTGTAGAGAACGATTTTGGCGCTCTTGTTGGCCGGCGCATCAACGGCGCTGACTTCATCAAGGCGGATGTTCATCAGGTTACGAGGCATCGGCTTTCCCTCCAATCGAGAACCCGGCGTATTCGCCTGATTTGATTTTGCTCCACGCATCATCGTCGTGGATCTTCATTCCGATAATCCAGCCCTCAAGGTCACTCTCAATTCCAAGGGCTTTGGCCAATTCAGCAGTCAGCGGAAGCGAATGAATTACTTCGCCAATTCCATCGCCGTCGTGCATTGCTTTGGCCATGCGAACATCTTCCATGAAGTCGTTCGCCATTTTTTCCATTTCAGCGGTGGAAATAATGTCGCCCTGAGTGTCAATTACAGGCTCACCGTCTTCAGTGACAACAGACGCCCATCCGTAGACGATGCGCTGTTCGTCGTCTACTTTGAGGAACTTGGTTTCCTCGAAGGATTTATGAATTGCCTTTTCAGCCATAACAGTTTCAATAATCGCGGATATGGCACGCTCAAGCAACCCCTGCCCATTTTCGTCCGCATCCTCGGATTCAATGCCCGCCATTTCGGCAATTCGCTCAAGATATTCTTCGTGATCCTCGCCCGGCATGTAAACGGCTTGGCCGTTTCTGTCGTGGACGTGAATTTCACCCTCAAGGCCCAATTCCATTGAGCGTGAACGCGCTTCATCGGGCATGGTGAACGTGTCGTCGTCAATCTGGCGTTTCTTGAGGCGGTCCATCACTGAGTTGGCCCAATTCACGCCGCTGGTGCCGCCCCACCCAAGCCACGCCACATAGCCTCTGTCCTTCCAGGGCGTGTCCTTGTACTTCGGATCAACCTCTGCGTTCTTGCGATGCCGTGCGAATGCCGACATGCGAGCAACAGTCTCACGGCTCAGGTTCTCACCAGACGCAAGTTGATTGGCGCGTGTCCAGCCCACCTGCGTCATGCCCTTCACCTCGTCGCCATACTTCTCTTTCCAGCGCAGGACGCGACGGGCATTGTTACGCGCCGCAGCAGGCGCACGGTACGTCTCGGCCTTGTCCCACTCGGCAGACGGCACATGCACAGCGGACGGCGACGGCTGCGACTTCTTGATCTTGTCGTGAATGTCCTTGTCGTGCTCGATTTTCTTGGAGCCACGCGCAGCGGAGAGGAAACTGTTTACGCGGGCCATTGCCCATTGCTCAGGAGAGTTGACGTTCGGCCTGACGCTCTGCGGGTTCGTGCGGTAGGCCCCAACGCCCCTGTCATACACGTCCTGCAACATGCCTATCGAAATTTTTCCATGCTTGGCAGAATACTTCTCGTTCCACTCGTCCAGTTTGTTCTGGAGCGCGGTTCTGGAGGATTTCTCCACCCGCGTCCACTTACCGCCTGGCCCCTTCTTGTAGCCAGCACCTTCAAGCGCAGCCCATGCCGACGCGAAGGCTACGGACTCCGGCTTGCCGGAAGCCATTTGACTGTTGAAGACATTGCGAAAGAGTTCCTGCCCATGAGCGGCGGGTATCAAGGCGCGGAGCCGTGCGGGGAGTTGGCGATAAGGCATAGTCCACCCAAAACAAAAAAGCGTCGTGGCAGGTATACCACGACGCTACTTGTCTTTTCAAAGGTGGGTGTTTGGGTGCCGCGACATGCAGTCAAAAAGACGGAATAGAGTGATACTTCGAAGTCTCAGCCATTCCCAATACGACACGCATACCTCCCGGTTGGTTGGCAGGTTCAGTATGCCAAAAAAAGAGAGGCGATGCAAAGCACCGCCTCTGAGTTAGCCCGGCGTTCAAGACGCTCTGTTGGGCTTATATGGCGCTCTTGGCGCTCTGATCCCTCTGTCCCATAAACCAACCGATTCGTCAAGCGTTTTCTATGTACCCAAAGAAGCCAGCCGTGATAGTCGTCGCCTTGTCCCACGTCGCCCTGAACCCAACCCACTCTCCCGCAGGGATTGGGAACGGGCCGAAATTCGGGAACGTCGCAGAACTGTCCTGAATGCTCACAGCAGCGACAGGGTGCAGGTATCCGTCGTCAGCAAAACTGTCACCGTTGATGAATGACGTGACAAGGCTGATAGTAACACGGCTATCCGACGAGCCAGACGCAGAACCTGCGTAAACACCCGTCAGCATCAGTCGCTTGTTCGCCGGCACGCGGATCATTGACGTGTGGAACTGAATGTCACCAGCCGTCATGCGCCCATACGTCACAGCGCCGCTCGTCATGGTAATCGTGCCCACAACAGGCCCGTTTCTGGAGTAGGCGTTGTTCAGTGCGCGTATGTCCGTTGCCGATGTTGTAACCGGCGTCAGGCCGTCCAAAGTCACTGTTTCGTAACGCTGATTCAGGTTTCCGTCCAGATAGTTCAGCACAATCTCGCCGGTATCGCTTGCCGATGTTGAGACGATGGTAAGTTGGACATTATCAGGCACAGTCAGCGTGTTCGGCATACCTGTCTGCCAGACGATGCTCGTGCCTGAACCAGTCACAACCTTTTCGCCAAACGTGCTGTACGGAGCAGAGCCGGGCACGTTGCCACGCGATATGTCAGCGTCGTTATTCGTGCGCCACAGCCGCTCTGGCCAGCCGGATTTCTGGAAGGAGTAGGTCATGCGGCTTCTATCCTGTCCTTGGCGATGTTGAAGTAGGTTTCATCAAGTTCAATCCCGATGAAGTTACGGTTGAGGTTCTTGGCCGCCACGCCGGTGGTTCCACTGCCCATGAATGGGTCTAAGATGGTGTTTTTCTCGTCAGAATTGTTCCCGATGAACTGCTCAAGCAACGCAATCGGCTTTTCAGTTGGATGAACCATCCTTGCGCCTGATACCTTGTCGGCCATAATTACATCTGGCGTTCTTCCACTTCTGAACAGAGGACGTCCTTTGTGCATATATAGAACAAACTCATGCTTGGGTGCATATGCTCCTTTCAGGTCGCCGCTACCGTGATTGTTTTTCACCCAAACGATGACGTTCTTCAGCTTGAACTTGCGCTCGAAAGCTGCCTTAAACACATCAACTTTGTGCCAACTGCAAAAGACATAAGCGGCACTGTCGTTTCGCATAACTCGATAACACTCGGTTACAAAGTCATCCAGCCAAGACAAGCCGTCGTCGTTACTTATTTTGGCGAACTTTTCTGTGGCCGTTCTCCGGTTTGATTGATAGTCCATCCCATACGGCGGGTCAGTCAAAACCATATCGACAGAACCGTCGGGAATGGTTTTCATCAGTTCCAAGCAATCGCCTTGCATCAGTTTCATCGGCTCATCTCCATGTGATTCGGGCCTTCACCCTATCACACTTCGTCTTGGCCGTCAGCAACATTCTCACCCGACAAAGCCTCAGCGTTGGGCCTCGGCCTGTTGGGATCACCTTCAGGCAAGCCCGCAACGTCGCGCAAGTGCTTCTCAAGTCCCTCGTCAGGGAACAGGTCCGCGCCGCTCAGGGTGATGCGCTGGATGAACTGGCCAAGTTCCTCAAGGTCAGTCGGCGCCACACGGCCAGGAACCATCTTCGGCATGTCAGCCTCGTCAAATCCGTTCACAGCCCACATGCGCGGCAGCAGGCGGCGGTTCAGCACACCAGCAATAACGCCAAGGTAGCCTTCCAGAGCCTTCAGGAACAGGTCAGCCTTGCTCTTGGACAGCGCGAAGCTGCCCCTGTCCGACGCGCCAAGCATGATGAAGTCTGCCATGACGGAACGCGCAATCTCCTGCTGATACCGCAGGATGACTTTGCCCGTATCAATGTCGCGCGTCCCTTTTGACGCAATCAAGTCAAATTCGACCATCTTGGCGTTCGACAGTTTGCCGTCTTCGTCGGTATATCTGTCAGACGGCAGGATGATATAGCCCTGCTCGTTTCGTTTCACATCGCGGGCTATTCGCTTCAACTGATTGATGAACGCCTTCTGCGAATCCGTCGCATTTGACGACAGGTACTCAGACGGTACCGACACAATCGGCAGGCCGTTCAACTCGCGCTCGATGCCAACCCCTTCAAAATACTTGATTTCATTCTGCGCACGCCATGCCGTGAACGCCGAACGCAACACCGAACGCCCGCTTGGCTCGTTATTGATGGCCGTCGTGCGGAAGTGCAGCAGTTTCTGGTATGGCAGATACACGTTTCGTTGCGCCGCGATCTGCCACACGCCAAGGATGTTGCCCTTGGGGTCCACGTTAAAGCGATCCACAGTCCATTGTGCCCGTGGCGCCAGTTTCTTCAGCGTGATGGTGCCGTCTGCCTTGCGCTTCATCACTATTTCAAACAGGCTGAACCCGTAGGGCAGGAACGACAGCACGTCGGAGATAAATTCCTCCCACGTCGCGCCTTCCATGTTGTATAGCATGTCCTCAACGAACTCTCGGGCCTGCTCAGAGCCGCCTTCCGTGCGCCACGTCACGTTGCGAATCATCATGTCCATCGCGACAAGAATGGCCCCGATTATGGGGTCGTTCTCGCGCATTTCACGGTACTTCTTGATGCCCTGCGTGCCGCGCAGTTGGACTATAAATTCGTCCTGACGGAGTCCGTAAGACGGGTCGTAGTCCGACGCAACTCCGAGTTCGTTGAATTTGCCAACCATGTTCTACCTCATAGGCGTTTGGGCCTTACCATAAGCCATTGTTACTGGCTATGCTAGTTTCGCCCAATTGTCCTGCCGCTCGCCAACAACCGTCAGCAACGGCTTCTTGCGTTCCTTCTTCCGCGTCAGGCTCGCCAACGCGTTGAACGCCGACGCAGCAGCGTCAACCTGATCCTTGAATTTGCCTTTAGGGAAGAACCGCAATTCGTCCAGCAGCGGCCTTGTCCACGTTCTGTTCAACACGCACACGCGCCCTATGTCCACCTGCGTTGCCAATGGCGCGGCCCGCGTTTCCTTTGCTCCAGACTGCAACTCGGCCTTCGCCGTGTAGCCCGTCAGCGCCGCTATCATGTCCTCCACCAGCGCCTTGCCAGCCTGTCCAGGGTCTTGCGGCAGGACAATCTTCGTCGGCACACCGTCTTCCTCAGCCGTGTCCAGAATGAGTTGACGCACACCACCCGCGCCCAACTGCTTGCGCCGCACATCCGCGATGTAGAACTTGTCGCTCTCCTGCCCGTAAAGCATCTGCAAGCCAACCGTGAACGCGCCGGCACCCTCACTCGCCGCCAAGTCCCATGCCCGCACAGCGATGAACGGCTCATCCGGCAGTTCGTCAAGCACCTTGATGTTATCGACGTTAATCAACCCGCCTTTGCGCGGCACGGGGGTTTGTTGCAGTTGCGCAGCCGACGCATACGGCCCCATCGCCTTCTTCAGCCGCTCTATTGCGTCCTTGCTGAATCGCTCTGGCCACATCAACTCCCCGTCCTGACTGCGCGGGTCCGTCCAGCCTATGCTGGTTGTCTTACGCATGGACTCATCCCACTCCATCGGGATGTTCAAATGCTCGTAACCAAGGTCAATGGCCGCTGCATACACATCTTCCTCGTGAATGCGCTGCCCCACAACCACAATCGGGCTATTGTCCAAGTCGTTCACGCGCGTCTGGAACGTCTCAAGGAACCATTGCACGGCTTCCGAACGCTTGGCATCGGACTCACCCTCACTGGAGTTGTGTGCATCGTCCAAAATCAGGAAGTCACCACGAAAACCCGTTGTTGCACCGCCAACCGATATGGCTCGCAGCCCGCCCATGCTCGTATTGTCAAAGTTTACCTTGGCACCTTGCTCCGAACTGATACTTACCCCGAAGTTTTTCTGGTACCATTCGGTTTGCAGGATTGTTCGCGCATAATAATTGTCTCTTTCTGCCAGATTGAGCGCATATGACGCTCCAATCACACGCGCCCACGGCTTATGTGTCCAGATGTATAAGGGCAGCATCACCCTTGACAGCCTCGATTTGGACGCGCCAGGCGGAATGTTGATTACCAACCTCTTGATGTCGCCTCGTATCACCGCCTCAAGATGTTCACAGATAGCCTCAAGCGCCCAACCCTGCTTCATCGCAACGCCCGGCTCCAGTATCGGCCAAGCCTGCCGGGTGAACTCCAGCAGGCTACGCTTCGCCAGTTCAGCCCGGATCTTCTCTAACGCCTCCGGGCCGTACTGCGCTATCTGTTCAGGGGTTAGTTGCACTCCCGCACCTTCGTCAAAAACATGCCTTTGTCCATCATACCACCCAGATACGCATCCTGCACCGCTTCCGGCTCAAGCCCGTTCATCTGGCAGACAAACTCGAAATCACGTCCAGCGCGTCTGAACCATTCATGAGCTTCGCGGCGGGCAGTGACCTTCTCACGCTCCGTTCCATCAAGAAACAAGTCCTCAATAGCGCGGCGCATCACGGCCCGCCACAAATCTCTCTCAGCCGCCATAATACTCAAGGATGCTTTTCATCTCTCGATACGTCGCCGCATGATCCAGAATGTTCTGGATATGCACCTCACCGCCATGCATGGCATACCGCTCCGCCTCGCCTTTCAGCAACGCAATCTGCATCTCCATCTGCTCACGCAGCCCCGCAATCACGAAACCGTCCAGCGCGTCACTGTCAATCTCAATCTTCGCCATCGCCCCATGCCTCCCTTACCAGCCGCGCAACGTACTCGCGGTCCACGTCAAACAATTCCGCTATCTCGCCTATAGTCGCACCTTCCGCGTGTACGTCAAGTAGCGCCAAGTCCCGCTCGTCCAGTTCTCGCTCCGTCATCCCACCAACCCCGCAACAATCAGCAGCACGACGAACAGAATGCTCGGAATGGACCACCACGCCGGCAGTTCAGTGTAGAACCATAGCCATAATCTGTTCAGCATCACACCACCTTCTTCGCACAATACCGCAACCTGTACGGCCCGACACGGCGTTGGTACAACACCACAAGCCCGCGCTCCATTGCGTCCCACGCAGCCTGCGCAACAGGTATGCGCCTGTCCACGTCAGGCTCAACGCAGTAAAACCCCTCATGATACACAATCTCATCACCATGTTGCGCATTCGTCAGCGCCTGGCGGAACCCCATTGGCGTCATTGGCTGTCTCCTTTCAGTTCTGCGAGGGTGGCCTCAACGTGGTTTCCAATCTCGCACCAGTCTGAGTTCATGTTGCAGACATCATCATGGTCGTAGTTTGACGGGTTGATCTCCCATGAAATTTTTCCGTCAACAAATTCCAAAGCCTCCACCGCTTTCTCCAGTTTGGCCTCTGCCGCTAACTGCGCCTGATACGCCTCTGCGGCCTGCCCTGCTGCGACCAGATAGTCCAACGCCATGTTGCGCAGTTCGACCTCCACCAACTCCCGGTGCGCGTGCCGGGCTTCGGCGTTCGCGCGTTGCTCAAGTTCTGTCAGCATCTGTCTCTCCTTTCAGTTCTGCGAGGGTTACGGCTGCGCCACGGATGTAGTGTGAGGGATGGCGGTATCCTGTTCGGTCGTCACGCATCTGCTCAAGACGCCACACCGCCTTCGCCAGCTTGTCATTAGCCTCACTCATGACAACGTGCATCTCGCTGTAGGTGTTGTTCGCCTCAGCCAACTTGAAGGCATAGTCATCCCGCTCGGCCTCAAGTTCCTCGATGCGGTCGGCGCGGACGTACTCAACATCAATGTTGACAGAATGGCCGGGTCGGGCGGCGAGGAATACTCCGTTTTCGTCCTCACTCGTCGGGTCTATACATATCCTCTCTGGTGCTTCACTCATTTGTCTGTCTCCTTCAGGGCTGCGCGGGCTACGTCGCGAAGAACTTCAATCCTCATGTCAGGCGTCATTCCGTGTGGGGCAGGGGTGGCAATGTCTTTCATCGCCTCCCGCAGCCGCGCGTTCTCGGCCTCCAGTTCTTCGATGCGGTTTCTCTGTATTTCGTCACGGGCAAAACCGTTCATTTTCGCGGCAATGCGCTTGGTGGGGTCGTACTCAGCCATGTTGGCCTCCTATTTGACTTTGCCAAAAATCATAATGAAAAGCGGGATCGGCCATATCAAGGTTGTGAGGATCGGAACTCTTACGGTATCAGGGCTTGGGTATCCGCGCCGGGCCATGTGTCTGTCGAACCGAACAGTCACCACAGCCCCGACCACGATCCAAGTCAAAACGCATTCCGCCACCCATTCCATCGCTCTGTCTCCTCTCAAAACATAGGGCGCATGATCTGCACCACGGTTTCCTCGCCGTCAGACACGTCGATCCTGTCCGGCACGGCTATCAATTCCGGGTCCAACGGCACGACAATCAGCGTCTCGGCGGCAACGCTCACAACCACCTGCACCTGTACGCGCAACTCACCCATCTCCAGCACGAACACGCCACCCATGCTGTTCTGCACCACGCTGTTCTTGTAGTAAACCTCAGCAACATGGCCTTCGCTCGATGGACGCAGTTCAAGAACGTCACCACCACTATGCGCTATCGACGCCGCCAGGAGGAGCCAGTTCATGACACCACCTCGTACATCCGCACCTCGCCATTGTTCGTGGACGGCAGGCACCGAATCATCTTCCGCTTACACAAGCTGCTCAGAATAGACCGAACATCCCGCTCCGCAAACTCCTTGCCAATGTCCTTGCACCGCAGACGCACATCCTCAGCCGTGTATATCCGCCCCTCGCGGAACGTACCCAACACAATCTGCCGAACATCATCAGTCAGGGGCCGTGCTACCTCAATCATCCTTAACCTCCCAGAAATGCAGACACCCCTTCGGCCCGTGCTTCGGCTCAACCATGAACCACGACTGGTAATACACAGGCTTCGTCCCACTCGCCTGGTTGCGGTAACACCGCTTCCGAACAGGACAATCCTCGCTCTGGCACATCGTTATGTCAGGCATTAGCCCATCGCTCCCGCATTGATAAAGTCATAACCATCTTCAGTGAGCCACGAACCATAGACGCTACCACCGTGCTCAGTCAGGCCGCGCTGATCCAAAAAGTGCGCGATGAACTCGGCGGCAACCTTCGGGCTATTAAGCACCTCTGTTAAAATGCCATCAATGCCAGTCGCCTCGCCCCAATCCTTGCCGCTCAACGTACCCCTGTCAAAACACTTGGCGCAGTCAATCAGAAACTCGTGAACCTCGTCAGGATTGCCGCAACCGCACAAACCAAGCGTATAAAAATACTGCGCCTCTTGGTCATTGTCGTAGTGACATCCATCAGGCGTTACATACATCTTCCTTTTTTCATCGTATTCGGGGGTCATCACAACTTCTCCATCCTGATCGACGCGCAGTCAGGCTCACCGTCAACCACGCTGAATGTTATGACATGGGTTTCTCCGTTCTCGCGGCATTCCCAAAAATCGTGACCGTTCCACCATACACGCTCAACCTCCACAACAGGCTCATGGCGGATTCTGAAAATACCATTTTCACTCCAGTTCGGGTTCTCACGAATATACCAGATGTCGCAATTCTCAGCACGAACCTCAATCACCTTCCCCTCATGATGCGCCAGCAACAACGCACCCTTCTCCTCAGATGTCATGTCACCCCAGCGCTTGGGAGTTTCCTCTGCCCACTCAGCCACGATGTCAGTCGTCAACGCATGTTCACGAGGCACCCCAACCAACTCATAAGTAGCATCATCAGTCTCCCAAAGCGCCCAGTCACCACCAGAATAACCATCCGGTACCCGGCGCAGCGGACCAACCTTCTCACCAATCTCCGTGCGGTAATACTTGCCTTCTACGGGTCTCATCTCAAAACCTCCTCTCGACTCATTTATTTGCATACCACTAACGGGATTTTGGCGGGTTGTCCAGAAAATTTTTGGTCTGGGTGGCAGGATTTGAACCTGCGGCCTCCGCACTCCAAATGCGGGACTCTACCAAACTAAGCTACACTCAGACTTAATGATGAGGTTTTGTCGGTTTATTGTCCT
>Ga0129351_1000469_pt1 | contig 15032 bp, 15 predicted proteins | sample CPBDNA_8_FD_94423 | JGI IMG/M metagenome (GOLD analysis project Ga0129351, IMG submission 94423) | Freshwater to marine salinity gradient microbial communities from Chesapeake Bay, USA - CPBay_Sum_27_0.2_DNA | ecosystem: Environmental > Aquatic > Marine > Coastal | place: USA: Chesapeake Bay... | reverse complement strand
TGTTGGAATTTTACCAGTTTCTGGTACTCAGTTAAGTGCATTCACTGGATCTGGAATCTTATTCCCAGCTCCTTCTGAATCTACTGGTGCTTCTATCCCAACAGCATTGAAACCAGGTGATATTACGTTGACACTTGAAAATGCTAATACTAAGACATTCTACACAATCTCTGGTGCTAGTGACAGTGCTCACGTTCAAAGTGTTTCATTAAGTGTTCCTTTATCAAGAACACCTATCGAAAAACTTGGTTCAACATTTGCTTTCGCAAGACCTGTTGATTTCCCCGTTACTCCAACACTATCAGTTTCAGCTGTTGTTAATGCTCAAAATCAACAAGCTATTCACGACATCATCGCAGATGACGGATTTATCGATAGCTTGACAATTGCATTTGCAACTGGAACAACAAACGTTGCTCAGTATCAATTAAAGAATGTTAAACTAGACTCTGAGTCTGTAAGTTCAAGTATTGGACCTAACAAGACTGTAGATATGACATTCTCAGTTGCTATTGGTGGACCAGACGATACTGCTAATAACATTTTCTTCTCTGGTGCTCATACAGCCGCAATCTTTAGTTAAGATTAACGATACGTATTTAACGAAAAACCACTCGAAAGAGTGGTTTTTTTTTGCTCACATAATCAGTGTTACGCAATCGAAAAGTATTAGGTATAAGAACCTGTTCCAGTTGGCGCTTCTATTCCACCAACTTGTCTAGGAGAAGCTTGATAGCTATTATAACTTTGCACCATTCTTAACATTTTGTCGTAAGAGTCTTGTGCAAAACCTTTGTAAACTTTTGAGACTTCATTTTTATTTACAAACGTAATACTGTTGTCGCCATCTCTAACGCTAAGTATATTACCATTTGTATCGTCTCCAATGCCTCTGAGAGTGTTTCTAGCTTGTTTTGTATAGTAATGGTACAGATACATCTCTTTATATATATCCTGCTCTTCTAGGCCTAATCCAGAGACGTTATCTCCATCTCCAGAAAAAGATGTGTATAGGTATGTGTTTAGCATTCCAATATTTTCACTCAACCATCCAGAAACAGATGATTCTGTTACTCCAGTTGAGTCTAATTCATTTACGAAAATGTCGTTTGCTAAACCGCTGATGCTTCCTGTCATGATTGTCTTTGATATTCTTGCTTAATTATAGTAATAAGCCTATTTCTATCAAAGCTGGGATTGAACCCTAGACGAGCAGCAGTTGCTTGTAAGTCTGACAATGTTTTAGATTTAAGCTTTTCCTCTAAATCTTTTACACTTGCAGAATTTTCAAATGCTAGAGATCTTGCACCTTTTTCTGCTTTTTTTGATGCATCTGTTTGAAAAGTGCCATTTCTAGCCAACCAGCTCGAAAAAGCTTGTAATAATTCATCTTTTTGCTGTTCTGGCGATGTGTATATTCTAGCGGCAACTTTTTCTGCCATGAGGGTCATTTGATCCCTACTCATTGTTTCTAGGTTTCTTCTGAATAATCTTATATCTGCAGTATGAAAAGGGCTTAACATTTTTGTACCAAATATTTTTTCTTGCTCTTCAATGAGATCTAGTTCGTCCCTTTCTTTTCCATCCGCATATTCCAAGTCCCCAAGGTCTGGTTTTTCAGAAGCTTCTGACTCCTCTTCAGATTCTGTTTCTTCAACCTTACCATTAGCTTCTTCCAAATCTTCTAAAGGATCTGGGTTTTTAATTTCATCGTTTTCTATAGCATTAGCTAAGTCTTCAATCATCTCTTCTTTGAGTTCATGTAGACTTGTATGTTTTTTTGTTTTCTTTTTGGCCATAATATATTATAAATTTATTTACACTTTTTCCAAAAAAAAGGGCCACTCCGAAGAGTGACCCCAAATTTTAAAGGTTGTTTTTGTTATACAACGATACCCGCTAAAGCACGATCATCAAGAACAACGCGACCTTCTTCGATTGAACCGAAGTAACCCACTTTGTTTTGACGGATGCTATATTGGTCATCAGCGATTAAGTTGAACTCACCACCGTTTTCGCCATCAACTGCAACTGGGCGAATCAATGATTCACGTGTGCGGTCAATACCAACAACGATTTCGTCAGCACCAGCGCTACCATCGAATACAGCTGCAGCACTACCAGCGACTTTGTCGTATTGTGTACTACCAGCATGAGTATCAAAGATAGTGTTGAATGCTTGAGCACCACCATTAGCAGCAGTTTGATTACCAAACTCATTTAACTCAATAACATTGATACCATAGAATTCTGGTGCACCAGCAGCATTGTATGCTTGTTGTGCGATGAATTCTGGAGTATTAGTAACTGTAGTTCCAGCAGGAGCTGATTTTGTTGCGATTGGGTTGTATGCCATAGAACGCAATTCTTCAACGATTTCTGGAGAACAGATTAGATCTGTAACACCTTTACCGCTACGTGCGTCTGGAGTACCACCAGCAAATGAACTTACGATTCTCTTAGAACGTGTCAAGAGTGAATTTAAGTCAGCTAACACAAGACGTCCTGCAGTGTTAGAACGGAATACGTGCTGAACACTGTTTGTTGAAGCACCAGCAAGAGCTTTAAGTACAACATTAGCAGAGATTGTGTTTTGCTTCAAAAGAATTTCTTGAGCAACACGAGTCATTGTTTTTGCAACAACATCCATGCGTGATTTAGCTGCGTAGCGACGATCGAAGCTAACTGCTGAATCAAGTGAATATGTAGCAATTTTTAACTCTGAAGATGTTGGAAGAACTTCTGAAGTTGGAAGACCACCAGCACGAGACTGAGAGTAAACCTGTACATAATCTTCGTCTGCAACGTCAAAATACAAATCCAAAGGAATTGAAGGATTGTCGTCAGCATTGTACTGAAGAGTTGTGAAAAGGTTAGATAATGCAGGAGCATTATTGATTACCTCGGCCAAAACTGGTCCGATGAACTCGGCTAAAGCTGTTTGAGCTTCGTAAGCAACATCGCGGTTACGAGAAGCCATAGCTTTTACAAGCTCAACTTGCTCTGGAGTATTTTTTAAAGTAATTTTCATAATTTTTAAATTCCTTTCTTATTATCCAATTTTAACAACGATATACTCACCGTCGAACTGATCTGTAAGACCAGCGCTAGATGCGCGAGAACCAGTACCAATAACTGTACCGAATGCAAGAGAATCACTTGGAGCTACTCCAGTAATTTTACCTACATTGCTGTTAGAAATTTTGATACCAGTACCAACTGTGTAAAGAGAAGCTGCTCCATCGAAAGCTTCTGTAGCTAAAGTAAAGATACCTTTAGTTGCTACAGGAACAGTTTGTCCAGGAAGAACAGCTTGTAGTTCTTCTTTTTTAGTTGCGTTATATAATAATTTCTCTCCATTTTCATCTGTCTCTGCAGTTTGGTTTAGAGTGAGTCCTAATGGAAGCTCTCCAGAACCTGCTCCAGTGATTGTCAATGGATTCGTAGGGTACATGTCTCCGCCAACAAATGGGTAATCTGTCTTACCAAGATAACTATTTGAGCCATACTCAATAGTGTCTTGATTGAAATTTCCATCTGATACCTTAACAAATACACCGTTATCTCCCAGAGAAGTTCCAGTTGTAGAACCTACGGAGATGCCAGTTTCGAGTGCAAAAATGTTAATAACATCTTGCTCATCGTACTGTCTGAATGGTAATAATCTTAACATAGTTTTTTATAAGTTTAAAATTTTAAGAAAGAACATTGTCACGGCTGAAAGCAGCTGCGAAACGATCTTTAAATGATTTAGATGAAGCTTGTGCTTCGTTATTGTTTGGGATTTCTGAAGTAGTTGCTTCTGCGTTTTCTAAAGCTTCTTCAACATCAGTTTCTTCTGAAGACTCTGAAGCCTCTGAAGTTTCTGAAGTTTGAAGACGTTTTTCGACTTCTTCATTAACGCGAGCTTGAACTTCTTCTTCAAATTTAGCTTTTGCTTCTTTGTTCTTAGAGGCCCAAAATACTTCGAGCTCTGTTTTTAAAGATGCAAATGCTTCTTCTGATGAATCAAGTCCTTTGATTTTCTCAGCGATAAATGCAGAATCACTTTCTTCCAAATCGTAAATTGAATCAATTTCTTCCATACGGGAATTGAAAGTAGCAACTGCTTCTTCAGCAGCTTTTTCTTTCTCAAATCCACCGATGCGTTCTTGAGCAGCTTTAAGCTCTTCTTGAATTTTTTCTACAGAAGCCTTAAGCTCTTCATTCGCAGCAGCGATTTCTGCTTTTGCATTTTCTGCAGCTTCAAGAGAAGCTTTGTACTCATCATCTTTTTGTCGAATGGCTTCAGCAAAAGTTGAAGTCATGCCTGCGATAGCCTCTTCTGAAAATTTCTTTTCAACAAGAGACGCTTTGATTTCTGATAATAGAGTTTCTAGTTCCATAATATTGTTATGTTTTACAGTGTTTTTTATTTTTTGTGAAATTTTGGCAGCTATTTTTTCAAGCTCAACACTTTGTTTATCGCTGATTTCAATAGCTTTTGTTTCTTTTACTTCTGGTGTTAGACTATCTTCTGATATAACACCTTTAACATTTGCGGCAGGTTTCATTGTAAAACCTATGCCCAATGGATAAACATTACCCACAATTAAACGATAAAGTGGAGTTCCATCATCCATCTTTCCTTTACCGCCAAACCCTCTCAACATGGCTTTCATTTCCATAATTTGTTTGGGGTCTGATATAATTTCTGCGTCCTTTAAATTCTTACTTCCAACAGCGATTTTGTAATCACTAAATCCAACTTCCCAACTAGCGGATACTGAATTATGTAATTTGTTGTTTGGGTTTGTGCTGTTTCTTAATGTTTCAAAAAAATCTCTATCAACTGTTTTATAAACAACTGCACCCAAAGCTATATTGAAAGGATCTCTTGTATCCTTATCTACATTAACCAAAATAGAACTATCAGTATAGTCACTAAATCCAGCATTTACTATGTGACCTACTACCTTCTTTTTGTCGTGTTCTATATTTGTTGGTTTATGTACGAATTGTTGCACGGAATCAATAGCTGTTTCTGTGCTTATACCATCTCCATTCTTATTAAACTCATTAACCACAGCCGCATTAAATGCAACACCCATCAAGTCAATGTTTTTTTCTAAATCAACTTGATTGGGTATCAAAGACTTCAAGTTTTGAATATTCGCTTGTGATAAAACTATATTACTAATATTATCAGAAGCTTGAACCTCAAAACTGAAGTTGGTTGTGTATTTATGATTAGGCATCTTTTTTAACAACCTTAATGTCGTCTTGTGGAGCTACAACGTCTTTTTTCTCATCATCTTTAGATAATAGTTTACTAGCAGCTTCAGACTCTTCTTCTGACATTTCCATACCATCTTCTTTCATTTTTTTAAGAATGGCTTTTTGAAGAGCTGGAGGTAGCTTCTTTTGTTTTTCAGTTAGACCGCCTTCGCCAACTTCATTAACTGTAGCTCGCATTTTGTCATATTGTATTCCACAAGCTTTCATTGTCTGATCGTCATCCATTTTAGATGTGTCAACTAAAGCTTTGTCATCTTTAGCACAAACTGACATAAAAGACTTGTACATAGCTTCTTCTTCTTGCTTGTATTTTTTAGCTATGGATATTTCGATATTCCCGTTTGAACGATCGATATTTGCTGTTAAAGGATTTTTAATTTCTTTCATTTGAGTGATATAAAATTGCTGATGGATAAATTTCTAACTTATGAGCATCTGACACATCATAAATTTCACTTAAGATGTTTAGATTTTCGATGTTAGTATAGTCATTTACACAAGAAATCATTGTTTGAGTCCAATTTTCTTTTTCACTACCACACACAACAGATTCGCATAATTTTGCTATCATTTGTTTTTGTTCTTTATTAAGTCTTTTCTTACTTAATTTTGATTTCATTTCTTGTGCAGCTAGTGTCTGTAAAGCTTCTATTTCATAGACTGTTGCTTGTATAGCTTCTTTCGAAATTGATTCTTTTGCTTCAGTTGTTCCAACTGGTCTACCTGGTACTCCAGGAACCTTTTGTTCATCAGCTGGTTCGACTGGTGCATCGTCTTCTATCATCGGTATACCGCCTACAATCGGGTTATAATGACCCCTCTTTCTTTGCTCTACAAATTTGTTTTGAGCTTCATCTAATTCTTCTGCTAATGGGAATCTTCCTGTTTGGATAATATTCATTCCTTGTTCTGCAGTTAGGATTCCAAGCTCCATTAATCTAGTTGTGACTCTCATTAATTGAACTTCATCTCTTAAATCAACATCTTGGAATTTTACAGTTGGATATGATCTAAACCCTAAATCCTTAGCAATTCGTCTAATCTCTGGTTGTAGGAAATCATTAATAAATGCTTCTCTTGCTTCTTTAAGTCTGTCTAAGAATACTCTAGCTTTAATTTGGGCGCCATTATATTTGTCATCGTTTAATATGATGTTTTGTAATCCTTCTTTGATATCTTTATTAATAACTTCATACTTTTGAGGCCCAACAACTTTATTAATATCTGGAATAACAAAGTCTGCTTTTGTAGTGTAGTCTGAAACCAAAACCCTTCCAACTGATTCGTTTTGGAAAAGTGTTTGCATAGCTTTTACATTATTGTGATTGATACCACCCTTATCTGGATCTGTGCCCATTGTAATCATAAGAATAACATTTTCCACGGTTCTCATGATTGCTTGATCCATTTTTTTCATCTCAAGCTTGGCATTGATGTCTTCTAATACTGGATAGCCAAAAGGAATAGCGAATGGCTCATAATCCTGTTTCTTATAAAAGCTATATGCTATTCTGTCATTTTTAAGATTGATTTTTAATCCGTCTTTAAAGTATGCGCCATCTTTGATTTGTTTTTGCACCTCTGGATCTAGTGCTTCAAATATAGCTTCGTCGTAATCATTTTTAGGATGAGCAAGCCTTTCCATATCAAATTCAGAAAGTATCTTTGCATAAGCTCCGTCCTTTGTACTAAAAACGGTGCTTCGCTTTGCAACGATTTCAAATGGATTCAATAATATATATTTAAGTGGGAATTTATTTTCTGCTGGCATATCGCTAACATTTTTAGAAAACTTTTTAAAATCTTCTAAATTAAACTGCCCATCTATTCTATAAAGAAATATGTTACCACTTCTGTAATACTCTCTAAAATATTGATCTTTTAAATCCCATAGTTTAATCCTATCAAATAATTTTTGGAAAAATTGTCTAGAGTTTGAATTGCCACCCTCTAAGTACACTTCTGTATTAGCGAACTCAGACATCATATCAATAGTATTTCTAAAGATTGGCACATTCGCATAAGCCTTTTGACAAAGCTCGATTGCTTCTCTTACATTAATTCCATCAGCAGACAGCTCGTATGGCAACATACCATTTCTAATTTGGCTGTACTTATTAGTAGTTGGTCTCACAGACGACCTATTAATTCTTTTACTTGTGTTTTGGGTTTGTAGTTCCAATCCACTGCCCGATCTACTATAAGAAGCTTGGGCTAAATGATACGGTTCTCCCATTGCAGCTGGCTCCACACTGTTGCTGGCTTGTACGTTTTCTGAAATTTTTTTGGTAAATTTGTTCCAGTAGTCAGATTTTTTATTATATTTTCTAGGCATAACTTGATTATTATAAAGTTCTTTACACAAAGTTAAAGTAACTTTGCTAACTTTAGTTTATAAACATTGGAGTAAATCCCATATTATTTTCTTGAGGTATGTCCATCATGTCATAATATATGTTCATTCCCCAGTTTCCCAGCACTAAAGCTGAATAGGAGTCCTTTCTTGGTCTATCTGCGCCCTTTTGTCTCTTTAAGTTTGGTGGTAAATCAAAATTTTGTGTTCCTCCAGCTGATGTGGTGACTTGTACAAGTGCACATTCTGCTTTTGTTAAGTCTAGCATATCTTTTTGATGCTCTATAAACTCAATCATTTTGGCGCCAACATTCTTTTCGTCTTCGTATTTTGAGAACTTTAAATCTTTAATAGGTATTTTTTTAGCTTTTTGTAGTGAATAGTTATCATCCATAGCCGTAGCCGCAAAATATAATTTCTTTCTATCAAATGACGTTTGTAACATCTCATTGGCGTTTCTAATCCATTGTGATGTTGGTTTTCTTAGGTTACATATAACCTTGTTACTTAAATTGTATTGTCTCCTAGCTTCTCTTAAATCAGATACATAATTCTGCGGATTTATAAAGTCAGCGTCAAAACAGCCTATTTCTATTTTTTCTTTTTTGAATATATCGCTTTCGTTTAAAGAATTTAAAAACTGAACACCGCCATTGTAGTCCCCTACAATCATAATAATATTAAAATGCTCTAGTAGGTATTTAAAATAGATGATATGCTTTTTAAGGTTGGTTCCTGGTAATGCATAGCTATGTACAACAACACCTTTCTTTTGTTCTGGGATTAATTTTATAACTTGTATAGCAAAGTCGTCAGATGTTTCTGATTCAGACCAAGATGGGTCAAATGCCATAATATATTCAGCGTCTGGATCACCCGCCACCTCAACACAAGGAGACTCACCGTCTACAATCGTACAGTCAGACATTTTACTGATTTTAAAGTAACCTGCGCTATCATCAGTAAATATTGCATTAAACTCTCGATCAATTTGTGATTGACTCATAGACCCTTTTGCTTGACTGATTAAGTTTTCATCATATAGAGCTTTTGGTGCCGCATCGTATGAAAATTGCATAATACATCTTCTACCTTGGTTTTTAGCCCCAGGATTAAAGATCATGTTTTCGTATGCTTGATATAGTTTGTATAAATATTCAAATTTATAAGATGCAGATGAAAGCCCTATCATTTTATTACTCGGCCATTCTTTCCTGTCCTCTTCTTTCATTTTGCCCGCCTTGATCATTTGATCTTCGGCGTCCTTGATCTTTTGTCTTTCTGTTGGATTTTCTACTACAGCTAGGAAAGGCATAATGACCTCATTATAAATTTTTTCTGGCATCAAAAGCAACTCGTCCACAATAATCCTTTGGAAACGGAAACCACGCAGTTTTTCACCGTCACCCAAAGGCAAAGCTGTGATACGGCTCTTGCCGATTTGCATGGACCATTCATCGTTTGATTTAGTTACCTTACCAATACATTGTTGAAATAATTCTGCTTTACTATCTTGTGCTATATCTTCTATTTTTCTAAATATCATTTTAGACTGACGAAAAGACTTAGATATAATTCCTATATGAACTCCTTGGTTCAGCATAGCATCTAACAGCGCAAAAATGCCCGTAGAAAAGGATTTTGACATACCACGAGACCATATGCCCAAAAAGTAATCATTCTCCATCATGGCCTTTACAGCCATGTGTTGAAATGGAAATAATTCTATACCAGTCAACAACTCCGTTGTAAACGTAATGTTTTCTTTTAAAAATTTGTACAGCCAATACTTCGCCTTGTTATCTTCAAGGTATCCCTCAAGTTCTAAAACTTGTTTATTGACATCCTCTCTTTTTAGAGGTTTTTGATTACCCGTTTCCCAAGACATTTTCTTCTTCTATATAATATTGAATATCTGTTTCCCAAAGCTCATCACCCAAAGCTAATAGTTTAGGTATAATTAATTCACTTTGCGCTCTACATCTCGTAAATATAAATTGACATTTTCTAGGGAACTCGTGTTGCAATTTAACCATATTTGAAAAAGCCCAATTTAAACTTGATGGTCTTTTACCTGGAAAGTATTGTTTATGCATTTCTCTTATTTCTTTTTCGACAACAATGTACATATATCCTCCAACATTAACACACCTTTCCATTTCTCTTCTAAATCTATCAAAACCTTTTCCAAAAGTTCCTAAAAAATCGGTAGCACTTTTTCTATCAACAAATGTGTTAGTGAAATCTTCACCAGCTAAAGTGTAGTCGCCAAAATCTAATTTTAAGTTTTCGTGGTTTTTAAAGAATAATGGTTTTTGCTCTCTAGTATCAATAAATACTTTTACATCAAAATCATCGAAAAACTTTTTAGTTAAAGGTTTTCTTAAAAGTGGTTCCACCCCTATTTCTTTACAAGCTTTATTATATCCGCCATAATATTTTTTGTATATATCAATGTCTGGTAATTTACTTTTATATAGCTCCAAATGATTGGGGGCATATTCCCATTCTTTCATTTTAATTCTTTCAGCTAAAACTTTTAGAATATAAGTTCTTACTTCAGACTTTTCAGACTCTTCGCACCACTGCCTCATTTGGTTTCTATTAGCAAAATCAGTAGTAAAATATTGTTCTTTCTTTTTGAATTGTATTGGGTTGCCAGTAAGTTTATTAAACCTAGGATAGTGTTTAACATAATAATCAGCTACATAAAGACCGTGCTTCTTGATATGAGCATGTAAAGCTTTTTCAGAAGCGAACTCTTCTCCACATTCTTTGCACTTATAAGACATCATCAACACTTATCCCTAAAACTCTTGCTTTCCAAGCCGCCATACCCTCTAACCTTTGGGCCTCTTCTTTGATTAACTCTTTTTGCATTTCTGCTATACGTACCATATTCTTACGCTCCTCTTCCTCTTGGAACAATTGAACGATAGATAAAAATGAAGCTGTTTCTTTTGCCCTGTTCTTCATTCTTTCTCCACGGTCTCCTTGTAACTTTTTAGTCAAGTTTTCTATACGGCTTTCACATTGATGGTACTCTGCACTTTTTGCTTTGATGATTTCAGCTAACCTTATACTCATCTCATCTTGGTCATCCGCTGACTCAAACATATCATTCAGTTTTTGTAGGTGAGATGTTATTAATTCTAAATTTATAATCTCTTTGCAGACGTTCATGTATAAGTTTAATTCGTCTGGTGTTAAATCTGGTTTGTCCCAAGTTAACCTTATAAACTCTTGTTCAAAAAGTTCTTTGTCCCTTACGTTTATATAATTGTTTACGATAGCTACAAATCTAGAATTATTTAAATTGATTCTTAATTTTTCACAACAAACTGTTTGATGCCTAGACATCTTGTCTTCTTCTAAACCATATCCAGTTGAATCGTTAATTTTTTTAATTATTCTAGAAATAGCGTGCGGGGCGACATATGTCGGGACTTCCTCTGGTGGAGCTTCCCTACCTAATGTTAAAACATATTCATGAACAGTTCTTTGTTCTTTGCTTAAATTTTTTACGGAGTTTCCAAAAAGTTCTTTTGCTATCTGCAAAGACGACCAACCAGCATCTACTCTTTGCTCTATGATGTTTTCTTGTTCTTGTGTTAATTCGATTGACTCTACTTTTTTATGTTTTGTTGTTTTTACTTTTAATCCATTTTCGGCTAAGAATTTTGTCACTGATCTACCTTCCTTAGACCTACCATCAAGTTTGTCATCATTAAAAACTATTTTTGTTATATCAATGATGTTGGGGTTTTTCTCAAACTCTTCTAAGATTTTTGTTTTTTGTTCTGGCGTTAAATCGTTCATATGATATCCTTTTCATCTAATATTTGTTTAACTTTCTCTTGAAATATTTTTCTTAAATTTTTTAGTTGTTTGTAGCCCGCGGATCGCTTTTTTTCGTTAGTTCTATATCCTAAATAATTTGCTACTTTTTCTTCTGAATGGTTCTCTATAAAAAGCATTTTAAATGCTATGTATTGTTTTTTAGATAAATGTGGTTTTAGTTCTTGGGATATTTTGTAAGTTGCTTTTTCTATGTCTACAAACTCATCCTGTCGTCCATACGCTTCGTTTTCATGGTTTTCTATTGTGACTGCTAACTTAATATCATAAGCTGGCTTCTTTCTTTTTTCCCAATGAGCAAATTCCGCACACGTATTATCTTGTAATCCACTTTTAGTTTTGAGGCAGGTATCGTATCCAGTATTATGTGGGCACTTTAAACACGGTCGTACGTAATTACCATAATGATTACGCAATAAGTTTTTAAATTGATTTGAGACAACTCTACTTAACCAAGGTTCAATAGGTTTTGTTTGATCCCATAGATGCCACTTTTTATAAATATGGGTCATGATGATTTGTTTTATATCATCATAGTCGACAGAGGGAACTGCATCTAGATCCCATTTATTTCTTTTTTTCTCTAGTGCTTTTTCTATCTCCTGTAATTTGTCTTGAAATTTATAATTCATTAATATCTCTTCTTACAATTTTCCTTCTTTTGGGAGCGGCTTTTCCTCTTAAGGAGCCAATTGTTTGTTGAGTATTAGAACCATAATCTTCTATTTCATATTCAAGTTTTCCAATATCTGGCACACTAGTCGAATCTGTTTCGTCCTCACTCAATGCTTTAGCTTTTCTCATGCTAGTAACATTTCTATTAATAGGTTTTGACTCATTAACTGTTGCGACACCCATAGGTGCGCCACATTGAGAACAAAACTTTGGAGGGCTGAATTTATATTCAACTTTTGTACCACATTCAGAGCAAAACTTAATCATAACTTATAATAACTTTAGGTGTTAACTTTTAAAGTTATTATTTTTACACTTATTTTAATGGTTGTGAGATGCTTATTGAGCCTCTAGCCAAACCTCCAGCACTTGCGCTGATGTTTTGTGCGGTTACTCTTCCGTCAACTGTGATTGTTGGAGCTACTGCATTTCCAGAAGAATTTTTAACCTCTATTGTTGTGGATCCATAATCGTTTCCACTGATTTGTACTAAGTTTTGAATGTTTTCTGATGTAACCGATATAGAGTGCTCTTCTGAAACTAATTCACATGAACTTAAGAAAAAGCTTCCTATCTGATATATAGGTTGTCTTTGTGCGGTGTATTGATATTGAACAGCTTCTACATTTCCTTGTTGAGCATTTATTCCGCCTACAGTTGAATATGCTCCATGACCAAAAACTCCAAAATCAACACTTGCTGGATTATTGTCTCCTGTTGTGATTCTTGATCCTGTGCCAGTTGTTGTTACTGGATTTAAAACAGCAAAATCACATTGCATTGCAACAGTTTGATAAGGTGTTAATGAAAAGGAATAAGAATTTAAAAATAATCCAGATAGTCTTATACCATCGTCTAAATCTCCAATTGTAACTGTAGCACCTATGTTTCCTATGTCTCCAGTATAATCTGTCGGGTTAAAATTGCCGCTACCACTACCAGTAATATAACAAGTAAATGATAAAGTTGCGTTGGGTGATCCTGCTAATCCAAAATTAGATTTATCTACATCTTGGCCTAAAAATCTTTGTTGCGAGATATTTGGTGTGTAGCTAAACTGAGCATTGTTTGCATAAACTGTTGTTTTGTTATTTGCTGTTGGTACAGTTGCAACATTAGCTCCTGTGCTAAAAAATAGACTTACATCCTTATAACTAAAATACGCCATAACTATTATTACACTTTTTTATAGCCTCTGTACGTTAAATTCGAAATTACTGTGTCTCCAGCGCCCGCAGAATATGATTGACTTACCAAATGACCACTTTCAAGCTCAAATGTATTAACTGCCACGTTGCCATCGTAACGCACTATTGTTCGTATTGTTCTATCTCTATTTTTGTCGCCACTTAAAAAAGAAAACCCATCTTCTATTTCATTATCGTCAACTTCCATAGATATAGTTACTTCTTGTTCAATTGGCCCAATTAATTTTATTGCACTAGGTCTGCCATCATTATTTAATCCATATATTGTTTCGTAAGTGTAGCTTTCTGTAAAAGAAAAATTTTGAACAGCATTTGTAGATTGTTTGTCAAAAGTAACTTCTATTCCAGTTTGAGATACTTCTTTTATTGCTGAAGTTTCAGCAGTGCTTGAAGCCGCACTATTTGCACCAGAAACATCCCCAAATATTTCAAAACTAAATTCTAAAGTAGGTATCTGACCAATATTTGCATTAAAGGTATATCCACCAAGAACACCACTATTAAAATCTAAATAATTATCACCATATTCAAATTGACCACTAATTGTTGTGGAGCCAGTCAAAGTTCTCAAAAAATCTGTATTTAATAATAATTTTGATACGTTGGCGGAAAAATTTGTTGGACCAGATATTTCTGTTGTAACAAAATCGTTACCCAACATTTCGACTGGCGCTTCAGAAACATTTTGCGAAAATGATATGTTTTGAATTCCAGTTAATAATTTACCGTTGAATACGATTTTTTCTTCGTCAGAGCCTATTGCCATAAGTGTTTTTACACTTTTTATAAACGTTTTGAGACATCATTCCAGTATTTAGAAGAGTCGCGTAATTTCCTGTTAGATTCTCTAATGTACTCCATTTGTGTTTTAAGCACATGTAAAACCTCCAAGTAATGGGGTTTATCTTTTGCAGGAATCATTGGTTTGACTTCTTCAATAAGAATATCTATCACATGATCGATATACTTACAAGTAGGTCCAGGCACCGTTGGTGCGACCTTTTTATAATCTTCGTATGTCTTTTTTGCTGGCATTTCTTTTACGTATGGCTACATACATAAATACACTAAAACCAGCTAAAAGTGCATAAGTAGATGGCTCTGGTACTGCGCCAAATGCTGCTGGATTATTACCAAGAATACTTACATCAAGTGTTCCATACGCATCTGGTACGAATGAACTAAATACCACGATGTATTCGGTTCCACCTGTAAGTTCCATCTCTGCATAAAATCCTTGTGGTTCTGGTGGTCCTTCTGACCATTCATTTCCGTTAAGTCCTAAACCCCAACCAATATTATTGTTATATCGAAAAGCAGTAGGCATATCAATTATATAATCTACTTGTGGTACATCAGTATAAAAAAGCAATTGTGTTTCTTCTATAATAGTATTACCAACTGCGATGTCACTATTATAATTATTAAATGTATACCAACCATCTTCACTTGGTTTGAATGTCATTGTCTCATACCATATCTTAGTATCTTCATCAGCGTCTAACACTGGGTTTTGACCAAGAAACTCATACGCATCGATATACTTATTAAAATCAAATTGAACATCAAGGTCATACAAATAGCCATCGGATATTACGCTTGGTGTGATAGTGATTGATCCAAATGATAATAACGGAACTAATAATAATAAATATTTAAAC
>Ga0129351_1000464_pt1 | contig 15091 bp, 6 predicted proteins | sample CPBDNA_8_FD_94423 | JGI IMG/M metagenome (GOLD analysis project Ga0129351, IMG submission 94423) | Freshwater to marine salinity gradient microbial communities from Chesapeake Bay, USA - CPBay_Sum_27_0.2_DNA | ecosystem: Environmental > Aquatic > Marine > Coastal | place: USA: Chesapeake Bay... | reverse complement strand
GTTACAAACTAATGGGTAAACAAAATGATACTTTAAGAGATTTGGGTAGAAGAGAACTTGTTTTTTCTGATAACAAGATTACTCAAGTTCTACCTGACTTCTTCAAGACAGAGTATCCAAAACTAATCACACTTCTTGAAGAGTATTACAAGTTTGAGGATGATGACGATGCTCCTTCTCGTCTCGCAGATGACTTGTTTTATTCCCGTGATATCACACAGACTGATTTAGACCTTCTCTCATATATTGAAGATGAACTTCTGTTGGGTCAGTCATACTTTGAAGGGTTTACTGATAAACGTGCTGCTGCAAAATATTCTAGCACATTATATCGTTCAAAGGGAACAAAGTATTCTATTCAACAGTTCTTTCGAACCTTCTTTGGTGTTGACCCAGATATTATTTACACAAAAGAACAAGTATTCAAGGTGGGAGAAACTGACTCTAAGATTGGGTTAGAATCACAGAAGTTCTTGACAGATGATAAATTGTTTCAGACATTTGCAATTCAGGTAAAGTCTGACATCTCATTTAACGAGTGGAGAGAACCATATAAATTATTCGTTCACCCTGCGGGTATGTTCATTGGTTCGGAGGTGCAGATTGTATCGAGTGTTACTGATGAATTGACTGCTCCTCTTGTTGTGCCTTCTGAAGCACCACCTATTGTGGTCGAGGCAACAGGATTATTTGACGATACAGGAGTAACAGATTTGACCTCTATTGTGGATGACCTAAATACAGATTCAGCAGGCGTATTCAGTCGCATCAATGCAGAATTGACAAATATGGAAGGGTTTGATTTACAAACTATCGAGACTATCAATAATCAATATTCATCGTTGCGTGAAGCGCAAATCGCATCTTCACCAACATTTGACGATTCAGATGAAGTTGGAACAAACGGTATGGACTTGTCAAACAACTTGTTCTTCGAGACTTTAGACCAAGACAAACACCAACATTTCAGTGCTGACTCTGACCAATACTTAAAAAGTTTCACTCTTTAACCGATAAACCTTATAAATAGTTAAAACAAACGGACTATAAAATGGCAAGACAAACATTAAACAGAGGCACTACAGCAAATGACGGAACGGGTGATACCCTCCGCACCGCTGCCCAGAAGATTAATGAGAATTTCCAAGAACTCTATCAGAGTATTGGTGGTGACTCTGCGGCTGCAATCGTAAGTCTATCAAATGTGGGTGTGGTCTTTGAAGGTCAGGTCGCAGACAGTCACGAAACATATATGGTCGCGGTAGAACCGACCACTGACAATTATGTGTATGTTCCTAACGATGGCGGGACACTTGTTCTTGACTCTTGCGCCCAGACTTTGACTAACAAGACTATTTTAAGTCCTTCGTTGACTACTCCTTCTATTAAAGACAATGACTCTAGTCATAGTTATAATGTTGTGGTTGGTAATTTATCTGCAAATCGTAATATCACTATTCCGTCACTGTCAACAAACGACACATTTGTGTTTGCAGATGCAACTCAGACTCTTAGTAACAAAACGATTAATGGGTTAAATGTTAACAATCCAGTAGTTGGTGGTATAGATGGTGGTTCAAAATTCTTTGATAGTTCAGATAACGAGTATTTACAATTCAACAAAACCTCAAATGCAGTCAATTTCATAACATTGACAAACTCTGCAACTAATACCGGCCCAACTATCGATGTTGATGGTGATGATACTAATGTTAGTCTTAATTTAAGTGCAAAGGGAACTGGTGGTATCACGTTTACAAATAAGATTGTATTTGAAAAGGGAACTGATGTAGCGTCCACCACTGCGGTCAACTTAAATCAACCTCTAACAGTGTTTAACTCTGGTAGTTTTATCAACCCTACTCTTGGTGATGGAACGATTCAGGCAGAGTCTAAATACTTCAGTAATATTGGAGCGGGTGAAGTTCATCTCACACCAGCGGGTGGTGCATCAAACATTCAGGGCGTAGATTCTGCTGCTGGATTTATTAAGTTTACTACAGGACAGGGGTGTCAACTAATATGGAATACAACAGCAAGTAAATGGTTTATTGTTGGAAACAACGGGACAACAACAGCGTAAGCGTAGGATAATAAAATGGCAATCGTAACAAACAGAATTAAAAAACAAGTCATATCAGATTTGTTGACAGATTTTGCTGATTCTTCTAGCAGATATTATGCAGCTATTGGTCGTTCAGAAGATTGGAATGACTCTGATGTTGCACCCACCGCTGTTAACAATCAGGTAGAAGATAGAAATTTCCGTCTTGGACTTCAATCGGTAAAAAATATTGTTGATACTTCTTTTGTTGTTCCTCGATATAACTGGTCATCGGGTGCAATTTATTCTGCATATGATGATAAACAAGCCGGGTATCCTACTCAAACATATTACGTTATGAATGACAATAACCAAATTTATATTTGTATTCAACAATCAAAAGATGCCTCTGGTAATGCACAGGTTTCTACAGTTCAACCAACAGGCGGCACAGACGGAACGCCATTTGATACCGCTGATGGTTATATCTGGAAGTTCCTATATTCTATCGGCGCGTTGGACGCTAACAAATTTATTTCTGCGAACTTTATTCCTATTAAATTAGTTGGAACAATTGACTCCGATTCCCCTTCTGCTGACATTGAACAAAAGACAGTTCAAAATAACGCAGTAGTTGGTCAGATTATTGGATATGCAATTGACTCTGGCGGCGCTGGATACTCTGGTGACCCAAACATCACAGTGAATGGAAATGGCACAAAAGCAAAAGCAGGCGCAACAGAGAATGGCGGTCAGGTAACTAAGGTAGAACTAATTGATAGTTCTGGTAATTATACATTTGGTTCAGGTTATGACTATGCAACCGTATCAGTTACGGGTGGTGGTTCACCGACCAAACCCGCAAAGATACGACCAATTTTAGCAACACCTCTTGGACTTGGTGGTGACCCTCGTGATGACCTTCGTTCCACCGCAGTCATGTTTAACAGTAAACCTAGTGGAACTGAAACTGGAGACTTCATTGTTGGTAACGATTTCCGTCAAGTAGGTCTTATCAGAAATATTCAAGATAGTTCTGGGTCTACTCTATTTACTGGGTCAACAGGTATTGCGTTAAAACAATTAAGACTTTCAAGTGTGACCACAGGGTTTACCGCAGACAATACTATTCAGGGTTCGACATCTAATGTCAAAGCACTTATTGATAAAGTTGATTCTTCGAATATTTGGTATCACCAAACAGCGGCGACAGGATTTGGTAACTTTGATTCAGGTGAGAACATCACTGAAACCGATGGTAATGGTGCAGGCGTATTGAATGCTTCTTTTGCTCCATACATAAATCCTGAAGTAGATACTCTAACGGGTGATGTTCTATATATTGATAATCGCGCATCAGTTACTCGCGCAACTGACCAAACAGAAGATATAAAAATCGTAATTCAAATTTAAGGTAATACCGATGCCAAGAACGTTTACAGAAAATGTATTTTCATCCACATACAAGGATGATTTTAAGGATAGTGATAACTATCACCGTATCCTGTTTAATAGTGGTCGGGCGCTACAGGCGAGAGAACTTACCCAATCACAAACAATTATTCAGGAAGAGATTGGTAGATTTGGTCGCAACATCTTTAAGGATGGTGCATCGGTAAATCCTGGCGGCCCCACAATCAATACGAATTATGAGTTTGTAAAACTAAACACAAGCACTAATGCATTACCAGCTGGCGCAAATGCGCTTGAAGCAGATGGTGGTTTGATTGGTGTAGAATTTACTGGTGAAAATTCTAATGTTGTCGCACGAGTTCTTGAGGTTGTCGAGGCAGAGGGTTCTGACCCTGCAACACTTTATGTTCAGTATGTTAATACTGCGAGTGGTGGTGAGAATCCTATTCGTTATTCTTCGGGTGAAAATATAGCAGGCGGCGGTGAGACTCTAACTGTCCAATCAACTAATACCACAGCAAACCCTGCTGTTGGTCGCGGTTGTCAAATTTCTAATTCATCTGGTGACTTTTTTGTTCGTGGTCATTTTGTATTTGCAAAAGCACAAAGTTTAATTCTATCGAAATACTCGCGACTACCTTCAAAAGTTATTGGTTTCAAAGTAACGGAAGATATTGTTACAACCAGTGATACAAATGAGTTGTTTGATAATCAGGGTGCGACACCAAACTTGTCCTCGCCTGGTGCTGACCGATACAGAATTCAACTTACTTTAACAACAAAAGACCAAGTTGCGAGTGATGAGAACTTTGTTTACTATTGTGATGTGGTCGAGGGTAATATCGTTGACCAAGTAAGCGGAACAGATGATTATAATAAAATTACCGAAGTATTAGCACAAAGAACTTCCGAAGAATCTGGTAATTATATCGTTACACCGTTTACGGTTGACTTCGATGATGCTGGAACAAACTTCATTGCAAATGTATCTTCTGGTGTTGCATACCTTAATGGATATCGCGTTGGTTCTGAAAAACCTACGAAGTTAACCATACCAAAACCTCGTGCAGAAATTGAACGCACAAATGAGGTTGTTGGTGTTAACTATGGTCAGTATTTTATATGTGATGTATTGGAAGGTAATCTCAATATAAACCAATTCCAAACTGTTGCACTTAAAGATGCAACAGGGTTTGGCGGCAACGGGCTCGGCACTGCAAGAGTTAGATATGTAGAAGAAGATGGGTCAAACTTCAAGATATACCTTTTCGATATTAACTTATTATTAGGTAAAGTTTTGCGTGATGTTAAATCATTCGGAACAGGCACAACTGATTTTGCACAACCACTTTTGGAAAATGGTAAGGCAGTAATTAAGGAATCGAACAAAGTAAATCTTGTATTCTCTACACCAGACCCTCGTCCTAAAAGTATTACTGATGTAGACTTTGAAGTTCAACGTGTGTTCACTGGAACTTCTGACGATGGAACAATTGTTCATCAAAGTAGTATACCAACTGATAATGCTAGTGGAACTGTTCAACTTACATTGTCTGCTACAGGTGAGACATTTGCTAATACGGGTCAATTCATTGTGACTGTTGACTCTAGTGGTGATGTCGTTTCGTCTCCAACCATTGGTGCTGCGGGAACTCAAAGCGTTAATGTTAGTGGTTTACCAATTGGTTCAGCTGTTACAGTTTATGCAAAAGTTAATAAAGCACAACCATCAGTTCGGACAAAGACATTGGTTGAAACCACAAAAACTTTTACTGGCATATCTGAAGATAGTAATGGAAGTAAATATATCGACCTTCATGAAACTGATATCTTTGAAATCATTTCAATTAAAGATACGGATTCAGATGGCGCAGACCAATCAAGTAAATACTATCTTGACAATGGTCAGAGAGCAGGGTTTTACGCAAATGGTCGTTTGGTTCTTAATGGTGGTGCAACTGCACCTGGCGCTTCTGATGATACCTTCATAAGATTCAAACACTTTACCCACGGTGCAGGCGACTTTTTCTCTGTGAACTCTTATACTGGTCAGGTTGATTATGAAGATATCCCGTCCTTCGCAACAGGCCCGCGAGAATCAGTAAACTTGCGTGACGTAATCGACTTCCGTTCTTCGGTTGACTCTGATGGATTGTTTGTTGGTGGTGATGCTGCGGTCAATGAGATGCCTACAAATGGTGATATCTTTCAAGGGGATGTAACATATTATATGCCTCGTGCTGATAAGATTGTGATTACCAAAGACGGAGAACTGAAAAATATTCAAGGTGAGAATGGATTTGGTTCACAGATTCCCGACACCCCCGAAAACACTTTAGGTCTCTTTGAGTTAGAATTGAATGCATATGGTCTGCATGATTCGGATATTGCAACAAATGTCCTTAAAGCAAAAAGATTCACCATGGCCGATATTGGCAAACTAGAAAAACGTGTCGATAAACTTGAAGAAGTTACCTCGTTGTCATTACTGGAAGTCGGAACTGATGCTCTGTTGGTTTTGGACTCTGCGGGTAATCCAAGAACTAAGTCTGGTTTCTTTGTTGATAATTTCGCTGACAGAACTTTCTCAGACGTTCAAAGTCCAGAGTATCGTGCGGGTATTGACCCATCAACAGAAACTTTATCGCCTCAAAAGGTTGAGAAAAATGTTACACTACGATATGACTCTGCTGCATCATCGAATACTATTCTGAAGGGTGATACTGTATATCTGAACTATCAAGATGTAGAGGCAATCACACAAACACAGGTATCAGGAACAGAGAATGTAAACCCATTTGCTGTTATTACAGGTGAAGGCGAACTTACACTTTCTCCTGCTTCTGATGAATGGATTGATACAGAATATCGTCCCGCAAATGTAATCAACAAAACTGCAACAGAAACTTTGGCAGCGGTTAATGAGGGTAATCTTGCGGTAGGAACTGCTGCGAGAAGAGGTCTCGTTGCATTTTGGTGGGGTCGTTTTTTCTGGATACCACTTCTTGGATTTGGTCTCATTCCTAATGCTGGTATTTGGAATGGATGGAACGGAGTTGCTAACTGGAATAGAAACGGTGTAGTTCAAGGTTCTGTTGTAAGAAGAGGCAGAAATATTGTTAGAAGTTTCTCGCAACGTATCGTTGTAGGCGAAAGAACTGTGAGAAAAGAAGTTGGTGACCGCACAGTTTCACTAACATTCTTACCTTTCATTCGTGCTCGTAAAATCTTCTTCCACGCAGAGGGTCTCCGTCCAAATACGCAATACTTTGCATTCTTTGATGGAACACCTGTTGCAGACTATGTTCGCACTGAGACATCATTCGAAAGATTTGCATCTTCAGCTAATGGTGGTTGGAAATATGGTGACCGACATAAGTTAGCAGCAGAACACCCTGAAGGTAAATCAACTCTCACATCTGACTTGAATGGTGCTATTCGAGGTTCTTTCTTCATCCCAGCTCGTGAGGATTTGAGATTTAAGGCAGGCGAAAGAGAATTCAAACTTCTTGATATTAGTGTAAATAATGATGCAAATGCATTATCAATTGCATCTGCAATTTATACTGCACAAGGAACATTGGATACAAGACAGAAGACTATTACATCTACTCGTATCACAACGGTAAGAACTCGTAGATGGACAGAAACTCAACGTGTTCGTGGACGCGACCCTCTCGCACAATCCTTCCGTGTGACAGAACCAGATGGTATATTTGTAACCAAAGTTCAAACTTATTTTAAGAGTAAGGATGATGTTATTCCTATTCGTTTGGAAATCCGTCCAATGGTAAATGGTCAACCATCTGCAACAGACATCATTGCAAATGCAGTGAAGTTTCTGACGCCAAGTTCAGAAGTGAGTCTCCCTGCATCACAGACACAGGCAGCGGTTGTTGCTGCACCTACAACGTTCACATTCGATGAACCAGTCTTCTTAAATCCAGATACGGAATATGCAATTGTTCTGTTGGCAGAGTCAACAAAATATGAAGCGTATGTTGGAGAGACCTATGCATTTGAATTAGGTTCAACTGAAAATCGTATCTCTCGTCAACCTTCTATGGGTTCATTGTTCAAATCACAAAACGGAACGACATGGGAGCCTGACCAGACTAAAGACCTTGCATTCAAAATCTTTAAGGCAGAGTTCTCTACTGCTGGTGGTTTTGCTGTATTTGAAAATGTCGATATGCCTAAACAACTTCTTAAAGAAAATCCATTCCATGTTGAGAGCGGTGATGCAACTATTACTGCAATGATTGATGGACATGGTTTCCAAGTTGGTGACGATATTCATATCGAAGGTATTGACAGTGCAGACACGGTTAATGGTATCAGTGGTGCAAATATTGTTGCCACAAGAGCTATCACTCACGCCGATGGTTATGGTATTAAATTTGAAGCAGGCGCTAATGCAACCTCATCAGGTCGTTTCGGTGGCACCAATGTTGCCGTTGACCAACAGATACAGTTTGATGAAGTTATTCCGATGTTCACTACACTGACCCCAGACAATACAAATCTGACATATAGTGCAAAGTTTACCACAGGTAAATCATGGGCGGGTTCAGAAACACGTTTCCAAAAAGATACAAGTTTTAATAGTGACATCGCAATACTTGACACAAATATATTTGATAGTCCAAAACTTATTGCTACTCCACAAAATGAAACTACAGAATTGGGTGCGGGGGTTCGTTCTACCACATTCAAGATTGATATGACAACAAATCGCGCCGATGTCTCACCAATCATCGATGCACAAAGAGCATCATTGATTTGTGTTGGAAACCAGATTGACAGACAAGCAAATAGCGCTTCATCAGGATTCAATGTTCCAATATCATATGTCACAGAAACCGAAGCATTTGGTGGTTCGTCTCTTGCGAAACATACCACTTCGGTTCAGACTCTTGCGGAAAGTGCTGTTGGTCTGAAAGTTCTACTTTCTGCACTAAGACCTTCAGCTGCTGATTTTGATGTATACTATAGGGTCGCAAGAGATGGAACAGACATCTTCCAAGAGGATTTTATACTTCAAGATAGAGAAACTGCGATTGCTCCAGATGGAGAAAACTTCCGTGAGTATCGATATCTGATTGGTAAACAGAATGGGGACATTGCTCCGTTCACTCAATATCAATTAAAAATTGTTATGACTTCAACAAACTCATCTCTAGTCCCAATCTTTAAGGACTTGAGAGTTATTGCAATGGCTGTATGATGAGTAATAAATATGTAATGGTTGATGGTTCTCCTAGTTATGTTCGTGATATGGAAACTGGCGGTATTATTAATATAAATAAAGAAGAAATCGAAGCGGCAAGAGAAGCAAAAAGAAAAAGAAAAAATAAGGAACAGGAGTTCCAAGACTTAAAGAATGAAGTTGGTGAAATAAAGGAACTCCTCAATAGACTGGTAGAGAAACTGTAATGGCAACAAATCCACCAACAATTACTAATATTACCGATACCTTCACCACACTGGTGACGAACTTAAATACCATATCATTGGATTTAGGTGCAACTGGACGGTTAAATACCAATCAGGATTCAAGCACTGTTGCTGCTATCAATGAGTTGGAACTTGCAATTCGTGGAACGTCTAATGATTTAGTCGCAACTGACTTATCAATGTTCACCGCAGACAACATCGTTTCTGCATTGGTTGAACTTGATGTAGACATTCACGGTGCGGGTGGAGGAACTGCATCTTCAGACTTGACAACTACTGCAAATGATGTCGTTTCTGCAATCAATGAAATTGATGCGTTACAGGGTAATGTCTCACTTACGACCACAGCAACGACTGTTACAGGTGCGATTGCAGAACATGATGCAGAACTGGGAACAATCACTGCGGGTGCGATGGGAACTACTGCCTCTACGGTAAGTGGTGCGATTGCAGAACTCGAAGTAGAGATTGATACTCTCAATACATTTGTTGAACCATCTCAATCACTCACAACAACTGCAACAACTCTTGCTGATGCGGTAAACGAACTCGATGCAGAGATTGGTAGTGCAACACTCACGACTACAGCACAGACACTCGCTGGCGCCATCAACGAACACGATACAGAGATTGGCGCAGCATCGCTTAATACTTCTGCGACTACTCTGCGTGGTGCAGTTAACGAATTACACACAGAATTGGGTGCAATACCAGATTCCGATGGCCAAAAGAACTTGGTTGCAAGTAAAGTTGGTGAGTCACTACGACTACTAGATAGTGCTTTAGGTGATTTGTCTACACTGACTTCCACTATAACAGACCATTCAACTATTGTCAAGGCAATTAATTCAAACAAAACACAGATTGACCTATTGGACTCTAGCGGGGTTGTGGTCAATCAAACTTTAGGTTCATTATCTAATTTAGATTCTGCATTTGTCGGAACAGAGAGAGACAATTTCGTAAACGCACTCAACGCATTAAGGGCAGATATACCACTAATCTATGATGAAAACGGCACACAGTTGAATTAATTGGAGTAACACATAATGACACTTTATGTTCCGTTAAAATTAAAAGACAGCGCGAACCTACAAGAATTCGAGACTGCCAGTGCGATAGCCAATCAAGACGAACTCTATTTGGCATATCAGGTAGGTCTTGCACTTTCCGAAGCAGATAGTAGTGAACCAGCCTCACTATCTCTCTTAGCTGATTTAAGCACAGATTCCGCATATTTTATTGGTGACTTAGTAAACACTGAATATGATTCAGCTATTGGAACTGGCGGAAGTGGTTCATTTTTGACTTTTAGTCAAACTGTTCAGTCGGTGTTTCAAAGAGATGGAACAGTATCTTTTACTGACAGTGACTATCGTATTCCTGTCTACAAAACTAACAATTCAAGCGCCTTTTCCCATAAAGGTGACCCAGAAGATAAACTGGATGACACAACAGCAAATCTGTCTCAAGTCAATTTATTGAGAGGTCGCGAAAAGTCTGATTATGTTGAAATTCTTTCTGGTAACCCTTTAAGAATAAAAATACCTTCTGAAAGAAACGCGATACTTGATAGGTTTGTTGGAAATTCAATCAATCAACACGATAGTGATGTAGATGAATATGCAACACATGATGGAACTGTAGAGTTTGGTAACGTTTTTAATGACAGCGATGGTGATACACGAAAATTGTTGGTGATGGTTGAAGCTAGTGTATCAAGGGGTAGGTATGAAGATTCTGATAAAGCATATGTGATTAACTTTAGAAATCCAACTATTAATGGAGTTATGTATGGCAATCCAGCCGAATCAACATCGGGATTTGAACTTAATGATAGTGGAGTATATGTAAACGCCTTAACTCAAGAAAATTTTCAAACAAAAATCAAGGAGATGGACAGCAGTGGTAGAAGCGCTCTTATTGATAGATTGAATAGACGTATTTTTACATCTGACTATCCAGGCTCATATAGACTTGGTTCAATTCCTCCTGACAGCGCCGATTGGTCACTCGATTTGGCTAATGTAATGACTGACACAAGAGATAGTGCTGGTAACTATTCCTTACAATATAATATCTATAAAAGAACCTCGATGGCTGCACCTAATACGGTTCTTCCATTCTCAATCAAACGGTCTAATGGTGACAGTGGAGACTATCAAGGTCTTCAGAGAATGACACCTAGACAAGTAAAGTATTCTTTGGGTCAGGAAGCAAAGAAAAGAATCGCATCTTCTTCTACAAATATTGGTAATTACAGAATCCTGAGTTCTGCGGCAGGCACACCATCAGATATAGGTTTATCAGGAACATGGACGGCAAAGGGAACTGCAACAGATACTCGTCAAGCGATTGTTGATGTTAACTATACAAGAACTCGTTCAAGTTCATTTGCTCGATTAAGAACTTCTACGTTTGCGGGTAACTATACAAGAACTCGTTCAAGTGCATTTTCACAAGATTATACAACAACTAGAGAATCAACATATAGTGCAAACTATACCAGAACACGAGCAAGTAATTACTCACTCGGTTTTGTGGGTGACTTTATTGCTAACTATACAACAGAACGTGACGAGGATTTTACAAGGAATCGAATTGACCCTGGCGCATTAAATTATACAAGAACTCGTTCAAGCACCTACACTGGCAATTTTAGTAGATTACTACAATATACAACAAACTTTACGGGTGATTTTGTAGGCCCAGTAACATCAGGTTTATCAGTTATTGGCACGGCAAACATAACGATATCCTCACAAGCGTTAACGGGTGGTTATGTTGCATCTACCGTAACTGTTCCGTCTGGAACAAAGTCTATTATATTGTGTGCTAATGTTAAAACGAATGGTAATAGACGGTCACGGTTTACTGCTGTCACGTTTGGTGGCACCACAATGAACGAAGCGATATCTCAAAATAACACGCCCGCTGAATATACTTTTGATACAGCAATTTATAACCTAAACTATAGTTCTACAGGCAGTAAATCTGTTTATTTCTTCCTGACTAATAATCCACAAGTCTATGGTATGGGTGCAAGGGTTATTTTTCTCAATAAGGCGTTCAGTTCTTATGCGCCAAGTGATGCTGATGGCGTCTCCACAACAGGTTCAAGTGGCAGAGGCGATATCCCTAATCACCAAAAATATGCCAATGGTATAACTGTAGCAAGTGCCACATGTCGAGCGCCGAATAGTGGTGCTTATATTGCTCAGGTTGGCGATTTGGCGTATCTGTTCTCGCCTTATATCGATACTACTGGTTGGAATCAGGGTTTTATTCAACATCCAAGTGGCAGTAACAGTGGGTCTATTACTGGTTATGAATTGCCAACTGGCGCTGGGCCAGCTGGGACAATTTCATTTCGTTATATGCAAAATGATTTTGGTGAAAGTGCGGCGGTAGCCTCTTGGGCACCATCAAAGTTTGAACAAGACTATGATGTTACCTTTACTGGTAACTTTACAAGAGTTGGTCAATATACATCAGATTTTTCTAGAAATTTCACAGGTGATTATACTAGAGATGCAGTTTATACTGGTAACTATACGGGAGACTTTTTAGGTGATTTCACAAGAAACCGTCAGGCCACAAGACCAGACGACTTTACTCGTGACTTTACAGGTGACTATAGTGGTGACTATACCAGAACAAGAGTATCAACATATACTCGTAACGCCACTGGTGTATTTACGGGTGGATATACTGGTTACTATACTGGTGACTTTACTACTGATTTTACTAGAATTAGCACAGTAACTACAGGAGCAACTCAACGAGTTCTTATTCCACAGGCATCTGCGAACGGAAATCAGTGGTGGTATACGCAAACCAATAAAGTATCTTTCGGCAATTTTGAAGACTGGTTTGCTGCTACTAGCGCAATCGCTTCCAGTGGTAGTTCTGCCATAAGCGTTGAAAACTACAATACAAATGGGACATACTTGCATGGATATTATGGTCATCCAACGACCCCGAACATCTCAAGAACAAATAAATCACCTAGTTATACAGAGACTATCAGGACAGCGACTACCGCACAACTAACTTGGATACGAGGTCATCAGCCAGGTTTTGCCGTCACAAACGGACAGGATTGGTTTGGCAACAGCTCTAGCGCTAGTTATCCTTATGCGAATAGTGATTACGTTCAGGCGCATCCGGGCGGCGGTTCAGATTATGGCGCAACATTCGCGAAAAACCTAACTCGTGCTTATGCTCTGAATAACTCATCACAACCAACGTTTGCTGATGGAATATATCCTGTAGGTATTGATGATAATTATAGCACAGTTGGATTACTTTGTTTTTATGCAAATAATAATAATGTTTATCTAGTTGGTGTGAATTTTTTATTTGCCCAAGACTATACTAATAACAGAGGTATGACAGTCTGTGATTTTTCAACGGCGGTTTCTACAAATTATACTGGTAACTATACAACTGATTTCTTACAGAACTTCACCCGTCTAATCGAAACTGACTATACAGGTGACTTTACAGGTGACTATTCTAGGTCTTTCACGGGGAACTATACTAGGGATTTCACTAGAACACGCACATCAACATACTTGGGTGCTGAAACATTTAGTCGTGATTTCACAGGTAATTATGAGGGTAACTATACTAGGAACTTTACCCGAACATTTGAAGGTAACTATACAAGAGACTTTACTGGAAACTACGAAGGTAATTATCAACAAAACTACATTGGTAACTATGTAGGTGAGTTTTTAGGTAACTATGCTGGTGATACTATTGGTTCAGGGTCTAGTAACATTGAGACATATACACTCTATGTAAGAACTTCATAAATAGGTTTATTATGGGAACTACACCACTAAAACTTGACGGAACTGACGGCAACCTTAAACAGATGACAACATCTGAAGAGAACTATCTCGCATATCAGGCGGGATTGCATCTTGCGTCTTTGGATTCTGGTCAAACCTATGTGATAGGTAATGTCTCTCATTCTGGAACAAATCGTTCAATAGGTTCTATAGTTGACACCAAGTTTGATGACGGAGTTGGAACACATGGATTTGCTAATGGAACTGTTCCTGTTACTCAAACAAGTTATGCCTTCAATCAACATGCAGATTCAATAACATATTCAGACTCGGCAGATTTCAGAATCCCCACCGAATTTGTTGATAATAGTGGCGCTGCTGAAATTCATGAACTTACAACAAGTGAACAAAACACACTAGGTGATAGAATAGCATCTGCACTTTTTACCAACGAATATCCTGGCTGTTATAAGTTAGGGTCATCATCGCCAGGCAGTGATTGGTCAGTTCACAAATCAGGTATCTTTGAGGATACAATTGAAACTGGTGTATCAGGAACTTCATATAATTTATATGTAAAAGACTCTATCTCATCTCCACCGTCTACTGTCCGACCAGTTAGTGTCAAACGTTCAAGTGGTGCAACAGGAACGTTTCAGGGTATACAGGAGATGACTGATGCAGAGGTGAAGTATACTTTTGGTGCTCTTTGTCAAAGTCGGATGGCATCTGCTTCAAGTGCTATTGGTAATTATCTAATCAGGTCATCTGCTCAAGGTGCGCCATCAGGCGGAACATGGGTTGCAAAAGGAACTGCAACTGACACCCGTAGAGATACAACTGATACAGACTATACCAGAACATCTGTAACTGAATTTACAAGAACTAGGTCAAGTGCCTTTGAGGGTAATTACTCTAGGGTCTTTTCTGCTGACTATACAAGGAATTCAACTCAAAACTTTACACAAGTTTTCACGGGAAATTTCACAGGTGACTTCACTGGTAACTATCTTACAAGTTATACAAGAACCTCTACCCGTGAACGTGATACGGATTTTACCAGAACAACCTCTGCTGATTTTGTTGGTAACTATTCTAGGGCCTTTTCTGCAAACTATACCAGAAATTCAACCAGAAATTCAACCAGAACATCAACTAGAACTAGCACCACCACTACAAATTATGGTGGTAACTTTGCTGGTAACTTTGTTGGTGACTTTGTTGGTAACTATACTCGCGGTAGATTCTACTATTCTGACGGAACATTTTATGGCACTGCGGGGAATTATGTTGGTAACTACGCCAGAACATCAACCAGAACATCAACCAGAACATCAACTAGGACTAGCACTGTTACTGGTAACTTCGCTGGTAACTT
>Ga0129351_1000459_pt1 | contig 15187 bp, 16 predicted proteins | sample CPBDNA_8_FD_94423 | JGI IMG/M metagenome (GOLD analysis project Ga0129351, IMG submission 94423) | Freshwater to marine salinity gradient microbial communities from Chesapeake Bay, USA - CPBay_Sum_27_0.2_DNA | ecosystem: Environmental > Aquatic > Marine > Coastal | place: USA: Chesapeake Bay... | reverse complement strand
GGTAGTTCGCACCACGTTTTTTTTCTAGCGATAGGGCTTCTATAAGGGGAGAGCCACCAAATATAGTATTGCCAATTCTGCAATGATAGCCATATGATAGAAAAGACTATGGGGTAAAAATGGCATCACAGACGAAAATTGCACAACAATTGGGGATAAATTATAGCACTTTTAAGGGCTTAGTTACTCGCGGAATTGTAGAAGAGAGGCCAACTGGTCAGTATTCATATGAAGAATGCTCTAAACAATACTTAGATCACCTTAGAAAAGTTGCTGCTAATCATATGACTGCTGATGGCTTAGATTTGCAAGCTGAAAGAGCCAGATTAGCTAAAGAGCAAGCAGATCAAAAGGAAATGGAGAACGCTGTAGAGCGTGGTGACTTAGTTTATATTGATGACATTGTTAAACAGTTTGAGGATCAATTGCAGAAAGCAAAAGTTAAGGTTTTGGCTGTTCCAACTAAGGTTGCCGCTGAAGTTCATGCAGCAAAAGAGGTAAAAGAGTGCAAAGAGATCATAGAAGAAGCTGTGAAAGAGGCTTTAAGTGAATTGGTTGGATACCATAAGGAAGCAGCAAGCGAAGAAGCTTGAAACAAGGCTTCAAAACGCTATGAAAAGAGCGCTAAAGCCGCCACCAAAGCTGACTGTAAGTGATTGGGCTGACAAATACCGACAGTTATCTAGCGAAAGTTCAGCAGAGGCTGGGAAGTGGTCAACAAGCCGTGCAGAATATCAGAGAGGCATGATGGATGCTATTTCTGACGCTAATGTTGAGACTGTTGTGCTTATGACTGCTGCCCAAATTGGCAAGACTGAACTAATTAATAATGTTGTTGGCTTTCATATTCATCAAGACCCAGCGCCTATGCTTGTTGTGCAGCCCACTTTGGAGATGGCTCAAACATGGTCAAAAGATCGACTTGCACCAGCGATAAGAGATACGCCTGTTTTACATGAGAAAATAGGCGATCCAAGATCAAGAGACAGCGGAAACACAACGCTTCATAAGGTTTTCACTGGTGGTCATGTAACATCTTGTGGTGCAAACTCGCCAAGTTCCCTTGCGTCTAGACCTTGTAGAATAATTCTTTGTGATGAGGTTGATCGGTATCCTATCTCTGCCGGGACGGAAGGTGACCCAGTGTCATTAGCAAAAAAACGATCATCAACATTCTGGAATAGAAAGATTATTCTTGTAAGCACGCCAACGGAGCGTGGAGCATCACGAATTGAGCAAGCTTATGATGAAAGTGACAAGCGTAAATTCCACGTTGATTGTCCTCATTGTGAGGAAGAGCAAGTTCTAAAATGGTCTAATGTTAAGTGGTCAGACAATGATCCTAATACGGCTGAATACGCTTGTGATGAGTGTGGTTCATGTTGGACGGACGCAGATAGGTATCGTGCTATTCGATATGGGCGGTGGAAGCCTACTGCATCTGGGGATGGAAAGACAGCAGGTTTCCACCTGTCTGCACTATACTCTCCTTGGATACGCCTAGACGAGATCGTAGGTGAATTTATTGCAGCTAAACGCGATCCTATGCGATTAAGAACGTGGGTCAATACTACCTTGGGAGAAACTTGGGAAGATCAAGGTGAGATGCTTGATGAGCATGATTTATCTAATAGATCAGAGTTTTGGGGAGATGAATTGCCAGAAGATGTATTACTTTTAACGGCTGGAGTAGACGTGCAAGATGATAGGCTTGAATACGAAGTTGTAGGCTGGGGTAAAGGTGAGGAAACTTGGTCTATTGAGTATAGAGCTATTTACGGAGACCCATCAACTGCTGAATTATGGATGCAATTAGACGAGGTATTGCAGCAAAAGTTTGTGCATCCGTTAGCTGGTGAGCTTATGATTAGATCGACTTGCATTGATAGCGGTGGTCACTATACGCAACAAGTTTATAATTATTGTAAAGGTAGAGTTGGCAAAAGAGTATTTGCAATAAAGGGTATTGGCGGTGAAGGTAAGCCTATTACCGGGAAGCCAACTAAAAACAATATTGGTAAAATAAACCTATTCCCTGTTGGTGTAGATACTGCAAAAGAGCTTATTTACGCTAGGCTCAAAATGACTGAAGTTGGAGAGGGGTACTGCCATTTTCCAGCCGATAGAAACGAAGAGTATTTTAGAATGCTTACTGCTGAAAAGAAGGTGGTTAAGTATTATAAAGGCAGGCCAAGAAGGGAATGGATAAAGATTCGCCCAAGGAATGAAGCTCTTGATTGTAGAGTGTACGCTACCGCTGCATTTAGTCTCCTAAACATAAATATAGATGTGGTTGCCAAACAAGCCCAAAATAGGGTATTATCTAAAGATAAGCCACCTATTAGGAGGCCAAGCTTGCCAAGGCGAAATTCATTTGTGCACGGGTATAGGTAAGAAATATGGATAATTTATTTGAGGCGGCTAATGCACCAACAACAGAGCCGTCAGAATTTGTTGTTGGTGATTTTGTGCAATGGAAAAGAACAGACCTCAACGAAGCCTACTCAAATAGCACCCACACAGCAACTTATATATCTAAAGATGCATCAGGTGGATCTCACGAATTTCAAGTAATAGGGTCAGCAAGCGGAACAGATTATTTATTTACGATTACAAGCAGCGACTCTAGCGCATTTACCGCTGGTCATCACTATTGGCATCTTGAAATAGTTAGAAATAGCGACAGCGCTAGAATAGTGTTAGAGCGAGGACAGTGGGAAGTAAGATCAGATATTGATGTTGCCGGGGTTGATCCACGCACATTTGAAAAGAAAATGGTAGACAAGATTGAAAGTCTACTACTTGGCAGAGCCGACACTGACGTTGGTAGTTATTCTATTGCTGGTAGGTCATTAACTAAAATGACATTTGCAGAACTAGAAGAGGCTAGGGATAAGTTTCAAGGAATTGTAAAGAGACAAGAAGCTGAAGCTAGGGTCAAGCGTGGTAAGGCAAGCTCCAACACAGTAAAAGTAAGGTTTAGCTAAATGGGTATACTTGATTTTATTAAACGCACTAAACCTAAAGTAAGTAAAAGGAATTTTGCAGCAGCAAGCAAAGGAAGATTGTTTGCCGATTTTACTGGCTCTAATCGAAGCGCTGATAGTGAGATTAGATGGGCTTTGCGCGATATAAGAAATCGAAGTCGTGACCTAGAGCGTAACAATGAATACTTTAGGCGTTATCTACAGTTACTGCGTGTGAATGTCGTAGGTGAGGCTGGGTTTAAAGTACAAGTTCGTGGCATAAATCGAGATGGCACAGTTGATCGCCCCGGCAATCAGATAGTTGAGGGGGCTTGGTCAGAGTTTTCTAGAACTGGTGGATGCACAGTTGATGGGCGAATGTCTATGATTGACTTGTGTAATCACATAATTACTGGGGTAGCGCGAGATGGCGAAGTATTTTTGCAGATAGTTAAAGGTAACTATTTGCGTCATGGAATAGCTGTGCAGATACTTGAGCCAGATTTAGTAGATGAAGAAAAGAACGAAAAGGCAGCAAACGGTAATCATATTCGGATGGGCGTTGAGTTAGACGAAAAGACTAAGCGGCCAGTAGCGTATCATGTCCTAAATTATCATAAGGGCGATTACGATTATATGCTTCCTATGGCTGAAAGAAAGTATAGGCGTGTTCCAGCAGATGAGATTATGCACATTTACCGGGTTGAGAGAGCTGGGCAAACTCGCGGAGTTCCTTGGTCAGCGGCTGCAATCACATCACTTAAAATGCTTCATGGGTATAGAGAGGCTGAACTTATAGCCGCTAGAACAGGCGCTGCTAAAATGGGTTTCTTTACATCACCTGCTGGGGATGGGTTTACGGCTGACGGATTTGACGATGATGCAAATACAGTGCCGATATATGACGCAGAGGCAGGGTCATTCCATCAACTCCCAGCTGGCGTAGATTTTACGCCTTTTGATCCAACTCATCCAACCTCTGCTTTTGCAGACTTTGAGAAGTCAATTTTGCGTGGAATAGCTGGCGGTTTAGGCGTTAGTTATACGTCTTTAGCTAATGATCTTGAGGGAACTAGTTACTCTTCTATTCGGCAAGGGGCGCTAGAGGAAAGAGACTTTTATAAGACGTTACATAGATTTATGATCGATCACTTCCTTGATCCTTTTTATAGGCTTTGGGTTGAACACGTAATGAGTTTTAATTTTATTCCTATAACAGGCGATCAAAAGGTATTTAAGTTTACCCAAGATGTAACATGGCGTGGCAGAGGGTTTCAGTGGGTTGATCCCCTTAAAGAAATGAATGCTGCTGTTGTTGGCTTGCAGAATGGTATTATTAGCCACTCTGACATAGCAGCTAACTATGGACGTGATGCTGAAGATACTTTTGCTCAAATACAGAGAGATGTAGAAACTGCACAACAATATGGCATGAGCATGGCTTACCAGCCTTTTGGAAACAAGTTGCCAGTGCCAGCGGAGGGTGATGATGCCGTACAAACCGACTAGTGGAATGGTAGAAGAAGCCAAGCGTGGATTAGAATGGCGAAGTGAATTTGGGCGAGGCGGCACTGCTGTTGGTATCGCAAGAGCTAGAGATATATCAAATGGAAAGAACTTATCTAAAGATACTGTCAAGAGAATGTTTTCATTCTTTAGTCGGCATGAGGTAGATAAAAAGGCAAAAGGTTTCAGACCCGGTGAAGATGGATTTCCTAGCAATGGGCGAATCGCGTGGGCTTTGTGGGGTGGTGACGCAGGCTTTTCATGGAGTAGAAAAATTACTGAACGATTAAAGAAAGAGGATCGCACTATGCAAGATATAGATGAATCTGATATAATCTCAGAAGAAATAGAGGATGATGCTATGACTGAAGAGGTAAGAGCAGAGCCAGATGAGCTTAGAGTTGGCGATTGGGTTAGCTGGAATAGTTCGGGTGGCGAAGCATACGGAAAGATAGAACGTATTGAAAGAGATGGATCGATTGATGTTCCTGATAGTGACTTCACTATAAATGGAGACGCTGAAGATCCAGCAGCTTTAATTGAGGTTTATCGTGAGGGCGATGACGGCTGGGAAGCCTCTGGCAGAATGGTGGGGCATAGATTTTCTACGCTGACAAAAACTGCAAAGCGTTACCACAAAGATAAAGATAAGAAGCGTCATATTGTAAATATTGAAGAGACTGACGAAACAATAGTTATTACCTACGCAAAAGTGGACGATGAAATGTCTGAAGAGAGACTTGAGACTAGCGAAGTAAAAGTTCGCTCTATGGCTTTTGATGGTAAAGTTGTGAACGAAGATAACCGCACTGTTAAAATGGCTGTATCTAGCGAAGAGCCAGTTGAACGCAGTTTTGGAAATGAAATATTAGATCATGATGAGGGCAGTATTGATTTAGAGTTTGCTAAATCAGGCAGAATGCCTCTTTTGCTAGATCATGATCCACGTCAGCAGATTGGCGTGGTTGAGGATGTTAACCTTGATAGTTCGTCACGTAGGTTGCGTGCTACAGTCCGTTTCGGAAAAAACGGATTGGCTAGAGAGGTTTTCGATGATGTTGTTGATGGAATACGCAGCAATATCTCAGTTGGCTATCAAGTCAACGACATGGAGAAAGATGGTACGGATAGCTTCCGTGTAAAATCTTGGCTTCCAATGGAAGTTTCTGTTGTTTCTATCCCTGCCGACAGGACAGTGGGCGTTGGTAGAAGTGCAGAGATTGACAAATCACCCTTAGTAGAAACTCCTATAAGAAAGGAAAAAACAATGTCAGAAGAAAACGTAGTAGACATTGAGGCGGTGAAGGCAGAAGCTAGTCGTGCCGCCACAAAAGATACTGCTGAGATGTATCGTTTAGCTGCAAAGCACAATAAGCGAGACTTAGCAGATAAAGCAGTTGCTGAAGGACGTTCATTAGCAGAATTTCGCGGTGAATTACTTGAGGTAATTGGGAACGAGCCACTAGATAGCCAAGAAATTGGTTTGAGTAAGAAGGAAGTGCGTAACTTCTCTCTTATGAAAGCAATTCGCGCTATGGCAAATCCAACAGATCGCAATGCTCAAGCGGAAGCAGAGTTTGAGTTTGAAGCGTCAAGAGAAGCTGCAAAACGTGCTGGCGTAGATCCACAAGGTCTATATATGCCAATTGACGTGATGCGCTCTTGGGGTCAGCGTGACTTAAATACATCAGATGACAGCGCAATGGTGGCAGAAGCTTATCGTGGCGGTGACTTCATTGATGTGTTAAGAAATGCTTCATCTGTAATGGATGCTGGAGCAACAATGCTTACTGGCTTGCAAGGTGACGTTAAGATACCTAAGAAAACTGCTGCCTCAACTGCTGCATTTATCGCAAGTGAAGGTGGGGCATCTTCAGAGAGTGAGCCAACATTCGGTCAGGTCACAATGACACCAAAGACCATTGGTGCATTCACTGACATCACTCGCTTAATGATGATGCAGTCATCTTTGGATATTGAAAACCTAGTGCGTAATGACTTGTCATCAGGTATCGCATTAGCTATCGATAATGGTGCGTTGCAAGGTTCTGGATCTTCTGGAAACCCAACTGGTATCAAGAACACATCTGGTATCAATGCTCCAACTGACTTTGCAGCAGCTAATCCAACATTTGCGGAAGTTGTGGCAATGGAAACAGCAGTTGCTGAAGATAATGCACTTATGGGCAACCTTGCATATATCTTACCAGCAAGCATGGCTGGAGCGCTAAAGACAACTGTCAAAGACTCAGGTTCAGGCCAGTTTGTATTGCAAGGCGGTGAAATGAACGGATACCGCGCAATCGTGTCAAACCAAGTTACAGCAGGTGACTTGTATTTTGGAAACTTTGCTGACTTGTTGATTGGTATGTACGGTGGATTAGACATAACTGTTGATCCATTCACAGCATCAACATCAGGCACAGTTAGAATTGTTGCTCTACAGACTGTAGATGTAGCTGTTCGTCACGCTGTATCATTCGCTGTCAATAATGACGGTTCATAATTATGCTAACGTGGGAGAGCCAAAAGGCTCTCCCCTCTTCTGAGGGGAATAAAATGAATTATGTAATTTTAAAGTCTTGTTTTGCGGCTGGTGCAACAAGAAGCGCAGGTGACGTGGTAGAGCTTGGTGAGGACGAAGCGGCAACCCTTAAAGGTTATAATCGCATAGCTGTAGCACCAACTCCAAAACCAGAGCCAAAGATTGAAAACAAAGCAGCAGCGCCAAAAGTTACGAGGGCTAAAAAAGATGAAGATCAAGCTTAAAAAGCAAGCAATAGTTAGTGGCAAAAAGTGCGCCGCTAATAGTGTACACGATGTTGATAATCGTGTTGGCGAAAAGCTTATAGATCGTGACTATGCAGATCTTTATTCCGATAAGGAAGAGGTAAAAGCTGATGACGATACCTCTGACCAGTGACCTTAACTTTTTATTTGATGTTGAGGACTTTGCTGTAACTGTTTCTTATCAGCGCAAACTTGGTTTGGGAGACAGTTCTATAAAAGGTATTTTTGATAACGAAACTGTTCCATTAGACGCAGGCGGCATGGCTCTTGTTCATCAAGAGCAACCAAGGCTAACTTGTAAGACTTCTGATGTTCCATACATCGCTGAAGATGATTTCATTGTCCATGATAGTATTAATTACCGTGTAGTGGCATGGGTGCATGATGGAACTGGTGTAACGATCATACAATTGGAAAAACAATAATGGCTCACGTTAGAAAGCAGATAAGAGATCGTGTAGCTTCTATACTTACTACTAGTGTAACCTTAGTAAAAAGACGTGTTTTTACTACTAGGGTGCACCCTTTTAACGAGACAAACCTTCCAGCTATAAGTGTTTATACTGGTTCAGAAACAAGTGACCGCCTTAACGTGGGTGTTACTGATGTAATTCGTGACCTTACTCTTGATATTGACATATATGTTAGAGAAACGAGTAAGTTTGACGATGACGTGGACGCAATAGCTGTCCAAGTAGAAGAAGCAATGGCCAATGATTTCACAATCAACGGTCTTGCTAAATTTTCGGTGTTACAGTCAACAGAAATACAATTTGACGGTGAAGCAGATCAAATTCTTGGTGTTGCAAAGCTGACATATGGTATACAATATGTTACACCTATAAATGATGTAGAAACAGCCAGATAAGGAGACTTTGTTATGGCAACACATACAGGTAGCGAAGGAACTGTTAAGGTTGGTTCTAACGCTGTAGCGGAAATCAGATCTTTCTCATTAGAGGAAACTGCTGACACACTTGATGATACAACGATGGGCGATACTGCTAGAACGTATAAATCATCACTCACAACTTTTACTGGGTCACTTGATGTATATTGGGATGAAACCGATACATCTGGTCAAGGCGCTTTAACTATTGGCGCTTCTGTAACGCTTAATGTTTATCCAGAGGGAGACACTTCTGGCGATACTTATTACAGTGGTACGGCTATTGTTACCGGGGTAACAAGGAGTGCATCTTTTGATGGGCTTGTAGAAGCTTCAATTTCAGTGCAAGGTAGTGGTGCGTTGACTGAAACAACAGTCTAAATGTAACTATTATGGGGATATATCATGTACGATCCACTAGAAGCATTAGAGGATTATCTTTCTAATGTGGAAACTAAATCGGTGGAAGTAAAATTACGCGCAGGGGCAAAGCCCTTGCGTTTATTTTATACACCAATGACTTCTGGCGAAATGTCTCAAGTGCAAAAGAAGCATCCAGACTTTCCGTCTACAAGTATTGAAGCCTTAATTGATCTTATTATTATTAAGGCTTTGAATGAGGACGGCAGTAAAGCTTACACAGTGGAGCATAAGCCAAAGCTGCGAAGAATACCACATCAAGCAGTTTACGAAATAGCTGGCCCTATGATGGCTAGTGCAACCGAAGAGCAACTTGAGGGAAACTAAGAGCAAACCCATTCAGATATAATATGCTAATTATTGCAGAGAGATTACATCTAAGCATTAGAGACGTTGAGAAAATGTCAGTTAGCGAGTATAATGAATGGGTAGCTTACTTCAAGATTGTGAATGAGAAGGTAACTAAGTAATGGCAGACGCTAAACTCAAGTATGTTATTTCCGCTCAAGATAACGCTTCTAGCAGCATACAAGGAGTTCAGCGAAACTTCCAGCGCTTAGATGACCAAGTACAAAAGAGCCGTGTACAAATGAATCAGTTTGGCGGCTCTTTAATAGGCACACAGAGAAATTTGCGTAAATTTGCACTTGGTGGTGTCCAACAAGCTGGTTATCAAGTTGGTGACTTTGCGGTTCAAGTTGCAAACGGTACTAGTAAAGTTCAAGCTTTTGGTCAGCAAGCTGGGCAGTTTCTGCAAATCTTTGGCCCATTTGGTGCTGTGTTAGGTGCTGCTGTTTCTGTCATATCTGCCGTTGTACTAGCAAAACAAAAATCTGGCGAGGCTGCTGAGAGAGCAACTGGCAAGATTATGGATATGAAAACTGCACTTAAAAACCTTACTTCAGCGGCTGATGAAAGCACAGCAGCCCTAAAGATGATGGTTTTAGGTATTACTAGCTTAGAAGAATTTACACTGCGTGAAGATTTATTAGTTCAGCAAAACAAGCTGCTAGCGCTACAGCGACAGCTTACCACAGCGGAAGATGAAGGTGGTGCGAATAACGTAAGAAGGGCGAGAGAGTTAAGGGTTGAGATAGAGAAGCAGCAAGAGGTCATAGACACCGCAAATAGAAATATACAAAACTACATTATTAATAATTCTAGATTTATGATTGAGAATATTAAAAGGTTTGCAACTAGTAGATCAGATGACTTTGCACGTTTAAGAGAAGAGCAAAGAATTTTAGAAGAGGGTAGAGCAGCATATAGAAAATATATAAATATGAGGACAATTGCTGCTCAAGAGGCTGCAAAAGCAGAAGATATTTTAATGGCTAGAACAGCAAGAGCAAACCAAGAATTTGCTGCATTAATGATGCAGTCTGAAAAATTTATCCAAGCACAGTTTACTATCAATGGAAGGGGATCATCCCAAGGTGGCCCTAGCTTTGATGAGCTTGTAAAAAATGATCCTAGAGTGCAGCTAGCTGTTGAGCGTATGAGATTGCAAGACTTAGAATTTAAGAAAGCACAAGAGGCGGCAAAGAAAACAAAGAAGATGTTAAAGCATGAGTTAAGCCCAGAAATTAAAAGGCTTATATCCTTGTCCGAATCAATAGGTAAGTCTTTTGAGAATGCATTTATGTCTGCTATTGACGGCACTTCAAGCTTTAAGAATGCATTTAAGTCTATGACTCGTGAAATTATAAGTGAGCTTTATCGAGTGTTTGTCGTGAAAAGAATTACTGGATTTATCACTAATGCTTTTCTTGGCGCTACGGTTGGCCCAATGCAAGGCCCAAATTTGCCCGGCGTAAGGTTTGAGGGTGGCGGTTATACTGGCAGCGGAGCTAGGGCTGGTGGGCTTGACGGTAAAGGCGGTTTTATGGCCATGCTGCACCCTAACGAAACAGTTATAGATCATACAAAGGGTCAGGGCGCTGGCGTGACTGTTGTGCAGAATATAAATATTTCTACCGGGGTGCAGCAAACTGTAAGAAATGAAATTCAATCAATGATGCCTCAAATAGCAGAAAGCGCTAAATCGGCGGTAGCTGATGCTAAAAGAAGGGGCGGTAGTTATGGAAGGGCATTTGCATAATGGCTATCACTTATCCTTTAGCTCTACCTAGTCACACTGGCATTGCATCTATACAGCTTTCAGCGATAAACGCTGTGACTTACTCAAGAAGCCCATTTACCTTTGCTGGGCAAGCTCACGCTTACGCTGGGCAAATGTGGCAAGCAGATGTAACCTTGCCGCCAATGAAGAGGGCTGATGCAGAGCAATGGATAGCCTTTCTGGTGAGCCTAAGAGGTCAGTTTGGCACATTCTACCTAAATGACCCTTCTGCCACCTCACCACGCGGCACAACGTCTACAAACAGTGATGTTAATGCAGCGACTGGTAGCAGTGGTGATAGCACTATATCTCTAACGATCACTTCTGGCGAAACTTTGCTTGCTGGTGACTACATACAAATCGGCACAACTTCATCTAGGACATTGCATAAAGTCCTTGTGGATGTAACTGGAACTGGCAGCGCTCAAGATGTCGAGATCTGGCCAGCACTCAGATCAAACAAGTCTAGCGCTGGTGTTAATATATTAAACGCAAGCGGTGTTTTTAGATTAGCGTCAAATGAGCAATCTTGGTCTGTAAACGAAGCAAGTATTTATGGGATTACATTTGGAGCTATTGAAGCAGTATGACAAGAACTATTCCCTCTGCACTACTTACTGCATTAGGTAATTCCGAAGTAGAGCTTTTTTATGCAGTAGATTTAGACTTTGATTCTGGCAATATGCGTATTTGGACAGGGTTTGGTAGTAAAACAATCAATAGCCAAACCTATACCGGGACAGGTAATTTGCTTACAATCGATGGGCTTGAAGAGGCAGCAGATCTTTCCGCTAGGGGAACAACAATATCTTTAAACGGCTTAGACAGTACGATTGTCACTAGGGCTTTAGCTGAAAACTATCAGGGCAGATTAGTAACAATATATCTAGGTGTTAATGGCGTTTCTGACGTTGTTGAGGTTTTCTCAGGTTACATGGACAAAATGACGATTGTTGACGAGGCAGAAAGCGCGACAATCCAGCTTACAGTTGAGAGCAGACTTATTACATTAGAGCGCCCAAATGTAAGGCGATATACATCTGAAAGCCATGCTGCTGTTCGGGCAGCAAAAGGTTTGTCTGGAAGCGATACTTTTTTTGAGTATGTTACTGCATTACAAGATAAACAAATTGTCTGGGGCAGAGAAGTAACAAGTGGTGATGAAACAGCCTAACTTAGATAATTTAAATCAATATCTATTAACCGTGCGTGATAAGCCTTTTGAGTGGCATAAAAACGATTGCTTTATATTTACCAATAATGCTTTTAGAGCTATGTATGGTGAAGGTTGGGCCGATGATTGGGTTGGTAAGTATATAAAAAATGGCAAGTATTTAGGTAGAGATGGGTTAAGAGAAGTATTCCAAGCTGATACATTGGTTGAGGCTATTGACAGAAAGCTTGAGCGCGTAACCTTTGTGCCACCAAGAGGCGCTTTAGTCACAACAAACAAAGCTAAAAGCTGGGTAATATCTTATGCTCTTGGCATATCGGTTGGTAGTAACGCTGTATTTCTTGGCAGAGATGGTGTAATTTCAATACCAATAGAATACACAAATGACGCTTGGATAAAATATGCCTGAGTTACTCGTTCCTATTATACAGAATGTTGTTAAGAACAAAGTCCTTGCATATGTTATTTCTTACGTTGCTGTTACAGCCGTAACATCTTGGGCTTTAAGGGCGCTTTCGCCAAGGCCAGACATGAGTGGTTTCGGCTCTCAAGGTTTACTAGCAAACACTAGGCAAGCCACAGCATCGCAAGAGATTGTCTATGGAGAGATCCGCAAAGGTGGCGTTGTAACATTTATAGAAAGCACTGGGGATACAAACCAATACCTTCATCAAGTCATTTGTCTTGCAGGTCATGAAGTAAACGCTATTGGAGATATTTACATAAATGATGAAATTGTCACTTGGGATGCAAGCACTGGGTTTGTAACCACAAGCAAATGGCAAGACGCTGACGGCAACGGCAAGATAAGAATACGAAAGCACTTAGGCGCTGATAATCAGACCGCTGATAGCGATCTTGTAAGTGAGACATCGGTTACGTCTAGCTTTAAAGGTCAGGGAATTGCTTATCTTTATGTTCGTATGGAATATGACCAGTCAGTTTTCGCTGAAGGCATTCCCCTTTTTACCGCAAAGGTGCAAGGGAAAAAGGTGTACGATCCAAGATCAAGCTCTTCTGCTTATTCAGCTAACGCTGCGCTATGCATAAGAGATTATTTAGTTTCTGCTTATGGATTAGATAACACTGGGGTAACAGATGATACTGTTTTCTCAGCAGCAGCAAACACTTGTGATGAAGATGTTACTTTATCTGGGTCAGGCACAGAAGATCGATATACAATGAATGGCGTCATTAGGCTTGATAGAAGCCCATCTGACATTCTTGCAGACATGATGACTTGCTGCGCTGGTACGTTGTTCTGGGGTCAAGGTAATTGGCAGTTGAAGGTAGGGGAATATACTACGCCAGTCAAAACTCTTACCTTAGATGATTTTCGGAGCGCCATAAATTTAGATACAAAACATAGCAGAAGAGATAACTTTAACATTGTCAGAGGTACTTTTGTTGACGCTTCTGCTGATTATATTAGAGCCGACTACCCAGAAATAAGATCTACTACATTTATAGGAAATGATAACAATATTGAGAGCGCTCTTGATTTAGCTCTTCCACTAACCACGTCAGCTTCAATGGCTCAAAGATTAGCAAAGATGACCTTGTTTCGCGCAAGAGAGCAAATGACGCTATCAGCCGATTTTGGGCTTAATGCTTTTAACGTTCAAGTTGGAGATATAATAGGAGTAACCAACTCAAGGTATGGATGGACAGCAAAAGACTTTGAGGTAATTGGATGGAAGTTTAGAAACGATAGTGATGGGGGAGATTTAAGAGTTGCACTAACGCTTAGAGAAACATCATCTTCTGCCTTTAGTTGGTCTGCTGAAGAATCAGACATAACTAGCAACAACACTACCCTTACAGATCCTCTTGGAAGCCTAACAATATCTAGCCTTACAACAACAGGTGGTGGGAGAACGCAGTCAGACGGAACATTTTTAAATAGTGTTATTGTTTCTTGGACTTCACCCGGTAACAGATTTATTAGTCATTATGATGTGGAGTGGAGACCAACTGTAGATAGCAACTATGCCTCAACTACTACCACAGAAACTAGCATAGAATTAAGTCCACTTATTGATGGGGTTGAATACGTAATTCGCGTTAGGGCAGTTACCGTTTCTGGCGTAAGAGGGCCGTTTGTTACAGCTTCTTTTACTGGTGGTGGAGATACTACTGCACCGGGTTTGCCAACAAGCATCACGGCAACAGGAGGGTTTAAATATATTTCTTTGGATTGGACAAATCCAACAGACTCAGATTTAAACTTTGTGGAGATATACGAAAATTCCTCAAATACTAGTTCTGGGGCATCATTAATTGGCATATCCGCTGGAGACACCTTTACAAGAACTAATCTTGGCTTAAATCAGACTAAGTATTACTTTCTTAAATCAGTTGATTATTCTGGCAATAAGTCAGCTTTTACATCTGGGGTTTCGGCAACCACTACTTTCTTAGATGACGCTGATTTTGAGAATGGCGTTAGACAAATATTTATTGATGCCGGGCTAGACGTTATAGAGCCAGTTAGCTCTTTGCCAGCGTCAGGAGACTTCACTGGTCAGCAAGTCTTTTTAACCTCTGATAATAAGCTATATCATTGGACAGGCTCTCAATGGTCAGCGGTTGTGTCTGATGCAACTGTTGGGGCTGGAACTATTACTGCAACTGAAATAGCTGACGGTGCAATATCTACACCAAAACTAGCGGCCAATGCAGTCACATCTGCTAAAATTACTGCTAATACAATTACTGGCAATGAAATTGCAGCTAATACAATTACAGGCGGTTTGCTTAGTACTTCAGGTATCATTACTAGCGCAGCACAAATAAATGATGCACTCATTACAAATGCTAAAATACAAAATGCGGCTATTGATACACTCAAAGTTGCTGGTAATAGTGTTACTATTTCTGCTTCTTCCAGTTTTGGCACAAATAACATAACTATGGGTCAAAGTTATCTTCATACATTAACAGTGAACATGCCTTATGATGGTAATATTATTGCAATTTTCGACGTTAATCTTTTTGGTTCTGCTGGGTCAGGAGACACAGCAAGAGTTCGCTGCTATATAGACGGTACTCAAGTTGGCGGTAGTAGTATCACGGGCAGCATATTACTTTCTCCAATGAGTTTTGGAGGGCAAAAATCAGTTAATTCTGGGAATAGGTATGTTCAAGTCCAAATTGATAATTTGAGTGGTATTACTAACACACCACAAGAGCAAACAACTATTATTGCATTGAGTAGGTTCAGATGAGCAAGTTCACAATATATGATCCAGATACAAATGAAATCATCATGGTTTTTGATGGTTCAGAAAGTGATGCTGCTTTAAATGGCTCTTACATTC
>Ga0129351_1000454_pt1 | contig 15269 bp, 14 predicted proteins | sample CPBDNA_8_FD_94423 | JGI IMG/M metagenome (GOLD analysis project Ga0129351, IMG submission 94423) | Freshwater to marine salinity gradient microbial communities from Chesapeake Bay, USA - CPBay_Sum_27_0.2_DNA | ecosystem: Environmental > Aquatic > Marine > Coastal | place: USA: Chesapeake Bay... | reverse complement strand
GTTGTTGCAGGTGCAGCAGCCTTGTATGCTTTTGTAGTATTTATGAAGGGTACAGTTGCTAGAGCAGCAGACCCAGAGTATGTAACGTGCAGGTTGAAGGGTTGCACTACGGTAGACAAACAGCGTGTGTGCGTCTATCACGGCGTAAACAATACGGTGGACACATTGTTTTTTCGTATGGACGAATGGTTCCCCCGTGAATTTCAGTGTAAGTATGACCCTAACGAAACCAAGCCACCAAGCATACAAGAAACATTTAAAGAAATTAGAAAGTCACAGAAAAACTAATGGCAATTGCAAAGTCACAACAGAGCCTGAAAAACTGGACAAAGCAGAAGTGGCGCACCAAGTCAGGTAAGCCTAGTGCTAAGACAGGTGAAAGGTATTTACCTGAAAAAGCAATAAAGTCCTTGACAAGTGCAGAGTATGCTGCTACAACTAAGGCTAAGAGAGAAGGAACACGTAAGGGGAAGCAATTTGTACGCCAGCCTAAATCTATTGCAAAAAAGACTGCAAGATTTCGCAGAGGCGGGTAAAGACCCACGCACGTTTCGTTTGGCTGATATGGAGCCAGATATAGAGACCCGTGTATTCTTAATCAAGAAAAAGCTACAGGAACTTAAAGATGTTAAACTTATTGATAGGGCCAGTTGCTGAACTGGCAGGGACGTGGTTAAATGGAAAAGTTGAAAAGTCTAAAGCAGAAACTGGCGCAAAAGTTGCACGGGCTAAAGCTGAAGCTACAATCATGGAAAAGAAAGCTACTGGCGAACTTGACTGGGATTTGGAAATGGCTAAAGGAAGTAAGTCTTCGTGGAAAGATGAGTGGCTTACTATTCTGTTCAGTATACCTCTCATTCTTGCGTTCATTCCGGGTATGGAAGAAGTAGTGGCAAATGGATTTGCCCAACTCCAAGCAATGCCTTCATGGTATCAGTATAGCCTTGGTGTTATCGTTGCTGCCAGCTTTGGTGTTCGCAGTGCTACTAGGTTATTTGGAAAAGGGTAGTCCTATTGCAGATGTGGAATATGCACGACAGAACTACAGAAGAACAGGCGAGGATTAATCGTGGCAGAAGTAACAATGGAAAGACTACTCAAGTGGAAGATACTACCCCGCTTGATGATGATTATGATGTCCTTATCCGCTTGGCGGGTAGTGGAGTGGTTTATGACATTGCCAGACCCTACCAACGCACAGGCGGGTCTAGTGAGTGTAGTCACGGGGGCCATGACAGGTGCATTTGCGGTATGGATGGGGCATGAGAAATGAAATATAACGCTGAGAACTTTGTAAACAAACTTATAGCACACGAAGGTCTGCGCCTTCAAGTGTACAAAGATACGCTTGGTATTGATACGATTGGTATCGGACGCAACCTTGAGGACCGTGGTATCACAAAGGAAGAACTGGACTGGATGGACATTCCTAGCATGGATGCTGTCTACGAGTACGGTATTACTGAAGCTGATGCTATGTACCTCGCAAAGAATGACGTACAGATAGTCGAAGAGGAACTCGTCCGTGCGCACCCTTGCGTAGAGGAGTTAGACGCTGTACGTCAACTTGTACTGATGGACATGGCATTTAATATGGGTGTACCTCGCCTTAGAAAGTTTACAAAAATGTGGAACGCTGTGCATGAAAAGAAATTTGACATAGCGGCGAAAGAAATGCTTGACAGCAGGTGGGCAGTTCAGGTAAAATCACGTAGTACAAAATTAGCCCACGCAATGCATCATGGTGAGTTTTAATGGCTAGACAATTAACAGACAAACAACAAAAATTCCTTGCCGTGCTTTTTGATGAAGCTGGCGGCGATATGGTTGCAGCTAAAAAGATGGCAGGATATGCTGACACTTCTGGTACTGCTGAGATTGTTAAGGGTCTTAAAGAAGAAATACTTGAGGCGACTCAGATGTACATGGCACGTAATGCGCCGAAGGCTGCGATAGCTATGACACATGCTTTGTATGATCCAACAGAACTGGGTATCCGTGACAAGATGTCTGCTGCCAAGGAACTGCTTGACCGTGTAGGTCTGGTGAAGACAGAGAAGATGCAGGTAGAAGCAAGCGGCGGCGTTATGCTTATGCCACCTAAAGCTACAGTAGAGGAGGACGACTGATGTCGCAACGCAATAGAGATAAAATTAAAAGTTTGTTTTTTCGCCCTGACGGAAGCAGTAAATTTAAAAAAGAACAAGAGACTTTTTCAGTAGCTGCAGGAAGATTTGGCGAGGGCAGTAACACACTTACAGGAATTGCAGATATACTAGGTGTTACATACAAGTCGTTAAAAAAAGAAAATCCTCAAATTGAAAAGCCAAATGAAATTGCTGCAGGTCAAAAGATTAACATACCTCTTCGCAGTATGTCATCTATAGAAAGATTTATTTTAGGTGATAAAACTAAGCCTTCTACTCGTACAGTCCAAGGGGCCGACGGTAAGAAGAAAACCTTGGCTGTAAAAGAGGACGCTGAAGGAAGAGTGTATGAGGGCGTGTCAAAAAAAGATATGCGTGAAATTACACTAGAAAAAAATCGTGGCGGCTCTATCGACTACCGTAAAGGTGGCATGGTTCTCTCAAGCGTAGACAATCGTAAAAATAAAAAATGACTAGAAGTGTAGGAAAGTGGAAGCTACCACAGCCAACAGACATTAAAGAAGAAAACGTATGGGTGCAGATACCTCGCATTGCAAGGACTGTACCCTTTGGTTACAAACAGAGTGAAGAAGACCCCGACATTCTTGACCCTATTCCAGTCGAACTGGATTTGCTAGAGAAAGCCCGTAGTCACGTAAATCAGTACAGCTACCGTGAAGTAGCCAATTGGTTGACTGCTAATACTGGGCGACAAATATCTCACGTAGGATTGAGGAAGCGTTTACTTAATGAGCGACAGCGTAAGAACCAAGCTAAAAGCCTCCGCAAGTGGGCAGAATATGCGGAAACGGCAATCGCCAAAGCGAAGGCAATCGAAGAAGCAAGAACAGGCTCAAAAGCCAACGGTTGAGATTGAAGAGGTTTCATATGAAACCAGTAGCATTGAAGAACACGCTAATGTACTCTTCAAGCCAAACCCCGGCCCACAGACAGAGTTTCTAGCTGCTAGTGAACGAGAAGTTCTTTATGGCGGTAGTGCTGGTGGTGGTAAGTCTTATGCTATGTTGGCAGACCCTCTACGCTACATGGGTCATTCACAGTTTAGTGGACTACTTCTTCGCCATACAACTGAAGAACTAAGAGAACTGATATTCAAGTCGCAGGAGTTGTACCCAAAAATCTGGCCCGGTATTAAATGGTCAGAACGTAAGATGCAGTGGACTGCACCATCTGGCGCAAGGTTGTGGATGTCATATCTGGATAAGGATGATGATGTCTTGCGTTATCAGGGTCTGGCATTTAGCTGGATAGGGTTTGACGAATTGACCCAGTGGGCCACACCATACGCATGGAATTACATGCGGTCACGTCTACGGTCCACTGCACCAGACTTGCCTATCTTTATGAGGGCAACAACTAACCCCGGAGGACGGGGACACCAGTGGGTCAAGAAGATGTTCATTGACCCTGCACCATACAACAGGACATTTGATGCAACCGACATTGAAACAGGAGAAGTACTCAAGTACCCAGCAGGACATAGCAAGGCTGGAAAGTCTCTATTCAAAAGACGGTTTATCCCAGCAAGACTTTCTGATAACCCGTACCTATCTGCGGCAGGAGACTATGAAGCCATGCTTCTCTCTCTTCCAGAGCAGCAGCGTAGGCAGCTTCTTGAAGGCGATTGGGACATCAAAGAAGGTGCAGCGTTCACTGAGTTTAATAGGGATGTTCATGTTGTGGAGCCTTACCGTATCCCTAACAACTGGGTCAAGTTTCGTGCATGTGACTATGGTTACGGCAGTTATTCTGGTGTTATTTGGTTTGCCGTTGCGCCTGATGAGCAACTGGTTGTATATAGAGAATTGTACGTCAGTAAAGTATTGGCAACAGACTTGGCAGATATGATACTGGATTTGGAAGCTGAAGATGGCAACATTAAGTATGGTGTTTTGGATAGCAGTCTTTGGCACAAGCGTGGCGATACTGGTCCTTCTCTTGCGGAGCAAATGATTAGTAAAGGCTGTCGCTGGAGACCATCAGACCGTAGCCGTGGTAGCCGTGTAGCAGGTAAAAACGAAATACATCGTAGACTACAGATAGACGAATTTACAGAGGAACCAAGACTTGTATTCTTTGATAGCTGTACAAATGTCATATCACAAATACCGTCCATCCCCTTGGACAAGAAGAATCCAGAAGACGTTGACACAAAGTCTGAAGACCATTTGTATGACGCACTCCGGTACGGTATTATGTCCCGACCCCGGTTCTCTATTTTCGACTACGACCCGCACGGGCGACCGTCAACAGGTATGCCGGTAGCTGATTCTACATTTGGATATTAAGGAAAAATCATGGACGAAGATGAAATTATGATTGAAGACGATGCTGTTGTTCTTGAAGACACAGACGATAGTGTTGTTGAAGATGCCGATGTAACAAACATCATTCCTTTTATTATGGAGCGGTATAGACGGGCTGAAGATTATAGATATCAGGATGAGGAACGCTGGCTTCGTTCATATCGCAATTATCGTGGTCTCTACGGCCCAGATGTACAGTTTACTGAGTCTGAAAAATCTCGTGTATTTATAAAAGTTACTAAAACAAAAACACTGGCAGCATACGGTCAAATTGTTGACGTACTGTTTGCTAACAATAAGTTTCCTTTGTCTATTGAGCCTACAGAACTTCCTGAAGGTGTGGTTGACTCAGTTCACTTTGATCCCAAAGAACCTGAACAACTTCAGGGTGAGACTGCTTTGTCTAGTCCCTATGGGTTTCCGGGAGATGGCATGGAGTTACCTCCGGGTGCTACGTCGTCAAATCTTTCAGATAAACTTGGCTCTCTGGGCGAGAAGTTGCGTCCTGTCGAGGACAAACTAAAGGAAGGTCCGGGTACAACACCTACCGCTGTTGAGTTTAATCCTGCCTTAGTTGCGGCTAAACGCATGCAAAAGAAAATCCATGATCAGTTAGAGGAGTCTGGCGCAAACAAAAACCTTCGTAGCAGTGCATTTGAAATGGCATTGTTTGGTACAGGTATTATGAAAGGTCCGTTTGCCACCGATAAAGAGTACCCTAATTGGAATGACGACGGTGAATACGATCCGCTGTTCAAAACAGTTCCACAAGTCAATCATGTTTCAGTGTGGAATTTTTACCCAGACCCAGACGCTAACAACATTGATGAAACGCAGTTTGTAATAGAACGACACAAAATGTCTCGTTCTCAGTTGCGCCAACTTAAAAAACGCCCGTACTTCAGGGGGCAAGTCATTGATGAATGTGTCGATATGGGAGAGAACTACACAAAAAAGTATTGGGAGGATGATCTTTCTGACTACGCACCGGAACACGGCATTGATCGTTTTGAAGTGCTAGAATACTGGGGCATGTGCGACACAAGCATGCTTGAGGAGAATGGGGTAGACATACCAAAGGAACTGCAGGATTTCGACGAACTGCAAGCAAATGTTTGGATTTGTAACGGTAAACTTCTTCGTATGGTTCTTAATCCGTTTAAGCCAGCTAAAATCCCTTATGTTGCTGCTCCATATGAAATGAACCCATATAGCTTCTTTGGTGTGGGCATTGCAGAGAATATGGACGATACGCAGACATTGATGAATGGTTTCATGCGTATGGCTGTGGACAACGCTGTTCTGTCAGGTAACTTGATTGTAGAGGTGGATGAAACCAATCTGGTGCCGGGGCAAGACCTGTCACTGTATCCGGGTAAAGTGTTCCGTCGTCAAGGTGGCGCACCGGGTCAGGCTATCTTCGGCACAAAGTTCCCTAATGTGTCGTCAGAAAATATGATGCTGTTCGATAAGTCCCGGCAACTTGCCGATGAAAGCACAGGCTTCCCATCATTTGCACACGGCCAGACAGGTGTACAAGGTGTAGGCCGTACTGCTAGTGGTATCTCTATGCTTATGGGGGCTGCTGCAGGAAGCATTAAGACTGTCATTAAGAATGTAGACGACTATCTGCTTCGGCCTCTTGGCGAAGGCTTCTTTCGTTTTAACATGCAGTTTGACTTTGATCCTGAGATTAAAGGAGACTTAGAGGTAAAGGCACGTGGCACAGAAAGTCTTATGGCTAATGAAGTACGTAGTCAACGCCTTATGCAATTCTTGCAAGTTGCCAGTAATCCTGTGCTAGCACCGTACGCAAAATTTCAATATGTAATCCGTGAGATTGCAAAGTCTATGGACCTAGACCCCGACAAAGTAACCAACAATATGAATGAAGCCGCCCTGCAAGCAGAAATTATGAAACAGTTTCAGGCACCGCTAGAGCAACCCGGACAAGCGCCAGCACCTGCTGGTGCGGACCCTATGGATACCTCTGGTGCAGGTGGCGGTAACATAGGTGTAGGACAGGCTCCTGTACCGGGTGAACAAGGATTTAGTGCAAATGTACAACCACAACAAGGACCAGCTACTCAGCCGCCTCAAGCCGTGGGTGGGCAACAACCGCCAATGGGAGGCGTTCAATAACTATCTAGACATGCTGATTGAACAACAGCATAAAGCATTAGAGCAGTCTGATAATAATATTTTAATGCACCGATCACAGGGTGCAGTAGCTGCATTACGTAAGTTAAAACAGTTAAGAGATGAAGTGAATGGCACGTAGCCTAAATCAACAAATGGATTTGTTTGAGCGGGTTGATCCGGTAGAAATACCAGATTTAGACACTCCTCCGTTTTCTCCAGAACTTTTGGCAGAGTCAAAAGAAAAGGTGGAGAAAGCACCTTTGGATTTTGTTGAAGGTTCTATTACAGCCCCTTTTGTAGCAGCAGGTGATATTGTAGACTTAGGTGCAGCGGCTCCCCCACTTTCTGATAAACAAATGATGATGCCGGGGGCTGTTCAATATAGTGCTATTGAGCAGTTATTTGAAACTCTGTCTAATCAAGGCGTCAGCCGGGACAGTGCGGTAAAATTAATAAACGAAAATACGCCCGTAAATTTAGAAGGTTCCCCTGCAGAATTTATAGGAGAGATGGCTGGTGTTACAGCGACAGGGGTAGCTAAAGCTGTATCCGGCCTTGCTAAAATTGCATCTAAGTATGGCGATGATGCCGGTAAATATCTTAGCGAAATTGGCGGTGAACTTGGTGAGATGTTTAATAGGTCAACACCCGGCGGTGACGACTTTGACGGCATGGCTCCTGCCACTGTAGCTGACACATCGCCTGTGGCAGCGCAGACTGATCAAGCGTTTGACGCAGCACCCACAATGCCAGATACTTCCGTATCGCCAATAATGATTGGCACAGGCACAGGAGCAGGTCGTCAAGCCGCAGATGATTACGATGCAATGAAGGCTTCTAATCCTGATATGGATGAAGCGGAGTTGTTTGCACAGACTGGTGTTTACAAGGGGCCAGACGGACAGCATAGACTAGAAGTAGACACTACTGATGCTAAACTTGCGGTAGATGTACAAAATCTTATTCCCGGCGATGCCATACCTCTAGGAAGTCTACTGGACTTTGAGGATTTGTTTAGCGCCTATGAAAAAAGTTTTTATGACAATGTTAACTTAGATTTCAAAACGCCTGAGTCTCTTAGAAATGTGGAAGTATATATTGTAGACGACCCAGACTTTAACGGCACATACTCATACACGTCTGGGAATATACAAATAAATGCTGATCTGGTAAAGAAACCAGAGAAGTTTCGCTCCACCCTGCTTCACGAAGTGCAGCACGCAGTTCAACACAGAGAAGGATTTGTTAGCGGTTCTTCTAGTGAGGCGTTTATTAGTTCTTCTGCTAAAGCGTTAGACCCCAATGAGTCTGTGGGTGTTATCAACAGCATGGATGATCTTGTCAAACTGTCAGATCAAAATAAAAAAGATAGAGTAAAATTAAATAATAATAATGATGTAATACTTAAAAATCACATAGAAGGCGTCCTTGGATCACCTAGTCTAACGCCAAATGTAAAATATGAACAGGTGGATGAGTTATCCACTAATACTATAACTGATGTCATACTCGCCGCCCTTCAACGTGAGGGTGTAAGCATTGAGGATATAAAAGGCGGTGTAGCAGATAACGCTTTTAAGTCTAAAAACATTAGAAGTTTTTTACAAGAACTAAAAGACGTAAACAAAAAAAACAACCCTACTGAAAGACAGCAAAGCCGCTTAGACGATATAGACTACGCAATAAACTTTATTGATAAGCTGGGTGCTGCTGGTAATGCCGATGAAGTACTGCGTAAAACTATAGTACCAAAAGTACTGAATGCTGCTGAAGGTGCGCATCTTAGGCAGGTAGAAGCCGTAGCTGATCTAAGCTATTATCGCAAATATGGCGAAGTAGAGGCACGATTGATACAAGAGCGGGATGCCCGACGTGCGCAACTCAGAGATATGGGTTTTGACCGTGGTGAGATTTTTTCAATTTTAAGAGAGGAGTTCCCACCGGAAAATTACACAGTCCCACTAGAAGTTATGACAGCAGCTAATGTTGATGTCAGTAATCTTAAACAGGCTACGTTAAGAAGGCCGGGAAATAAAGGTGAACCGGCATTTGTCCTTCCAGAGTCAGATGTGCTGCTAGAAGGAGCAGAGAGAAAGCCGGAGGGGCTAGGTGTAGCGGATGATGTTGCTACAGAAAAATTAACACCTCCTGAAAACGTCATCCAAGGTGCAAACGAGACTGGTTTTTCTCGTGCAGTATACCACTCAACCGGCGATGCTGCAAATCTGCGTGTGCCAAAGATGGTGCCGGAAGCCCGTGATGCCGATATTGGTTTTCACGTAGGAACAGCAGGTGCGGCTAACGATAGGATTATCCACTATCAAGTTCTAGGTAGTATGGAAAGGTCTAGGGACGACGCCGTCCAAAAAGGATTTAGTGGTACACCAATACAAGATGACATAGATAAGGCATTCAAAGGTAAATCCGTGATGCCACTTTATCTTTCTGATGATTTAAAATCCGCACGTATTATTGATCTAAATCAGTTTAAGCAGCCGCAAAACTGGCTTGAAGAACTAACTAATCCATACGTAAGTAATACTGAATTAGGGTATTTTAATATTCCACCTAATACAGAAATGCCAAGTATAGAGTTGCCTACTGCTAGAGGCACGATGAGAACACTACACATGTCGCCGCAAGCATTTGCAGAGGGTGTCAGCGACGACGTATGGCGTTCTGCAGTAGAGGCGGCTAATAACTTTAACAATCGTACTGATTTTGACCCACGATCTAGTTTAGAGGATAAAACAGAATGGTTTGAGGCTGTACAAAAAATAGCTACAGACAATGGTTATGACTCGTTTGTATACAAGAATAAAAAAGAAGGCAGTGGTCAGGACAGTTACATGCTGCTTGATCCACGGCAAGTTAAGTCTTTTACATCTAAAGACTTTGATCCTAACAACCCCGACATTACAATGGCAGAAGGTGGAGTAGTACCTATGGATAGACAAATGGATATGTTCGCAGACGGCGGCTTAGAGCAAGACGGCAGGACTAATGACCCGGTATCAGGCAACGAGGTGCCACCCGGCTCTACACAAGAAGAGGTGCGAGATGACATTCCGGCACAGCTTAGTGAGGGAGAGTTTGTATTCCCGGCTGACGTTGTTAGGTTTATTGGCCTCGAAAAACTGATGCAAATGCGGCAAGAGGCTAAGATGGGCCTCAAGATGATGGAAGAGATGGGTCAGATGGGTAATAGCGATGAAGCTAGTATGCCAGATGATTTGCCTTTTGACATAAATGATCTTGACATGGATGATGCGCCAGAGTATAATGTAGGTGGTTTTGTTCCGGGTCAAGGTTTTCCGTCAATTCCTCCGGGTATTGCCCCACCAAATCAACAAGTAGCTAATCAGCAGTTTGGTATTGCCGGTTACACACCATCTGCTCAACCAACAACAGGATACTACCAAGCACCATTTACGCAGTACGGCCAACAGCAGTTTATGCAGCCAGCAACACCGGTTGCACAGGCACCTGTACCTACGATGAAAGAGTATGAAATACCGCAGTTCGGTGAGTTTGTAGGTGGTGAGTTTGGTGCATACGACGAATTACGTGAGTATCGTAATGAAGCTGGCAACGTGGTAATGGTTCCGTTTAAAGACGGCAGTCCTATCAGCCCTATTCCTGAAGGATACACATTTTATGATCCAGAAGAGACAGAAACAGAAGAAGTAGTAACTACCCCTACTACACCGCAGACAACACAAACTAGCCCAGATGATGATGGGGATAGCACTAATGATGAAACCTTTGCTACAACAGACGTAACAGGTATTGGGTATAATAGAAGTAAATTAACAGAAGAATTACGGGATGTAATTAGCGAGTTTGGGACAGGTCTTGGTACACTAGGTGAAACCTTTAATATTTATGGTGGCATTGCTAGAGACCTCAGTAAAGACCCAAAAGCAAAGGACAGTTCATTAACCAGCGGAGCATTGGGCGGTGTATTAGATGCATTTAGGGGCAATGCGGACCCTAACAATCCTGTAACATTTTCTGATCCAAGTAGAATGGGCAGTAAAAAAGGTCAATATGCTGACACTACTCGTTTGCACGAAATGTCACGCAGTAAACAAGTTCAAATTGCTACTGTTGCACGAACTGTTGTCGGAGATTTGCGTAAGATATTTGTTGACGATGAAGGAAAGGCTAAAAAAACTTCTGAAGTTGACAAGGGTTTATCCGGCCTTTTAAAATCTTTAGGCATCTCAACTAGCGTAAACACCCCGAAAGGGACCGTATTTAAATCTAGGACAACTCTAGTTCGGGAGATTGCCAATGCACAAGCAGCAAACTTAATAGAGGAACAACGAAAAGCAGATGAACGTGCTGCAGCAGCACAGAAAACCTTTATGGATCGTATTATGGCACCGGAATCACCGGGCAGTGATGATGGCGGTTATACTGATTTTGGTGTAGACAGCGATTTTGCATCGGATTACGCCGCTACATACGAAGGTTATGGTGCCGAAGATTTTGATTACGGCTATATGAATACTGGAGGTTTAGTCGGGAGAAAAAAAACCAAGCCTAAGAAGAAGATGAAGCGTGGTGGATTAGCTTCTAAAAAATAATCTACACATATGTTGGCTACTCATCCCCCATCTCCCTCGACAGGTGCATGGCTACGGTGGCCCCAACAACGGAGAAGTAAAATGGCAGAAGCCGAAATCATGGCTGAAGAAATGCAGTCACCTAAAAAAGTAGCGTTTGCAAATCGTAAATACACTAACGAAGAAAAACGCAAAATGGAAGAAGAAGAACTTGAGCAGATGCTCAAAGAACAAAAAGGCGAGGAAGAAGAGGTAGAAGAACAAGAAGACGAGCCTACAGGTGCAGAAGAGAAAACATTTAAGAAGCGTTATTCTGACTTGCGCCGACATCAACAGAAACAAGCAGAAGAATTTAAGACAGAACTTGCAGAACTAAAGGCACAACTTTCTGCCGCTACCAAAAAAGAAATGAAGTTGCCTAAGTCTGATGAAGACATTGAAACATGGGCAAAAGAATATCCTGATGTAGCAGCTATCGTTGAAACAATTGCAATGAAGAAAGCACGTGAGCAATCCAGCGCACTTGAAGAACGCATGAAAGCAATTGACGAACTGCAAGTATCTGCAACTAAAGAGAAAGCAGAAGCGGCATTGATGCAAATGCACCCTGACTTTGATGAGATCAGGGATAGCGACAGTTTTCACGAGTGGGCTGAAGAACAGCCTAAGTGGGTGCAAGATGCGCTTTATGAAAACGACAACGACGCACGTTCTGCTGCTAGGGCGATTGACCTCTACAAAGCTGATATGGGTATTGGCAAGAAGAAACCCAAGTCAGACAAAGACGCAGCCAAGTCTGTGTCTACAAAGAATAGTCGCAGTAAACCGCAAGAAAACGAAGCCTCCTCATACTTGAAAGAGTCGGAAGTACAGAAGATGTCACCGCAAGAGTACGAGGCTAAGTCCGACGAAATTATGGAAGCTATCCGTTCTGGAAAGTTTATCTATGATATTTCTGGTTCAGCCAGATAAAAAAAGTGTTGACAAGTAGTTATTTTTTAGTATAACTATAGTCATCAAAGGTGTAAGCAGGTTCGCTACTTGCTTACATCTAATCCGCAAACACTTCAGTCTTATGGATTACCTGACGAGCATGGCCCGTTGACAAACTGGGCGGCCACCTAGTTTAAGATACGCACCCATAGTGAATCAGCCTCTGATTAGTCTGGTGAGTTTGCATCTGTAAAATGCTAATTTAGGAGAAACATCATGGCATTCACTACCGCTGCCGGGTATGGTAACCTTCCTAACGGTAATTTTTCGCCCGTCATTTACAGCAAACAGGTGCAACTTGCTTTCCGCAAGGCCGCTGTTTGTGAAGCAATCACAAACTCCGATTACTTCGGTGAGATTGCTCAAATGGGTGATTCCGTTAAGGTCATCAAAGAACCCGAAATCACAGTTAAGGCTTACGCCCGTGGTACAACCATCACGCCGCAAGACCTTGACGACGAAGACTTCAGCCTGACAATCGACAAAGCTAACTACTTTGCGTTTAAGGTTGATGACATTGAAGAGGCACACAGCCACGTTAACTTCCAGTCTCTGGCAAGTGACCGTGCAGCTTACCGCCTTGCTGACCAGTTTGACCAAGACGTTCTTGGCTACTTGTCAGGCTTTAAGCAGTCTGCTCTGCATGCAAATGCAGACACCGCAAACGACGTAACAAACGGCTCTGTAGCTGTTTCTACCGCCGGTTCGGACGAACTGCTTGCAAGCATGAAGCTGGACGGCAGCGACTTTAACGCTGGTTCTAGCGGCAACTCGATTGCCCTGACCGTTCGTACTGGTAATACTGCAGCACCTACTGCTGCTGGTAACGCCAACCCGCTGTCAGTTATTGCCCGTATGGGTCGTAAACTGGACCAGCAAAATGTAGACTCGCAAGGCCGCTGGCTCGTAGTTGACCCAGTTTTTGCTGAACTTCTGAAGGACGAAGACTCACGTCTGTTCAACGCTGACTTCGGCGGTTCTGGTCTGCAAAATGGTCAGATGGCTGGAACCATTCATGGCTTCACCATCCACGTGTCTAACAACCTTCCATCAATTGGTTCCGGTCCTGCTACTGAAGCAGACACCAACTCAACCAACTACGGTGTGATTGTTGCTGGTCACTCGTCTGCTGTTGCAACTGCAGAGCAGATTAACAAGACCGAAACCTACCGTGACCCTGACAGCTTTGCTGACATTGTTCGTGGAATGCATTTGTATGGCCGCAAGATTCTTCGTCCCGAAGCACTTGTTAACGCCATCTACAACGTCCGTTAAAGGGAGATTAGAAAATGGCTACAATTACTGCTACTCTTGCTCCCGCTATGGGTAACTCCCAGCGTGGACGCAATCCGTACATGGTTGAGCAGGTCGTTGACCTTACTGCTAACAGCATCAATCCTAACGGTGACGTAGTACAGTGTATCACTGTTCCTGCGAACACCAAGATTCTTGCTGCTGGTTTTCAGGTAACTTCCAGTGCAACTCAGAACACGGGTACTGATGCTACTGCCATCCTTGGCACTGGCGCAGACGACAACGAATACGTAACAGCGTTTGACATTGACGGTGCTGCTGATGGTGCTTATGCACCTAGCGTAACTGTCTCTGCTGACCTTGTTATCGGTACTGCGGACACTCTGGACCTGACCCTTGCTGGTTCAGGTGCATCGTTCACTGCCGGTGAAATTCGTGTCTTCGCCGTGATGATGGATGTAAGCGCACTTGGCGAAATGGAAGCTGCTGAAGTTTCCCGTGACCAAGCCTAATTAAACGAGGGGGCTGGGCAACTGGCCCTCTCTTTTTACCTTTAAGGATTTCAGATGGCATATACCTACCTTGACATCACGAATGAAGTATTGGCTCGTTTTAATGAAGTAGCATTGACGAGTTCTAACTTTACTGCATCTCGTGGATTTCAAACACAGTGTAAGAATGCTGTGAACGATGCCATCAATTACATTTTTCAACGAGAGTTCGGGTGGTCATTTAGCCACGAACTTCAAACCGAAACTCTTGTAGCTGGCACCACACGTTACTCAATCGGTGCTTCTATATATAACGTAGACTATGAAACCTTCCGTATTTCAAAGGATGACTCTCTTGGTGTGGCTGGTACAACGCTGCGCATAATGGACTATAACCAGTATGTCGATACACACATCGACCAAGAGAGTACATCAGATGTAGGTGCAGTGCCACTGTACGTATTCCGTACACCAGATAACAACTACGGCCTGTATCCCTACCCAGATAAAGCATACACACTCAAGTATGACGCATATGTAAGGCCGACTGCTTTGTCTGCGGCTACAGATGCTCCAACCATTCCTGAACAGTTTCGTCAGGTAATTGTAGATGGTGCCACTGCATACGGCTATCAGTATCGTGGTGAGGCACAGCAGTATGGCATTAACTTTGCTAGGTTTGAAGAAGGCATTAAGCATATGCAGAGTTTGTTTATTAACAGGAACTATAGCTACGTGCGTTCTACGTACATTCCGCAATCACAACGGTACGGTACTTCAGTATTTCCGACAGGGGGCTAACACATGGCTGATGAAGCGCAACTCAGTCCGTATGTGTTTGCCTGTGAAGGTGGCCTTGTCCTTGACCAGCCAACCTTTAAGATGCAACCCGGTATGGCTCTTGAACTAGAAAACTTTGAGCCAGATGTTCGGGGTGGCTACAGACGGATTAACGGCCACACTAAATGGAACAGCAACATTGTTCCGCAGACATCATCCTCTACTGAAAAAGTATTGATGTCAGCATTCTTCGACGGTAACAATAAAGTTATTGCCGCACGTGGCACAAAAGTATTTGAAGCAGCTAGTGGTAGCGGTTCATGGTCAGAGATTGACACGGGTCGTACTAGCGCAGGTAAGTACACACATCATCGTTACAACTTAGGTGGCACAGAGTTTATTGTTTGGGCAGACGGTGCCAACCACGCTACCAAGTATGATGGCACTACGGTAACAGACCTTAATGCTACAGGCGCACCGGCTAACCCAAAGTTTGTGACAGGTTTTAAAGACGCACTATTCTTTGCAGGGCATAGTGCAAATCCAGAAGAGATTATCTTTACT
>Ga0129351_1000451_pt1 | contig 15302 bp, 12 predicted proteins | sample CPBDNA_8_FD_94423 | JGI IMG/M metagenome (GOLD analysis project Ga0129351, IMG submission 94423) | Freshwater to marine salinity gradient microbial communities from Chesapeake Bay, USA - CPBay_Sum_27_0.2_DNA | ecosystem: Environmental > Aquatic > Marine > Coastal | place: USA: Chesapeake Bay... | reverse complement strand
TGATGCCCTGTTCTTGTTTTTAACCTTACTAGTTCATTGTGCGGAAGCGTAGGATTACCTGATGTGTCTCCTTGTTCAACATTTGCGTATTCTGGTGGTCCTTCGCCTGCTGGTGTTTTTCTAAGCAGTGTCATGTCTCCGTCATCCATAACTATACTCGAACCGCCCAGTCTACTAAATGGAACATTGCTTTTTGCAAATTCAGGTCCGTATGCTGCTGTTGGTTTACCTTGTGTGTTATCATATGGTCCTGGTGTGCTTATACCAAAAACACTGCTTGGTACTTCTCTTCTTGCACTTGAAGTTGTTGTACCTCTGCTTGTATCATCGGATAACCCTTGCGTTTGTAATATTCCATCTGCTAGAGTGCTAATGGGTTTAATATATTGGGTAGGATCTCTACCTACAGCAGTTTCTAATTCTTTGTTAAATTCTCCTACTGGTTTTGCTTTTGTAGGGTCTGTGTTATTGTAAGTAGTGCTGGCATAACCAGGAACCATGAAATTCATATATTGGTCTTGCACACAGCCTAACCAATAACCAAAGCCAAAATTTTCTTCTAAACAAAGAACAATAACTCTTGTGCCTACATTAGGTGGTACGGCCCAAAAACCTGCACTTTGTTGAGTGTATTTGTAACCCTCATTTTTCTTTACTCCGCTTCTAGGTGTTACATTGTAAAACGGTGAAACATAATAACAAGGTAACTGATAGCCTGAACCAACAGCACTGGCTGGATTACCGTTTTCTGTAATTTTTAGAATTTCGACTTCTAGAGCACCCATGTATTCTGTATCTAAATGATTTACTATTCTGCCTATATATGGGCCGCTGCCTTGCATCCAGGACGGGCGTCTAGTTCTTTTATCTAAGTTTCTACTCATATTTTATCCTTGGCCATTTTTAATCAGGAAAATCATCCTGATATGGATTTTGCTGCCTTCGCGCTTCTCTACGATCCCTTCTTTCTTGGGCGCCTGCACTTAAAGGTACATTATTTTGCGCAGGGCTTCTTCTACGTATGGTAACATCACCTCCAGATTCAGAAACAGTAGTTGTGCTTGTTGAAGTGCTTGTTGAAGTGCTGGAGGTCCTAGTGGTTGTGGTTACTGTTGTTCCGCCTGCACTTGTTCCGCCTGTATCTGTATTATTTTCGTCTTTAGTTCCTTTTGACTCAACAATTTGATTACCGATTTCAACTGCTTCAGCACTAGTATCTAATCCTGGTTGATTTCGTCTTCTAATTAGTTTGAGCTGTTGTGTAAATATGCCTTCATTAAAAGTATTCAAACACATAATAACTTGGTACAGTCCACTAAACGCACCTACTGGTTTTGTTCCTTCTCCTGGAAATTCCATGTATGAACCATTTGGATTGTAATCTATTGGTGTCCTAAAATTAACTTCTATATCAACTTCTGAACTTTCATAATCCATCGTGCCATCTTCAGTGATATTAATAAAATTTGTAGGCTTTGCACTGTAATTACCATAGCCGCTATCGGTAACATAGTACGGATCTCCCCAGATAGTCATATCAGCTGTGACTAAATCTACTGGAGAATTAACAAGTGCATCGTTGAAATCTCTTGCTATTTGTGTTCTAGCATCTGATGCTAGACCTCCGCCTACTTGTCCTGATTCAGGTTTACTAGATTCTCCGACAGTGGCGTTTCCATTTACTGCTCCAGTTGAATCGCCGTCGGCAGTTTTAAATTCTTCTTTGCCACCAGTGTCTCCTGCTGCATCTTCATCTTCTGTTTTGTTACCTGCTGAATCTCTTCCACCAAATGGTGTTATTGCGGCAAAAAATGCTGTGTCAAATTTAATATTGAAATCAAGAACATCATCGTTTTGACCTGTGTAGATGTAGTCATACTTTTTTATAACTTGACGTTTTAGTTCTTCCATCCCAGGGCTTGCTTTTGTAGTACCACTAGTACGGTTTATATGAGCCATGTATGGCATTACTCGGTACACATAAATGTTTGGAAATTTACCTGTTTGTGCCATCTGTTCGTGATCTGTAACCTGATAAACGTCTGTTTTTATTTTGAACCACGGAATCATACCGTTATCGTCTGGTTTGGCATCAACAATTTTTTTGCCGTAATCACTTAACAATACAAGTTCTTCTATTATGTCTTGAATCTTAGTTCCGCTCTTAAAAGTAAGCACTCTGTTTTTGTCACTTATTGTGATATTTCCTCTTTTAAAAACGCCTGTACCTACAACACGATTTTTACTCGGCGGTCCTCCTGTTGATTTTGTTTCTTCAACAAAGGCAGGTCTACCAAATGGTTTTTTGCCGCCGTCTAAAAAAGAATTAACAAGTTGTGATTTTCCTATATCATTAACATTATCTGGATTTTCTGCAAATTCTCTTATTGATTCACCAATATTTGATCTTTTTACAATTACTCCTAAAAGTTTGCTTAGTTCTGTATCAAAATCTGCAGGTAAAGTTGCATTTTCTAATCCTGTAATACTTTCATATATTTCAATTTTTTCTTCTTTGCTTAATTCACGCTGTTCACCTTCTTCTTTGGTTGCGCCTGCGGTGTCTTCTGGTGATCCTAATAATTCCTCATCTAATGAAGATCTAGTTTTTGGAAACAGTATTACAAACTCGTCTGGTGTTATTACCTGTTTTTCTTTTTTCTTTTCTTGTTCTCTACTATTGAGATTTTCAGCAAGACTAGATCCGCCACTTTGTAGCAGTTCAACTAAATTTTTACCTGAAAGGTTAATATCAGATTTAATAGTTTGAACTTTATCTGTTAGAGCTTGTTCATGCCACGGTATTGCAGCAACATTGTAAACACTGCCGCCTTCAGTTACTTCAAAATCTACGCCTGCAAGTTTAAATGGAAATATTCCACGCAAATTTGGTTTGTTAACTTGACGTCCTTGGTCATCCCAACCTTTAAATTCTACACTTAATACAAAAGGTGCTTCTAAATAGTTTGAATATCCTGCTTGCGCTGACGCAACTTGCATTGTTTGTAAAAACAACCCCATACTGTAAGGTTCTGTAACTTTAAAATCTATACGAGTAGCATTAGATTGTTTAGTTTTAGGATTTAATCCGATTATTGAGTCAATAGTTACATTATCAATATAATATTCTAATCTTCCTTGTTTTTCAAATATAGTAGTCGCCTTACTATTACCTAGGCCGCCGCCAGATTTTAAAATGTTTATCCAAGGATCTCTTCGTCTATATGTTATATCAGGAAAATTTACTTCAAATGCAGTAAGAACTCCTAAATTGAAAATATAATTGTAACTAGCAAAGTCACGCAATTCATTAGGTTTAAGTGTTGTGGTTGCTCCAAGAGCTCTTGCTACTGCTTCTAAACCGCTGGCAGCACTTGGTCCGTTAGAAGTATAATTTATATTTTCGCTTGCCAAAGTAGCAATTTCAGTATCTGGATCTGCAACTGCACCTATAAATTCATCAACTGCACCATTGATACTGTCTTTTACAGCATTAACATCTATATTAGCACTATTAATTATTGTAGAATTTTTATTAGCTGTTTCTACAAATTCGCCTAATTCTTTGCCTGCGGCTTTTGCTCTGGCTGCTAAATTTTGTGCAGAAAATGACATACTATAATCCTAGTAATTTTCTAAGTTGTGGTCCTTTTGGTAGGTATATGTCTGTACCTGCTTCGAAATCAAATACCGGATCTTTTATAACATCCATATTTCTCTGTGCAAACACCCACCAAAGATCTTTGTTACCATATAAATCATATGCAAGTAAATCTGGCCTATGAGTATATTGAACTTCAATAGTATATAACACATCGTCAGGCTGTTTTGGTACAGCTCTGATAGATAAAATATCAAGATATTGCGAATTTCTAATTTTAGTTTTGCTCCAAGGACTACTTGTACTATATTTTGCCATTAAATAAAGCCTCCACCTTTAGGACCAACATATCCTCCATTAATAAATTTGTCCAAACTAAATGTTTCAACTGCACGTCTACTGTATTGTGGAACTACTGTAACTTGAATGTTGCTTCTTGTTGGAACCCAGGTACCATTTGGTCCTACGCCTTGTACTTTAATATAGTCTACATCTTGCGAAAGTTCAACAGCAAAACTTTGAGCTATTACAGGAACATTACTGAAAACATAATCTCCGTATCCGTTTAATCTTGACAGCGGAGGAGGTGCTCCTGCATTGCTAGAGCTTTCTCCGTAAAACATTTTTGTTATGCTTCTTAAAAAATGCATTGATGCTAACCAATATTCTGCATCGTCACTATTTTCAACATAAAAATCACCCGTAATTTGTATTTCGTTCACAGTTGAGTTCTCGTAAATTTGATACGGATAATTAGTATGTACTGGTTGTAAACTATTATAATTCGCACTATGCATCATAATAACTGAAGGTGTGAAGGGAAAAACCATAGAATTGTTTGTTGCTACTAATCTTTCAATTAACGGGCCGCCGATTGCTAGATACGGTTTTGGCACTGTTAATCGCACTCTCCAATCATTGTTGCCTGCGTTTACAGTAGCAGCAGCAGTAAGTGATGAAAAAGTAGGAATAGCGTCTGTTGGTAAATTTAATCCGCGTATATTAGACATAAATCCATTAGGATCATCTAACGCCGCTGACAAATTACCTGCTAAACTATTTAAAGAATCAAGACCTTTTGCTAGACCGCCGGCGACTTCTTTTACAGAATTTACTACGCCGCTGGCTTTACTAACTAAAGAGTTAGATCCTACTATACTTTCTACACTACTGATTGGGTCGTTTGCCATTTTTTTCTCCTTCTTATTATTTAGTTGACTTTTTTAAGTGCGTATATTATAATGTAACTAAGGAGACTATAATTAATGAGAAAAGTAAACTATCTTAACAACAAAGACATATTAAAAGAAATTCATAAGTCAAAAAATTCATTTTGCAGTTACGTTGACGAAGAATATCATCAATATGACATTATTTTAGATGATGTAGAACGAATTAACATACGTACTATAGCAGAAGCAAAAAGAAATAAAGCAAAAAGGCTACAACAACAGGCTTTTGAAGCACGTAAACTAGCAGGAGAAAAAGTAAAACTAGCAGAATGCGAAGTTGACTACCGGAAAATAACAAAAGAAGAATTAATTTTCCGTATTATGACGTTTGATCACATTCCAGAAGAACCGGGTCGAAAGAAAAATCCTAAAAGTGTAGCAGACACAAAGACCAAACTAAATTTTCCTCCATTTCAACACTATAAATTTAACGAAAAAGATGAACTAATTTGTATAGGCAAATCGCACTGGGTTGGAGGATTGTCTAACGGACATTTTTCAAAGAATCACGGTACTGCAACTGAAAAACTAGCTCGTATGTGGATGAAATTATGTGAGCGTTATGCTACTCGAGGCAATGTTAGAGGTTATACCTATAACGACGAAATGCGCGGTCAGGCTATACTGCAACTAGCACAAATCGGATTGCAGTTCGATGAGTCTAAAAGTCAAAATCCATTTGCATATTATACAGCAGCAGTAACAAATTCGTTTGTGCGAGTGATTAATATAGAAAAGCGTAATCAAAATATTAGAGACGACATTCTTGAAATGAACGACATGAATCCAAGTTACACAAGACAGAGTCAAGGTGAATTTGAAGCAGCTCTACGCAGACATGATCTAACAGAGCAAGCAAAAAATGGTGAATAACACCGTTGACTTTGATTAATATTGATTATACAATAAGTGTAACTATAAGGATTTTTGAGTGTTTAAGAAAGCAGCAGTATTTACAGATATACATTTTGGTTTAAAAGGCAACAGCAGATTACACAACGACGATTGTGAAGAATTTGTAGACTGGTACATAGAGCAAGCCAAAGAACACGGTTGTGAAACTGGTATTTTTTGTGGCGATTGGCATCACAACAGAAACAGTCTTAATATTACAACTATGGATGCTACTATTCGTAGTTTAGAAAAACTAGGCAAAGCATTTGATCAGTTTTTCTTTTTTCCTGGTAACCACGATTTGTATTACAAAGATAAGCGTGATATCCATTCTGTTGAGTTTGGTAAACACATTCCTGGTATTACTGTAGTCAATGAAATCCTAGAGCAAGACGATGTAGCACTTGTTCCGTGGCTGGTGGGCAACGAATGGAAAACTATTGAAAAGTGTAAAGCCAAATATATGTTTGGTCACTTTGAATTGCCGCACTTTTATATGAATGCTATGGTACAAATGCCAGATCACGGCGACTTAAAACCAGAACACTTCAAAAATCAAGAGTTCGTATTTAGCGGACACTTCCATAAACGCCAGGTTAAAGGCAAAATTCATTACATTGGTAACGCATTTCCCCACAATTATGCGGATGCGTGGGATGATGATCGAGGTATGATGATACTTGACAAGGAAAATGGCAAAGATCCTGAATATATCAACTGGTGGAACTGTCCAAAGTATCGAACCGTGAAACTTTCTGAGCTGTTAGACAAAACAGATGACATAATCAAACCCAAAATGTACCTTAGAGTAACATTAGACTTGCCAATTTCCTATGAAGAAGCCAGTTTTATCAAAGAAACATTTATTACTTCACATGGTTGCCGTGAAATTACACTGATTCCGCAAAAACAAGTAGAAGAAATTTCCACAGAGTTGGATATTACACAGTTTGAAAGTGTTGATCAGATTGTATCTAAAGAAATTGCGGCAATTGATTCGGATAATTTTAACAAACAGTTACTATTGGAAATCTATAACGAGTTATGATTAAACTAAAGGATTTAACAGTAAAGAATTTTATGAGTGTGGGCAACCAGACTCAAGCAGTAGATTTTAACAAAGAACAACTTACTCTTGTGCTAGGAGAAAATCTAGATCAAGGTGGAGACGATTCAGGTTCACGTAACGGTACTGGTAAGACTACTATTATTAACGCACTCAGTTACGCACTGTATGGGCAAGCTCTTACCAACATCAAACGCAACAATTTAATTAACAAAACCAACTCAAAAGGTATGTTGGTTACACTACATTTTGAAAAAGACGGTGTCGACTACAGAATTGAACGAGGACGTTCACCTAATGTGCTAAAGTTTTTTGTAAACGACGAAGAACAAGAGCTAATTGACGAGTCGCAGGGCGATTCACGTAAGACACAAGAAGATATCAACGATATGTTGGGCATGAGTCACGATATGTTCAAGCACATTGTGGCACTAAACACTTACACTGAGCCATTTTTAAGTATGCGCACCAACGATCAGCGAGACATCATTGAACAGTTGTTGGGTATTACCATACTTTCTGAAAAAGCAGAACAGTTAAAGGAACAGTCTAGAGTAACTAGAGACGCTATTACTGAAGAAAATGCTAGAATCAATGCTATACAACAGGCAAATGAAAAAATAGGTGAAACTGTTGAAAGTCTGCGTACTAGACAACGTGCCTGGCAGTCAAAGCAAAAGCAGGACATTGAAAGACTACAGCAAGGTATTGACGAATTAGAAAAATTAGACATAGACAAAGAACTAGAAGCACACGAACTGCTGAGTGCTTGGGCTGAGAACAACAATGCTATTACGGCTCTTAACAAAGAAAAGAGCACATTGGAAGTAGCACTAGAACGTGCTGAGAATTCTGTACAAAAAGTACAAAAAGACATCGCAGAACTAGAAGAAGCAACCTGCTATGCTTGTGGTCAAGAACTTCATGCTGATAAAAAGCAGGAAATACTTGACAAGAAAATGAAAGAGCTCAAAGATGCCGACACATACAAAATAGACATAGCGGAAAAACTGTCTGAAGTAGAAGAAGCACTAGCAGAAATAGGTGACATAAACGGACGACCCAACACATTTTATGAAACTGCTAAAGAAGCATACGAACACAGACAAAATGTTGACAGTTTGCGTCAGGCACTTGACACAAAGAAACAAGAAACTGATCCTTATATAGAGCAAATTGAAGATCTAGAAAATACTGGTATTCAAGAAATAGATTGGGGTCCTATGAATGACCTTAACAAATACAAAGATCACCAAGAGTTTCTGCTAAAACTGTTAACCAACAAAGATTCTTTTATACGTAAGAAAATTATTGACCAAAATCTTATGTATTTGAACAATAGGCTTACATATTATCTCGACAGACTGGGTTTACCGCATCTAGTTGTGTTCCAAAATGATCTAAATGTGGAAATTACACAACTAGGTCAGGACTTAGACTTTGATAACCTGTCAAGAGGTGAAAGAAACAGACTGATATTAGGTATGAGCTTTGCGTTTAGAGACGTTTGGGAAAGTTTATATCAAAATATCAACCTATTGTTCATAGACGAGCTGATAGATTCAGGCATGGACACAGCAGGTGTTGAAAATGCTCTTAGTGTGCTTAAGAAAATGGGCAGAGAGCGCGAAAAAAACGTGTTCCTTATTTCACACAAGGACGAACTGGTAGGTAGAGTCAATCATGTTATGAAAGTTATCAAAGAAAACGGCTTTACCAGTTACGAAAACGATATTGAAATAATAGAATGATAGAAGACGATACTCATGACAAGTTGACCAAAGCATATCTTGAGTATTTTAAGGTCAACGAACTATTTGAAGCACGTAATTCACAGCGTACACACAGAAATGCGCGAAGATGGTTGCGAGAAATACGCAAACTTGCTAAAATACGCATGGACGAAATACACGACAAACACATAAACAAAGGCAAGAACCAAAACCAAGGCACAGACGACTAAGGCTCCGGTAAGTAGCTACATGACGTGGATGTATGATGGCGAAATTGTAGACGAAATACCAGAAGGCTACATAGGATTTGTATATCTCATCACAAATAAAAAGAACGGCAAAAAGTATATAGGCAAAAAACTAGCTCAATTCAAAAAAACAAGGCCGCCGCTCAAAGGTAAAAAAAATAAAAGACGTTCAACAGTCGAATCTGACTGGAAAGACTATTGGGGTTCATCAGATAACCTGCTAGCAGACGTAGAAAAGTATGGCAAAGAGAATTTTCTTAGAGAAATACTACACTACTGCGAGTCTAAAGGCGTTTTAAGTTACCTAGAAGCCAAAGAACAGTTTGATCGCAGAGTTTTAGAAACTGACGATTACTATAATGGCATTATTAATGTAAGAGTAGGCTCCTCACAGGCGTTAAGAGAACATCTCAAGCGTATCTAAGGCAATATAACAAGCAACACACAAGGTTAGCCCGCCAGATTGTAATCGGGCTGTGGAAAAACCTATGGAAACATAGGACACGTACACTTTGACGCCAATAGCGAACCATAGTTGGATTGAAGTAGATTGAATGTTGCCAATCAAGAACCACAATGTTCATAAAAACCGTGTGCTAGGAACGAAGTAGCGGGTAATACATTGAGTGTATGATATAATACACTTACTGTATGATGTCGACGTAGGTTGGGAAAGGTTAGAGCCCATTGAACAGTGAAAATACCTACTTCCAAAGTCTAGGCTGGGCGAACTCACATGAAGCTCATTTTTTTAGGCGGAACCGTAAGTGGTTCCGTCTGACTGAACAATCTACATGAAACTTAAAACAACTTCGTTGTTTAAATCAAATAAAATAGTTTGAGCGTTAGCGAAAACTTGTATGAGCTTTAGCTCATACATTAATATAACTTTGCATTTCTATATAAATAATAAAAAGTTTAGGAATAATCATTATGAATGTACATGAAATTATAAACGAAGCACCTGTAGGACTATTAAAACAGGTAGGACGTAAAATAGGTGCTAAGGCAGCTGGTGCTGTAGGAGCAAAAGCAACTGCGGCTGGACTTAGTGGTGCTGCTGAAACAGGTGATGTTGCCAGACAGCTAAATGTAGATTTAAGAAAGTATGCTGGCCAGACTGGCATGAATCTAAAACAACTAGACGCACAAGACCTAGCTGCGTTTTTAAAATCAAAAGGTTTTCCTACTACACCACTTGCTGGTGTGTCAGGTGTGCTTACTCCTAAACAGATTGATCAAGCTCTATTAAAAGCAGCTCAAGAAAAAGCAAAAATAGCAGGCTCTAAACCTGGTGCCGGAGTTGCCGGCAGCGGCGCTGCCGCTGGTTCTCAGCAGCAGGGCGGAGGGTTCATAGACAAGATACAACAAAAAACTGGCAAAGCTGGAGTATCTGGTGCCAGCCAAGCTAGAGGCGGTGCAGGTGCAGGTGCTAAACAAAATGCTTTACCAGCAGATATACAATCACAATTAGATCAACTTACTCCTACAGAGAAAAAAGTACTAGGAGGTTTAATATAATGAAACTTCAAGAAGTAACAGCATACAACTTACGCTCACAAAACATCCTAAATGAAAGTTGGGATACACTAACAGAAAGCCAACGAATTTATATAGGCAGATGGGAACGAGAACTGTGGCCGTTGCTTGAAGAATATGTTCGTGTATGCGAAGCAGATTTAACACCAGATCAAATTAAAAATATTTTTACCAGTGCTGAACAACAAACATCAGGACAAAAAACAGGCCTAGGCAAAGCAGCAGGTGCAGCAGGCGCTGTATTAAAGTTGCCTATAGATATTGCTAAGAAAGTTGATGCTAAAATTAATGAACTTGGACGCATGGCACAAAATGCAGGTCCTATTAAAAATGCAGATGCTAAGTTTGAACAATTAAAGAAAGACATTACTGCTAAAAACGGTGACAGTAAAATTGTTCAAGGCATACAAAAAGTAAGTGACTGGGCAAAAGAAAATCCAGGTAAGGCAAGTTTAGCTGTAGGTATCTTAACGGCTATTGCAGCATTTGCTGGCGGTCCAGCAGGCGGTGCAGCAGCAGGTTTAATCTTACGTTCAACTAACGAATTACTAAAAGGCGAAAGTCTTTCTACAGCAGTCGGCAAATCAATCAAGACAGCAGCATATGGTGCTATTGCTGGTTGGGCACTAGAAGGTATCGGAGATTGGCTAGAAGGTTTAAGATACGAAGTTGTACCGTTTGAAAAAGCGCCTGGCCTAGTAAATTTAGAAGTAGATTTTACAAAAACATTTAAAATACCTGGATTTAGTGAGGTCAAAGAACTAGGCTCTATGGTTGTTCCTGAAGATCGACTTGCAGACTTTACTAGTCTTCTTGACGGATTAAAAGATGCTACAGCAGCTACTGGTAGTACAAGTGATCCGGTAGCACTTGATATGTTTAATCAGCTATGGGATTTTGCAGAAGAATTTGATACAGCACAATTTCTCAGAGACATGAATCTGCAAAACGATCTTGCACAACAAATTGCAGCACAAAACGATGCATTCTATCAAAACTTAACAATGGCTAATAATGCTATAGCAGCAGCAGCACAAGGTACTGCGACCGGCAAAATAGATTCAAAAGATATCAAAGTTGACGGTGAACCATTATCAGATGAAGAACCAAAAGAAGCACTATCTATGGAAGATCGATTTGATCTTTATGTAGAATCACTAAATGAAGGTCCATTGGACGCAATTAAACAAAAAGCCAAAGACATTACGCAGCAGGTTACTGCTAACAAATTAATGAAAGCATGGAAAGCAGCAGGCGAGCCAACTGACACAGGCAGTATTGTAAACATACTAGCATCTGCTGGTGTAAGCAATGATCAAATTGCTGCAATAGGACAAGAACAAAAAGTAAAACTTTCTGCTCCGGCTAAAGCACCAGCAGCAGATAAAGCAGCACCACAAGCAGGTGGCGAACAACCAGCAGCATCACAAGCAGGTGGCGAACAGCCTACAAGTACTCCTACAGTTCAAAAAGGTGACACTAAAAAAATTGGTGGAGCAACTTACAAATGGGAAGGCGCACTTTGGGTAGACACTGCAACAAATAAACCAGTTGGCATAGCAAAAGCAATGGAAATAGGTTTAGGCAATCCTAAATTAGATCCTATCATCGCAGCAGCTAAAAAAGATCCCGCATTAGCTAAACTTATTAAAGCACAAGTAACAGCTAAAGGTGTAAAAGCAGGAACATCTGCTGCTAAACAAGCAGCTGACGCAGGTGTAAAAGGCACGGAAGTAGTAAAAACAAAAGCTAACACAAAGGTATCAAAAGCACCAGCACCTAAACCAGCAGCACCTAAACCAGCAGCACCTAAGCCAGAATTAAGAGTAGTAAAATAATTTAAAAGAAAGGTAAGCCTGATTTTTTAGTTGTTTCGATATTTTGTTCGACAATGCCTGCTATAAATTCGCGCTCTTCAGGACCCATAATATATGCATCTTCGAGTGTCACAGCACCTCGCATATACCAAATTAGTTTCATCAATTGAGATTTAAACTCTTTGGCCTCGTTTTCTAGGATCTTAACTTCTCTTAAAATTTGGTCAGTAGGCCAGGTTAAGATCCTTAGGCGAAAAAATTTGCTTGGTCAAACACAATAGGAACTTCAAAGTTTTCTGGAGCACCTTTTTCTCTATCGTCGACGTCAGTTACTACTTTCATTGGAGGAACAGAGTATTTTTCTTTTTGTGCTGTAACATGATTTACTATCGTAGTATAGAATTTTTTATCTGCATTTTGAATAAATTCTTTTATTTGATTTTGATCAGTTACTACGTCCTCGCCTACCTGAATAGACGCAATACTGCTTATAACCATGCCTACTGTCATTTCTGTTAATCTTTTAAACGTAGCAGTAAACTTGTTAATTTTTTCTTCTTCGCTCATATTATCATCGTTAACAATAGAAAATACTCTTTGTTCTTCAAATGTTTTTAAAGATGTTTGTGTATATTCTTTATAAGTCATAGGACGGATTTTTATAATTAGATCGTCTACATAAATTGTGTCTTCAAATTCAACATTAACAAATCTTGAAATAATTTCTCGCAAGTCAACTGTAAATTCTCTATCCTCATCTATACCAGGTACTTTAGTAGTCAGCGCCATTGTTTCGCCATACGTAGCAATTCTAATTGCTATTAGAGCTGCATCTAGATCTAAACTTGGCATCTCCCATGCATTTTTAATGTTAGGTATGCAACTTTGAATGACATCAACAGTTGATTGTCCGTTAATTAACGCATCAGGCGTTTTAAATGCCAGTTCATCTCTTGCTGTCATTGAATAAACAGGGTATTCTCCTGTTTCTGAAGGTTGTAGCACACCTTGTGGATAAAATCTTCCTTTACTGGGCAACTCAAAATACAATTTTGGTTGTCTGTAGTACTTCTGTAAAGGGTTACCTTGTATGGTATTTTCTGCCATGTTATTCTCCGTATAAATACAATATACACGTATGTATCTAATTTATTTATATGCGCATATAATAGGATAAATTAAAATATGGCAGGACCTGTAAAAGGCACATGGGGCGGAGAAGATATCGAGCTCAATGATGCTGCAACCGAAACTACACTCCTCTTAATACTGGATGCTATGAATCGCATGGCTAAGAGCGGTGGAGGTTCTGGTGGCTCAGGTGATTGTGCAAAAGATGTCAAAGACTTAGCAGATAAAAGCAAAGAAGCCGGTGATCAAGTAGAAGAACTAGGCGAAACTGCTGAGGAAACTTCGTCAAAATTAGCAAATGGCTTTGGTATTGCATTTGACGCAGTAAAAGGACTTGCAACAGAACTGTTAATAGGCGGAGATAGGTTAAGTGATTTTACAAGTCACATAACTGGAGCTATAAGTGAAATACCTCTAGTAGGAGGTGTATTAGGAGGAGCAGCACAAGCCTTTGTTAGTGTTATAGACAGCACTATTGACAATTTTAGAGAATTGTCGCAGTCTGGTATAGGATTCGGCGAAAGCCTATTTGATATACAAGCTGCTGCTACAAAATCAGGTTTAAGTTTAGAAACATTCCAACAGACACTTTCAAATAATTCCGAAACACTTGCCCTATTTGGCGGAAGCGCATCTGCTGGTGCAAAAAGATTCCAAGAAGTAAGCGGAGTAATACAAAAGCAATTTGGACCGCAGTTTAGTGCTTTAGGTATGACCATGGCAGAAACTGCGCAATTTACCGCAGACTATATGGAAATGCAAACTAGATTGGGCCGAAACAATAAAATGTCAGCCCAGCAACAAGCAGTAGGCACAGCAGCGTATATTAAACAATTAGATTACCTTGCAAAAGTTACAGGTAAACAAAGATCAGAAGTTGCTGCCATGCTCAAAGAGCAAGCTACTGACAAGCGTCTTAAATTGATTATGGGCTCGATGAGTGAAGCAGCTCAAGCAAATCTACAAGGCACACTTGCAATGATGGACGGCGCATCACCAGAACTAAAAGATGCTATAACAGAAATGGTTGCTACAGGTGGTGTTCCAATGAGTGACATGGCCAAAGACATGGCACGTTTGAATCCTAGATTAGCATCTATGGCTAAAGGTTTGAGAGACGGCACAGTAAGTCAAGAAGCGTATGCCGCAGAAGTAAGAAGAACCGCTGAAGGTGTAAACAATATGAGTGACGCTCAGCGTCAGCAATATGCTGTGTTGCAAGCACAAGGCAGTGCGATTGGTTCGTCAGTTGTGTTATTCCAAGACTTAACAAAATTTGGAGAAGGAGCCGCAGACGCATTAGACGATCAACAAAAACGTATGAATGCAGGCAATAAAGGTCTATTAGATTTTGAACGCAGAATAACTCAGGTACGTAATTTAATACTTGGCACACTTATCGAAAGCGGCGTATTCCAAAGTTTAGAAGGCGCATTTGCAGATGTTGTAGATTTGTTTACTAGTCCCGAAGGTATTGATAGAATAAAATCTATGGTGCAAAACTTTGCCGATGCATTTAAAGTTTTTATGGCAGACTTTAGTAGATACAGTTTTAGTGAAATGTTTGACAAATATGTTTTAAAACCTATTAAAAATTTGATATTTGGTACAGAAGCAATGTCACCGGAAGAAATTGCTGCAAAAGAATCAAGCCTTGCTAGTGAAGCAACCACTGCAAACAATGTAATAACTAATATAGAAGGAAATGAAGAGTACAAATCGTTACTTGCATTAAAAGAGCAAGACAAAGAGCTCACAGTAGAACAGCAAAAAAAATTAAGCGATTTTGAAAATCAATTAAAAACAGCACGACAACAAATTGTATCAATTACAGCAGAACAAAATTCACTAGGCGAAGCTGCTAAAGGATCTTCTGGATTGCTTGGCGGATTGATGGACAACTTAAATATACCATGGGGCAAAATTGCAGTAGGTATAGGAATTGCAGCAGCAGCAATAGTCGGAATCGGTACAGCAATAAGTATTATGGCTCCTGGACTAGCAGTTGCATCGCCAGGACTGTTAGCATTAGGAGTAGCAT
>Ga0129351_1000448_pt1 | contig 15342 bp, 13 predicted proteins | sample CPBDNA_8_FD_94423 | JGI IMG/M metagenome (GOLD analysis project Ga0129351, IMG submission 94423) | Freshwater to marine salinity gradient microbial communities from Chesapeake Bay, USA - CPBay_Sum_27_0.2_DNA | ecosystem: Environmental > Aquatic > Marine > Coastal | place: USA: Chesapeake Bay... | reverse complement strand
TTCCATTTTTTTCTCCTTCCTTTCCTTCCCCCAAAAATTGATTCACTTTTTTTTAGACCTGTTTTAGGTAACCACGCAAAAAACACCACCGACCAACCGCTTAAAGCAACATGCTCTCTCAAATTATCCGCTCCCTCGCCACGCTACTGACCTCTCTCGCAGACTGGATACAACCGCCGACGCAGACCAAGACCAAGCGCTACGGGATGTACGCAATCAAGGACCGAAAAGTCGCCCACGACGTATGGCTGACTCCAGTCGAAGTTGCTCAGGACCACATTAACACCGTCGCCGAACTCGCAGATCTGTGGGCGTCGCCGACGCAGACCAAGAACCTGATACACAAATGGGTCGACCCATTCCGCAATACCGGCATCTATTATAATAACTTCCCGGATGAAATCGGCGGCGACAAATGCGAGAAAGACTGGTGCGAAATCCAAGAAGGACGCGACGCACTCAAATACGATTATACCGACGCCATCGTCTGCTCCAACCCGCCATACTCGATGATTAACAAGTGCCTCAAGAAGATGACGAAAGACCGCGCGCAGATTATCAGCATACTCGGGATGACCAACCACATCACGACACCCCGACTCCAGATGATGGAGGACGCAGGATACGAACTGATGGCACTCAACTTCTACAACGTAAAGGGGTACATGATGACGGCGACCGCAATGATCTGGATGCGCAGGGACATCGCCGGGGGAGACCAGCAAATAAATTTCAGATACAAGAAAGGCGGATTTAAGGTAGATCAGAGCAAGGCAATGAGAAACGACACAACACTCATCGACAGATTTATGGCATATTAGAAAGTAGGGAAGGAAAGGAAGGAGTAAATAGACAATACGATATATACAATAAAGGCAACGCCCATTTTTTATTTCAATTTTTTCATTTGCTCCTTCCCATTCCCCAAAAATTGAAATGCTTTTTTTGGGCATGTTTTAGGCAATCACGCAAAAAAAAAACACCACCTACCAACCACTTTAAGTGCCGAACTTTTAGATCTACATATATAAAATGAAAATATTAGAACTCTTTTCAGGGACTCATTCTATTGGAAAAGCAGCGAAAGACCATGACATAACATCATTAGATAGAGATTTAGGAGCAACTAATGGAGATTATACTTCACCACATCATATTATGGAAGATATAATGAAATGGGATTATAAAAAATATGAACCAGGTCATTTTGATTTAATAACCGCATCGCCAGTGTGTCTATTCTGGAGTGTACTGAGAAAATCTTGGATTGGTAGAAAATGTAAATCAATACACCCAACAGACGTAATAACTATGGAACATATTCAAAATGATATTGATAAATATGGGAAACCGATGGTTGATAAAGTTTTTGAGATTATTGATTATTTTAAACCAAAATATTGGTGGATTGAAAACCCACAAACTGGAGCAATGAAACATTACATCGCCGAAAAATATCCTCAATATAACACTTATTATGATGTTGATTATTGTAAATATAGTGATTGGGGTTATCAAAAGAGAACAAGGTTTTGGACTAACATAAAAGATTTTGAACCGAAGACATGTAAAAAGGATTGTGAAAATATGGTAAATGGAACTCATAAATTAAAAATAGGTAATGGTTCACAATCTAACAAACAGTCTAAATTGAAAAAATATAGAATTCCTGAAACTCTTATAAAGGAACTTTTATCTAAATGCTTGGTAGAATAGTAGGGAAGGAAAGGAAGGAGTAAATAGAATATTTTATTAAAAATAAAGGCAATGCCCATTTTTTTTGATTTCAATTTTCTGCCTTTTTTTTGCTCCTACCCCATTCCCCAAAAATTGAAATGCTTTTTTTTGGGCAGGGAGGAGGCAAATAACGCCCACACGACAACAAAAAACAAAACCCGCTCCAAGCAAAGACAAAAACAAAAATGTCAAAGTCTTACACCAAGGCACAGAAGAAAATGATTCGGTTGATCAACAAGACTCTCGACTGCGTGAATAACGCCAACGAAAAACTCAATGAGAACTGGGACGACAAGGACGAAGCGGAATGGTGGATTCAGGTTGCCAACATGAACATGGACAACGCCAAGAGACTGCTACTCGAAAACAACATCAACCCTGAGGACACTGACTTTATCGACTTCGACTGGACTCGCGACGGCGACAACCTGCTCGACTGCGACGATGAAATCGTCGGGACTTACGAAAAATAAAAAAAAATAAAAAAAATAAAAAAATAAAAAAAATAAAAAAAAAATAAAAAAAACCTGCTCTACCCCCTTTTTTTATTATATATATAGCAAATATACTATTTAGAGCATAATTATTATATTTTAGTAATATAGTAATTATGACTGATGCGTACACGCCCTTTTACTCAAATTTAGAAGAATTCGCGAACCAAGGCGAAGAAAACTACTTACAGGCGAAGCAGATTTTGCTACGCCTTGACGTATGTGAAGCACACGAAGTCACCGACCCACGCTTCACTTCCAAGAACCCTGACAGACCCCATAAATGTATATGCGGGGTAAGTATCGACAAGGTCTACCCTTTTCGTATATCAGGGAAGGAAAGGAAGGAGAAAACATTATACGTAGGGTCAAAATGTATAGAACGCGTCATGGACGACTCTGTTGCTACTTCGCTTGACTTCGAGCAATCTCTATTTAATCGGTGTTGCTATGAGGGATGCTCTAATCTTATTCGCAAACGCTCTGTTAAAAATAAAATACTTCTTCACTTTTGCCCGGAACACCATAAGGGGTTCGGTATGTACCGATGCTCCGGATGTCCTACGTGGGCAGACTGGAACTCCGGGCGACCTACCCACGCCTACTGCCCTTCTTGCGTGAAAAAATATAAACAACTCGTCGCTAAAAACTTTTGCTGTTATTGTAATACAAAATTAGCAAATACTAATTTTAAACAGTGCTACGACTGTTTTAAGAAAACATATAAAAAATGTATTAAGTGTGATAAGTCTTTTGATAGTAATATGGGTCAATATGAAAAATGTTTTCGCTGTAATTTTAACATGCCTACATAGTTGTTTTTGCTGATGCTCTTGCTCCTACCTTTCCTTCCCCTAATTGTAAAGGTGTCATCATCTGTGGATTTTTAACGTGTGCGAGGAAAATAGTGGTGCCCTTGCCGAGGTTTGATGCGACCTCCAACGTGGGGTCTAAAATGCGAACGCGGAAGGAGTTAATAATTATCGGTTGGGGCGATGTGTGGGTATATACTATCTGACCGCTCTCGCCCGTTGTGTAAGAGTCTTGCGTAAAATATCTACCCACGACCTGTCGTACGAACTTCAGTGTGCCCTGGTCCGTATAGACCGTGCCTCCGCCTATTTGCGCCTGGACCTCCACCAAGAAATAACCGCTCGTCTCCGAATTCTTAATTGCCGACGCGTTGGCGAGAATAGGTTGCGTGAATGGCGCCTGTGAGAAAAAATTAGTTGTAATCTGATTGCTATTATTCACCGGTGGTTCGTAAAACAAATTGTTCGGTCTCTTGTCTACGAAACTATCCAGAGTACTCAACTGGGTCGTGACATTTACTCCGTTCGTAAATGTGAAGGTAGGAGCAGTGCCGCTAAATCCACCAATATTATATTCGGTGCTTCCTACGTTCCCAAGGATGCTTTTTGGGTTCGGGTTTGCGACAGTTCCAGACGAGTTAAAATTCATTAATGTGTAAATCAAACTATTTTCAAGATTGTCGCTGAAACCGAAGAAATATATACCTGCGTATTTTGTTGCTACAAGATAGTCGCTTGGCGTATTATTAGTGACGTTTGTCTTCTTGACCAGTCCTATGGCAGTGCTTCCGTCCACATTGTTAATATATGGAAAGTGTGCGTAGTCAATGGTAAAAACGCCTTGGGTCGCTTCCCAGCCAAATGCGAAATCACTTGTACCGACGTAAAACTGTCCCTGAGATCCATCTATTTTGAAAATCTTGGTCGCATCCTTATTTACGAAATATACTGCCTTTTGGTCTGCGGGGTCTACTCCTACCTCTTGGAGTTTGGCAGGATTGTCCGTGCTTGTCGTTGCGAGAAATGGAGAGTTAATAAGGCGATTGTTGTCTGGTGTATTTTTCTGGAGCAACGTGTTCAGTGTACTCACGAGGTTGTCCGGCGAGTACTTGCCTGCCGGTACGGTGATGGTGGAGGTGAATTCAAACGGTTTGAAATTGGTTCCCGTATCCTCTACTAAACCTGGGGATGGCGTCACCTTTCCTGATGCGGAGTTAAAGTACTGGACATCATCGTTGGTCACTTTATCCACAATTCCTTCCCCCGAGTTTGATTGGGAGATGGTCAGCGTTCCTGGTTTGTATGTTATATCTTTACCGATCTGAAATGTCTCCGTAATCTTATTCCCAACTTGACCCAAATCATAATCAAATTTATCCTGCGCTGCGTTGCCCTCCGCATCCGTATAAGAAAATGTGAGGGTCGTCTTTGGGTTTTCCTTATACCCTCCTGCTGAGGATGCCGTAATTAATACCCGGTTAATCACATATAACTGTGTTCCCGGTTGTGTTGGATAACACGCAAGAAACGGTTCACCCGTAAAATCGTCTCCTGCCCGAGGAGACTCGTCCAAGTTCACGAACAAATTGGGGGGGTTTGTAAGGATGTCCTGAATATACAATCCGTTCGTAATTGTAAGTTCACAGTTGATTGGGATGTTAATCATTCCTGAATCGGGGTCGATGGAACTCGTGTCGATAAATGATTGCTGGACAGCGAGTTGGTCTCCCGGATTTACAACTATTTTCTGTTGTAATACGACTTCGTAGTCTCCATTAACATCAACATCGTATTTGTTTTGAAGAGTCTGTTTTAACTGAATAAGATCGGTTGTTGCCATCTATATATACTAAATAATATTATTTTATACATACACAACATTATATCCTCCCGGTCCTACAATAATAGCCTTGCTGACTTCTCCCCACACATTAACGCGGAGTTCTTGATTTACTATCGCATTGGTATTATCGTTACCAGCACCGGCATAGAGCGCTGTTCGTGTGAGTTCAATCTGGAGGTCTTGGATCTGTGACATAATGGGCATCGCCGTATAATCCGCTTGACCGATGGTGTCTTGGAGTTCGGCACTCACAATATTTGTCGCCGCATACAGAGCACCGTACATGTTAAATATCGGAATGACGTTAAAACTTCCGTAAGTGTCTGTGAGCATCGCCAATCTGCGGTTTTTGCCTTGTGCTCCTTCGCCTGGCAACATGTTCTTACCGTTAAGTCGGATCTGGAACTCGGGTCGACAGAGTGAGACGGACGCCTGGTTTGAAAATGGTTTGTTAATTGTGGCGTCCCCAGCAGTAACGGTCTGCTCCGTGGGTTGGCACTGGATGAGCATGCGCTTCAAGTACTTACCGTTAAATCCACGAATATTATTTCTTGTGGAAACAATCTTTTGGAAGTTAGTGTCCGCAGCGTCTGCGTCGGTTAATCCAGCACCAATTTTGCTTACAATAAAGGTGTCGCTCTCGATTGCGTCAAACTGAACGCCTCGGTAAGTTCGCATAATCTCCATCTTTTCTGGTCCGTCCGCGAGTTCATCAATGAGGCACTCGGCAGCGGTTGTGGAGTAGTTGGCGTTGTTTGCCGTCACGACCTCGCCAAGTTTTGCCTGGGGTTTGTACTCAATAACGAGACGCAACTTACGGAATAAGTTCGTGGGAAGGAAGTTGCTTTCACGAAGCATTGGGAGCATGTCCTTCAATGACAACCATCCCTTTTGCGTGGTTGCCTCTGTGGTGTTCACGACATTGCCTCCGCTGTTTTGGACTTGGGTGAGCGCTCCTTGCCCGAAATTCCCTTCTGAGATATCCAGAGTACCCTGGCACAAAAATCCTAAACGATGCTGTTTGGTATATCGGTTCACCGAGATGTTGCCGTCGTTGCGTGAGTTAAGATTTTTGAAACAGTTCCAGTTGGAAGCGAGTTGGAGTGAGTCGAGTTGTGTGCCTCCGTCCATCAAATGGATTGCCTGAATAACTCCTTCCGTGCCGAGGGCAAGTTGGTAGGTACTGGCGACCGAGGACGTCATACCTACATTAATTAATCGGATGTCGCTATAATACAAGGTGTCGGGTTGGAAGCGGAACTCGCATCGGAAGTTCGCCTTATCGAAAATTGGATCTATAATCCTGGGATGAATAGGACTACTATACTTGCTTGCCATTCTATATAATATCCTCATAAAAATTATTTACGAGAATATTATACACTTTCAAATATCACGGAAGGAAAGGAAGGAGTAAATTATGCCTGAATAAAGGAATGGAAGTATAAGTAAATAACTCGATCGACATCGTCGATGTCGGCGTCCACCTGGACACTAAACTTTTGATTGCGTAGGTCCGCGAGCGTACCGAAGTCCACTCCAACACCATATGCGTTATTATCAAGCACATTGCGTTTGCTCACGCTGGTGACACCAGTGTCGCCGAATGACTCGATGTACCGGTTAAGGACATCAACGTTGCTGTCGAGTTTGTAAGAAATCAACTGGGAACTAGAATCGTTAAATAAGAACTCAATAGAATTCAATCGTGGAAGTTTGACGAGAGAGAGGTTGTTGTCGACCAAGGTGTTTTGCTTGTTTGCGTCTTGGAAGGAGCAAGACACGCCTCGGCAAATCGCCGGGACCTTCATCGAGATGTTGGAGAAGTTGGATTGGATGCTTTGCTTCATGCTCACCGTGGTTGCCATTTGGACTGGTGGCAAGTTGCCTGGGTCTGGCGATGACGTAAATGTCACACGGAGGTCGGAGAGGTTAAATGTGAGATTGGCGTCGCAATCCTTGCCATAATAGATTTGCTCCTTCCGTGCGATGGTCAATGTAAGGATAATATCACCCGTGCGCGAGTATGGTAGTTTGCCCAGTCCCTGGTTAAGTGGGATACGGGGTTTTATGCTAAAATCCGGTGCGGTGATACCCTTCTGGACACCAGCAGCGTCATCATTAAGTGTGGTCTGTGGAACCTCGCCGTGGAGAAAATTGCGTGTTAATTCTTCATCAGGAACCTTGCCTTCACAGACATTTTCACTATTATACATCTGCGATTGGTTAAGTTGGGCGGTGGACTTCATTTTCACGTACCGCGGGTAGTCCATTTGGTTTGAAACAACCTGTCCAGCGATCTGACACTGGATGGTCTCGAAAAACGAGTGTGCGCCGACGAAGCGGTCATAATAAACAAGATTGTCTGGTGCCTCAACGAGAGGCTCGCCGTTGTATAGTGTGTTAATAACTCCTTCCACACGGACGGAGTTCAAGTCTAATGCGCGCCCGTCAAAACCAGTAAGCACAAAATCAACATTATCAAACGAAGTGTAAGCGTCTCGACGAACCTCTGGTTCAACTCTGTGGAATAGTATTGGTCTGTCCATTCTATAATTAATACCTATAAAAAATATTTCCTAAAAATACTATTATGTTCTCCTACCTTTCCGTCCCTACAATGAGAGAAGTCGTGGGACTTGGGAGAACACCGCCAACTTCTTAACACCCGTGCCTCCGGCACTAATATCCACGTTCAACATCTTATCCGACTGCTGGGGTTGGAGGTAGTTTGCCACATAGACGTTTTTGCCCGGCGCGGTCCAATTATCACCCGGCGATGTGTTCTGGACTCCATTGCCTGGATTCTGCTGGAGGTTGCGTGGACTGAAACCCATATTCTGTATGGTGGATGCCAACTGGTTATAATACAACGGAGAGTCCACCGCCACGTCTCGGTCTGTTAAAAACTTGTTATTAATGGCAAGACGGAAGGATGTGATGTTGGTATTTCGTGAATTAATGTCATCGCTCTCGGAAGGAAACAAAACCATCACGTTTGTTGCCTCACCCGGCAACTGGTACTGCTTCCGGAAGGCGAGCTGTTCGTTGCCGTTGTCTTCTTCGAGTGCGTAGGTATTAAATGCGATCTGACGCATGCCTTGGGGGTTCGCGACCTGGCGGAGGACCACGTTGGCGCTGTCAAAATTAACCGAGACCGAGTCGGCGTTCACGATTTCAACAACAAAATTGGTGTATCCTTGCGCGTTGTCTACCGTGCCGAGCGACTGGTTCAAAGTCAACGTGAGCGATGTTCCGTCCCACGCAATGCTTTCAATCTTACGTGATACGTCGGCAAGATTTCCAACTCCTACCCCGGTGGCGCTCACCTTAATGTGCTGGGAGACGTAGTATGGTGAGCAGTCGATGAGAGGCACAGCGCGTCGCACATCACCGCCTGTCACAGCGCCAGTGCTAAACACGAGGGTCTGGACTTGTGTGCCGTCAGCGGTCGCAGTGAAGTCATCTGGTCGCGGAAGGATATTATTGTCGTTGGTCATCGACTGAAATCCCTTAACCTTATCCAAATTCAATTCAACCTGGACGTGGACTTGACCGGTGAGACTTGTATCTAACTCGACAGCATTACACGAGTCCATAAGGTCGCCAAGACGGATTTGGATTGGCACTTGGTCTCGGTACTGGGAGGCTACCGCGCCTTGCTTGTTAAGATCGCTAAACAATCCCCAGTGCGCCTTCTGACGGGCGTCTAAAATAGTGTTGGCGTTAAGGTAGTCGTCACTGCGCTCCTCAACTTGCGACTTGCCGAGTATCATTAAATTTTGACGCAACATATCAACACGGCGGAGGGACTCAACCATACCTCGGGTCTCAGTGCTCATAAAACAATTTTTTACGATAGAGGCGTTGGCGAAGTGAGTCTGGGTGTTGACGTCTGCCACCGGTGGGTTCTGCCAACGGAGTCCTACCGAGTACACAGCGTCAGAAAATGTGGCATCAGTGGATTCAGCGTGACAGACCAACTCAATAAAAGAGTCGCGTAAGTTGTACACACCACCGGAAGGAATGTAAAAATCCAAAATGTTCTGCTGTGCGTTGTAAGAACCTTGCGAAGACGGGATTTTGATATAATTGTCCATTTCTATATTATGAGAAAAAAAATTTATGTTAATCTACTTAAATACCAACGGGGACGGAAGGGTTGGAGAAATTGGGCATGGGCGGTGGTGCTGTTGTCGCGTGCTTCTGTCCGAAGACACCTCCGAATATGGTGCCAAGTGCTATACCTACTCCTATCGCATCGCCGAACAAGTCCTCAGGACCGCCCGACTCAACGTCTGCCTCACCTCCTTCCGCCACGCCCTTCTCAATAAGTTTGCCTACGTCTTCTTCGTCTTCTTCGCCTTCTTCTGCTCCCTTTGCTCCTTCCTTCTCTTCAAAATCCTTCTCCTCTCTTGCCACATCGAGTGGTTTGGGCGCGGGTGGCGCCTCGGGTTGTGAGTCGGGTGGTGCCTCGGGTTGCTCGTCGGGTTGCTCGTCGGGTTTCTCGTCGGGTAACAGTACGACGCGGTCAGGTCCGTATCCTTCCACGAACCGCTTTTCGACTCTATCCTGAACGTCCTTGTCAGCAAATGGATTGCTAATTCCTGGCAAAATATCTGTGTCGTCCAGATCCAGACCAAATACAGGGTTGAGTGTTTCTTGATTTTGTGCGAGTGTCGGACCTACCGACGGCAGGGACGAGTCCTGACGTGTCAGGTCTTCAGTATTATCCGTTAATCTTGAAAACGTTGTTGGTCTTTTCTTTGGTACTGTGACCGGCAAACCTTCACGCGCTTCTCCTTCCAAACCTACATCTGGCAGGTCGACGTCGGGTCTTGCTATATCACTCGCTTGTTGTATCGCTCTCCTATTCAATTCGTCTATACCTGGTAACTGTGCCTCGGCTGCATTTTGTTTTAAAACGTCGGCGAGTACTCTGTATCCCGGTTTGTTGTCTGTCGCCTTTAATTGCGCGATGGCGGGTAAGTCAATATCCGCCTTCGCAACGTTGCTGGGTTCGACTGGCGCTTGGAACTTACCGAACTGAGCACCTAGTTCTTCCGCCCTCTGCGCAACCAATTGCTGGTACCGGTCCTCGTTGTCAAGCATTTCCCGAGTCCTCAACTGCGCAATCGTCAAATTAGGTGGGCGTATAGGACCGGCGCGTCCGGGTAGTACACGGAAGCGTTGAAGCACGGTACGCGGTGCCAACTGCGGTGCGTCTGTGGCACCAGTTAATCCCTCTATGCTCCTTCCCGCGTCAGTGGTTATATCAGCAAGGTCAGGCAATTTCACCTTTGGTGTTAAATCAACTGTTTCGCCTGTGAAGGCATCGTTAAAACTATATTCGGTGGGTCTGGGTGCTTGGTTCGGGAGAGGCACACCCGCTAGGCGCACGGGTTTGCCACCGAACAGTTGCCCCATGCGTGAAAAAAAACTTGTTCCTTCCCTCTCGATGTTGGCATCTTGTACAGGTTGGAAGTCAAAGTCCCCCCTTCTATCTAACACGCTCTGGAGGCGATCTTGGGCGATATTAAGTGCGCCATCGCCCGCACCCATTCCGCGTGCCACGGTGTCCGCAACCTTTTCTCCTTCCTCTCTAATAGCATCAGTGACACTACCGGTGGCGCCTCGGAGTTCGGCGACCCTCTGCGACGCCAACTCTTGCGCCTTATTCTTAATATAATCAACTGCTTGATTTACGGTTTTTACTCCGTCTAATTTACCGTCTAACATATCACGCACGGTCTGCTCGGGTAGACCTGCGCGCTCCGCCAACTTGGTGACCGCCTGTTTCCCATACTCCTTCCCTAATTCTAACCCCTTCTGTCCGACCTTTTTAATGCCTCGTGCGACTAAATTCTGTACTCCGTGTACTCCCTCGTCTAACAACTTACCTGCTCCGGCGAGAGAGAGTTCACGAAGGATTTCGTTGTCCTCTTCGTCCTTCGTGCTTAACTCGGGCAAATCCGTAGTACGAGCGGATTGAAGAGCGGAGAAGTAGTCACTTAACTGGTTGTTGTATATTTGCCTGTCTGACTGGTTGTAATACGACTGACTTGTCATCCTATACTATTAATCAAAGATTTTTATTCTCCTTCCTTTATATATAATGCCCAAGCACTCTATCTTGAAAATGAAAGATAAGTCCGACTCTTTCACACGCGATAAGGGGGACTTACCAGACTTACCCGCACGTATAGTGCTGACGATGCCTTCTGGCGGTGGTAAAACCAGTATATTGGGTAATTTTTTGCTCCGCGATTCTTACTACCGGAAGGATTTTGACCCAGAAAATATTTTTATTTTCTCTGGCAGTCTGAAAGGCGACCATAAAATCCAGACCATCATCAAGGAACTGGACGTGTCACCCGGCAACGTATTTACCGGTTATGACGAAAACGTCCTCGAGCATATTTACAACGAACTCGTAGACCGGTATAATGAGGCAGTGAGGGACGGAGTAAAACCCGACCACTCATTAATAGTTTTTGATGATTTAAGTTTTACTAATCTTTTCTCCAAGTCCGCCAAGAATTCACAAATAGACCGCCTCTTTTGTAATTCACGAAAGTTCCTTATCAGCACGATAATGATAATTCAAAAATATACACAACTTAACACATGCGCGAGAGAAAATATGACTGCTCTTATTTTAGGTAAGAGTAGTAATAAACAATTGGATTTAATAGAACAGGACCTAAACTATCTGCCGTCCAAGAAGGCGTTCCAAGATATGGTGCGTGACCAGACGCCTACCAAGCACGATTTTATGGTGTTCACGCCGCACAAGAAAGAGGTGTACCGGGATAAAAACTTCAAACCTATAAACTTTTAAAAAAAGTTTTATCAAAAAAGGGGTGTACGGGGATATTATCCCCGTATCATATTCAGGGCGAGTTGTAATCGTTTGCGCATGAGGGCGGTCATTTTAAATGAGTTGCCCTTATATTCAAACATTTCGCCATTTTTAGTTTTCAACATTTTATTAATCACTGTTTTATTTAATTTGTCTTTTTCTTCCATTTTTAATGCCTTGCGTAATGCTCCTTCCTTAATAGCACCCTTGGTCTCGGTGAATACTCCGCCTGCTTCCATTGCCATCGCCTTCTTGTGCGCCTTCGCGAAACTATCTCCTTCCTTCATGAACTTAACCATGTTGCGCATGTGCTTGCTTCGCATGCCTCCCTTGTGTTGCTTGGCGTGTTCCTTTAATCGTTCCTCATCTGTCTCCTTCCCTTCCTTCCCGTGATATGGCATCTATATTAATAGTTGGTGATAATAACTTCCTTGCGGATTTTCTTCTGATTTGGTTGGTTAGACAGCGACTTAACCGTCACGCCACGGATCTTAAATCCCTTAAATAGGTTCCGCACGTTGGCACTGTCATTCATCGACACCATAAACTTACCCTTAAACCCGCGCAATCGTTTTGCCAGATTTTCTATTTTAAATCCCTTCTCTTGATAGATGTCCGACTCGTCGCTCCCTTCGTATGGTGGGTCTAGGTACATAAATGTGCCGGGTCTATTATATGCGGATATGACCGCGCCGTAGTCACTGCTGGTGAGCGTCACGCCTTTCAGTTTTTCTCTGTACTTGTCGGTGTCTTTCAAAATGCGCCAAGGGGAGGCACCCTTATATACCTTACCCTGACCGAAGGCACCGAACGTGTTGCTCTTCGCTATTTGTTTGAGTAGCGGATTGGAACCGTCCAGCATTTTTTGTATCCTTCCAATATCATTCGTATCGTATTGCTTGTAAAACTCCGGGTTTTTGGCGTTTTTGAGCGACTTGTACGCCCTCATGAGACCGGCGTCCTTGTCGTTCAGGACTGCCTTAACTCCTTCAGGAAACTTATAACCCATAAACACTGACCCGCCACCAACGAAAGGTTCAACATAAGTTTTAAACTCTGTCGGAAAAAGTCTGTATAATGTTTTTTTTAGGGTGGACTTGCCACCCTGTCGTGCGAATGGTGCTTTTAATTGCTGATCCATCGTATATTATATAAAAATATAATATACCGATATATTATAAAATGCCGGATAGTGAACTGTTTGAAACAGAGGAAGGAGGTGAGGAGGTGACACTTACCATCATCGACGACGGTGAAACGGAAGTGAAAGAAAAACCAAAAACTAAAAGCAAGAAGAAGGAGATGACACCGGAGGCGAAGGCACGTCTGCTCGAGAACCTCGCCAAGGGTCGTGCGAAGCAAGCGGAGAGACGCAAGAAGGCGCAAGAGACTAAAAAATTAAAACAACAACTCAAAGAACAAGAGGAAGAGGCGGAGTTAGAAGCGTTGCGCCAGAAGGTGAAGGGAAAGTCCAAACCTGTGGAGGCGAAGGCGAAAAATCCCGTTCCTGATGAGGTTGCTGTATCTACGGAAGGAAAGGAAGGAGAAAAAGAAGAAAAGAATAATATAAATGAGGACTACTTAAAGAAACTCAAAGAAAAAGATGATGAATTGAATAAATTAAAATCGTATATTAGCATTGCTCAAAAGAAAGCACAGGAATGGAGGGAGGCACAGACGAAAAAGAAGTCTCCCGCTCCCCAAAAAAGTGACAGTCCTGCTGCTCAGGAGCGAAAGCGACCCGTGCAGACTGAGCGAAAAAACCCCGTGTATAAGTATAATTATTCCACAGGAAGGATGGAGTGGGTTTAATGAGATGTACCGAATGTACTTTTTGTAGTGTAAAAATGATTTTTCAACTCTTATTATTTTTTATATAATTATCTATATTATTATATATAATACATATATATACATAATATATTATATATATATATATATATAAAATATAATACATATAGTACATATAGTACATCACAATATTCGCACGTAAAACGCTCACGGTTCGCTTCGCTCACTGAGCAGAGGGCACACTATAAAAAGGGATGTACCGGTGATGTACCGTTTTTCGGTACATTTAGAAAATAAAAGGGTTTAAAAATATTTTCCCCTAGGTAATTTATAGAGTGAGCGAATGGCGAAGCGAATAACATTAAGAGAGCGGGTTGACGTAAGGGTTGCTCGATACTTACTCCAAGTGCCGATTGAGCAGTTGGAAGATTTGTATATTAACGATATTCCGGAACACGGCGAAGCGGACGGAGTAAAAGCGACAGCATCCGTCGAGCAGATGTTGAAGTGGTTGCGAAAGAATTTGAAAATATGGTCTGGCGACCATAAAACGGTGACTACGTATAAAAAGAGCAAAAACTTACAAGAAGACGGACGGGACTACGTGTCAGGTTATGGCATACAAAAATTAAAACGTTGCTTCCGTGGGGTGTTGTGCGCCAAGGTCTATGACGACTGGGATATGGTGAACGCGCATCCTACCCTATTGCTCTACATGCTTAACAAGTATTTTACATCGCATCCTTCCTATCCAGAAGGCGGATTTCCGTTTCTTAATGACTACGTGAATAAAAGGAAGGAGGTATTAGAGACTTACAAGACAACCAAGAACCAGGTCTTAAAAATCCTTAACGGAGGCGCTCCGGACAAGAGCAACCGCTTCGAGCGCAAGTTCTCACAGGAGATGAAAGTTATACATAGAATGGTGTATAACGGCGACTTACCAGAACCCCTCAGTAAATATAAGAAATACAGACGTGCTCCTTCCGTCTGGAACCACGGCGCCAAGTTCCTGAATGTGTTATTAACTATTTTTGAAAAGGAGTGTTTAGATTGGGCGGTGCTTGGTCTTAAAAAAATAAATGTTATTCCTTCCGTGTTTATGTTTGATGGATTTATGGTGGAGCAAGAGTATCGTGATAAGTTTGACGCGGAGTTTTTGAACACGGTCACGGAGAAGTACGGCATTAAGTGGACGCAGAAGGAACACGACGTAGAGTCGGTGAAGATAGACACATCCATCGTTTTAGAGACGGTGGATAAGTTATGCTCTTATGATGAAAAAAAAAAAGAACTGGAGGCGACAAGTTGCTGGGTGAAAGATCCTGCGTGTATAGCGGTCAGGGATGGCAAGGACTACCTGACGTATTCGTTTAACACGTGGAAGGAGTTAGAGGGCAACTCGATACGCATTTGGGATGAGGATGAAAATTGCGAAGTAGGTATTTATAAGCAATGGCGAGACGACCCGACCAAGCGGATAGTGCGTGGGTTTGATTTTGTGCCGGGCGCGGGTGAGGTGGTGAATGACCGTTTGAACTTATACACTGGGTTTAAATATGAGGATTTTGAAAATAGGGACGGAAAGGTAGGAGAGTATGTTGAGGTATTTAGAAATCATATATCTCTCTTGGTGGGTCATCACGTGGATAGTGTTGAGTATTTAGTGAAATTTTTCGCGCACATGCTTCAAAAACCGGCGGAGCATGCGGACGTGTGTATCATCATCAAGAGCATCCAAGGCATGGGGAAGGATATGCTCGTTGATATTATTGAAGGTATATTGGGAAGTGAGTACGTGAC
>Ga0129351_1000447_pt1 | contig 15345 bp, 16 predicted proteins | sample CPBDNA_8_FD_94423 | JGI IMG/M metagenome (GOLD analysis project Ga0129351, IMG submission 94423) | Freshwater to marine salinity gradient microbial communities from Chesapeake Bay, USA - CPBay_Sum_27_0.2_DNA | ecosystem: Environmental > Aquatic > Marine > Coastal | place: USA: Chesapeake Bay... | reverse complement strand
ACCATTTGTCAAATGTCATGTCAGGTGCATGCAACCGTTCCAGGTGTTCCATTCGGATTTTATCAGCCGGTTGTTTGATCTTCATATCATATATTTGTTGAAGTTCTTTTTTCTCGTACATGTACATGCTGATCAACATGTCTGCTGGGTGTCGAACAAATGTGAACTTGAAGTACTCATTCCAGTTCCACCCTTGTTCGTCAAAATACTGCTTGCATTTCCATGCAGGTATATGATCTTCGCTGGTTGTATCACCTTTGTTATCGACATATGGATCAAGAGCATGACGGATGGCGCCGCTAGCGGTCTTTGGGGTCACAATATATACAAACTTATACTCGTGCGAATATCTCATTTCATTAAATTTCTTATTCTCTTTTTTAGTTTTATATTATTTATATCAGAGTGAAAACTTAAATTTTGCTCCGGAACTAGTTCTGAGTCAACACCTATAAAATATGAATTAATTAAATTAGTACAGCACATATGATCAAAAGCCATTGTCCATTCTTTTTCAATCCATGATACTAGATCGTGTATGTTTTTCATGTTTATTGTAACACAATGAGCCCCGTTAGAATATTTATTATCTGTACTTTTACCATACTTGGATTTGGAACCCGGGTCAGTAAATTTATATATTTCATTACCTTTCATAATTGGATCATTTAGTTGTAATGGTCGGATTATATTCCATGTATCTGGTAATTTTTTTATTATCTTATTTCTATAAGTTATATATTCTGTACCTATAATGCAATCATCTTCTAATATTGTTATATATGAATACTGTATATACTTTGGATCGTCATGCAATTTTGTAATTATATGTTTCCATGACTGGTAACATCCAAACCATCCCTGTGCTTTATGGCCGATATTTTTATATTCTGAATTGACTATATCGTCATTATAGTATTTCCATTGTTTTTCAACCTTATTGTTATCTGCATCATATAGCCCGGGATATATTGCCGGGTATCTTTCAAACTCAATTACCGGTTGAAGACTGCTTAGTTGAGTTTGCATCCACATGTTTTTATCTTCCCGGGAGTCTAAATTTATGTATATAATTTTTTCTTTCATGTTATTTTTTTTTATTATTTATATGATAATTATAACCGGTTAGTAGTAAGTTATGTTGTCTGATAATGTCATCAAGTGTTCGATTATTATTGATCCATCTTTCGTTCAACCACCCAAACTTTGGGTATATAGCACGTTCATCCAAGTCCTGTACATCCCAATATACATTGTTAGGGTTTATACTAGCAGCTAACCATGCGAAACCTCTATCTCCAGTTATTAAATGCTCACTTGTGGATAACTTACAAAAGTCTTGATCAACGGTCCTAGATACAATTCTAGTATTGTAGTTGTAACTATCCCTTAAGAATTTCTCTAAACTCTCAACAGCTTTTCTAGACTCATCAAAAGCTTTTGAGGTACAACCTTGAGGTATGTCTTTATTATGTATGCCCCATACTATATGACAATTTGTTAATCTACTGAGCCCATTCCGGTCAATTATACTTTTATAAAAATCATTTGTATTTAATTTAGCTAACCGGTCACCCAATCTTAAATGTATTACTAATGTATTTTTATTATCAAAATCCGGATCATCATTCATCTCGATTTTATATAAATCATTATATCGGCGTTCTACTATTGCCTTTAAACCGGCAAAATCAACATCAAATCGAGCGCTTGGTGGGGAAATCTCCCACTTGAGTTTTTCAAAATCTATACGAGGGTGTTGTATAGCGTATTCATTTACGATAGTGTGTTTTAAACTACTATGTATACATCTTCGCTGACTAAATATCACTAGATCAGCCAAATTATACGGTAAATCTTCTACATTCATCTATACTACTTACTCTCCAAATTTGTACCCGAGATACTCAATGTCTTTTGCATATTTTTCCGCAACAATTTGCTTTGTTTCATCATCGTAATATTCTGTGTAGTGTTTGTGTGATGATTTGTTCGCATGGGGTAGTTGTTGTTGTGGTATTCCTATTTTGTCGCAGACGATGTTGAAGTCTTCTTGAAGGTTTTCCATCTTACCAATAAAATTAATATGATTTTTTTGAGCAACAAAGTAGGATTGTGGTAATATGTGATAGCCAATATTTCCATTGTCATTAAATGGATAATTACAAGCTTTTCTTAAATTAACATGTAAATCTGTTGCATTATTTGACCTTTCTTTATAAATTTTTTCTGTTCCTAAATCGATAAATTCACAAACTTTATTTAAAAAACATTTAAAGCTCATAGAATTGTGAAACTTAAAAAAGTGATATAAAGATACAATTCTGCTATAAGGATTACGAGAAAAGGTAAAAGTATAATAGTTAGAATACCCCTCAATAATATTAAATAACTCTTTATTTCTGTAACATTTACTTTTCTTTGCAAAACTAGTCCCGAATGAATCTGAAGCATATTGAAATAAGGTGCTTTCAATCGTTGTACCGCCTGCTTTAGGTATATGTATGTATATAAATTTATGTTTATGACTTATCATTTTTTATTCTCCAAATTTGTATCCGAAATACTCAATGTCTTTTGCGTGTTTTTCTGCAACATCACCTCTCAATAAAAGAGTTTGCCTGCCAATGTATATGATTTTATATCCATCGGCAGTAGCAGATGGCACTATTAATGTATGTTTCCAAGGAGTTGTGTGATCCGTGTCATCTATTAATATCATTTTTGGACGATTAGATATGTCATATAAATCCAAATATGCCTTTGCTCTTGCATCTCCGTCACCCACCCAAAAGTCCATATATAGCAAATCAATATTCTTAATACTAGGTACAACATTAAAACAGTCACACTGATGGTATACAACTCTATTATGATAACCTATTTTGTGTTTAACCGAATCAATCCACGATTTATCCAAATCAATACAATGTATTTTTGTTGCGTCAGTTTTATTAAACCAATATAACATACTATCCCCAGACATGGAGCCCTGCAGTCCAGTTCCACACTCTACAATAACCCCACCACCTATTAAATTAAATAACTTAGACGCATAATTTAATGAAGCACTTGGTTGTTGTCGAGGTTTAGAAAACTGGTTAGGTTTGAGTGATTCGTCCAACAAATCTTGGTGTGTTTTCCATAAATTAATGTCATATGTATTTAAATATATCATTTTTCATTCTCCAAATTTATACCCGAAATACTCAATGTCTTTTGCGTATTTTTCCGCGACAATATCTCTAGTTTCATCATCGTAATATTCTGTGTAGTGTTTATTGTCTGATCTCATTTTTCTTTTTTCTAATGTATCAACTTCTGATAAATTTAAATCATTACAAACTTTTTGTATATCGTTGTTTATATTTTCCATTTTAATAAACGCATCGTATTTTTCTTTATCAAGATCATAAAAATAATACAATAAACCTCCTTGTCTGCTTGTTGGTAAACTACAGAACTCTGAGAAATTCATCTTGTTATTATATGAGAAAAATTTATAGTATGATACCAACCTAGAGAAAGGGTTACGTATTAGTCCAAACTTATAATATGTATCCCAGATTTCCTTACCAATTTTATTTTTGATTTCCCTAGCGTTCATATGGTTTGTCCATTTTGAAGTAGTATTGGGTGACCTTTCTCCAACTATACCACTCTCACCATCGTACATGTCACAAATATCCCCATCGGGCTGAGACCACTGATCAATACTACTGTAGCAGTATTTTTCAAAGTAGATCTCAGTCGATGTACCTGCTACTTTTCCAGGTTTTAAGAATATAAATTTATGTTTATGTGATATTAACATGCAGGGCAGTCCCCATCAACCATTTCTTGTACAAGTTGATCGAAACTGCATTCCGGTGTCCATCCAAGCTCTTTTCTAGCTCTAGTAGAATCACCTAACAACTCTTCAACCTCAGCCGGTCGGAAGTATTTTTCATCCACGAAGACCAACTCACGACCAGTTGATTCATCATAACCAATCTCATCTACTCCTTCACCTTTCCATTTGATGTTGAAACCACGCAATGCAAATGCTTTCTCGATAAACTCACGTACCGAATGGAACTCGTTTGTTGATAATACATAATCATCTGCAGTATCGGCTTGCAACATCAACCACATACCCTTCACGTAATCTCGAGCATGTCCCCAGTCTCTTTTAGCGTCTAGATTACCCATGGTTAGTCGGTCAGTCTTACCAGTGACTATGTCGTTCAGTCCTTTGGTTATCTTTCTGGTCACAAATGTAGGACCACGACGTGGGCTCTCATGATTGAACAGTATACCGTTCGTGGCAAACATGTCGTATGATTCTCTGTAATTTTTGGTTATCCAATAACCGTAGAGCTTGGCTACTCCGTATGGAGAGCGTGGGTAGAACGGTGTTGATTCACGTTGTGGTACCTCTTGTACCAACCCGTACAGCTCACTTGTTGCTGCTTGGTAGAAGCGAGTCTTTTCCATCATGCCGGAGCTTCTGATCGCTTCCAAGAGTCTCAACACTCCCAGTCCATCAGCATTTCCCGTGTATTCTGGCATGCTGAAACTTACCTTCACGTGACTCATGGCTGCAAGATTGTATATTTCCAACCGGTCCATGTTTGGATTGTTTTCTTTGATTTCATACAAGATGTGAATCATGTTAGGACTATCAGTCATGTCGCTGTATCTGAGTACCAAATTCTTGTGATCGTATAGATGGTCTATACGATGTGTGTTGATATCAGACGCACGACGTGTGAGCCCGTAAACTTTATAATTTTTCTCTAGGAGTAGTTCAGTCAAATACGAACCATCCTGCCCGGTTATCCCGGTCACTAACGCTACCTTTTCCATACTATTATTTATTCCGGTCATGTGTTTACAACCTCACGTTTGGGTAGTTATCCACGAAAAATTTCACTGAATTTTCAACACCAGTGTCTATGTCTGTTGGCTTGAAATCTGGTAATAGTTTCATCAACTTGGTGTTGTCTGCAGTCTTTTTGTATTGACCGTCACTATACTCGGGATTGAATATCATCCGGTGAGTATAATCAAAGCTTTTCGCTACAGCTGTGGCCACTCGTTCGATTGTTATCTCTTGATCGCTTCCCACGATTATCACATTCTCTTGATTGAGCACCGGTACCAGTCCGAGTATGGCTCGGGCCAGGTCTTTCGAGTATATGAATTGTCTCAAAGGTTTACCAGTTCCGCGGATTTCAAAATCAATGTTGTCTTTTTTTGCTAGATAGCATTTGTGTATCAACGCAGGGATAACATGAGCGTCTTCTAAAGAAAAGTTATCATGTTCTCCATATATGTTGCTAGGGACAAAACAGCTGTAATTGGTGTTGTGTTGTTCGTTGTATGCTCGGCAGTGTATGTCCAACATACGCTTAGCATAAGCATACGCGTCATTAGAATCATGTGGTGGTCCATCATGTAACATGTCTTCATCAATAGGGTATGTTGTTTTATCCGGGAAAATACATGTGCTTAATGTACCTAAAAACCTAGGTACACTGTTCATGAAGCAGCTCTTTAGAATGTTATAATTCATCAGCAGGTTGTTTTCTAGCATATCAACTTTGAAGTTCATGTTTTTATATAATCCACCCACATGAGCAGCTAGGTGCACCACACAATCTGGTGCATTTTCTTTGATCATTCGAAATGTTGATTCATAATCGGTCAAATCACAATCTTTTGAATTCACATATATTATGTTATGTTCAAATTCTGATTCAACTGACTGTATAGCCTTGCCGACCAGCCCGGTACTACCTGTTACTAAAATTTTCATATAGATATTTATACAATATCTGCAATACCACAACTAGTTACATAACCAGCATTTGAGACATTATATGTCTGTGTCCGAGAGTTCTGCATGTGCATGTGTAGGGTTTTTATATCCACGCAAGGGTTGTATATTGGATATTGATAATGCTTGTACACGTCGCTCAATTCACTATCACATGCCACTACTCCCATGTGTATCAGTTCTAATTCTGATGGTACCAATACGGGTGATTTGAAACACCAGGTGTCTTGTGAATATTTGTTAGGTTGTTCATGTTCATGAAATATTGATATGTCTGTTTCTGATACGAACTCCCATCGCGTCAGAGCTAGGAGTTTGTTGTTCATATCAATCGATTGTAGTTTGTGTACGTCGTCTGTTAATACAATATCTCCATTGCATACACACCATAACTTGTTATTCTCTTGTGCATTACAATATTCAAATAGTGTTTTGAAACTGGGTCTACCATTATGCGAGACAACTGTTAGTTTTTCATGTGGTTTTATAAAATGTCCTGCTTCGCCTCTATAATTGTCCCACAAGACATGTACATGATTAACATGCGGGTTTTCTAGGTTTAGTTGTAGCGCGAGTTTATATTCATCGGCGCGAGCTGAATTTTCATCATTATACAAACTTGTCAATATATTAACTGATATTTCGTTATGACGCTTATGATACGTTTTTGCTACACATTGTTCGATTTTACTATAATCTATGTCTAGCAATCGGATGTGACGACCTTCAAATCTACCGTTGGTGTACCAGTGTTGCATGGCTTTAATCGTGTCATTACCAAACGCTTGTTGTAGGTCAGGGTATGAGTTTAAATAATCTTCAAAGTCAACTTTCGATATTTTTGGATATTTTATCACGGTAGTATATTTTTATTTCTTTTTCAAATTGATACCGGGTATTTTAAGGCAATAGGTCTCGAGTGTATGAAATTTTTTATTATTTATAATATGCTGGATGTCTTTTATGTCCTGTTGTGTGGTATTTTGTCTTATAATATTCTCATAACGATCCGTACCGAACCATTTATAGTAATAATCAAACAACCCCACAGGTAAGATGCTTTCTAGATCTATAAAGCTATACTGACCATTTTTTAACTGTACTATGTTAGTCTCTGTAACGTCGCAGTGATATACTTTATATTTTATAGTATATTCTTCTATTCGTCTAGTAAATTCCTTTACTTTCGGTAACGCTTGAAGTTCCGGCTCTTGTTTGTAGTAGCCGGGCCATGGAGCGAGAGGGCATCGATACGTACAATAACCTGTTATTATATTATCATCATTCACTATAACATTTGAGAGAGCCGGGCATAAATGCTGTGTAAATTTAGATATTAGACCTTCATGGAGGAGGTCTAAGCCAAGCTCTCCATATATATAGTTATGCTTGTTACACGGCCACTTGAATATTTTAACGAATTGATCCACAGTATCATCATAGTATGTATATACACCTCTCTTATAAATATCGTCTCTATATAGTTGCATTTTAGACGTATCTATATCGTTTAGGTGTACCACGGTTAAGTGTTCTGGTATACTTCCCAATTCCATTACATAATAAACTCCTGATATTTAGTTTTTACAATATCTGCTACATTGTTATCAATGGTATTGCCAAGCGCGAGGTTGTGAACCACAAATGTCTTTCTAGGTCCCTTCTTACCGTGAGTTGTACTACCTAAATAATAAATTTTATTTTTAATATCATTAGCGTCAAGAGCTTGTTTTAATACATCATACTCATCCCGGTCATTATACCAATTTCTAATTTCATGGGGGGATTCATTAGGGTTTTCGCGATTAGGTATTTCTATAAATGTATATTCTGCCGCTTTAATGATAGTAGAAAATGCGGTATCCCATTGGCTTACTGAAAGGTTCCTCCCGGTACCTGTCCAGTGAAATATACTGAGCAATAATTGTATATTAACCGGGCAGGGATGTATATCCTGCCATGTCTGCTCAGTGAAAGTCATTTTTAATACCGTATTATTCTTAATTTTATATTCTCCAATTGCTCGTAGGTGGTCATCGATACAAGACGTGTTATTATACATTATACCACTGTCAATCGATATTACATTTGAGCTGTCACTGTAGTAATTAGATAATGCAACACTGGTCCATCCAGAGTCACTACCCCAGTCAATTATAGTAAATGTTTCCTGAGGTATATTATTGTTTATAAACTCAGTAATCATGGAAAATCTACCATAATATACTTCCGGTATATTATACCCCCATGTTTTGTTAATTTTATTTTTCATATTCTTAATTTCACTCTCCAAATTTATACCCGAAATACTCAATGTCTTTTGCGTATCGTTCTGCTACAATTTGCTTTGCTTCTTCATTGTAGTATTCCGTATAATGTCGCCGGTCAGCGGATTTTTTATAATGTGATAAATTAATTGTATTATAGTTTATATCTAATTTATTACAAACAAAGTTAATACCGCTATTAATATCTTCAAATTTTATAAAATAATCCAATGGGTTGTTTTTTATATCGTAAAAATCAAATAAACTTTCATATGAGTGGTTTTTTACAAATTCAAGAAATTTAGGAATGTTTTCGAGTTCCGGGAGCTTTTCAAATAACCGGTTTTTTAACCGACCGTTTCTAAAATAATAAATAGAAACCAATCTGCACCAAGGGTTTCTGACTACCCCAAACTTAAAATAGTCATTAAACATATCATCATTGTTTAATTGTTTTTTAATTTGCTGTAAATTCATGTGGTTCCACCATGACCTTTTCTCCCGCTCCGACTGAACCCCGCCTCTATATCCAACTATACCTACATTTGAAATTGCCTCTTCCGTTTCATTCTCTTTAATAGATATATTATCGGGTTGACAGTACGGTTGAAAGGCTATCTCAACAGACGTACCGGCGACTTTGAAGGCTTTCATATATATAAATTTTTTAGTGTGTGATATTAGCATATCCCTATTCTCCAAATTTGTACCCGAAATATTCAATGTCTTCTGCATATCGTTCCGCAACGATTTGACGAGTTTCATCATCGTAGTAATCGGTATAAAGTTTGTGCTTTGATTTGTTGTCATGGGGAAGTTGGAATCTAGGTATCTTAATTTTATCACAAATGATGTCAAAATCCGTTTGTAGATTTTCAAACTTACCTATATACGATAATAAATTATCACCATGTTCATCTCTATGCCAGTTACCCCATGGTCGGAGCCCTCCTTCATTCTTTATCCAATTTTTAAAGGATTTGTATGTATTCACTGTATTTAGAAAGGTCATTGCATGCGGATGAGTTTTCGACATAGATTTTTTTTTCATATATCCCCAAAAAGATACTTGAGCTTCCCATGAGTTTCTCACGACGGTGAATGTAAAAAAATCGTCCCATTTATGATTTAATTTTTCAATATGTAGTTTAAGTTCCTTTGCCGTTACATGATAACTATACGGGGGCTCTTCACTTTCTGAATTAATATCTGAATATGGTTCCAGTGACTGTCTAATAGGAGTACTACCAGATTTTGGGGTCGCAATATATATAAATTTTTTTTTGAATGATATATTCATATATTATATTTATAGTCAATAGAATAAGCTGCGATCTCTATATGTAAATTCTTTTAACCGGTAGTTAAAGGTTTCAAAATCTACACCATGTTCATTATATGTTTTAAAATATAGTTCAATTAACTGTAGGGTGGGTGTGTCTATATCATTTATGCGGGGGGTGTAGCTGCTAGTATCAAAATCAACCTGATCTTTTACAGATTTATACATTAAAGATCTATTACTCTGTCTATGGTTAGGGAAGAAATGTTTATTATTTTTTATTTCTCTTGTAGTGTTTACAATTCCTAGAGCAACAATATGTTTAAGTATAAAATTATATATATGATGAGTTGGATGGTTCATAGTGTCGAACAACAATTTATCACGCCAGTTGCTCGTTATGTATCCAGATACAGTGATAAATTCTGCTTCTGGATAGGTTTCAGATGAAGTTTTTTCTTTAGTGTGTAAAATGTTTACTGTATTGTCGATATGCGATAAGAGTTCATCGGTAGCTATATAATCGCTATTATTCACAATTTCATCGTAAAACTCTGTTGGAGTTTTCTGGTTTATATAATATTTAATTAAGTTTAGGTAATGGTAATCACTCGGTATATGTATTAAACTATTAGATTTATTTTCCATATATGTTGCGTCCGGGAAATATACACCACCAAATATTGAAGGAATTATGATTAGTTTAGAATCACCTCTACGATGTTTGTATATATAGTCTGTACCTAAATATGTTTTATCTCTATAATCACTTTTTATAGGCTGTGTGATAATTACATCAGCTTCTTTGATTATACTTGTATAGGTATTTTGAGTGATATCAGTGTCAAAACATTGAATAGTTTGCTTTTCAAAACTTTCAAAAAGACATGATGTAGAAAGTTTAGAGGTCTGACAGTTACCATAAAATAAAATTTTCATCTTTAAAGCTATGTATATGATACACTCTTCCACCGGAACTGGCGCTCCCACATCATCATGTTATGATATTCTTCTCTAGTGTATTTTTTTCCTCTGTGTTTTATATTTGTATATGTACTACCAGATTCACTCCATCCAGAATGTTCGTGTATTGAAACTACATTTAAGCAAGGGTTTAACATGTTTCTTATTTTAGATAGTTCATAATTGACCATCTGATCACACCCGGGCCTACCCATTTCGATATCTAAATTACATTTATCATTTACATAATTTTCATACCCTTTTGAATCATCAGTATATACTGTTCCGTAATTACCAGCTACATAATCTGTATACACTGGAAAATTTAAAGGTGTTGAAAAAAACCAGCTATCTGTAGATACCCCTTCGAGTTCATCACCATGCATGGTGATATATTCAACGCTATCATATTTAAATTTATAACCACTGTAAGTATTTTTTTGGGTTTGTGTATAGTCGTTAAATTTATTATACCGGGTTAGCGATATGAAATTTTTAGAATAATCTATAGATAGTAGTTCAGCTAGTTTGTGTGAGTTCCATTCCGGGAAGTAAATATCAGCGTTGGATAATATCCACTTTCTAGGTTTGTTATCATGACTGGTTATTTGCTCACTATAATATACCATATCTTTGAATGTAGGTCTGTTGTTAGTAACCGTATAATCAATTATATGAATCTTTTCATGCTTTGGAAGGATATTCTTATCAAATTCTCCATCAATTACTAGAACTACTTCCATTATAACTGGGTTCGATAAATTTCTTTTTACACAGGTTAGATATTCATTTAACCGAACTTGATCCGCCGGTTTGTGTAGAGTTGTTATCAAGCTAAACATTTTTTGAAAAATTGTAAGCATTTAATAGATTTTGCTTTTTAGTGTCTGTAATTGCTACTCGACCGTATGACTTGTTGTTTATATAGTAATACGATAATGGTTTGTTATAACCACAAGCTATATTTAAGTTCGATTCAATGCATTTCAACCACAGCGCATAATCTGCTACACTACCGTAACTATTTTCATCGAAATAACCCACAATTGTATGAATATCTCGTCGCCACACCGGGCTCGAGTGGCAAGGATTGTGAGTGTCGTTTGATTCAATATCCCAAAACTCTGATATATGTAATGGTCTTCCTATTTCATAACCTACAAACCATGGTTCGAGCGCTTCCAAATAACTCTTGTTGTATGTAGCCATGTACTTATCGCTGGCATGTACCGGTGCGAACGTAATATCAACAGCCGGGGATTTTTCTAGAAAGTCTATCATTTTGATTGAAAAATCCGGGTTGTGTTTATCGTCTAGATTGGCGTTTGTTATGTATTCCCCGGTTGATTTTTCAATCGCTATTTCCCAGCATTTGTATAACCCAGGATCATCCTTTTTCTGTATGTTCAATATTTTTACATTTGGATGCTCTTTTCCAAACTGCGCGATTTTCTCTTGTACCTTTTTAGAGTGTGAATCTTGTATATTGACTATTACTAGTTCTAGCTCATTAGGGTATCTAGAATTTTGATTAATAAAATCTTTACAATAATCATCAAAATATTTATCGGCATTGTGTAGCGAGGTTATCCAGGAGAGTTTGACTGGAGAGGTGTCTTTTTCTAATTTTTTTAAATCGTAACATATTTTTTGATTGAATGTTTGTTGCGAAATGTGTGTTTTGTCTATTTTTTTGAGATATGAGTGAGTTTTTTTAACAAGAGTATCAAATTGTATTGCTGTTAACTTTTCAATATCAGATACATTGTCAAAAAACATAGGATATCGATGACCTATGTATTGTTCGAATGCAGGGTGTCTTCTTAGTAACACCGGTGTTTCGCAACGTATACACTCTAGTAAAAGATTGCTAGCCGTTACGTCAAAGGGATCCATGTATAGAATATTTTCTTCAAAAACTTTAATATAATCATCGTTGCTTAGATGGCTCTCAAAAGTAACATTATCCATGGCTGGTTTTATTATATCTGTAAAGCAGTTAAAGTCATGTTTAACCAGTACTTTCTTTTCTATAAACCTGGGTACTTTAATATCGTTAAATGTTTTAAGATTTCTCATCCACCACCCTATGTGGTAGATTTTTTTGTTATTTGATTTATTATACGAGTTGTAGTTAAATCTTGTGGTTATTTTATCAGTTATTGGGTGATTGACAGATAAAATTTTATTTTTTAAAAAGGGGTATTTCTTCTGTATCTCTGGAGATGTCAAGTACTTTTTATGCTCTTGCGAGACTGTATATATATAAATACTCTTGTCTAGTAGTTTTGGATCACAACTTTCATAATATACATTATTACTTATAAGCGAATCATCAGTGTGTTGAATTAATAAGCCGTTGAAGTGTTGTTTGTTTGATTTTACTCGACTATGTAGATCGTTTAATGTCTTTGGGGTGGTGTGTTTATATGATGAATCCCATTCATGAAATGGGGGGTTGTGTGTGAATGTTATAAATTTAATGTCATTATCTAAGATTGTATTCATTATCTGATAGTCATTCTCTCTATTTTTACCCCAGGTGGTTAATTTCTCCAACCAGCTGTTGAAGTATATTGTATGTTTATATGTTTTGAGATCAGGCTTCTGTACATCAAACTCTCTATACAGTCCGTTCATTACACCATTCCACCCAAAATAATGTGTACCAAAATCTTCTTTGATGGTTGTATTTAATATTAAATTGTCTCCTGTACATGGCCAGTCTAAATGTGAGTTTTTGAGAGATGATTCTTGTTCAGAATACTTACATGGTCTTCTACCCTCCCTTTTTCCATGGAGTTTGTAATGTTGGTAAGCCGATGCCGGTGTATTGAAACCTCCAATAACAACATCTGGATATGTATTCATGTAATATTGAGCATCAAATTCATTATCTTCTACTGTTGTATTGTTTTCAGATATCAAGTTTATTTTGACCAGCCCAGTGATTATAATGTTATTTTGTTTATAAAAATTTATTGCTTGTTTTTTTACATCATCTCTTGCGATGGTTACTTTTACATTTTTATAACTATCACGGTGTTTACTATCAACTAGCATGAGACCATGTGGTAACTCGTTAATTTCAGCAATCTCTGCTCTGGTTAACTGCCGGGTGTCAGAGGCTATTATATATACTCCAGTGTTTGGTGGCAGTCTGATCATTATATATAATCTGGCAATTGACCTAAAAATCGTTCCCAAGCATGAGCCATTGTACCATCTGCAATTAGCGGTTCGGTTTCAAATAAGTCTGTTACTGTAGGATGCATATCAATTAATCTTTTCAATAATTTACAATACACTTTATCACACCAAAACATTGTCCCGGCGTAAAAGGTATATTGAGATTTTTTATTATTTATATTAAAGAAATCGTATAATCTACTCATACTATGACTATTGTTTGTGTTAATAATTGTTTCTAAAATTTTAAATTTTTTAACACTGTGTATGTGTTCATTACATGATATCATATGACCGAAACATGTATTATATGTATCTATTAAATATGATTCAAATTGATCTCTCCAGTTCCTATCTAAATAAGTTGTGTTTTTAGTATGTATTTTTAATACCATATCATACGGTTCAAACATATTGTTATTTATAAATTGTAAAAAAGATCTAATGTCTCTACCTAGGTTTTCTATGGGTATAGTTATTACGTTTGAACTGATGTTTTTCGGTATATATTCATTTATTTTTTGACATGTATGATATAAGAATACATCGGTTGTCATTCTTTTAGATAGTCTTTCTATACGTTTGAGTGTTTTAGATACTTGTGTTGGGTAATGTACATGATATACGACTGCAACTTTTTTTGGTAAAATATCTACAGAGGTTTCATGTTTAATATTTTCAATTAAAAATGGATGGAGAGCATTTTCAATAACTTGTGTACCGGACCATATGACAGGGTAGATTTTTTCTATTTGTTCAATATGTTGTGGTGAGGGTGGATTGCTCTCTTCATATACAACGTGTATGTTATGATGTAGTTTTATGTTGTGCAATAAAAAAGTATATAAACTGATAGATAATCTGTCAATGTCCGGGTTGTAAGGTATGTAATACACATCATGCATGTATATTATTTACACCGAGAATATTGAGTATCCATGGATAAATAATGATATGACTAGTAAGAAAAAACCTAAAATTGCTGAAGAGTCAAACCCATGGAAATTAGATTTTAAGGTTACATGTAACTTTAACATGGGTGTGGTTCATAAGAGCTTCACAAGTCTTTTGACCAAGCACGATACGAAGATGGTGTTTGTAGATGGCCCAGCCGGTACAGCGAAAACCTATCTAGCTGTACATAGCGCGTTACAAATGTTACAAAAGGGGTTGTATGGTGAGGTTGTTTACATACGTAGTGTGGTTGAAAGTGCTAGTCAAAAGATGGGAAGTTTGCCTGGGGAAGTAGAAGATAAGTTTTTACCATGGAGCATGCCGTTAATTGAAAAGCTTGATGAAATTATTGGTGTTGTGAGTAGGAAAAATTTAATGGAGAGTGGAGCTGTGCATTGCGTACCAGTTAATTTTGTTAGAGGTTTAACGTTCAGTAACAGTATAGTTATAGTTGATGAGAGTCAAAATTTAACGCAAGGTGAGCTTGTTACCATATTGACTAGATTTGGAGAAAATTCAAAGTTTATAGTTATAGGGGATACAAAACAAAGTGACATAAGCGGGAGAAGTGGTTTTCGAAATGTATACAAGTGTTTCAACAACTCTGCTAGCGAGGAAGAAGGTATTTTCACATTCAAATTCGGTCCAAATGAAATTGTTCGAAGTGAGATTTTAAAGTTTATTGTAGCTCAGCTAGAAGATTTAGATCATTGAATATTTTACATATATCTAATACTCATGTATCTGGCGCGCCAGGGAATCTTTCCGGTGCGATTAACAACTATACAGAGCATGAGAGTGACTGGTTACAATACCGTCATTTTGATGATTATGATTATGGGATGATGTATTTGAATAAGGCGGATGTT
>Ga0129351_1000446_pt1 | contig 15354 bp, 20 predicted proteins | sample CPBDNA_8_FD_94423 | JGI IMG/M metagenome (GOLD analysis project Ga0129351, IMG submission 94423) | Freshwater to marine salinity gradient microbial communities from Chesapeake Bay, USA - CPBay_Sum_27_0.2_DNA | ecosystem: Environmental > Aquatic > Marine > Coastal | place: USA: Chesapeake Bay... | reverse complement strand
TCAGGAACTAGTTGATAAAAATCCAAAACTTGCAGAAAAAATATTCAACACTTCGGTAGGTCTTGGATCACAAATGTTTAGAGCGAAAGAAAAAATTGCGGGAATCAATAACGCGGTTTATGAAACTGCGGAAAACTTTAAACGTAAATATCAACAAGGAGAATTTATTCCTGGCTTTATTTCAAAACCGTTGGGTTTAAATAATCCACTTGTGGAGGCCGGAGGAATCGTTTCGGGTGGTACCAGGTTAAATCCTCAAGGTGTTCGTTTCTTACAGGAACAAAAAAATCTTGGCTCTGTTCTTGATCGGGGTACTTTGAATGCTTTTAGTGGTCGTGTAAATCCCACCTACATGCCAAACGCTTCTATAACCCAAGGCAAAGTTGGACCCATTTTGGATATTGCTTTCCAAAGTGCTACTGGATATAACGAACCTTCTTTTCTTAAAAAATCACAAGCAGACGCAGCATCCCAAATTCAAAGACTTGAAGAGGAACTTAAATCGCCTAAATTGTCACCGGGAAGACAATCATTTATTCAAGAGAATTTGAAAATACAAAATCAAAGGTTCAAAAATTTTTCTGAAGAGCTTTTGCGTTTTCAACAACTACAAACAGAATATCCTTTAACCTCAGAAGCAATTCGTTATCAGCTGGGGAGTGTTATCAGTGCTGCTCCAGAAGGAACAACAATTACTGCTAATCCAATTGGTGGAGCATCTGGAGGAAGAGCACGTCTTTATAAAGGTATATCTAAAGGCGCTTTAGAAACTATTCCATATCTAAACAAACCTGATCCTACTCAACTTCCTACAAATGAAGAATTCCGATTAGCGCGTGAAGGGGGTGGGTTTACTCCAATGGAATATATTCAGAGAAGAAACGAAAGAAATACTATTTTAACACTAAAACGTGGGCCTCAAGAATTTGAAACGTGGCGTGGCCAAACCGTTAACTGGAATCCAGAAGAACTTAAAGACCCCATGATTCGGGCGTCTTTGGGACTTGATAAAGGTGTAGACGTTTCTTCTTTGCGCCAAGATCCAACAAGCATTTTTATCAACAAACGTCCGTTTGATCCAAATCTTCCTGTAATTACCACTCAATCCCCCCAGTATGTAACAAGACAAGCAATTAAAAAAACTGCAATACCAGCAACAAAAGCAATTTTGCTTGACGCTGCTATCAACTATGGACTAGGCGCATCGCCACAAGAAGCTTTGGTGACCGCAATTAGCGATCCAATTAGTGCAGAAAATCTTGGCGGTACTCCCACAGCAGCTATTGAACGCTTGGGTCCTCAAGGTCAGTTTGTTGACACACGCAGTAATACCATACTTTCTCCTGAAGGGCGTTACACAAATACAGGTATTGCCTACAAAGACGGTAAACCCGTTGTTGTTCCAAGGGGTTCCGTCGCCGGTGAAGGAAATCTTTTAACGATAACTAAAGGGGTTTTAGATAATGCACTAAATGTTTGGACGAAACGTCTTGGTGCATTAGGTATTTTTGACAAGATTAACAGCAGTCGTTAACTAGACCAGTGCTCAAGCCTATGGCAGTTACAACAAAGCGGAATGCATTTCTTAATTTCTTTTTCGATTGCTTCCCAGCTGTAGCCCCATTGCACTAACTTACTGACACTATTTTTTTTATCACCGATGTGATGGAACTCCATTACTCGGTGATCTTTTATTCCACAGTGTTCGCAGCTGACAGAAGCTTTATAGTCTTGAAACTTCTGACGATGTTCACTTTTTTTACACATCAAGATCTATTCCGTACTCTTTTGCATCAAAAGGATCTGGTTTCCCAGCGCAAATTAAACAAGCCCTTTTATAAAAAGGAGAAGAAGTCTGTTCTATTTTTTCAAAATGGTTTTTAATTTTTTCCCAGTTTTCTTTAGTGTGTTTATCCATTTAAGTTAATCCGTAAGTCCAGATTTGTTTTCATCGTTATCTAAACTATCATTAAGATCCAAAATATTAAATGTGCAATTAGGATCAGCAGTTAAATCATAATATTTTTCTCCTTCTGTTTTTGTTTTCCAAAAATAATCATCGCACTCTCCAAGTCGTCCCCATTTAGGGGCATGCTCTACATCAAAATATCGTGTTGATACTTTAAAATCTGGTGTTTTTAAATTTTGATTGGTCAAAGATGGGTCAACCATACGACAACGATTATTGGGATACGCTCCAATCTGACCGTTTTCTAATTCAATAATGTTGTGAGACTTGTGCTCATCAGGAGTCTCAGCAAAATAATAATCAGGTTCATTACGATGTGGATGATAATTATCCACAGTAAATAGATAGGAACCTTTCATAATGCCTGAAGCCCTAGTCATGACTTCAAATTCCATATTGAAAATAATATTTTTTTCAATCACTGTTAATCCTGTATCGAATCCATTCCAAAACTGCAGGTCAGTTAACGGCAGGTCAGGAGTAGGAGCCACGGGTTTATCGGGATGGTTACTATCCCAAGCAAGAAAAGCGCTGATAGGAAGCTTGTCATAAAGCGCTCCGTACTCTGTTAAATATGTTTCAAAATAAAGTGCACGTCCTGTCAAGGACTTGCACGTTACCCAATAACCAGGAGTGTATTCTCCATGACCATCTCGTAAATCACGTAGATATTCCCGCCTGACCCAAACCTTTACAGGGGGTACATTTGCTACAAGTGTTGTCAAGGTTGAGTTTACCCCGTGTGGTCGTTAATTTTTATTTTTGTTACTAAATGCTTCTGTAAATTCATTAATTGAATCTAAGCTTTCAAGTCGTACCAGGGTCTCGGTTAAAATTCCCAGAACAACAGGCTGTTCAGAACGGGAAGCAAAAGCTAAAGCATCTCGAACGTTTTTACAGGCTTCGTTAACACTTTCCTTAACTTGGGTCGATAAGCTCATGAGGCATCGGGGATAAAGGGACTTTTAAATAATCAATACCTTCTTTTTTAAGAAGGTCTTCGTGAGCCTTTACTTCTGACTCATGATAATCATCGTAAGCCATTTTTTTAAAAGTTTCACCGGTTTGTTCACCGTAGTAAAACCGAACCATTGCACACGAAGAATGCAATCCACTGTGTTTACTCATTGCAATACTGATCTGTCTGACACAAAATAAATCCCTAGCACCGTTGCAACCAGCATTGATGCCAATAAAGTCATAATTAAGAAAATAAATTCCCTCACGTTTTCAGAATTTTGCGATATATTAATTTTAATATATGCGGATAGGCCTGTGACTGGCCCTTCAGGGATTCATAACAATCAAATCATGCAGGACTTAAACAGTTCTGCGGCACGTATTACTTTAAACGGCAAACGCCACTACACAACTCCTTTAGCAACAGGCCCAGCTCCTTCTGTTACAACCATCATCTCTGAGACGGCTTCCGAAGCAAACAAGAAAAAGCTTGAGATGTGGTCTAAAGCTAACCCTGGTGTTAAAGAACAGGCTGCTGAACGCGGTACAGCAATCCATTACGGCATGGAATGCTATCTTAAAGGTAATAAAAATCCTGAAATCTCAAGTGAATACGCAGAGTTTTGGGACGGTATGCCAAAAGTTCTGGATCAATTCTCTGAAGTTTTGTGGGCGGAGTCTCCTGTACTTGATAAGTTTAATTTCACTATTGGTTCTGACGACGTGGCTCGTGTCTGGGGTTGCGATGACGACGGCAGGGCTTGGGCTGGTGCTCCTGACATTATTGCTGTGGTTAACGGTAAGCTTACTCTTGCCGATTTAAAAACAAGCGTTAAACCGTATAGCAGAAAGTGGCCAAAAGAATACGAAAAAGGTTCTAAAGAGTGGCGTGACTTGCTTGGTGGCTACATGAAGTTTAAAAAAACTTGCAAGCAATTAGCTGCCTACGACATTGCTATCGAGCAAACCCTACAGATCAAGGTGGACCAGGCTGCCATTTTAGTTTCGACTCCTGTTCGTACTCAGATTTTTAAAATCAGCCGTAAGTTCCTTAACATGTTGCACGAGGATTGGTTTAAAATTGTAGAAGAATATTACAAACAAATCGAAGAAAACTAGGTGTGTACTGTGTTAAAGGTTCCATCTAAAGAACCGTCAAGTCGACCAGGAGTAGAATAAAATATACGCTCCAGAGTCATGCCACTTTACAGAGATCCGTTAAACCTAAGTAATCTATACGATGTTGGTAAAGTCCAAACCTGTAGTGGTCAGCCTTTAGAAGTAACTACTGCTAGCGGTCAAACTGTTTCAGTTACAACAGCAGGTACGCCAGCGGGTGATGCCTTTGGTCGTGCGCGTATATCGGAACCCTTCACTCTTTTCGATTCCAGCCATCGTTATAGCGACAACGGACTCTGGGCAACGGCAACGGGTGTTAGTTCTGACGCCACCTTTGATGCTGATGCTGGTCTTGTTAATCTCAACGTGCCCACCACATCTGGTGCATACGTCAAACGAGAGACCAAAAAAGTATTCTCCTATCAACCAGGAAAATCACTTTTGACTCTCTCTACGTTTGTTATGGAGCCTGCTAAAACCAACCTGCGTCAGCGGGTTGGTTACTACGGTGCTGATAACGGACTTTATTTACAACTAGAAGACTCAACCCTTAGCTTTGTTGAGCGTGATTCAGTGACTGGAACACTGGATGAAACAGTTGTTAACCAGGCTGATTGGAATGTAGACAAGCTAGATGGCACTGGTCCATCAGGTAAAACCCTTGACATTGCTAAAGCTCAGATCCTGTGGATGGATGTGGAGTGGTTGGGCCTTGGTACCGTGCGTCTTGGCTTTGTTATTGATGGTCTCTTTATTCATTGCCATTCATTCCACCACGCCAACCTTCTTGCATCAACCTATATCACTACAGCATCACTTCCCTTGCGTTACGAGATTGAAAACTTAGATGACACTGCAAGTGTCAGCACACTAAAACAAGTATGCTCCACTGCTATCTCAGAAGGTGGTTACGAGCTGCGTGGTAGACAAGGTGCTATTGGTACTCCACTCGACACACCAAGAGACCTGACGGCGACTGGTGTTGCTTACCCGGTTGTTTCTTTGCGCTTAAAATCAAGTCCTGATCGGCTTGATGCAATCGTCATCCCAACTGCTGCAAGTGTCCTGGGTATTGGTAACAATGGTTTCTTTGCTTGGACTCTGCAGAGTAACGCCACAACATCTGGCGGTACTTGGACTAGTGCAGGTGTTGATTCCTCTGTTGAATACAATATCAGTGGTGTTAGCTCCAGTGGCGGTCGCACGCTTGCCAAAGGTTACATTTCATCTACTACGCAAAGCACCAATGGAATTGACATCTTAAAAGCAGCACTCTTCCAGTTTCAGCTACAACGTAACAGTTTTACCAGTACCCCAGAAGAATTTAGTTTACTTGTTGAGACAAAAGTTGCGGGTAATGAAGTCTATGCATCGGTTGATTGGGAGGAAATCAGTCTCTGATAAACCGAGAATGCCAACGATAATGCCAACGAAGAAAAGAATGACAACGAAGGTGCTCCCGTTGGCAATCAATCCAAACCTCCTCTTAGGTGACATGCTTGAAGCTTTCATCCAATGGTTAAAGAAAATTTGGTTTGAAGCAAAACTAAAAGCTCGTCTCAAAATGATTGAGATCAGAGCACAAGCAGAAGCTGAGCGTGAACTTGAAGAGTGGTTTGAACCTCTTTATACTGAGAAGCCGCCTGAAAACCCAGACAGCCCAGCCAGTCTACTCGGTGGCGAAATGAGACTCACTTCTAAATGGCATCAAGACTCAAAAGACTTAAAAAAATAAAACATTTAATTTATTAGTTACTTGATTTAGTCGCCCTAGGATAAGAAAACAAATCGAGAGCCTCCAATGGAAATAGTTGTTTCCGTTGGTGAGTGGATGACAGCACTTCAAAGACGCATGTCAAATGCGGAAGAAGGCGCTTGTTTTTTTCTCCCAACACAGATGCACTTACACGCGTTTGGTATTCTTAAAGAACAAGAATTTTCTAGCAAAACTCTTTACGCTAAGGTAATCCCACCCAAGAAGTATGACTAACAGCAACGACCAATCCCTGCTTCCTGGACAAATTAATTTAGATTTAATTCCAATTGACTGGCCGTTAACGCCTTTAGGAACCAAAAAGGATGCTTACGTCTCAGGATGGCAAAAGAAACCATTCTCTAAAAACGACATTAAAGACGAACTCGAATCTGGAAAGTGTAAGGCCATTGGGCTGTTGTCTGGCCCTGTTTACAATTACTCTTACGGCTTTGTGTGGGTTGATATTGATGGACCAAGCGTCTACAAACTTATTGAAGAGATCTCAGGAAAGCCGTTTGATAGTGCCTTCCCGAATACGTTAACTATCCTTAGCGGTAAAGATGGTCGTGAGCGTAAGCTCTACCGTGTAGATCAGAAAAAGCATAGTCAATTTGTTCGTAACAAATATACTTGGCATTCTGTTATCCAAAAAGAAAAACTAGAAATTCTTTGGAAGCGCCATCAAGGTGTTCTCATGGGTGCTCACCCTGAGACAGAAGGGTACTTCACAGCACCAGGTCAAGGCTTTGAGTGGATTGAAAAACTTCCCGAGCTTCCGGACTGGTTGCTACGAGGGATCATCGACAAAAATGAAAAAGTTGGTGCTCCTGCACGGGAGCGAATTCGTGTTGTTAATCCTCTGTTTGCACTCGATGCACAGATGGATTTAGATACAGACATCAAGAAAGCTAAAGCAGCAACGTGGTGTTTGCCTGTTGAGCATGTAGATGACTACGATATTTGGATCATGGTGGGCCAAGTCCTCCATGAGCTTGATGATTCTCTTCTTGAGACTTGGGACCAGTGGTCTCAACAATCTCCAAAGTATAAAGAAGGTGAGTGCCACAAGCGCTGGCTTTCTTTCACACGAGGAGGCGGACGCACACTTGGTTCTTTAATTCACTTAGCTCAGCAACACGGCTTCAAACTGGTTGACGAAACCTTGTTGGCCGATCCAATCTTCAACTCAGAACTCGAAATGCAAGCTTCAGACAATGAGCTGGAACACATCTCAAATATGCTTCAACAGTTTCAGGCTGCAACTTCTAGGCCAGAGCTTATTAGAAAAGCACCTAGTCGCCATCCAGAAAAAAAAGGAAAGCCTAGAAATTTTTCTAACGATATTATTGCCGAAACTCTTGTGCAAACAGCACAAGGCAATTTTCGTTACAGCGAAAAGCAAGGTGCTTTCTTTTTGTATAACGAACTAAGAGGTGTATGGCAAAAACAATCTGAAACTGAAACAAAAGCCTATGTAAAATCCCACCTCTCTTTAATTAAAAGCGAGATGTTACCCAATGGGTACGGGATGAATTTAATTAATGATGTCGTTGAGCAACTCAAACTTGAGTTGACCTTTGAAGATTGGTACGACGGAAAAGAACACTTGCTTTTTTCAAATGGAATCTACTCCATCGAAACGAACACGTTGCTTCCCTTCAATCGGGAAATGTGCCTCACCCAACAACTGCCCTACGACTACGATCCTGGCGCAACTTGCGAACCTATTATCCAATGGCTCAAAGAAACCCAGGACGGAAACTGGGGACGAGTCCAAGTCCTGAGAGCTTGGCTCAGAGCTGTACTTCTCAGCGCATCCGATATTCAAAAGTTTGTAGAGATTGTTGGCCCAGGTAAATCAGGTAAATCGACCTATGCCAACTTGGCTCACGCTTTAGTTGGTGATGACAATGCAATGATCTCTACGCTTGAACACTTAGAGAAAAACCGTTTTGAAACGGCAAACCTATTCAAGAAAAAACTTTTACTGTTTAACGATGTTGAGCGTTATGGCGGTTCGGTCTCTGTACTGAAAGCAATTACTGGTCGTGATTTAATCCGTAATGAACGTAAATTCCAAACCTCTAGTCAAACACCGTTTAAGTTTGATGGTTTGGTCATGATCACTGCTAACGAGCCGATACAAACAACTGATCCCACTTCTGGTCTTGCACGTCGCAGGTTGACGATTCCTTTTGACCGTCCTTTCAAGGGTAGTTCTGCGGAACAGAAAACGCTGATCGACATGGACGATCGAGGCGAACCCTTTGGTGTTTTTGCTTCCATGCTTCCTGGCCTGGTCAACTGGTTGCTACAGATGACTGAAGCTGAAATGCGAGAGTACTTAATGGAAACAACTAGCAAGGTTGAATTCTTTGCTAAGCATCATCGTGAACAGATCCTTAAGTCCAATCAAATTATGGATTGGATGGAGCATTGCGTTGTCTTTGATCAAGGTGAGTCAGCTTCAATTGGCCTTGCCAAAATCAACAAAAGCGGAGAAGGCAGTGGCGTCTATTCCAATTGGACTAAATGGCTTTATGCAAACTATTGCGAGTTTGCTCGTAGCAGCAACGCAAACATCTTGGGGCGCAGTCGATTTGAAACTTTGTTAATGGATGTATGTGTTCACCAGCTAGATCTTAATGTCTATCGTGAAAAACGTACTCGTGGCATGCGGGTGATCAATCTTGCCTGTCGCGCTTCCAATTCTGAGAAGTACAAAGACTATCCATCAATTGTTGAGGTTGGTTTAAATAAAGAAAAGTGGAAAGAGTATTATGGAGAAATATTGTTTAGAAAAGATGGCCCACGAGAAAGTTTCTAATGGCCGACATTTAATCCTTGATCTTTATGATTGCGATAAAGAGTTGTTGGACGACTATGAAGCCTTGTGTGTTTTACTAAAAGAGGCATTAGATATTGCTGATGCCAATGTCTTAAAGGTAATGGGAGAAAAGTTCCAGCCCCAGGGGGTGACTATTCTTGCTCTCTTGGCAGAATCGCATTGCTCAATCCATACCTGGCCTGAAATTGGTTACTGTGCGATCGACCTTTATACCTGTGGGTCTACAACCAAGACCCATGCAGGTGCCAATTATTTAACAACGTCTCTTAAGGCACATAAAGTTAAAGAGCAAGAATTAACTCGTTATGCATTTGCTGTTGTTAAATAGTTATGTATACTAATTGGGAATAGTTACAACGTTTAATGTCTAAGCCAAAGCTTTTATGGGTAGGTGACATTGTTGCCATGACCGGTTTTGCTCGCGTCACGGAAAATGTTCTTCCATATTTTAAAGATAAATATGAAATTCACGTCCTGGGTTGCAACTGGCATGGTGACCACACTCCTCTTTCCCAGGAGTATTTTCTTTACCCTGCTTCTAATCGTTTTCAGCCAGCTCCCTTTGGTGAAGACAAGATTCGCGAAATGGTGGAACGGCTTCAGCCGGACATTGTCTTCACGATTAATGACAGTTGGATTATTAACGAACAGTTCCGACGCATCAAGGATCTGCGTGAGCAGCTTAAGTTCAAGTTCGTGGGTTACTATCCCATGGATTCTTACGAATGGTATGGCGGTCTCCTCGACACGATGAACGAATGGGATGTAGCAATCTGCTACACAGAATTCGGTGCACATGAAACGATTCGAGCTGGTGCCAAAGTTCCCATTAGTGTCGTGCCTCATGGTATGACGGCTGACCAGTTCTATCCCAAAGACAAACTGGAATGCCGTAAAGCATTGAGTCTCAATCCAGATGACTTCATTGTCTTTAACGGCAACCGCAACCAGTTCCGTAAACGCATGGACATTACTGTCAGTGCTTTTGCCAAGTTTGCGGTTGGTAAGCCTGATGCCAAGTTGTATATGCACATGGGCTTGAAGGACCAGGGCTGGGATATCATGCCTCTCTTCCACCGAGAAATGACCAGGAACGGGCTTGACCCCAATAACCGAATTATCATGAGTGCACCCACTCAGAACGGTCCTAGCGTTCCTGTGGACACGCTCAACACGATCTATAACGCCGTCGATGTTGGTGTGAATACTTGTAAGGGTGAGGGCTGGGGTCTTGTCAACTTCGAGCACGCAGCTTGCCGGGTTGCTCAGGTTGTCCCTAACCACACCTCATGCAAAGAGATCTTCGAGGGAACTGGTGAGATGATCCAGTGCTTGCATAACGATGTGGACACCAACTTTGGTCGAATCCTTCCCTGCCCAGATGATAATCACTTAGCAGAGATCTTAAACAAGTACTACGAAGACCGTACCTTGTTGGATGACGTGGCACAAAAATGCTACGACCGAGTCACTGATGAGTGTTTCCATTGGTCAACCATTGCAAGTCAGTTTGACGAACTGTTCCAAGAAGCTCTTGGTAACTCCGAGGAGCCGGTTCAGATTCGTAAGCCTAAAGGGACTAAGGCCAAGGTCAAGAAGACCAAGGAGCCAGCTGCGGTAAAGTAGTTGCAAAACTTTACGATTAAATAGTTCTGCGGAACAGAACTACTTTGACGGAGCCTCCGAAAGGGGGTTCTTTTTTTGTGTCTCACTCTGGATGCAGAGACGCAGAGATTACCCCTGTTTTTCTTTTTAGATAGGGTAAATTACAGAACAGGTGCTGAAATGTTATCGGTACAAGCGTACTCCTTGCTACATTACAAAAAGCTACCCAAAATGTTATTTATCCTTTACTAAGAGAAAATAGACCCATTCTCTGCAAGTCTGCACATCCCTATGGCCAACAAGCTCTTGTCCGCACAAAAAGATTTAAACTTTCGTTACATTCGAGACATTAAATCCTTATCCGATGCAGACCTCAAGGCAGCTGGTTACTATCGCGGTTTTCTTTGCCCGCACGATCACACCATTCGAGATATAGAAAAGCACTGGTGCTATTTCTGCGTTAAAAAAATCTTCTCTAACGTTTGTGCTTTTGATATCAACTATATCAATTTTGAGTATAGACAAAAGCTATACAAGCTCTGGCAACTGGTTCAAGTGGGGGATCCGGGGGACTGCTGGCAGTTGATCCGTGGCTCGAATCGAGTGTGTCTTCCTTCTTATCGTTCTTACTACACAAAACAAAAAGCTGAGTTAGTCACGGTAGGTAAGGCGATCTATCAATCCGCATGGGGAGATATTGGTAACTGCAGTGTTACTCGTCTATGCAAAAACAAAACTTGTCACAACCCTCTACATTTAGTCTCATCTTGGAACCAATCTTTTCCTCCTTCCAAGATTTATCCTTTTGATTTGACGTTATCTCCAGAAAAACTCATGCTTTATGGGCATCAAAAAGATAAAACACTTCTAATTGAATCCAGCTTTCGTCCCAGTATTGGTCTCAAAGAAGAGCAGAAGTAAAATAGAAAATAAAAGAAATAAAATGCCTCTTCGTGTATCTCAGACAGCTCAACGAGCGCGGACGCAAAACAACCCGTTAAATTTAGGTTCCTACAATTTAATTACTGCTGTTCGAAACCTTAGAGGTTCTCTTGGACCTAAAAACAGGGTGGCTTCCAATGGTTATGGCGGCGGTACCTATAACCACTGGTTCAAAATTACTCTAGATTCTGCTGGTTGGATCATCCTTGCAAAAGGTGGGTCCAGGCCTCAGTATATTAATGTATCTGCTTACGATGTAAATTTAAATCCTATTGAAGGTCGCAATCCATTTGATAAAGATAGTGTAACTGAAACAGAAAACGGAGAAGTTTACTATCCTTATTTGGGTCATGTAATGGGGTCTCAATCTGATTTATATAATACGTTTAACCCAAATCGATTAGACCGTGGTGACGAACGTTATTTCCCTTTAACCAAAGGTAGTTATTTACTTTGTGTTTCTACTACTCGCAATGAAAATTTAGATTATGAAGTTGCTTTTGTTGTAGAGTTTCCTGTTACTGCATTTGACATTGTTAACGAAGATTATTCTTTTATGTTATTTGAAAATGATGATACTATCGAAGTTGATACCATTCCAGGTTATGTCGAAACTGATCGTCATGCTCATTCATTAAGCGAATGGAAATCAGCTTGGACTTCTACTCACAGTTCTTCTGATCCTTTTCCTTCTGTTTTAGTGCCTCTTGCTACTCAACCTTAATGAGAAGACCTTTACAAACAAGCGTATTCGATATTGGCGATGGTTATAAAATTAAATTTTGGTTAACCTTTAGTCATCATCAAGGTAAAAATATTGTTTTGTGGGGTAGTGTTGCAATTGCCAAAAGCAATAGACAATTAAACGATTGGTTTGGACGCAGAAAAAATAAACGCAGCAGAAAACTAACGTCTAAACTTACTGGAAAAATTGGCATTTGTTCTATGGCTATCGCCATTAGACAAGTTAGAGAATGGTTAGAATTATTAGAGTCTGGCAATGTACTTGTTATTGAATGTGAATCTGCTTTACCCGACAAACAATATCAAGTTTGGAAGAAATGGTTTTTAAAACATGAAGATAAAAACTGGCAATTTATTGATGAGTTTAAACAGATTTATTTTTATAAAACATGAAAAATACACGTTATGATAAAAGAAATTGCATGTTTATTCCTATGGAAGCTCTTGGTCAGTATGTTGAAGTAGCATTAGCTATTCACTTTGCGGCATCTGCAATCTGCGCTTTAACTCCTACGCAAAAAGACGACAACATTCTTGGTAAGATCTACAAAGTTATTGAGTTCTTTGCTCTTGCAATTGGTAAAGCAAAAGATCGCTAATCATCTAAAGCTTGAAACCAAAAGACAACTCCTCCGTTGTCATCAACCCATTTTTTAGTTGCGTAAGCTTCCTCTTTTGAAAGCGTTACGCATTTTTTTTCGTCTCCACATTCCCAGCAAACATTAACTCTTCTACTGTCAATATTTTTATTTCTTTTCATACATTGTTTTTTATTTTTCTGTAACAATAATTGCCCAGCCTGAACCTTTGCCATCAACTTCCCAGCGTTTAAGCCACTCGTTTCTTTTGTATTTTACAGCTTGGCCTGCCTCAATACTTGTATCCAGATAACCGCCATTGACCATGTCAGCCTTACCATTCGGGTCATGGAAAATAAAATTCTCTTCATCAAATCCAATACAACAAGTCCAGTGTCCACCGCCACTTGGTTTTGAAGCAGATCCATGATGGAGCCAGCCAACGGCAACTGGTTGATTGTTTCTAATTTTTGTTTCTAATAAAGGCGCATTGCCGTTTGTAATAAACTTAGCTTGTAGTCCCAGTGCTTGCAAAGTTTTTACCTGTGCTATTTGAAGAGTACTGTCTCCAAATTTTTGCCGTATGTCATTATATTCATCATCGCTTTTAACTTTGCCATAATAACGTGCAATCATGGCACAACTAGATGAAAAACACTCACGGTAGCCTTCGCCTGATTTATTATCTCTTTGGTATTCGTATTTAACATCTAGTACTTTTTCAAGCGTTAAAGTTGTTTGTGGTGTTCCAGGGTTCTTGCATCTGTTATCCATAATTTGCTGAAGTTTTTCAGCGTAATTAGGATCAGTTGCGTAACCTTCAGCTACCAATAACTGTGCACATTCGTTCCGGGTTTTTGCTCGATTAACTCCTTTGTATCCTTTGTAGTCTTTGTACCAGCGCTTAACTAAATACTGTACACATTCTTCTGGTGTGTCAAAATTAATAAACTCGTCTTTAATAGTGATCCATTGATCATCGATATATTCCTTTGTTTGTTTGCTCGTGCCTTTTCCTTTTAATCCAAAGAAATTGTTTTGACCCGAAGTATAACGTCCTTCACCACTTTCTAAGACCCATTGAGCTGCAACGCATTCAGGATATTTAGCACCAGCTTCTTTGGCAAGTTTATAAATTTCTTCCCAGCTAGTAATGTCGTTTAAAACTTTTCCTTTTTCGCTTAAATTAATTTTGCTACAGTCTGGTAGTTGTTTAACGTACCGAGCCCGCGTAGTGTCGATTTTGGGGTCTAATTTTTTTTCTAGGTTATATTTTTCTATAAATTCTTTGTAATGACAAGGTAAGATGTGCTCTTGAAGCCAATCAAGAGCATCGTCTTGTCCTATTTTTTTACTGTATTGACCGATTAAATCAGCTAACCGAATCAAGGAGTTGTGGGCCATGTGATGTTATGCGGGAATCCAGCTTGGTTTGGTACATCTCGCAAAGCTTGTCGATAGGACGCCCAAGCTGTTTTGTCTACAGTTGCATCTGGAAGTTGCGTCCAGTCGCTTTCTGTCAAAAGATCGTTTCGATACGAACGAACTGTTCGAGATTGTGCATCGTTACGTGCAGCAACATCTTCTGCAGAAGCGTCTACAAGACTCCACTGTTGAGTCCAAACGCCATCAATTAAGGCAACACTTTCAGATAAATCTTGATTGTATGCTACTTCAGGAGGCGTTGTGAGCGTTACAATCCGAACGTTATAGTCTTCCAGGACTTCAGCAGCTGGATCTTTTGGAAAAGATACGTTGGGATAGTCATTACGTAAGTCCCAAAACGAATACGGATAACGCTCTACAGCCCCATCGTCATTTAGTAAAACATAGACGCTCATTGTTCGGTTTCCTCTGCTAACTGTTTTGCAATTACATCACGAATGATAATTGCTTTTAATTGTTCCGTTTCACTTGATTCTAACAGATCTTTTAATGAGTCACGAAACTCTTTCATCCCACGTCGTTCAGAATAGTACTGATCGATTTCTTCAATGGCTTTTTTGTAGTTATCGATATTGAATTGGTACAGCTCTACTTCAGCATGTCGCTCCATTAATGCTTGTTGAGCAAATTCAATGTTCATTTTTAAAAAGGCTTTTTAAAAATTGTACACTATTTTTTATCCTGGATGCACGGCTATATCATGAACAATTCCGGCAGTAGAAACGGTCGAAACGTTGCTAAACGTTGTGCCGGAAACTAAATAAGCGGATTGAGTAGTGCCGCTTCTTCCTACAATTACATGATATGTTCCGTTTGAATATGCAGGCGTTGTCTCAACTGCTCGTGCTGCGTTTGATAAAGTTTGTGTGAAACGTGTTCCAAAACCGTTATTTTCGCTCCATGTATAGGCAACAAGATAGGGCGAGGTTTGCGTCGCACAAAAAATCGCATCGCTATTTGGAGCAAAAGTAACTCCATAGGTGGCCCCTGAAATTCCCACCTGAGGATTACTGTGTTTTATGCCAAAAGAAAGTCCATTGCTGGTTGCTGTGTATGGATAGGCCACTACATATGGGCTAGAACTATTACCAATAGCATAAGATTTTGTGCCTGTTGTACTGGTTTTAGTTACAGCTAGGCTTCTTTCATAGACCGTGACAACTTCTTGACCTAAATCAAGTGTTCTATAAGTTCCTAATGAAGTTGCTCCTGTTCCAGCTAAATCATAATTATTTGTATGATAAATGCTACCCATTGATTGAAAAAGCCCATAGCTGTCTGGGTCAATTGCAATGCCTTTACCAGGAGAACCATAGCCAAAAGATGGGCTTGAGAATTTGGAACCTAGTGTTCCATTACTATTTACCTGATAAACAGACATGTAAGG
>Ga0129351_1000438_pt1 | contig 15421 bp, 26 predicted proteins | sample CPBDNA_8_FD_94423 | JGI IMG/M metagenome (GOLD analysis project Ga0129351, IMG submission 94423) | Freshwater to marine salinity gradient microbial communities from Chesapeake Bay, USA - CPBay_Sum_27_0.2_DNA | ecosystem: Environmental > Aquatic > Marine > Coastal | place: USA: Chesapeake Bay... | reverse complement strand
CGAGTATCATACGAGTCGTTTCGTAAATACGCATCCATGTATATAGATGAAGAAACTGGTAAGTCGTTATTTGAGCTTATTAAGAATCCTACGGCGAAGGGAATAAAGAAAGCATCCACTCCTAAGTTCCATGGAAGGTATGGAATACTTGATATACTCAAAGGAAAGTGGCCAGAGTACCCAGCCAAAAAACTTAAAGCTCGAATACTTCGTCATGGTTTGATGGAGGAGTGTTGTGATAATTGCGGATTTAACGAACGTAGAATTACAGATTATACCGTGCCATTAATATTAGATTGGAAAGATGGCGATTTAACAAACCATAAACGAGAAAACTTAAGATTTCTTTGTTATAATTGTTTTTACCTGATAGTAGGAAATCTCCATTATACATACTTCAAGAATACATCAGGCGCAAAAACGAATATTAATACGGAAAATGAACAAGAAAATGATTGAAGATGTGCCTGTATTGCAGTTCGCTACTGAAGAAGAAATGCATGCAGAGTTAGATAAGTATCGTCCGGAGATCCATGCTCGTACTGTTAAAGGTATTGAAGATGCGTTGAAAGCCGATTCAGATCTCCCAGTCGTTGTTGCATATCTAGATCGCGATGATACCGACTTTGCAGTCTTAACAGTAATACAAGACTCATGGCTAACAAATCTAGAAAAGACGTTAGCTTATTATATCGAAGTTGAAGAATATGAGACGTGTCCTAGGGTTAAGTCATTGATAGCCATGGTGGAAGATCTCTTAGGAGAATAGGCCTGTCTTTCAGTCCCGGTAGCATATATATGGGTATGCAAGCGATGAATAATCGAGTGTCAAAACTTAATGCAATGAAGAAAGACATTGCCATTGAGATAGAGCAGATTCAATCTGAATGTGCGCACCCTAATGAGCCCGTCATAAAACAAATTGTCGATGCTAATGGCTCTGTCGTAATACGTATAATTTGTCCGGATTGCAGAGTTATTCTAAAATACCCAAACCCATCCGAATTACATAAATTCTTGAACAGTTGAGATATTTATAATTGATGAAGAACATTAAACTAAAATCATTACTGAATGAATCTTATAACGATAGTTTCAGACAGCGAGTAGCTGCTGAAATTCCGGAAGGAGATGGCTCGATAATTACCGGAGCAAAGTTTGACAAGTTATTGAACGGGACAGATGATCAGCCATATTTTCAACATCTTAAGATTGCCCATGATAAAATGAAGTCTATGGGCTTTGACCCGATGTATATGGTTGCATGGTCTAGGCATAGAATTCATAATACAATTAAGCTACATATTATATTAGGGTCAAAGGTAGATTTGAAGAATAATAGCACTTTACAGAGTAGATATAGTTATCCTTCGATAAGTACGAAAGGAATGTCGACGCTAGTGCACTATATTGGATACGGACTAGAAGAAGGCCATGGCAATATGAAAGCCGATCAAGGCGAGAGCGGCTCCGGTATTAATTTCATCAGAAATGTTGTTAAGTATTGGCAGCGAGAAGAAAAGGCATGGAATAGGCCAGGAAGGGAGCCGTTCAGTGCTAAGTCTGTATTGAAACGCGCTATATTCAGAAAAAAATATACTAGATAATCATGAAAAGAGTATTGTTGATAGTAGCATTGGTATTAACAGGACTATATACCAATGCCCAAGAATTAGGATTTACGCCTGAGCTAGGTAAATGCTACGAAAAGTGTTACATACCAACCATGTACGAAACCTTTAAAGACAGCGTAATGATCAAAGATTCCTTTGTTCATACAGAGATCAAAGACCCAGAATGGAAGAGCGTATACAAACGGTTTAAGGTCAAGGATGGTTATACAGTACATAAGGTAATACCAGCCAAATTCAAAACGGAAATGCAAAAGGTATTAGTACAAGCAGAGTATAGAGACTTTAATATTGCTCCAGCTGAGTTTGAACCTAATCTAATGGAATATACAGTAGTTGAAGCTACAAAAGAGCTTACAATGAAAAGGTCAAAGAATTGCATGTCAGCTGACCCAGATGATTGTTTTGTATTATGTTATGAAGAAATGCCGGCAGTGACACAGACATATACAATGCGAGATTTAGTGTCTGATGGACAAGCACTTAGACAATTTAGACCGAATATTTACGAAGAAATTGAGGTAGAGATATTAACGGACAGCGCAAGAATAGAAGTAATCAATGTACCGCCTGATTACATTATGGTAGAGACTAAAGAGATGACTACTCCACCGACTATAGTTTATTCGCAAATGCCTGCAGAGTACATGCCTATAACAATACAAAGAGTAGTTAAGGCTGGTTCTTACTCTGAATGGCGCGAAGTCTTATGTGAAGATAAGTTAACATTGGAAACTATAGGGAAGATACAACAACAGCTCTTAGACAGTGGATATGACCTAGGAGAGGGTGGCGTAGATAAGATGCTAGGCCCTTCTACGAGAGCAGCTCTTATGGAATACCAGAAAGATCATAATCTGCCTATAGGAAACCTCAACCTAGAAACATTAGAATCATTAGGAGTACCATACAATGAGTAGAATTAAGATGAAACCATTTATCACATATAGAATACAGCTCCATGAAGGAGGTCGGTTAGAAAAAGCGATGGTGTGGTCGTTTGATAATCAACCGTCAAGTCCGAGCCTTAAGATGTGACACGATGACAACTTAACATATCGCATTGAATAAAAGGCTTGGGTGAAAATCCAAGCTTTTTTACATTTATGCAAAAAAAGATTTGGTAATGTAAGACAAAGGTCTTATATTTATGATGATGATAAGGAAATAACCCATCTCAAAAAAAGTTTGAAAAAAGTTTCAACTTTATTTGGTTTCGAAAGAAATAGGTTTTATCTTTATGTATGTAGTTAGATAAACAGGTATGGCCGAGTGATGGAACTGGCAGACATGACAGATTTAAACTCTGTTGAGCAGTAATGCTCGTGCGGGTTCGATTCCCGCCTCGGCTACAAAAATAGAATAGGCTATTCTATGATATTAATAAGCGCTATTGGCGTTTAACGGCAAAGAATGAGTAGGATATGGAAATGGCGAGCTCAGTATTCCTCCCAAAAAGTACGCCTATGAAAAGGAGGTCGAATCCTACTCATTTTTTTTATTCTCCGGCCGTCTAACAGGCAGGACATAAGATTTTGAATCTTAGAATGGAGGTTCGACCCCTCCCTGGAGATCAAACATTTTTGAAACTTTTTTTGAAAAAGATTAGGTTTCGAACAAAATAGGTTTTATATTTATATTCTTGATAAGGAAATTTAAATGTAAATTGCTTATATAAGGAAACGTTATTTGATGTAAGAAATTGTCATTGCTTGAAATGACATAAAACGGATAAGCAGTAGTAATACTGTGAAGAGGTAAGGTTGTTATTCGCCTTGCCTGCTATTTTCGGATAGTCCAATCAAGCAAGCATCAGTGAGCGCTAACCAATTTGAGCGCGCTTCGTCATTGACTGGAGCTATGATGTAAATGATTATTAAGTCCCTTTGGAAAGGGAAAGGCCGGGCCAACGGTGAAGCCAAATGTGGAAGTGTAGTGCCGAAACTGCTTATGTAACTCGATCATTGAATTCAGATCACCAAGATGTAGAGTTTCTGTCTAAGGACCGCAATCCGAAGGCTAAGATTCAAATCTATTGGAGAAACGATCCATTATATAGGGTCAAAGTATTCGAGAAGGTTGGTACAGTAGGCCGCAAGCCGAAACACACTGAGGCGTGTTGTATTCTGTGTCCCAAAAAGATATGGAGCAGCTGACTAGGCACGTCTCAAAGTAGTAACATTATTAAGGGTAAAAAAAGCAAAAGACCTAGTCAGGTTTAAAGTGATAAGCCACTTAAGTCTCACACTCTTCGAGTAAGTGAGAACAATGAAGCTCGCAAGGCGGATTTGTTTAATGGAGTAGATGATACTTTAGTCAAGCTTTAAAAGAGTAGACGAGTGCCCGCAAGGCAGAAGAGGATTCAAAACGTTGAGTAGCTTTAGACTGATATGGAATATGCCATCCATTAAATAAGGCAGTGGTGAAAGTATACGTTGGACGAAAGTCAGGCGTGGATAAGTATAAAAACCGATTGGGTAGCACCGAGAGGAGGAAATATACAAAAGTGCTTTCAACCAAGCTGTAATCTCAGGCTTTTATAAATGCTCCGGCTGTTCAATTGGAAGGACCTTCCGCTTCTAACGGAAAGATATGGGTCCGAGTCCCGTCCGGAGTTCTAAAGTTTATTAGAACATGAATGATAATTTTGATTATGAAGATAGTATAAGACCGCTTGTTAAGCGACTTTGCGAAAGTGATAAAGGAGAAGCTGAAGCCAATTTTGGTCAAATGAGTGAGATTGTCAAGAAACTAGCAATGTTAATTGCTGAAAATCCTAATTACTTGGATACGCTGGAAAGATATTCAGATCAGTTTTTTCAAGACTAGGAATTGATAAATGGGGGCGCATGTACCAATGGCAGGCGAGTTTGATTTGCCATCAGACTGTGACGGGCTCGATTCCCGTCGTTTCCACTCTTTCTTTCATATAATAAATAATGCCTGATAACTACACATAAGTATAGAAAACAGGTTGCGAGTAGATTGAATTTACTCGTGTGATATAAACGTAACGACCCTGGATGCATATATGTAATTAGTTACGTTCACGGAGAACTCTTTCTTAGTTTGTTTCTTTCTAGTTCTCTGAAAACTTATTTTTATAGTGATAAACGGAATTTTATAGAAAAAAATAAAACACAACTATGAATAGACTATTTTTAAGTTTAATGGCTTTGGTCATACTTGCTTCATGCAGTAAAGATGTAGCCATTAATTCCTCGACGGGACATACAATACCAGATGTAGCTGAAAGGCAGTTTGAAGATAATACTTTGAAATCACGTCCGGTAGCTGACATCGTCCCATCTGATTATTACTTTTGGGGTCAATATTGGCCTTTAGTAATTAATCCTACGTATGATGTAGCACCGCCAGTTTCATTGGAAAATTTATCATTTGATGCGGATTCGAATGGATTCTTAGTATCGGCAACAGACACGACTACAGGCATCTTTTATGATGCAGTTGAGTTTGATACGCTGTTTCAAAGTGCAAATTACCTATCAGTTATTATACTTGACGGGCCAGTAGGCCCAAATCTAGTATATGCAGATTTAGGAAAAAGAATCTTTGGGAAAACTATAATCCAAAAGAGATATCAGACTGATTGTGAAGATTATGGTATACTTACACTAAGAAGTACATTGTATGACGGCTCTCAGGAAATTGATTATGACCCGTTTACAGATGATAGAGGCAGGCTATATAGATCTGCAATACTTAATACGCAGGTAGAATTTATACCATTCAATGATACATTGCCTAGAGTATTCGGTGATTGTATTGGCTATGTAAGAAATGAGTTGCCTGCAGATTCTATAACAGGAGAAGGAACATTAAATGCAGATTGCAGATATAACGATCCATTCTTTTCGGCTGTATGTTTAGGTCCGGAATATTCATACCTAGGCATAACTAATATTAGAGTTATATCAGATATGAATAGTTCGTTTGCTCTTAGGCCATCAGGAAGATTTGATGATGATTGTAGAGATCTGGGTGGGGCAACAAATAAACAAGTGTGGTTTGTTCAAGGGGCTGATCCCCAAGGGGATCCAGTAAATATACCCATTTACAATGTATTCAAAGAATTAAGGTTCTATGTTAATGGCGGTGATGACTCGATTCGAGTTTCGAATGACTGCGATTAAAAGAAATTTATGATGCTGATTTAGAATAGCTGTTAATGGAGTCAGTTGCCTTGGAACAGTAAAATCCTAAAGTGCGGCCACGCGTGGCTTCTAGGCGAAGGGCTTTTGCTCATAACGAAAGCTAGTCTGGTTCGAATCTAGTCGTGAGGACTAATTACATTATTATGGAAGATGGTTTGATACGATGTCCTTTAAGAAATTCATAGATTGGCTGAAAAAAGAGTTTAGTCGTCCGGCTGAAGACTGGATTAGTGTCGACAATACCGTTTATGGATTTCATTTTATTGACAATGAGAAAGCAGTTACTAAAGAGTATAAAGCACGAGTACAATATTCAGCATCAAGGCATGATGTACGTATTCGGGTATATAGTAAGGATGATCAGTGGAAGAATCATAAGTATTACTATTTAGAACTACTACCATACCTAGATTCATGGAAAGATTTGTTAATACGACATCCCCATCCTTTCGAAATGCTTCAAGTAATCAAGGAAAATCGAGGCGAAGATGTTGATATGCCAGCTCCGCAAGAGTACATTGATAAAGTTATGAGCCTTAAGGAACATGCAATACAAAATGAATGGTATGAGGTAATCGATAACTATGATTCTATCATTAGTCATTTCAAAGAGAATATAGAAAAGAATGCGGGCTAATCTGGATATTTATTTAAAAGTGTTTAGGTAGTATGTTATGGAACGACTAATTCAGAATTATCCTCCGCGGAGAGTTGCATTTAATGTAGTAGAAGATAACCTTCCATCAGACGTTATTGTACGGGTTGATGGAGGATCTTACGCGTGTCGCGTAGATTATCAAGATCATGACGATGAAACGTTAGAACACTTCGGACGTTTATTTAATAATGGCAATAAGTTTATTCATGTTGTTACATTCAATAACACCCCCGAAGAAGAAGTAGCTAGATATAATCGTAGAACATCGTATTATGAAGCATTTGTATTACAGCTACATAATGAGCAGTTCCTACAAAGATACCAATACAGTTATGCTCAAGCACAGAATATCGAAACTGCCAAGGATTATGTATCCTTAAGAACAGAGAAGATGAGTCCTGAGAAGTACTTGCTAATGTGCCAAGAACAAATTGAAGCATTTATAGCCGATGGATATACTGGTAAGTTCATGCTTAACCTTCCATGCCCAGGCACTCATAATTCTACGGTAGGCCAAAGAAACCGATTGACTATTTGGCTTAATAGAATGTTAAATGTAATGAAAGAAACATTGCCTTTAGAGTTACGTGATAAATTAATGTTCTCTCTACATTGCTACCCAGGATTAGATCGTACAATTGATTTGAGCCAAGTATACCAAGCACTAAGTGATTATGGTTTTGCTGATATTCCTGTAGGATTTACAGAGGTAGGGTTACATCAAGATGAATTAAAAGACCTAGAAGATGATGAGATCCCGGAAATTATATCCGGAATCGTAAAAGATGTTAAAGACCAAATGCGTCCTATCGATATTTTAGGACACCATGTATTATCGCATACCGAAGGCTTTGGGGCGATAGATAATGATGGTCTTACAGAGACTGGAGAATTAGTATATGCGTTAGTAGCTACTCCTGATCCAGACCCTGTTCCAGAGCCAGAGCCAGAATGTGTTATTGAATATCTAGGCAGAGGAAAACACGGAATCGGATACCGATATAAAGGTACTAAGAACGGCAGAACTAGATACTTTTCCACATGGCGTAAACCTAAAAATCCAGAACAAAAGTTCTGTCCACGTATATGAGTAATCCAGAGACCCCTGTAATATCAGATAATAATTTCAAGAAGCTAGTACTACTAGGTATGGTTATTATTCTATTTGCTTCATTGTGCGGTTGCGCATCTAAGATATCTGTAGCGTGTGATAGTGCTTTCGGAGTACATACTCAGCTAATAACAGAGTAATCCTCTAGGCTATGAATGGAACAAAACATTATTGCAATAATAGTAGCAGTAATCGAAGGACTATTTTTGGTTTTCGGGGTATGGTACACGTTCAATCGTAACAAGAAACTATCAGATTATGAAAAACGATCAGACTATCAAAATGCCAGCGTCGATGTCTTCCATCGATTGTCAGATTTCAATGCAATCTCAACACTACAACGAGCAGTCGACAATATCTTTAAGAATACAAAAGCTACAAGATTCCTTGTCCTTATGGCCGCTAACAAAAAGACCTATCTCAATGATGTCACTGCGTTATATGAGCAGCACTGGGATACAGGGAAGAGTGTCAATGCTCTTGCCAAGTACCATCATATAACAATTGACCAATCATACCGTGATATGCTTAAAGAAGCCGAATTAGCCGGTACATACATAGTGGATGTTGCAGAAATGGATGACTGCTTACTAAAAGATATCTATATCACTGAAGGTATTAAGCATAGTATAGTAACATTCTTACATAGAGAAGATGTTAGCAATAATACAGATGTAGTATTATTTACGACCTTTGCAACACATGATGCAGAACCATTTACCCATATCGAACGTACAGAGCTTAAGCTAATACATGAAACTAAAATTCTACCATTAATCAAACAATTATTTAGTCCAGAACATGGAATGCTTATTAACGGCATTCAAATTGATAGCTAAAAAAGATTTGGATTGTATTGATCTTTTACTTATATTCATGTAAACAAAGTAGAAATATATGTACAGATTAACAATACATCTTAAGAATGTCGCTAAGACAGCTGCCAGTACTGGTAAATATATTAAAGACTCAAAAGGTAATCGAATCCCGGAGACGCGTAAGAAGCTAGTCAATACTATCTCTAGTAAGCATAAGACAAGAGCCGAAGTTGATAGGGAACTAGGTAACTTCATGAAAGAAAACAAAAAGCACTACAAGTCCCACTACGTTAGTAACGTTGTTTGATATGAACATTAGGTATTATATTGCATTCGCGTTTTGTTCCTGGGTGGTGTGCATTGCATGTGAGAAGGAATCAGACCAATATACTTACGATTTTGAGATAGACCCTAGGATGGAAATTAATGCCGATGGCTTCTATGAATTAGAGCTGTCCGAGTCGTGGCAAACGTTACATCGTATTGGCGCAAGTGTGCCTCGCGTGGTAAATGATCACGATTTAATTGTAGTTCGTTGGAGAAGTTCTCATTCCTGGCTCATAGGGGATACTTTAGGCTATGTCGTACACCAATATTGGACACTGAATGATACAACGTTTTATGCAGTTAACGATACTAGCTATGTAGATTGGTTTGATGGGTTTGAAGTCCCGACTATCAACAGTGTCAGTTACAGTACCTTAGACGGAGAAGTGAATACAATGTTCGCTCCGGTCCGGTCAATGGCAGGAGACACGGTACGAATAACAGGTACAGCACAATGGCCTGACGGAGTGGAACTTTCTGATACATTTTCAGTAATCTTACAATAATTTTCATTATATTTAGATATGAGAAAGAAAGATAAGTATACAGTTTTCAAGTCAGATTGGTGGCACCAAAATGATAAAGGAAAATGGGTGCCGGGCGGCACTGGATTAAGACACAAACGTTCATCTATCATTGCATCTGGTCTGACTTTGGATGAGGCAGTGGAGCTGTGCAATGACTGGAATCCGGAAAATGAAACTTTTGTTGAAGTTGAAGGAGTTGGTATGTGCAGAAATATAGCAGCGGAAATACGTGCTGAGTAGTTTTACAATCAAACCAATATATTGTCATGAAAAGCACTAATATGTTCAAATTCAACGTGAATGATAGTATTTACGTTAAGTTGTTAGAGCCTGGGTAAGAAGACTTAAGCAAAAAAACAAAATGACAGACGGTAAAGGCGAGCGGTATAATGCAGGAAAGACTAGACATGATCTAGTACCACCTTACGCACAGGAACAGTATGCCAAAGTCATTACTTTGGGTGCTGAGAAATATGCACCGCGTAATTGGGAACGTGGGATGTCTTGGACGGGCATATTGGCATCTCTAGAACGGCATATACTTGCTTTTAAGCGAGGAGAAGATTATGATCCTGAGACGGGACTATTACATTTAGCCCATGCAATGTGTAATGTAGCGTTCTTACTAGAATTCTACAAAACATATCCTCAAGGAGATGACCGACCGAAATGGTACTTGAATCAGCCAAGAATTGCTCTTGATATAGATGAAGTATTATGCGACTTTGTCGGAGGATGGATTAAAAGATGGGACATCAAAGACCGGCCTCAGTCTTGGTTCTTCGACCGTAACATCACGGAACGGTTTCGTGTAATGGAAGATGAAGGCGAACTTGATGACTTCTATATGAATCTAGAACCACTTATTGATCCAGCTTCAATACCATTCGAGCCTATCGCATATGTAACATCTAGACCAATCAGCTCAGAAGTTACAGCAGAATGGTTAGATAGACATGGATTCCCTACAGCCCCTGTATATACAGTCGGCAGAGAAGGAAAAACTAAAGTTGAAATTCTTAAGGATATTGAGGCTGATACATATGTAGATGACCGATTTGAGAACTTTGTTGATATTACAAGGGCTGGAATTCTATGTTATCTAATAGATGCAGCTCATAATCAGAGATATGACGTAGGATTCCGTAGGATTAAAGAATTATCAGATATATGGCCATAATTTCCGGCAATATTTTCATGAAAAACTAATATCGCGTTCAGAATTTTCTTATATTTAAGAAATGAAAGTCAGTAGTTATGTTGAAAAAATTATATAACATTGCCCAAGACATTGCAGTGTCGGCACTAATTGTAACTGTAGTCTTTATCGTCGGTTACTCTGTTAGCATGGCGATCAAATTCTTGATAGACTTTATTGCTTTAATGATAACTGCGTAACAATGAACGATACTAAATTCGATACAGTACTTTGGTTAGATGATATCCGAGATCCTAGGACATTTCCGTGGCTTAACAACCATTATATTCGATATGCAGATACTGTAGTATGGGTTAAGACATTTGATCAGTTTGTAGAATATATCAAAGCCCATGGCTTTCCTAGTGTAATATCTTTTGACCATGATCTAGCCGACCCTAAACATGACGGATCTGGATATGCATGCGCTAAATGGCTAGTAGAGTATTGTCAAGATCATGATCTAGATTTGCCAGAATATGGAGTACATTCTGCAAACCCAGTTGGTGCTGAGAATATACATACGTTGTTACATTCTTATACAAGGCATCAGTCAAACAAGTAGAAACTTTTCTGAAACTTTTTCTGAAAAAATAGGTAGCGTGTATGATTTTTCCTTATATTTAAGGTATAGGAAGAAACAAAAATCAATTTGAATATGTTTGAAGTTAGAGCTTTTGATGGAACGAAAATGATTGCATGTACAAAGGCACCTAGCCTTTCAATGGCAAAAGTGACCCTAGGGTATCTGTTCCGTGAACGTAAGACATCCGAGGAATTGACCGGGACTGTTGCAGAGCCTGGCCATAAGCTTAAGAAGTATGAATGGAAAAGTAACGCTCTAAAAGCTGTAAAGTAATGATAGCAATTAATTCAGTAAACATCGTAGCCGCGCTCATTCAAGTGTGCGGCTACAAGTGGGAAGAAGTAAATGCCCTGTTCAGTGTAATGGGCGGCTACTCAGAATATAAAAGCCTTGCAAGTCTAGTTGATGTATTGACTACTGAAGAGTTCGAATTCATCAGTTGTCTGCCAAGCGAAATGGTATCGGCTGATAAGTGCGAAGGCTTTAAAGAATTAGTAGTATGAACTGGAAACCAATTAGATCGATGTTAGCATTGGTATTCGGTGCAGTGGGAGCTGGAATGATAATTATCGGACCTCCTCTCACAGCTATAGCGTTACTAACGTTAGCCCCGGATCTCGAAGGTTGGAAACAGGTATATACATATGCCGGTTCGATATTACTGTACTCTATTCTGAGTGCAGTAACAGGAGGTTTGTTAGTATTCATAGGCATGCATGTCGGTCCAAGTAGTTGACCTGAAAGATTCGTATACAGACGATAGAATGGTTAGATAAGCATGTCGGTACTATATACTTGCTTCTCATGCGTCCAGATAAAGACTTCAGGCCTGATATAATTGTAAAACCAGAACAGCTATTTAAACAGCCATGGATAGCTGACCGAGTTCTGATGATATTGGAAGATAGAGATAAGATGGTTAAGGAATGGCGAGATAGAGGATTTACATGTCTACAATGCCGGCCTGGTAATTTTTGATTCAATGATACTATTCGGAGTTATATTATACTTGATTATATCGTCAGTGCTTGGAGCACTATGTACATCTATAGTATTTGCTATCGTACATATGTGGACAGACCCTATAGAACTACTAGGAGTATGGCCATGGATAATGCTTTGGTTGGTACTATCTGCAATCCTTTTCCGTAATAACGATTATTTAGGGTAGGACGCGTTCAAATTTTTCTTATATTTAGATATGAGAAAGAAAGAAAAAGATCCTAGACAAGCTGTACTTAAAATGTTATGGAGTTTGATAGAAGCTTCTGCAGAAAGGGAAACTGATGCTTGGTTTGGCGGCGTACATATGGCACGACCTTCGAAGGGAGAATGGTTAGTGACGGAAGAAATGGAAGGAATTCTAAAATGCTATCAAGTACTTGAATCAGTGTCAGCAGATGAGATAGAAGCATTGAGAGATGAAGTTACATCATACGGAGAAGAATACTTGCAAGAGATTTTCCAGTTCCATACTAAAAATCAGATTTAATAAATGGATTGGCATACATTATTACATGTATTAGGCATATGTGGAGAACCACATCCTAGCCTATTATGGTTACTGTTAGCACCATGGCGAATGTTTATTGCATATGCCAGAGAACAATTAGGATATACTAAACACAATATAGATGGGCAAAGAGATAGAACGTAAGTTCTTGATTAAGCCGGAAAAACGGCTAGATCTATATCGCGATATAGTTACCCATATGCCTACATCAACTCCAGAACGTATTACACAAGGCTATTTGGATATCAATCCAGCGCATGTAGTTCGTGTCCGGGTAGTTAATGAAACTAGAGGCTTAATTACAGTTAAAGGCGAAACCGAAGGTATCACTCGGCCCGAGTTCGAATATGAGATTCCTGTGGATGATGCGAAAGCATTAATGGATATGTGCGATGCAGCTCTATTCAAGATTAGGTATCATGTAATGGTAGGCGGATTCTTATGGGCTATAGATTACTTTACCGGAACTCTCCTTGATGGTCTGATATTGGCAGAGATAGAGCTAACCAGCGAAGACGAACAATTTCCAATGCCAGAATGGGCTGGCCCAGAAGTGAGTTATAATCCAGAATACTTTAACGTCTCATTGGCAGTTAACGGAGTTACTAGCGATAAATACTCAAATCATGTATGAGCCTATTTCTTACACAAGTATTAGTATCATTTGCGCTGGCTGTTAGTCATCCCCACGATCTATGCGATGATGCATTACCAATTGAGATATATCCTGATTGTTCATTTACATGGATAGATACAGATGATGCTACCAATGATTTTGAATTGAATGGTATGTCTGCAATCGCCGGGACTGGACAGAACGTAGAGATACAAAAGAATGGTAAAGGCATTTGGTTTGATTTCTCTAAGACATTCACCGGAACCCCTTTGATCATCAGTATATTTGGAGGAGAATGTATAGCTGATCCGCTCTTTGTAATTAACTATGGAGAGTTCCATGGCTGGACATTAGGCTTATGGGAAGGAGAAGATTGTGCTTCAGCAGTCCCAGTCTGGTCGAGCAATAGTAATAACCTGACCGATCAATGGCCCGGACTAATCATTGACTATGACGGATATGGCGTAGATGAAATGGGCACTCAAGAGCCACTAAATGATGCTCAGTTCAATCCTACCGGCTATTTCGATCCTACTCGACAAGTATGGTATGTAGAGATATATGATGCATATCCAGGCCGATACTTCCTGCATGTATCTGGAATGGGAAATTGCTCTGGCCAAGCTTGGGTACGTGTTTGTGAAGGATATCAAGCATTAGGAATAGATCAGTTATCCCCAATTGTTTCAGATACAGTCGGCCCGGTCCGTACGGCAGGCCCGAGATGGTATCATAAAGTAGACTTTGTCGGCAGGAAGATAAAAGACTGATATGAGCGGTCGGAAGTTCTTTAATAAAGAAGATCAATTAATCGAACCAGCAAATTAGATTAGGCTCGCATTACTTTTTTCATTATATTTATATGAAAGGAATAAAGATATGAGTAGTAAATTAGCTAGACTAAAATTCAAATTAACCAATCCATTCGGGGATTATGAAGAGGGACAAGTATTTCAAAAGGCAAAGGCGCAACTAGGCGTTAAGCCGGGGATGATATGGGTAGTGCCTCTCAAGTATAATACAGTGCCTACCAACAAGGTAGTGATGGTTGACAAATGGAGACTAGAAAAAATTAATTGATTTCCGGTAATATCGCATTGAAATTTTTCTTATATTTAAGGTATAAGAAAGAAAAGAAATATGAAATTCATAATCAAAGTAGAATACAAAGACCGAGTCTATACTTCTTCGGCGCAAAGATCATCGAAGAATGCGTGTTTCAATTATTGACATTTGACAATCTTAACGATTACTAAGTAATATGGAATTTCCAACATTTAACGATATACGATTCAGAGCCGACGATTACGGCTACGTTGGTAATTATCCTTTCCAGAACGGATATCTAATATCAATCATTGCCGGAGAGTCTAGATACTCTACTCCCAGAAAAAAGCTTCCTAGTAGTACAGAGTACACATCATATGAGATAGCAATCATGGATGAAGATGGAAACTTTGTCACTAACATTCTACCTAGCATTTCTCATTCGGATGATATGGTATGGGGATTTGTAGAGATTACAGATATCAATTGGGCAATGGCATTAGTATCATGCCTACCTCCAAAACAGAATAACGGTATGACCAAAGAAGAGATACCAGGATTCGAAGGTACTTTGGATCAACTTAGTAAACTTAAGATACGATGAGTGAAGATAAAAGATATGTAGTAACAATGGATATGTATGTCTATGCAAAGGATGACTATACTGCTCGTAAGAAAGCATATAAGATGAAAGATGCATTTGACAAATACAATTGTAGACCGGCAATTACAGAAATTGGTGAACAGCCATTTGCTACACTTACTTATAGAAAACTGTCCGATCACTCTGAACCTTTTGAAGAATAAATAATAAAACAATGAAGCACGTAAAGCTATTCGAAGAAGAGTGAGAATTGATCGGCCAAAAAGAGTTAGGTTAAGTTCGTCCTCCCAAGAGGACTCACAGGGCGCGCTCATGACACCCCTCCAGTGATACCAATATTGAACATGTAAGCGCCAGGCCGGAGCCTAGTTCGAACAAAGAGACATTAACGGAACGGTCGGAGAAACAGTAGAGATGTACGGAAGCTAAAAGAAGAATCAGTACCCGATTGAATCGAAGACTTGTTCGAACAACGAGCACGGTATGAAACGCAGAAGAGAAGAGAGCACGCAAGAACACGAGCATTATATAGAGAGAAAAAGCTCTTTCATAGTTTATTATAGAAAGAAACCTAGAACGTGAAAAGGCTCTTTAGTACATTCTTCCTTAT